>Ga0256839_1006604_pt1 | contig 10099 bp, 12 predicted proteins | sample 354166metaG_FD_185968 | JGI IMG/M metagenome (GOLD analysis project Ga0256839, IMG submission 185968) | Hydrothermal vent microbial communities from Mid Atlantic Ridge, Atlantic Ocean - 354-166 | ecosystem: Environmental > Aquatic > Marine > Hydrothermal vents | place: Atlantic Ocean: Mid... | reverse complement strand
AGCTCGCTTATCTTTCTTCTCAGGCGACGGGCGGGCTGGACTCGCTTGGGCTGGGGGGGCTTTTTTTTCACCTCGGCAGCGGCGCCGTTTCCCTTGACCAGCTGCTCCAGGGCGGCGACCTCGTCGTCGCTTACCGTCTCCATGGCGGAGATGCTGTCGGGTTTGACGCCGCGCAGCTGGGCGAGCAGCTCAATGAGCTCCTCCACTGAGCTTACGCCCAATCCCTTGAAGCGCCTGAGCAGTGTGATCAGTTTTGCAGGCATATGGCTACATTTCTCCCCGCCTGGCCTGACCGGGCCCCGCCAGCCGGTTCTCATCTGGCGGGCCGAGCCTCTCAATCAGCCGGGCCAGCTTGGCGAGCAGCTCCCTGCCCGCCTCGCTTGAGAGCGGGATTATAGACCTGCCGGGTGGCTGGGCTTTGAAAACCACCTTCTTGCGGCGCCTCAGCTTATCCAGACAGTCGGCCCGGGGACAGAGATATAGACTGCGCCCCGGCAGTTTGGTGCCCGGTGGGTAGACCTCAAAGCGTCCCTCATTAAGTTTGATCACGATAAGCTGCGGCTTGGGCAGGCGGCGGCGGCAGCCGATACAGGTGCGGATGGGAACCCAGGGAGCGCTAGCCACCCTCCACCTCCTGGGCACTAGTTTCCCTCTCCTCTCCGCTGGCGGAGGCTTCCGCTGCCTGCTCGCCGGAATCTGCGTCTCCCTCTCCCTCCTCCTCTTCCTCTTCTGGCGTCAGGCCAGCTTCCGACATGGACTTGACCTCAATGTGATAGCCGGTGATGCGGGAGGCAAGCTTCACGTTGCGCCAGCCGCGGCCGATGGCGATGGCGATCTGGTCGTCGGGGACGATCACCTCGGCCCGGTTGGTGTCCTCAAAGATCTCCACCGAATAGACCTTGGCCGGGCTAAGGGACTCGGCGATGAGTTCAAAGGGATCGTCCTTCCACTCAATCAGGTCTATCTTTTCGTTGGCGATCTCGCTGGAGACCGCCGTAACCCGGATGCCCTTGGTGCCGATGCAGGTTCCCACCGGGTCAATTTCGGGGATCTTGGAGCGGACTGCCACCTTGGCCCGATGGCCAGGGTCGCGGGCGATGGCCACAATCTCAATGTTTCCCTCCGCTACCTCGGGCACCTCGTGCTCAAAGAGCTTTTCAATCAGCTTGGGGTGGGCACGGGAAAAGACCAACATGGGTGAGCGGTTGGGCTGAACTTCAATCAGCAGGGCCTTCAGGCGGGTGCCGTTGTCGTAGCGCTCGGTGGGGATCTGCTCGCGGCGGGGGATGATCCCCTCGTACTTCTCTTCTACCTCCACGTAGACATCGCCCCGGTCGCGATAGAGGACCTTTACGTTGAAGACCTCAAAGACACGGTCCTTGAACTGCTCGTAGACCCGGCCCCGCTCCTCTTCCCTGAGCAGCTCCTGGAGCTGGTGGCGGAAGTAATCCACCGCCAGCAGACCGAAGTCTTCCAGGTCCACCTCCACCAGGACGATGTCACCCACCTCGGCCTCCTCACCCACCTTCTCTCGCGCATCTGCCAGGCTCACCTGGGTGGAGGGGTCAGTTACCTCCTCCACTACCTCCTTCTCTATGTAGCCCTCCACCACTGGGGGGCGGGCGGCAAGATTGATCTCAATCTGAATCTCCTTGTCCTCGCCGTTTTCCTTGCGCCAGGCGGCAACGAAGGCCTCCTTGAGGAGCTCCACCAGGCGCTCCTGTTCAATCCCCCGCTCGCGCTCAATTTCGGCCAGGGCTTCAACCACTCCGGGATCCAGCTTCATGGCCACCTACCTCCTTACCACTCCGCGACCAGCTGGCAGCGGAGCACCTGGTCGCGGGGGATGGAGACCTGACGCAAGGCACCGGGCTCAATCTGGGGATCGGGCAGGGAGATGCTCTTGAGTTGAGCTGAAGTCCTGGCGTCAAGACCCAGCCAGATCTGCTCCTCATCGGCCCCCTGCAGCACCCCAACAATGGTCTTGCGCAGGCCGTCGTCCAGCAAGGTAACCCTGACGCGGTGGCCCACGAAGCGCTCAAAGTGGTGGGTCTTGGTCAGCACCCGTTCAATGCCGGGGGAGGAAACCTCAAGGGAACTCTTCTCGTCGTAGACCCCCAGTGCCTCCAGCTCCAGGCGGAGGGGAGGGCTCAGCTTGGTGCAGTCGCCAATGGTCACCCGCTCCTCGTCCAGCCGGTCAATGAACAGCCGGAAGAGGGTCCCGCCGCGCATGTGGACAACCTCCAGCGCAACCAGCTCATAGCCGCGCTGGTGGAGGAAGCGGTCCAGCCGCTCTTCCAGCTGTGTTGGCGTAAGTTCCATCTCCTTCTCACTACCCCGGCGGGAATAAAAAAGCCACCCCGCAAGGTGGCACTCGCCCCGCCGAGTTGCCTTCACCTAGCTACATATTTTACCAACTTGGGGGCCGCTAGCGTCTATCTTGATCCCCTCCCAACACGGCGGAGACCTCCCCTTCGCTAAGCGGCCGAAAACTTCCCGCTTCCAGCCCTCCCAGCCGGATGGGGCCGTGGCGGACCCTGAGCAGGCGCATCACCGGGTGGCCCACCACCTGAAACATCCTCCTCACCAGCCGCTTTCTTCCCTCGGCCACCACCACCCTGAGCTTGGTCTCTCTCCCTCCTTGCTCCAGCACCTCAACCGCGAGTGCCCGGGCCCTCCTCGGTTCGCCGATCTCCACCCCTTGGGTGAGGCGGGAAAGCTCCCCCTTTGCGGGGCGGCCCCTCACCCATACCAGGTATTCCCGGGTAAAGCCAAAGCTGGGGTGGAGGAGGCGGTGGGCGAACTCGCCGTCGTTGGTAAAGACGATCAGCCCCTCGCTCTCCCGGTCAAGGCGGCCCACCGGAAAGACGCCCCCGCCCATGGCGGCGGCAATGGGGGCAAGGCTCTTTCTTCCCCGCTCATCTCGCAGGGTTGAGATGATGCCGGCCGGCTTGTGGTAAGCAAAGTAGAGCAGGGGAGGGGGGGAAAGCCTTCTGCCGTCAACTTCAATCAGGTCCTCCCACGGGTCCACCCGCAGGGAGAGGTCCTCTACCACCTGCCGGTTTACCCTGACCCTGCCCTGGCGGATAAGCTCCTCCACCCTGCGCCTTGATCCCGCCCCCAGGAAGGCCAGGGCGCGGTTTATGCGCATGGCTCGCCGGCTCTCTACCTTGCCCACCAGGCTAGGATAGACCAGCCAAAAGGGAGAGAACCAACCGGGCAGAGCTTGGTCTAATGGACAAGGCCTGATATCGTTTCGGGGGCGGATGCTGCCATGGTGAGAGCTAGATGGATTGGACTATTTGTACTCCTGGTGGTCGGGATGCTGCTCCTGGCCCTTCCGGCCAGCGCCCAGCGGGTGGTACGGCTCTCGCTGCCCACCTTTCGTCCCTTCCAGTGGAAGCCGGGCACCGAGCTCTCCTACGCCATCAAGGACACCACCGGCAAGCGCATCGGCACCGCCTACTACAAGGTGGTTAAGGCTTCCCCCGAGTACGGGGCGGGAATGTGGGAGCTGCGCTACATGGCCCAGGGGCCCAACCTGAGTGAGTCGTCGGTGGTGGTGTTTGACCCCGAGCAGTTAGTCCCCCTGCGCACCACCCGAAAGATCGTGGCGGCGGGGGAAACCACCTACTGGATCGTGGACTACCTTCCCAATCGCATCGTGGTCACCCGGCGGCGGGGAGACCGGGTTAAGCGCTACGCCTACCCCAAGAGCGGACCGGTCTACGACTATGAGCAGGTGATGTTTCTGCTTCCCCTGGCCGAGCCCAGGCCCGATGTGCGCTACTACCTGCCCCTCTACCACACCGGGGACCGGGGGGTGCTGATGACCTACTGGAACCCGGTGGGGGAGGAGGTAGTGGTCTCCGGCGACCGGGCATGGCAGGCGAGGAAGCTCAGCTACCAGGTGGGGATGGTTACCCAGTACCTCTGGCTGGCCGATATAAACGGCCGCACCGAGGTGGTCAAGTATGACACCGGGGTGGGGACCATCTTTGTAGCCCTGGACCTTCCCGGCAATACCGAGGTCCCGCCAGACTACAAGGAGCCGCCCCTGCAGCTCAAGCCTCCCTTGGAGATTAAGGTGAAGAAGCGGGGTGAGGAGGGGGAGAGCAAGCCATCCCCCAGCCCAGGTGGACTGCCCGGGGTCGCCCCCCCCAGGAGGGCCGAAGAGCTGGGGAAGGGCAGGGGTGGGACTTCCCCCTCGCCCAGCGGCCCCAGGCCGGCAGTGGGACCCAGGCCCGAGCTGGGCACAGGGGTATCCCACGAGCAAGGGGCACCAGTTAAAAAGGTTTCACCTCCCCAGCTGGCAGGCGGTGCTTCACCAGCTGCACCGGCGGGGGGCAAGGTAAAAGCGCCACCAGCGAGGGGTCTGGCCATTGGGCCGGCGGTGGTGATTGAGGAGATGAAGACCGGTGTCGGCGGGGATACCGCCAAACGGTCCAAGGCTGAACCCGAAGTTAAAGAGTCTCCCAAGGCTGATAAGGCCCTAAAGACCGCTAAGCCGGCCAGACGCAGCCGGGTTATGCCGGTCCTGCGCATCGGGCCTCCACCGGAGCTGGCTGGAGCTGAAGAGGCGGAGAAAGAGGCAGGCAACCTAGATAAGAAAGCGGAAAAGGAAGACTAGCTAGCCTTCTCTCTTGGGGGGTCAGCCCTCCCGGTAGCTCACCCCAAAGGAGCCCAGCGGGTACTTCCAGTAGACCCCTCCCGGCAGGCAGGCCACCCGGCAGGTTCCGCACTCAAAGCACCCCTCATAGTCCACATGGATCAGCCCCTGCTCGTCCTTGGAGTAGCGCTGGCTGGGGCACACATAGAGGCACCATTCTCCGGGGCACTTGGCGCAGATCTCGTTGTCCACGATGAGGTGGGGGTCGGAGGGGTGGGTGACCCACTTGTCACGGAATAGCTTGGTGAGCATGTCCACCTTCTCGTAGCGCAGGCGCTCGGGGGGAGAAAGTAGCTCCACCTCCTGCTTTAGGGTCTCAAAGTTGACCGGGCCGGGACGCTTGGCGGGACCCTTTTCCTCGGCAGGAAGAAACTCCTCAAAGTGTCCCTCAAGCTCGGGGTGGCCACGCACTCCGCCCTGGCCGCCCTCGCCCACCAGCTCGCGGTTCTTCTTCAGAAGCTCGCGGCTCTTTTCCAGAAAGTCGGTGAGGGAAAGCTCTGCCACGCACCGATTATAGGCCAGGGGACGGTAGATGAGCGGGGAGGTGACAAAAAGGGAGCTATCCCTCCACTGGTGAGGTGAGATAGATGGGTTCAATGACCGGACGAAGGTGTCTTCGTTCCCGCTCCTCACTCTCACACGCCCGCCAGGCCGCCCTCATAAGGCCGGGGGTGGGAATGACCGGCTGGTGAAGGTAGGTGATGCGTGAGTCAACGAAGCTGGTCTCCATCAGCCCCTGTCGGGTGACGATTACGGTGAGGCCCCCGTAGCGGTCGGCCAACCCACTGCTCAGCTCGGCGGCAGCGGTCTCGCTCAGCAGATAGCCCTTGTCCAGGTCGCCTGCCATAAAGCTCTCCAGGGGCAGGGGTTCTCGCTCCCTGCCAGGACCTGCCAGGTAGGCAAAGACCAGCCCCCGGCGGGCGGGGGCCACCGCCAGGACGGGGTGTTCAGGGCTGGCCCCCTCCTCGCCCAGGATGCGGGCATAGAGGCTGTTTAGGCCAAACAGGGGGAGGTCCAGGGCTACGGCCAAGCCGTGGACCACCGAGATGGCGTGGCGGGTGGCGATGAGGCCGCCAGGGCCGCGGCCGCAGGCCAGCCACTCAAGGTGGGAGAGGGAGATGGAGTGCTCGGCCAGCACCTCGGAGAGGGAGCCAAACAGGCGGCGGGCCTCCTTGGAGTCGGTGGGGTAGGAGAGATCAAGCAGAACCTGCTTCCCGCGGGCGATCACCACCCGGAAGTGGTCGGCGCTTGAGTCAAAGACGGCAAACATCACTCCCTCTCCCTCAGCTTCTGAAAAAGCTCCATCTGGGTGAGCAATGATAGGGCGAACTCCCTTCCCCGGTCCAGCCCCTCAGGGTCAACCCGCTGCCTGGCCTGTTCCAGGCTTCCTGCGGTGATTACCCCCATCACCAGGGGGACGGAGAGGCCGGTAGAGAGGGCACAAAGCTCCCCAATCACCGCCCGGGCCAGGTAGTGGTGGTGGGAGGTTTCCCCCTGGACGATGATGCCTAGGGCAGCGATGCCGTCAAGCTCCAGTTGCTCACTCACCAGGGCGCAGGTCTGGGGGAGCTCAAAGCTTCCCGCGCAGCGGAAGGTCTCCAGTTCAAGCTTTCGTACATGTTGATTGAGGGTCTCGCTGAAGCGGGAGAGGAGGGTATCCATCAGCTCTCCATACCAGGAGGTGTGGACCACCGCGACCCTGGCGCGGGGAAGGTGCACCTCGGGCAGGGGAGGGCTCTTTGCCATCCCTTGGAGTATAACGGCCGCCCAAGGCCCGCTGAGGGTTATAATCTCGCTCACTCACTTAGTCCCTTAGGCTGGAGGAGAAGCCGGTGGAGATATTCATTGACTCGGCAAACCTGGACGAGATTCGGCAGGCGGCGGAGAGCGGGGTGGTTGATGGGGTGACCACCAACCCCTCACTCATCGCCCGGGAGGGGGCCGACTTTGAGAGCACCATCCGAGAGATCTGCCGGATCGTGGATGGGCCGGTCTCGGCCGAGGTGATCGCCACCGACTACCAGGGCATCCTGGAGGAGGCTCGACGAATCGCCGCCCTGGATGAGCGGGTGGTGGTAAAGGTCCCCCTGATCCCGGAGGGGGTGCGGGCGGTTGCCACCCTCTCCCAAGAGGGGATCAAGACCAACCTCACCCTCTGCTTCTCGGTAAACCAGGCCATCATGGCCGCCAAGGCGGGGGCCACCTATGTGAGCCCCTTCATCGGCCGGCTGGACGACATCGGGATGGACGGGGTGGCGGTGCTGGAGGAGATCGTGGAGGTCTTTGCCACCTATGGGTTTGAGACCAAGGTGCTGGCCGCCTCCGTCCGCCACCCAGAGCACGTGCGCCAGGCGGCGCTGGTGGGTGCTGACGTGGTGACCATCCCCTTTGGGGTGTTCCGGAAGCTCTTTTCCCACCCCCTTACTGACCAAGGGCTGGAGAAGTTCCTGGAGGACTGGCACAGGGCCAGGCTTGAGGTAAAGGAGGGAGCAGGGGGTTAGCCGGGGAGGGGGCCTAGTCGGCCTTTTCCACCAGCTCGGCGCGGCTTCCCCCGCGGGCGAACTCTTCCAGTCCTTCCTGCAGGGCGTTCCAGGCCAAGGTGGCGCACTTTACCCGGTTGTGGAGTTGGCTCACCCCCTCCAGGGAGACCAGGTCGCCAAGCCTGGCTTCGGCCTCGGCGTCGAGCTCTGCCTCTCCCATCACCATCTGCTTGAAGAGCTGGATCAACTCCTCGGCCTCTTCCTTGGGCAGGCCCTGCACGGCCACCGTCATCATGGAGGCGGAAGCCTGAGAGATGGCGCAGCCCACTCCGGTAAACTTCACCTCGGCCAGGCGCTGGTTGTCGTCCAGCTTGAGGTAGAGGGTAAGCTCGTCCCCGCAGAGGGGGTTTCTAGCCTCCACCACCACGTCGGCCTCGGGCAGTTCGCCCATGTTGCGGGGATTCTTGTAGTGATCAAGGATGATGTTTCCGTAAAGCGATCTGAGACTCATCGGAAGATCTCCACCGCCTCCATCAGTGCGTTGACCAGCCGGTCAACGTCGTCTCTCCCATTGTAGAGGTAAAAGCTTGCCCTAGAGGTGGCGGGGACGCCTAGAAACTTCATTAAAAGCTGGGCGCAGTGGTGGCCGGCCCGGATGCAGACCCCGTGGTGATCCAGGATGGTGGCGATGTCGTGGGGGTGGATGCCGGCAAGCTCAAAGGAGATCACCCCCAGGCGCATCTTCTGGCCCTGGCCGAAGATCCTTATCCCCGGCACCTGAGAAAGCCTCGCCAGGGCGTAGTCGGTGAGGGCAAGCTCGTGATCAAGCACCCGCTCCATACCCACTTGGGTGAGGTAGTCCAGGGCGGCTCCCCAGCCGATCACTCCGGCGATGTGGGGGGTGCCGGCCTCAAACTTGTAGGGCAGTTCTGCCCAGGTTGCAGTGTCCAGCTCAACCCGCTCAATCATGGAGCCGCCCCCGTTGAAGGGCTGCATCTTCTCAAGCAGCTCGCTTCGGCTGATAAGCGCTCCGATGCCGGTGGGACCGAGCATCTTGTGGGCAGAAAGAACATAAAAGTCAAACTCAAGCTCGGTGAGGTTTACCGGCAGGTGGGGGGCGGCCTGGGCGCCGTCAAAGAGGATCAGGGCGTCGGAGCATTCTCTCACCAGCCGGCCGATCTCCGGCAGGGGGTTTACTGTCCCCAGCACGTTTGAGACGTGGGTCACCCCCACCAGGCGGGTGTGCTCGTCAATGAGCTCGGCAAGCTGGTCAAGCTTGAGCTCGCCCTGCTGGTCAATTTCCACATAGCGCAGTTCAATCCCCCGGTAGTGGGCCATGAGCTGCCAGGGGATGATGTTTGAGTGGTGCTCCATGATGGTGAGCACCACGTTGTCGCCCGGGCTCAGATTGTCCAGCCCCCAGGCGTAGGCCACCAGGTTGATGGCTTCGGTGGCGTTGCGGGTAAAGACGATGGCCCGCTCATCGGGAGCACCGAGAAACTGGGCCAGCTTGGCCCTCACTTGGTCAAAGCGGTCGGTCACCTGGGAGCTAAGTTCATAGGCTCCCCGGTGGACGGTGGCGTAGGTGTGGGAGTAGAAGTCGCTTAGGGCATCAATCACCACCTGGGGCTTCTGGGTGGTAGCGGCTGAATCCAGATAGGTGAGGGGGATTCCATCCCGGTAGGGTTGGTTAAAGATAGGAAAGTCCCTGCGCCAGCTACACTCGCCGGCCGCTTCCTGCTCGGCCGCCTGTTCAAGCTCGGAGCTACCCTTGGGCATCGGCATACTCATTCCCATGAAGTATCCCCTCTACTCAGGTAGTTTAACCCAAACCTCACCATCCTCCACCCTGACGGGAAAGACGGTAAGGGGTTCGGTGGCGGGCATGCTGAGCACCTTACCGGTGCGGAGGTCAAACTTGGCTCCGTGGGCGGAGCAGGTAATTACCAGGTCGGGGGAAGCCTCTCCCTCGGTAAGCGGCACCTCCATGTGGGTGCACTCGTCCAGGAAGGCAAACACCTGATCGCCAAACCTTACCAGGCCGATGAACCAGCCCTCCGCCTCCACCGACACCGGTACTCCCTCGGGCAGCTCCTCCAGCCGGGCAACCCTTACCATCTGGTCCGACTGCTTTTTGGCTAGCTCTCCTGCCATGTCCCGATCCGCTCAATGTTTCTTGCCACGCTCTGGTCCACCTTCTTGCGCAGGAAGGGATTTTCAATCTTGCTTAGCACCTCGCCAAAGAAGCCGAAGACCAAGAGCTTCTGGGCCTCCGCAGGTGGAATGCCGCGGGAAAGGAGGTAGAAGCGCATCTCCTCATCCAGCTTGCCCACCGTGGCGCCGTGGGTGCAGCGCACGTCGTTGCTCATGATCTCCAGAGTGGGCATGGTGTTTACCTTGGCCTGGTCGGAGAGGATGAGGTTGCGGTTGGCTAGATATGCATTGGTGAGATCGCAGTTTTTCTCCACCACGATGTTGCCGTAGAAGACGTAGCGCGCCCGCCCTCCCACGGCGGTCTTGTAGAGCAGGTCGGAGTGGGCGTTGCCCACGCTGTGGCGGTTGATGACGTAGTGGTTGATCTGCTGGCGGCTGCCGGCAAAGGTTATTCCCAGAAGCTCCACTTCGGCCCCCTGGCCGGCGATCTCGGTGGTGGTCTCGGTGCGGGCAAGCCTTCCACCTACCGAAACCTCAAGCACCTTGAGCCGGCTGTCTCTGGCCAGTTCAATGCGGCGGGTGGCGATGACCCACTGGCTCTGGGCCAGGGTCTGCTTGTGGACCAGGGTGAGATCGGCTCCCTGGTCGGTGAGGATGGCGATGGAGGGGAGTACCAGGTTCTCCTCTGCCTCGGCGGGGCCGGTGAGGTCAAAGTAGATGGTTCCCCGGCTCCCTTTTTCTGCCACCACCGCGATTAGGGGGGCGACCAGTTTGCCTGCGCCGGGGTCAAGCCAGG
>Ga0256839_1006603_pt1 | contig 10102 bp, 8 predicted proteins | sample 354166metaG_FD_185968 | JGI IMG/M metagenome (GOLD analysis project Ga0256839, IMG submission 185968) | Hydrothermal vent microbial communities from Mid Atlantic Ridge, Atlantic Ocean - 354-166 | ecosystem: Environmental > Aquatic > Marine > Hydrothermal vents | place: Atlantic Ocean: Mid... | reverse complement strand
CCATCGCCTGTTCAAGCATTTTCGCCAATCCAGCGGCCAGTCATGTCCAAATGAATCGCAACTGACGCAACGCGAAACCGAAACCCTGCAATACATTGCGCGGGGTTACAGCACCAAAGAATGCGCGCGTAAAATGGCCATCAGCCCCTATACGGTCAATGGTCATATCAAGGAAATCTACCGCAAGCTGCAAATCAATTCCCGCGCCGAGGCCGCCCGCGAGGCGGCAAAACTGGGCATCGACTGACGGTACTCATAAAAAAAGCGGCTCATCCTTGAGCCGCTTTTTGGTTGCTAATTATTCTCTGATCTTTAATTAATACAGAATCTATAAACTGCTTGCATCGGTTCGAAACTGACCATTGGTCACAGCAATCGTAGCACCATCATCAGCAATTAATGTTCCACTGAAAGTCCCTTCATAAGTGGTGCCTGTCGTTGTGACATCAATCGTACAACTGGAGCCTGCTGTGCCGGCATCGGCGACATATTGTTTATTTCCGAGATATACCCACATTTCTGGTAACCGATAAGAGTTACTACCCTGCCCACAAACATAGATTCCTGGCTGGTTGATTTTAATCATGCGAAGCTGCAGTCCGTAGTCAACCGAGCCAGCCCACAGCCCAAGATAGGTGTCTGCGCCAGTTCCAGCTATAGCAACTGCTGAATTACTCAGCCCGATGGTTTGAGAGGTCCAGTCATTGGCCTTGTCATCAATATCGAGCACAGCGCCATAGCTTCCAGAAGGCAGGCCACTGTTACTACCGGATGTGCCGGAACCTGAATCGTAATATCGGAAATAGCCGTCAGTTACCGTGCCCAGTTCTGAACTATCGATGGCGTTAATCAGGTGGGCTGAAAAACGACCTTCAATATCTGATCCATTTGCCGAGATAATTTCGATTGTGCACTGGTCGGCTGAATATATCACTCCATTGACCAGCAACAGTATTCTTGGTAACGCACCGTTGCTTCCACAACTTTGCGTTCCTGCCTGTGGAGTAAACCCTGAGATATCCCAACGGGAAAGAAAATCACTACTGCTGGCAATAAAGACTGTTGTTCCAAGGTTGGAATAGGATTCATCTCCGGGAGTTCCTGTAAAGGTATATTGATTTGAGCCAACAGTCCCGGTTATACCTACACCATTCCCTAGCGCCGCGCCGGATCCTGAGCTAGAACCTGATTCAAAGCCGGTAAGATTAATAATGGATCCGATATTGTCGTAAACAAGAATCGCTTTTTGTAGCGCGCTAGATCCATATTTATTGGCAACTATTGTGAGAGCACCTCTGAGGTCTTGGTTGATAGTGCCAGTGCTATATAAAAGCCCACTCTGCGCACCACTGCTACCCGCTATGCCGTCCAGTTTTCCATCGGAATAGTCGGCGGCGAGCTGTCTGGCGATAGTCAAAGCCGGGGTCGCATCGCTGGCTCCCAGTTGAGCCAGTGCCGCCAGTTTCAGGGCATAGCGACCGGCTTCGTCGTCCAGCAAATCTCCCGCGGTGGTATTACCATCAAACATGAAAGGTGCACTGAGAATGGATGACAGTTCCGGCGCCAGCGCAGTACGGACGCGCTCATTCAGGGTATTGATATTGGCATCGGTCAGGCTGATCTGATTTTCCTGTGCAAGCTGATAAGCAACTTCTGTCAGCGTGGTCACAGCGGTTTGTGTGCTGCCCGCCGGAACCATGGCACGCAGCAGGCTGCCATCGGGGAAGGATTGCATACTGCCACTTGCCTCGTCGTAATATTGCGCATCGCTGTCACCGGCAACCACAACGATGACCGGGCCGGTATAATCAGACGGGTAATCGATACTTACCACGCCACTGGTGCCGGTGTCACCCGTCGCCAGCAGGGTGGTGCCGTCACTCTGAAAGAGCTTGACCGTGGCATTGGTGATCATACCCAGTGACGGTGTGACATCCAGGGAAGTATTGCCCGCACCACCGCCACTGCTGCTCGAGCCGCCGCAGCCGGACAGCCACGCCACAGAAAACATCATAACAATCGATATAAGTCTTAACATCATTATCTCTCCGAATACAGGAGGCGTCTTTTTATCTCGCCCACGCCTCACAGGCTTATTTATTTTTTGGCAAAGCTGCGTTGATGGCTTCCACGGCTACCTTGTATGGATTGTGGTAGAAAACGACACCTGTCACCACCCCCTTAAACGAGGGGGGAGGCAATCTGTCAGCACATTGCTACATATGTCGAAGCGACTTAACAGACTGGCTCTATCCAACACAACCCAACTAATGGAGAAATCAATGAAAGCTATACAATTTATGGCGTTCACAGCAATACTGGGGCTGCTGAGTGCCTGCAACAGCTCTTCGAGTGGAGGTTCTGGCGGCGGTACGGCCACCATTCCTGCCAGTCTGCAAGCGCAATACACACTGAATTATTTCGATGCGGACACTGCAAGCACGCCTGACGATGGTCTGGTGGGCGGACAAGACTACAACGTTATCATCGCTTCGGATAATTCCCTCACCATTGACTCAACCGTCTTGAAAGATCCGAAAGAAGAAGGCCTCTTTGGTACTGGCAACACGGAGATTACCTGGCGCAACGGTGATTTTGCCTATGTGCTGAGTACAAAGAGCGACGGGTCATTGAATGAAATCAATGTCTTTGACACAAGACTCACCCTGCCCACAGTCTTTGTGGGACAACTGCAATAACAGGTGGCACCCCGGCGGGTAGGGTGTTGCCTCGCCGGGGGTGTTATTTGCTTTCAATAAGTACTTTGTGTTGAGTGGGGGTATGCAACAGAAAATGCTTCACCCGGGCCCTGCATCACGTGGCTTGTTGCTTTGTCTTTCAGGCCAGTGCCGGCTTACCGCTCCACCGTCTCCGGCTGCAAATCCCTTCGTTTTCGGGTGACGATCAGCACAACGGCACCGGACTGCCGGATCCCGTAGAGAGTGCGACAGGAATACATAGCCAGTTACCGGAAGGCCTCATCGCCGAGTTTCGACATGACTTCGCTCGCGCGTGCAATTCGTTGAAGTCATCCGTCTTGTCGCAAGTTCTTTCTGGAATCAGCGCTTCTGCTTGCGAAGCGCTTTGAGGCGTGCCCCAAAGGTTTTGCGTAAATCTTCATTCTGCATGGCGGTTAATGCATTCAGGTTCATGTTTGCCTCCACATGATAGGCACCGAATGACCTTCAGGCATGGTATCAGACAGCGTGAGCAAATCGCATGCTCTGGAGCAATCCAAAAAAACTGCTGTACTTGCATAGCAAGGCATGCGGGTTATGCCTGTCTATTTCAGATGGCATTGAGGATCCTGGCGGCCATGTAGTATACGGATGATTTCAACCGTGTTCGCGGTCACACGGTAAAACAGGGTGTGGCTTTCTATAGGAAGGCTTCTGACTTCTGGCAGGAGCTCGTTGCGCTCGGTGCCCATAAGCGGCTGATCGGTCAACAGCCAGAATTGGTTCTTTATCGTGGCCAGGTATTTTTCGGATTGTGCCAGCCCCCACTGTCGCAAGCCGTATTGATAAATGCCTTTGAGGTCGTTTTTAGCGGCTGGCGCAATGACAAGCTGATGAGATGCCATCAAGGTCAGCGCTTGATATCGTCAAACAAGGTGTCGAGTGCCGATCTTGATTCGATGGCGATACCTTTCCCTTGATCCAGTTGGTCTACACCGACTTTCAGCTGCTCGCGAAGTCGAGCCAGTTTGATCTCGTGAATCCAGTCTTCATGGGTTTCCATAAAACGGAGTGCCTCACGGATGACTTCACTGGCATTGTTGTACAGGCCGGTTTCTACTTTGGCTTTAACGCGAGATTCCAGTTCGGGCGTTAATGAAATATGCATAATGGCCTCCACGCGTAGGTGTTTCGTAAAGAATGTTAGGCGACAATACAAAGATTGTCAATGTTTGTATTTGTTGGCCGTGGCCCCCGGCTTAGCTGTCTGGCAGTGTTCAATCGGTAATCTTTTTAAGTATTTTGAAAGATTTTCTGAACATGGTGTTTTTCAATACATTCTCAATTGCTCTGTCAATAAGTCATTGAAAATATAAACTAAAAATGGATTCGTTGATAACGGTGCGGGGAGTGACAGAAATGTATCAACTGTCGGTTATCAAGGATTAAATTCTTCAGAATTGATGATGTGGTCTGCCTCATCAGGGGTGTATTTCATGGCTCAGGGTTCGATGCTGGCTATTCGCCAGTCGGTTGCAGTCAGTTCGGCGCCGTCATAGGTCAGCGCCCGGATGCGCCAATGCATGCTGCGACCGGATTGCTCAAGCAACCAGGGTGGGGCGGCATAACGTGATATACCGGGTTTGATATATGCAGTCAGGACGGTTTCCCTGTTTTCATTTTGCACTTGCAGTTCGTATATCAAGGCATCGGGAATATCGACCCAGGAGAATACAGGTGAATCTGTTCCGCGCAGGCTCGCCTGGCTGGCGGGTGTCAACAGGGTGATTTGCCGGCTGGCATGGCCGGTTTTTGCCGACAGCCGGTTCTGCTGCGAGCCGACGTAGTAGCGCAGCACCGGCAACGCAAAGCCGGCGACACCGCCGGAGACAGCTACGCCGTTCAGGGTGTTGGAGTTGCCCTCCTTGTCGGCGGTGGCTTCGATACGCAACAGGATTTTGTATGGGCCATCGCTGTTTCTTGGCAGCAGTTCAGGGTTCGGCCCGGGCAGATAAAAACTGCCGGTCGGTGGCAGAAAGCGGTCAAATCGATCGATCAGGGTATAGCGCCGCTGCAGTGGGCGTTGTTCAACCGGCAGGGTGGCTTCTGTCAGCAGGTCTTGCGGTGTCGGTTCCGGGTCGCCCGGCAACACCACTTCCCAGCGTCCTTTCAATCGACCGGTGCCGGTGAACTGAATCCAGGCGCCAAACTCCGGCAGAGGTTGCGAACGTGACAGGAAATACACCGGTCTTGCGCCTTCCCCTGTGTTGAACAATATCTGTACCTTGGTCAGCGCCAGTGGCGTGCGCGCACCACCGCCTGCCATGCGGCAGGTAACGGTCACATAGCTGTCGCTGACACCGTCGGTGAACCGGCGTACATAGAAAAAATCGGAATCCGCTCCTTGTGCGGCAGCCTGGAATGCGCGTCGCGCCACCGACGCAGGGATGGTCATGATGTCGGTGAGATTGCGCTGGTTGCCAACACCGCTGATTTGAGACAGGTTGTGCCGTGCCGGTAATTTTCCAAAAAAGGTGCCGGGCACACAGGGGTTACTGACGCTGACTCCGGTAGTGGTGACTTCTCCGCACCAGAAGGCTTCCACCGCCTGTTCGTTGGCGCCGAGACTTTGAAATGTCAAAAACACCGTGGTCACACCGTTATGTTTGACATTGACACCACTCGGGTTGACTCCGGTAACCGCCATAACCGGTGGCGCAACTAGTAACCCAAACGCCAGCAGCCAGTGGCGAAAGCCTGTTGGTATTGTTGAAAGACGTCTCATGTGTGGCACCTTGTTAAAACAGACTGAGGTTCAAACCAGCAGTGAGCGTTCTGTTTTCATTGCTGGACTGAAATTGAAACTGATTGTCGATATTGATATTGTCATTGTCCGAGTAGCGGACAAAAGCCTGCAACGGAAGCTTGCCACCCGCGCCGTCAGGCAGATGCAGACGGTAACTCAGCTGAATCTGATTGCTGCCGCTTTCATTGCTGACCAGATTTTGAGAATCATCTTCCGTGGTGTCACTCAGATTGGCAGACACTGAGAGGCGTTGGTTAATGTTCCAGTCGATACCGATACTGACGCCTGTCGAGCGGCGTTGCAGGGATTGTTCGATGTCGTCCGCCTTGCTGTGAGTGACAGACAGATTGATGTTAAGCGATTCGCTCAGCGATGTATTGACGGACAGGGAGTGTTCACGGATAACAAAATCCGCATTCTCGCGACCTTGTTGCCGGTTATCCTGATCGGAACGGGTAAAATTCCAGCTAACTGAAGAAGTGCCGGTTTGCCATTGCAGCCCGAGTGACTGCTGCCTGTTCAACTGATCCGGAATGTGTGTATCAGGATCGAAGCTGGGTGGTAAACTGCCACCGAACTGGTGATTGCGCTGGTAACCGAGATTCAGGTTCTGCGGCAACCAGTCACTGTCAGAGTTTGACAGCGTCTTCACCGGCACAGATGCCGATAACACCGTATTGCGGGTCAGCGTGGTCAGAATGGTGGGGATATCGTCGATATTGTCACGCATGCGGCTGTGTTGCAGCTGCCAGTTGATTTGCCCGGCTTGTCCATTCAGTGACAAACCGTCGTTGATCGTATCCGGTGTGATAAATGCGCCGACCGAACTGTAGAACGGATCGGTCAGGCTGTGTGTCATGGTCACGGTGAGTGACCAGGGTACAGCTTGTTGATAATCAGGTACCAGAACATCGTATTCCAAGCGTAAGGAATAGGCTGAATCGGTGGTTTCGGTTGATTTCACCACCGTCAAATCCTGTTCCAGAAACGGGTCCTCCGGGTTGGTGAAGGTACTGCGCGCCCAGGCGATATTGCCGCGCAAACGGCCACTGGCAGTATTGCCACTGAGCACGACGCCCACTCCATGACTTTTTTGTGCGTCGGTGACTTCACCGATGTTGAAATTATCCTCTGCCGTTATTTTCGCATCCAGATACGTGAAATCGATACGCAGCTGACCGTCATTGCCATCCAGCAGATCCGAGCCGACAGACAGTCCGTTGATACGATTGGTCGAATACTCACTTAAGCCGAGCACGTTGCTGGCACCGGTAATCGATTGCCCGTTTTGTGCTGTAAAGGATACATCCAGCGTATCGAAGGCGCGCCATGCTGCATTCAGTCCGCGATTGGCCACGCCACTCATCAGCAGTGGATGGCTGCCAAAACTCACGTGACCGAGTTGCAGTCTGCTGGTATGCTTGCTTACCTCCACGAGGTAATCGCTCAAGTCCACCTTCGGGGCTTCTGTGCCGCGTTCGGCAAAGCGCAGTGCTTGTTCCCGCTCTGACGAGCCGGTAATATTCCAACTGGTCTGGATTTCGACCCCGCTGCGCAGCTGACGTGTTTCCAGCCCAGCCTGCAGTGCCAGATTTTTCATGCGTGTTGTGGCGGCAGGGTTCTGGTCTGACTGGTCTTGCATCGCTTGAGTCTGGCTGCTCAGATCAAGCCGCGGCGTTACCGAGGATTCCTCGAATCCGCCTTCGCTGAGCACGCTTAACCTGAGCGAAGCCAGTTGCTCCCATTGGTTGCCACGCCGCACAAGATAAACGGTCAAAGTCTGTTCTCCCGGCGGCAAGGGCAGCAATGATGCCCGGTAACGAAATACTCCCGGTGCGGTTTCCTGCATCAGTGCAGTGACATCCAGCGAGCCAATAAAAAAAGCCATCCGGTTGCCGGAATCATTTGCAACATGGCTCATGCGTACCGAAAAACTGCGGTCCGGATCAATCCATTGTGCCTGGTCAAAATCATGCGCCTGCAGTGACACCTGGGCCAGCAAGGGCCTTGAAAGCAGCAGGCACAGGCAAATGCCCATGCGGTAAACAGATGCTTTTGATTTTATTTTGTCCATAATTGTTTGTTTTGGGTGTGCTGCATGTTGATGAAACGGCGTACACTCATAACGACAGTGGGCATTTGCAACAGCGAATACGGTTTTTCGCGGACGAGTCACATCTCACAGGGTTGAATCGTTTAGCGACGATCCAGAATAATCATAATCAGCTGACGGCATGCGTCTATCACGTGAATTGGGGATGCACCATGCAGTGAAACCGTGTTGCTAACTGAAGTAGAATGTGCTCGTGCAGGGGAAACAAGGTGGACAGGATGAGCAATGCAGACAGATATAACGTCGCAGTGGTTGAAGATGAACCGCTGACACGCGAACGTATCCGGCTGGCCGTAGAGCAGCACCCGGCACTGAGCGTGGTGGCCAGTGCGGGAAACTGTGCGGACGGACGGCAAATCATTCAGCAGTATCGCCCGGATGTTCTGCTGGTTGATCTGGGCTTGCCCGACGGCCATGGCACGGAACTGATCCGGCTGGTGCAGAATACGCTGCCCAAAACCGAGATCATGGTGATTACCGTGTTTGGTGATGAAAAGAACGTGCTGTCCGCGATCGAGGCCGGCGCAACCGGCTATTTGCTGAAAGACGGTGACTCCGATTATATCGGCCAATCGATCATGCAAATGCTCGAAGGCGGTTCCCCCATTTCTGCCGCGATCGCACGGCATCTGCTGAAGCGATTCAGATTGCCGACTGCGGATCCTGCGCATTCCAGGGAAGATTCTCCGACGTTGACACCGCGTGAACAGCAGGTGCTTGAACTGGTCGCCAAGGGGTTTTCCTACGCTGAAATTTCATCGACACTGGGAATGTCGGTGAACACGACGACATCGCATATCAAACACATCTACCGCAAACTCAGTGTCAACTCTCGTGGTGAAGCGGTTTTTGAAGCCATCCAGCTCGGTCTGGTCAAGCCTTTGCACTGATGTTACCGAGTGGACGTCAGATACTGAGCCTGACGCTGTTGTTGCTGGCGATTGCCCTGTTGTCTGCATTGTTGTGGCTCAGCAATACCATGTCGCACCCCGAGGTTACAGTACGCATAGGCAAGCTGGAATTTTTGCCGGCTGACAACCGCACTCCTCCGGACAGTCAGGACTGGCAACCGGCTGCGCTTCCGGATGACTGGTACCTGAGTGGGCGTCAGGCTGCCAGTGGCTGGTATCGGTATATCCTGGATGTCGAGGTGGCGCCGGATCGCCTTTGGGGAGTGTATCTGCCGACCTTGCAATACAATGCAGCGGTGTACCTGAATGATGAACTGCTCGGTAGCGGTGGCCGCATGGATGACCCGGTTGCGCGCAACTGGAACCGTCCATTGTACTTCGCCATTCCCAATGGTCTGATTCAACCGGGGCGAAATGTACTGCATATTCACCTGAAATCCACTCCGCCTGAAAAAGGTCTGCTGGGAGTAGTGTACATGGGGCCGGCGGAATTTCTTCAGCCTGCGTATGCGTTCAAGTATTTTGTTCGCTACACGCTTTCACAATTCATCATCATCATTCTTTTTTTTACCACCATTCTCATGTTCACGCTATGGCAGTTGCGCCGCAGCGATTTTTCCTATGCCTGTTATGCCATGTCCCTGCTGGTCTGGAGCATACATAACCTGAACCTGGTGGTCATCGATATTCCCGTCAGTCAACGAAGTTGGGACTGGCTGATGTACACCAGCCTGCTATGGTTTCCGGTGTTTGCCAGCTGCTTCGTGCAGCGTTATATCGGTACGGTCAATCATTACATCGAACGCGCCTCTTTCATAATCGCTGCCTTGTGCAGTTTCCTGATGTTGCTGTTGCCGGAAGCCGACTTCTACTGGTTCGGTACCCGCGTCAGTGACAGCCTTGCACTCGGCTTTGGCATCTATCCGTTGTATCGTCTGGTGCGTTACCTGCAACACAACCCGATGCAGGAAGTTTATCTGCTGATATTGACCGGTTTCATTCTTGTTATTTTTGGCTTGCATGACTGGCTCTCGGTCAATAACCTGATCAGCCGCGAACATGGGTTTTTTCTGCATTACAGCGCGCCGCCAGGACTGTTGCTGTTTGCGTATATTCTGCTCAGGCAATTTGTTCAGGCGATGAATGAAACCGAGGCATTGACCCGGAATCTGCAACATCAGGTGAAGAAAAAGCACGAGGAGCTGGAGCAGAGTTATGCCGCACTGAAGCAGCTGGATCGACAGCGTACGCTTGCGCAGGAGCGTGAACGGCTGATGCGCGACATGCACGATGGCATGGGCGGGCAACTGGTATCGACCCTGGCTCTGCTGGACAAGGATACCGTCAATCACGACACCTTGCGTGAAGCCTTGCAGAAAGCGCTGGACGATTTGCGCCTGATGATTGATTCGATGGAAGACGTGGACGGCGATGTGCTGACCGTCCTGGCCATGCTGCGTGAGCGTCTCGAACCGAGGCTCAAGCAGGCAGGCATAAAGATCGACTGGCGGGTAAGCGACCTGCCGCCGATGACTGGGCTGGGCCCGGAGAAGTCGCTGCAGCTGCTCAGAATATTTCAGGAAACCCTTACCAA
>Ga0256839_1006602_pt1 | contig 10104 bp, 7 predicted proteins | sample 354166metaG_FD_185968 | JGI IMG/M metagenome (GOLD analysis project Ga0256839, IMG submission 185968) | Hydrothermal vent microbial communities from Mid Atlantic Ridge, Atlantic Ocean - 354-166 | ecosystem: Environmental > Aquatic > Marine > Hydrothermal vents | place: Atlantic Ocean: Mid... | reverse complement strand
CAGTGGATTTTGTCAGGTTTTTTTCCTATCGGCGCCTTTGGCCCGTGCTTGAGGGCCACTCGGAGCCGATTCGCCAAAATGCCGAAGCGGTCACGGAATCGCCCCTCGCCGCAGGGGGCAGCGAGTCAGCCGGGTCTCTTCGGGGCCCCGGTGCCCTGGTGGGCGGTGGTGGTGCCAGCGCCGGGGATCGGCTGCATGCGTTGCAGCAGGGGTACCGGCTCGCGGCCCAGGCGCTGTTCGTAGATCACGGTATAGGTGAGTACCCGCTGCAGGTAGTCGCGGGTTTCGCGAAACGGCACGGTTTCGATCCACACGTCCGCGGGCACGTTGCCGGCCACCGGTAGCCAGCGGCGCACGTTGCGGCCACCGGCATTGTAGGCGGCGGTGGCCAGCACGGGATGGCCGTCGTAACGGTCACGCACCTGCTTCAGGTAGCGGATCCCGAGGCGGATGTTGGTGTCCGAGTCGAGCAGATCCCGGTAGCGGGGGCGGCGCAGGCGCATGGAACGGGCCATGCTGCGGGCGGTGCGGGGCAGAAGTTGCATCAGACCGAGGGCACCGGCATGGGAGCGGGCGTCGGGCGTGAAGGCGCTTTCCTGACGGATGATGGCGAAGGCCCAGGCCGGGTTGACCCGTTGCCGCCGCGCCTCGCGCAGTACCTGTTGCTGGTGGGCGAGGGGAAAACGCAGTTCCAGATCGTCCCAATAGCGGGCCCGGGCCGCGGTGGCGATGGCCCGGTCGTGCCAGCCCCAGGCGTCGGCCAGCTTGGCGGCCCGCAGCAGGGCCGGGGTGTCGAGCCGTTCGATGGCATGGTTCCATTCGCGTCGGGCATCCGCCGGGCGGCGGAGGGCCAGCAGTTCCCGGGCCCGCAGGAAGGCCGGCAGCCGTTCGATGTTGGCCAGCTCGGCCGGCGTGTAGCGCAGGGGCGCGTGGGCGAACTGGTAGCGGTAGCCGGCCCGATCGGCGGCCAGGAAGCTGTAGTAGCCCCGGCTTTCGCCGTTCATCACGTAGATGGCGCGGGCCTCTTCGAGTCGCCCCATGCCCTCGAACACCCGTCCCCGCCAGTAGCGCCACTTGTCGCTGTGCTGGCTGGCCAGAGGCAGCCGCTCCAGCCAGGCGAGGGCCGTGGCCCAGTCCTGATCCTGGACGGCGGAAAAGAAGTGCAGGGTAATGACGCGCTTGTCGGTGTCGGCGAGATCCAGACGTTCGAGCAGGGTTCGGGCCTCGGGTTCGCGTGACTTGAGCAGGGCCAGCGCCAGACGCCGTTCGATGCGTTCCCGCTCCGCCGGCGCGAGGACGTGCCGCTCCCGCAGGTATTGCCACTGGCGGGCCGCGGTCAGGGGCTGGCGCCGTGCCTGGCGCTGCAGGCCATAGACGGTGATCCAGTCGAGCACGGCCGGCCGCTCCCTGCCAACGAAGTGATCGTTTACTTCCATAATAAAATCGGGATCCCGCCGCACCTTGAGCCAGATCTTTACCCAATAGCGTTGATCCGCGGGCAGATCGCCCGTCAGGTGCCGCACCAGGCGCACGTTGCCCCGCGCCATGGCCAGGCGGATGCGTTTCCAGACCAGCGGTGTTTCGAGCCGCCCCGCCCGCCGCCAGGCATCCAGCGGCCAGTCGCACTGCGGGGGCAGTGAGCGGCCGGTCTGCCACAGGCCTTCCAGCACTGCCCAGGCCCGTTGCGGCTGGCCGGTCTCCACCAGTCCGCGGGCATAGTGGCACAACAGGCGCCGGCTGTCGGTAGCGGGAAAATGATTCACCAGCCGTTGCCAGCGGCCACGGCGGGCCAGGCTGTAGAGCCAGCGCCGCTGCAGGCGCGCAGCCAGCGGCGTGTCGGCGTGGCGGCGCAGGAAGGCGAGCACCTCCTGCGACCGGCTGCGATCCAGTCGGCGGTTCAGCTCGGCGTATTCCAGATAGACGTGCAGCGGATAGTCGCGCAGGCGTCGCTCCAGGCGCCGGTAGGTCTGCAGGTGCCCCCGGCGCAGGGCCTTCTCCGCTTCCTGGAACTGATTGCGCTGGTTGACGAGCGCCGGGCTGGAGGGAATGTTGGCCGCGGCCATGTCCGGCAGCCACCCGAACACGAGCAGAGCGAGCAGCAGCCTGCGATGTAGCGGCGCACGTTGCGGCACGCGGGGCCTCCCGGCTGGAGAATGTTTGAGTGCTTTTTATAGCATAGCCTTCAGCGGCCATCCTTGCCCATGGGGCAGTTCCGTTGTCGGCACGTGCAAGCCGGGAGTTGACCGTTTTGCGGGCGTTTTGTGACGCAGTAGACCGTTTTTCGCGGCCTGCCGCCCATTTGCTATACTGCCCGGCCCCGTACCGTTTCTGTTGCCGGAGTTTCCCTCATGTCCGAAAAGAAGAAGCTCAATCCCTGGAGTTCGCGCATCACCGAGCCACGCTCCCAGGGTGCCTCCCAGGCCATGCTCTACGGCACTGGCCTCACGCCCGAAGAAATCCGCAAGCCGGAGGTAGGGATTTCCAGCGTCTGGTGGGAGGGCAATACCTGCAACATGCACCTCAACGATCTGGCGGCCCACGTCAAGGAAGGGGTCACTGCCGCGGGCCTGGTGGGCATGCGTTTCAATACCATCGGCGTCTCCGACGGCATCTCCATGGGCACCGAGGGCATGAGCTACTCGCTGCAGTCGCGGGACATCATCGCCGATTCCATCGAAACGGTGATGAGTGCCCAGTGGTACGACGCCAACATCTCCATTCCCGGTTGTGACAAGAACATGCCCGGTGTGCTGATCGCCATGGGCCGTCTCAACCGCCCGGCGCTGATGGTCTATGGCGGTACCATCAAGCCCGGACGCTGGCAGAACAAGACCCTGGATATCGTCTCGGCTTTCCAGAGCTATGGCGAATACCTGGCGGGCAAGATCGACGACGAGGAGCGGGAGCGGATCGTTGAACATGCCTGTCCCGGCCCCGGCGCCTGCGGCGGTATGTACACCGCCAACACCATGGCCTCGGCCATCGAGGCGCTGGGCATGAGCCTGCCCTACAGTGCCTCCACCCCGGCGGTGGACGCCGACAAGATCAAGGAATGTCACGCTGCCGGCAAGGCCATCCGCCATCTCCTGGAAGCCGACATCCGCCCGCGCGACATCATGACCCGCGAGGCCTTCGAGAACGCCCTGGTCATGGTCATGGCGCTGGGCGGTTCCACCAACGCCGTGCTGCACCTCCTCGCCATGGCCCGGGCGGTGGACGTGCCGCTGACCATCGACGACTTCCAGGCCGTCTCCGACCGGGTGCCCTTCATCGGCGATCTCAAGCCGTCCGGCAAGTACGTGATGGAGGATCTGCATAACGTGGGCGGCACGCCTGCGGTCATGAAGTACCTGCTGGAGAAAGGCTTCCTGCACGGCGACTGCCTCACCGTCACCGGCAGGACGGTGGCCGAGAACCTGGCCGATTTGCCCGGTTTGGCCGAGGGTCAGAAGGTGATCCTGCCGGTGGAAAAGCCGATCAAGGAAACCGCCCACATCCAGATCCTCAAGGGCAACCTGGCCCCTGGCGGTTCGGTGGCCAAGATCACCGGCAAGGAGGGACTGCGCTTCTCCGGCCCGGCGCGGGTCTACGACTGCGAGGAAGACATGCTGGCCGGCCTCGAGCAGGGCGAGATCCAGAAGGGCGAGGTGGTGATCATCCGCTACGAAGGGCCCAAGGGCGGCCCCGGCATGCCCGAGATGCTCACCCCCACCTCGGCCATCATGGGCGCCGGCCTGGGCAACGACGTGGCGCTCATCACCGATGGCCGCTTCTCCGGCGGCTCCCACGGCTTCATCATCGGCCACGTGGTGCCCGAGGCACAGGATGGCGGCCCCATCGCCCTGGTGCGCAACGGCGACGTGATCACCATCGACGCCGAGAAGCGGGAGCTGAGCGTGGATCTGAACGATGCCGAGCTGGCCGAGCGCCGCAAGCAGTGGCAGGCGCCGCCCCTGAAGGCCACCCGCGGCACCCTGCACAAGTACATCAAGCTGGTGAAGTCGGCCTCCGAGGGCTGCGTGACCGATGAGTGAGGCGCGCCGGATGCTTTCCGTCGGCGGCGATTCTGGTACACTCGAAGGTACGGTTGCGCAGGGGGAGACAACCATGTTCAGTACCCAGGAACCCGTGCCCGGCTCGTGGTACGTCAACCGCACCGGCAAGCTGATGAAAGTGCGCCTGATGCTCTACCGGGGCCGCCGGCGCCGCGCGCTGCTCATCGAGTATCTGGAGGGCCAGTGCCAGATCGTCGGTATCGACGACTGGTATCGGCTGCAACTCCACCGCCGCGACGCCGTCCTGGAAAACCGCCGGCAGGGACTCTGAACAGCTTGTCCACCGCGCGGGGACGCGCAGCGCTGCCCCACCCCGCTGTGCCGTTCATCGGCGCCAGAGCATGAACGTGTCATGAGCCCACCGGAAAGCGTCATCGACGAACTGCAGGCCCGCCTCAAGGCCTTCGCCGAGGAGCGCGACTGGGAGCAGTTCCACGCGCCCAAGAACCTGGTCATGGCTCTGTCGGTGGAGGCCGCCGAACTGGTGGAACACTTCCAGTGGCTCACCGCCGAACAGAGCGAGCGCCTGCCGCACGACACCCGCCGCGAGGTCGGCCACGAGATGGCCGACGTGTTCATCTACCTGCTGCGCTTGGCCGAACGTCTCGACATCGATCTGCTTGCCGCCGTCGAGGAGAAGATCCGCCTCAACGCCGAGAAATATCCCGCCGATCGCGTCCGTGGCAGCGCGAAGAAATATACCACCTATCGCGAAGAGGAATCTTCCTAGTCGTCGAATGTCGGGCGGCGCAAGCCGCGAGCGTGGCGGGATGAGAAAAAACCTCGATTATGGCGCTGGTTCGTCTTGCTCCTTGTCCGCCTGTCCTCGCCCCTGTTGCTCCAGCAGGGCCGTCATTTCCTTCTCGGTGACCGGCGGGCTGTAGTAGAAGCCCTGAATGAAGTGGCAGCCGTTCTCATTGAGGAAGGCCAGTTGCGCTTCGGTCTCCACCCCTTCGGCGATCACGTTCAGGGACAGGTTCTGGGCCATGACCACGATGGCCCTGGTGATGGCCGCGTCGTCCGGATCCTCGATGATGTCGCGGATGAAGGAGCGGTCGATCTTGATGGTGTCGATGGGAAAGCGGCGCAGGTAGCTCAGGGACGAGTAGCCGGTGCCGAAGTCGTCGATGGCGAAGCGCACGCCCAGCCGGTTCAGGGATTTGAGGGCGGTGACCACCGAGCTGGCCTGGCGCATGAGCATGCTCTCGGTCAGTTCCAGTTCCAGGAATTCAGGATTGACGCCGGTACGTTCGATGATGCCGTGCAGTACGTCGATGAATGCGCTGTTGTTGAACTGGCGGCTGGAGATGTTCACCGACAGGTGTAGCTGGCGCCAGCCGGCGTCGTGCCAGGTCCGGGACTGGCGGCAGGCGGCTTCCAGCACCCATTCGCCCACCACCTCGATGAGGCCGGTTTCCTCCAGCAGCGTGATGAAGTTGCTGGGCGAGACCAGCCCCAGCTCTGGATGCTGCCAGCGCAGCAGCGCCTCGACTCCGATGATCCGGTCGTTGCGCGCGTCCACCTGGGGCTGGTAGTGGAGCACGAACTGTTCCCGGGCCAGGGCGTGGCGCAGGTGGTTCTCCAGGGTCAGGCGCTCGAAGTTGCGGGCGCTCATGTCGTCGGAATAGAACTGGTAGTTGTTCTTGCCCAGTTCCTTGGCCCGATACATGGCCACGTCGGCGTTGCGCAGCAGGGTGTCGGGATCCTCGCCGTCATGGGGGAAGATGGCGATGCCGATGCTGGCGGTCACGAACAGCTCGTGATTGTTGATGTGGAAGGATTCGGTCAGGGTCTGGAGCAGTTTCTGGGCCACGGCGGAGATGCTGTTCTCGTTGTCCACGTCATCGAGCAGGATGGCGAATTCGTCACCGCCGAAGCGGGCGATGGTGTCGCCGTCGCGCACGCTGTGCTTGAGCCGTTCCGACAGTTGCAGCAGCAATTGATCGCCGGTGTTGTGCCCCAGGGTGTCGTTGATGTTCTTGAAGCGATCCAGATCCATGAACATCACCGCCACCAGGCGCTTGTGATGCCGGGCGCGGATCAGGGCCTGTTGCAGCCGATCCAGGAACAGGTTGCGGTTGGGCAGGTCGGTGAGGGCATCGTGATGGGCCATGTGCTGGAGTCGCTCCTGGACTTGCATGCGTTCCGAGATGTCCTTGGCCGTGGACACGAAGTGGGTGATGCGGCCGCGCTGGTCGCGGATCGGGGTGATGGTCTTCTCCTCGTAGTACAGCGAGCCGTCCTTGCGCCGGTTGATCATGATATTGGTGTAGCTCTCGCCCGAGAGAATGGTTTCCCACAGATGCTGGTAGAACTCGGGTTTGTGCTTTCCCGAGGAGAGAATCGACGGCTTGCGCCCCACCACTTCCTCGAAGCGGTAGCCGGTGACCCGCTCGAAGGACGGGTTGACGTATTCGATGATGCCGTCGATGTCGGTGACGATGACGATGTCGGCGGTCTGTTCCAGCACGCTGGACAGCTTGCTCACCTGGGATTCGTGCCGCTTTAGGTCAGTGATATTGCGGGCCATGCCTTCCACGCCGGCCGCATTGCCGTTCCCTGCATGGAGGAAGTGAACGTTTGCCAGGATCCAGACCACGGTGCCATCACTGTGACGCAGAGCGATTTCGTCGTTGCTGATCAGGCCGCCGTTGGCCGCCATGCGTTCGAGCAGGGCTTCCCACTCCTCGGGGTGCACGTAGAATTCCATCACCGGCCGGCCGACGACCTCCTCGGGCGCGTAACCAAGCAGTTGCTGCACCGAGTCGGAGACCCGCGTCAGGATGCCGTTGGCGTCGATGCGAAAGTAGGTGTCCTGCATGTTGTGCAGGATCGTGTCCAGTTCCTGGGCGGCCTCGCGCAGTTGCCGTTCGGTCTGCAGCCGTTCGGTGACGTCCATGCGCACGTAGACCAGGCCGATCACGCTGCCGTCGGCGTCGCGCACCGCCTGCAGGCTCCAGTCCCAGAAGCGGCCGTCAGGATCGCCGGCAGGGCGGTCCGCGCGCGCCCGTTCGGTGTGGGGGCGGCCGCTGCGGACCACTTCGGCGAACCGCTCACGATGGACCGGATCGCGGCAGTCGTCGAAGAAATTGCGGCCGATGAAGGCGTCGGGCGTGCGATCGAGGGCGCGGGCGAAGGCTGGATTGACGCGGATGTAGCGGAACGCCCGATCCAGGTAGGCCATCTGCGTGAAGTCGTTGGCGAAGAGCTGCTCCAGCAGGCGGTTGGATTCCTCCAGGGCCCGCTGCGCCAGGCGGCGCCGGGTGATGTCGTGGACGATGGCCTGGATCAGGGGACCGTCGGGCAGATCGATGCGGCTGACGCTGAGTTCGCAGTCGAACAGGGTGCCGTCGAAGCGCCGGTGCTGCCATTCGAAACGCTGGGCATCGCCTTCCATGGCTCGTTGCAGGATGGCCAGCGCTTCGCTGTCGGAAGGGCGGCCACCGGGCTGGCGGGGGGGAGAGATGTCGACGGGGGAGAGGCCCAGCAGTTCGTCCTTCTGGCAGCAGAACATCTCCAGGGCCTTGCCGTTGCAGTCGACGATCAGGCCGTCGCGCACCAGGAACACCGCATCGTTGGCGCGCTCGAACAGGGCCCGGTAGCGGGTCTCGTTGTCCCGCACGCGGCGCAGGGCCGCCTGCTGTTCGGAGATGTCGCGCACGATGCTCAGATACTCATCGGTGCTGCCGATGCGCACGATGCGGGCCTCGAAATCGCGGCGGTCGCCATCGAACTCGAGCTGGTAATGGAAGATGGCCGGGCGGCCGCTGCGGCGGGTTTCCTCGATGCCGCGCAGGGTGCCTTCGGCGATGTCCGGGGGGGTTACCTCGCGGATGTTGCGATGCAGGAACTGTTCGGGATCCAGCAGCAGGGGAATGTGGGGCGACTGTTTGACGTCCAGGAAGTTGCCCGCCCGATCGAGACGGAAGATGAGGTCGGGCAGGGCGTTGAGCAAGGCCTCGGTTTCGGAGACCAGGTCGCGGGTTTCCGGGGTGAGGGTCCGGGTCGGCATGCGGGTTTCAGCCCTTCTTGCCAATCAGTTCGATGGGATAGCCGTCGGGATCCTCGACGAAGGCGATGATGGTGGTGCCGGCGTTCATCGGGCCGGCGTCACGGAGGATCTTGCCGCCGCGCTGGCGGATGGTCTCGACGGCCTCGTACACGTCGTCCACCTCGATGGCGATGTGACCGAAGCCGGTGCCGGGTGCGTAGTGATCCACGCCCCAGTTGTAGGTCAGTTCGATGACCGCCTGTTCCGTCTCGGGGCCGTAACCGACGAAGGCCAGGGTGAACTTGCCGTCGGGATAGTCCTTCTGGCGCAGCAGCGTCATGCCCAGCACCTGGGTGTAGAAATCGATGGAGCGTTGCAGATCGCCAACGCGCAGCATGGTATGCAGGATACGCATCCCTTCCTCCTGAGGCGGGGTGTGGTTTGTGTCAGAATAGCGCAGAAAAACCCGGTTCGAGTATAGCGCAATCCGACTAAATGGCGGTGACGGGTTTCGGGGCCGAGTCCGGTTTCCGGCCGGCGGCGGAGCAAGCGGAGACAGGCCAATGGCCGTGTTCGAAACCGTACTGCAGATGATGGCCATGGTGGCCCTGGGTGCCTTCTGGCGCTGGCGCCAGCCCGGGCGGGTGCCGGTGACGCAGTTGCGCAGCGCCATCACCGAACTGGTCTACCATCTGCTGCTGCCGGCCCTGGTGCTGCGGGTGCTGTGGCAGGCGGAGCTGGGCCTGCAGTCGCTGGCCATCTCGGCGGTGGCGGCCAGCGGCATCCTGGTGGCCATGGGGGTGGCCATGTTCGTCTGCCGGCGATGTGGTATCACGGCGCCCCTGGCCGGGGCCGCCATCCTCGCGGCCGTCTTCGGCAACTTCACCTACATGGGCCTGCCGGTCCTGATCGCCGTATTCGGCGACTGGGCGGCGGGCATCGCCATTCAGTACGACCTGTTCGCTTCCACGCCGCTGCTGTTCACCGTGGGGATTCTGCTGGCGAGCCGCTATGGCCAGGTGCAGGCGTCCCTCCATCCCCTGCGCCGGCTGGCGGCGATCCCCCCGCTGTGGGCAGCCCTGCTGGCCGTGGCCCTCAATCTGGCCGGCGTGCCGCTGCCCGCGGGGCTGGCCCAGGTGCTCACCTACCTCGGCAGCGGGGTGGTGCCGCTGATGCTGCTGGCGGTGGGCATGAATCTCGAGTGGCGGGGCCTGGATCGCGACCGCGTCGGGCCCCTGGTGATGGTGCTGCTGGTGCAGTTGCTGCTGATGCCGCTGGTGGTGTGGGGGCTTTCCGGGCCCCTGGGCTTCAGCGGCGAGCTGCGCCTGGCCCTGGTGCTCGAGGCGGCCATGCCGAGCATGGTGCTGGGGATCGTGCTGTGCGAGCATTTTCGGCTCGACACTGCCTTCTATGCCGCGGCCGTGACCGTGTCCACCATCCTGGGGCTGGTGACCCTGCCGGCCTGGTATCTCCTCCTCGGCGGGGCCTGATTGCATTACCGGATTGGACACCGGGCGCCATTCACGATGTGGTAGGCCGGCTCAAGCGCAGCGGAGCCGGTATGTCGAGATGATACGCCAGGCAATCCCCAGCCGTTCAATCCCGGCGCCGCCATCCCAGGCCCAGCGAGGCCAGCAGGCCCACGCACACCGCATACCAGAGGGTGGTGAGGCGGTTGATGATGGGGGCCGCCACGGCGGTGGCCGGATCGGCGCCGGCCTGGTGCAGGAGCAGCCCCATCACGGCCTCGGTGGTGCCGATCCCGCCGGGCACGAAGGACAGGGCGCCGGCCAGCAGGCTCACGGCGTAGATCGCCAGCGCCGTGGTCGGGGCGATGGGCAGATCGAGCACCGACAGGAGGTAGAGGAAGGCCAGCCCCTGCGCCAGCCAGGCCAGGGCGCCCAGTCCCAGGCCGGCATACAGGGGGCGCCAGGCCAGCAGATCCCGGGCCGTGTCGAGCAGGCTGGCCAGGTGCAGCACGCCCCGGCGCAGGCGGGCCGGACGCAGGCGCAGGGCCAGGCCCTCCACCGTCGCCACCACCCAGGGGCTGCGCAGCAG
>Ga0256839_1006601_pt1 | contig 10106 bp, 4 predicted proteins | sample 354166metaG_FD_185968 | JGI IMG/M metagenome (GOLD analysis project Ga0256839, IMG submission 185968) | Hydrothermal vent microbial communities from Mid Atlantic Ridge, Atlantic Ocean - 354-166 | ecosystem: Environmental > Aquatic > Marine > Hydrothermal vents | place: Atlantic Ocean: Mid... | reverse complement strand
CTGCTGGTATGTTGGCAAGCCGGCCTCGTCCGGGGTCGGGTTTGCGCCTGCGCCGGGAGAAGCTTCCAGGTTCTGCGGATGCCCCACCTCAAACAGTCTGCTGGAGATGCTTGCAAGGCCCCAAGGGCCTGTTTCGCCCCCAGGAGAGATAGGGACTGCTCATGGCGACTTCCGCTGTCCGTCGGCTGGCGTTGCACGAGGTGCGGGATTTTTCCCAAACCCCTTACATCCAGGAAATCCCCGACCTGACCCAAATCCAGACCGAAAGCTACCGCCGCTTCCTCCAGGAAGATGTCCCCCCGCGAAAACGCCAGGATATCGGCCTGGAGAGCGTCCTGCGGGAAACCTTCCCCATTGAAAGCTACGACAAGCAGGCCCGACTGGAATACCTCTACTACGAACTGGGAAAGCCTCGCTTCGAGCCCGAAGAATGCCGCCAGCTGGGTCTCACCTACGGGCGTCCCTTGCACGTGATGCTCCGCGTAGTCAAAAAGACGCCCCAAGGGGAAGAGGCGGTCGATGAGCGGGTTTTCCTGGGCGAGATCCCCATCATGCTCGGCGGCGGGGAGTTCATCATCAACGGGGCCGAGCGGGTGGTCGTGAGCCAGTTGCATCGCAGTCCGGGAATCGACTTCGTCGTGGAGCGCGAGGGGGACCGCGAGCTGCACTCCTGCCGTGTGATCCCCGAACGGGGGAGCTGGATCGAGCTGGTGGTGAGTAAAAAGGACACGCTGCAGGTCCGCATCGACCAAAGCGGCAAGTTCTCGGCCATGACATTGCTGCGGGCCATGGACCCCAAGCTGAGCCTCAACGAGGACCTGCTGCGGGCCTTTTACCCCACCCGAAAAGAGAAAATCGTCAACGCCCGCAGCGCCTCCAAGATCGAGGGGACCATCGCCGTCACCGACATTGTTTATCCGCCCAAGCACGAGCAGGCCGGCAAGGTGATCGTGGAGTCCGGGGAGAAAATCTCCCGCAGCGCGGCGGAGGTCATTTGCACTTCCGGGCTCAAGAGCGTGGAGGTGATGGATGCCCCCGGTGATCCCATCCTGCTGAACAGCCTGGCCGAGGACACCACCCAGTGCCACGAGGAGGCGCTGATGAAAATCTACCAGCGCCTCCGTCCCGGAAACCCCGCCAACCTGGAAAAGGCCAAGATCCTGTTCCACGAGAAGTTTTACGACGTCAACCGCTACCGCCTGGGGCGGGTGGGCCGCTTCCGTATCAACCGCAAGCTGCAGCACGGAGTCTCCCTCGACGAGATGACCCTGCGGCCCGAAGACCTGGTCGAGTCGATCAAGTACCTGCTGCGGCTGCGGGCCAAGGACGAAGCCGCGATGGTCGATGATATCGACCACCTGGGCAACCGCCGCGTGCGCACCATCGACGAGCTGGCCTGCGAGGAGCTGCGCAAGGGGTTCCTCAAGCTCCGCCGCACCGTCCAGGAGCGGATGAGCTCCAAAAGCGCCAACGAGATCACGCCCAAGGCCCTCATCAATCCCAAAAGCATCTCCTCGGCCATCGACTACTTTTTCGGCCGCGGGGAGCTGTCCCAGGTGGTGGACCAGACCAACCCCCTGTCCATGCTCACCCACGAGCGACGGCTTTCGGCCCTGGGGCCGGGGGGATTGAACCGCAAGCGGGCCGGGTTCGAAGTGCGCGACGTGCACATCTCCCACTACGGACGCATCTGCCCCATCGAAACACCCGAAGGAACCAACATCGGCCTCATCTCCTCGCTGGCCATTTACGCCAGCGTGGACGAGTTCGGGTTTCTGATTACCCCCTACCGCCGGGTGAAGAAGGGAAGGGTGACCGACGAGGTGGTGTGGCTTCGGGCCGACGAGGAGGCCCAAGCCTACGTCGCCCCCGCCGACACGCCCATCGAAAAAGGCAAGCTCAAAGGGCCGCAGGTGACGGTGCGTTACCGGGCCGATTTCACCACGGTGGCTCCCGAGGAAGTGGAATACATCGACGTGGCCCCTTCGCAGATGGTGGGGGTTTCGGCCGGGTTGATCCCCTTTTTGGAACACGACGACGCGAACCGGGCGTTGATGGGCTCGAACATGCAGCGGCAGGCGGTGCCGCTGCTGGTGACCGAGCCGCCGGTGGTGGCCACCGGGCTGGAGCGCGAGGTGGCCAAGCACACCAGCATGGTGGTCCGCGCCCGCCGCGCCGGCAAGGTCACCTACGTGGACGCCATGCGGATCGAGATCTCCACCGGCCGCTCCACCGACGTGTATCACTTGAAGAAGTTCGTCGGACTGAACGAGCGCACCTGCAACAACCAGAAGCCCATCGTCCAGGTGGGCCAACGGGTGGAGGAAGGCCAGATCATCGCCGACGGGGCGGCCACCTACCAAGGGCAACTGGCCCTGGGACGGAACGTGCTGGTGGGCTTCATGTCCTGGGAGGGATACAACTTCGAGGACGCCATTGTCATCAGCGAGGACCTGGTCAAGGACGACATCTACACCTCGATCCACATCGAGGACTTCGATTGCGAGGTGCGGGAGACGCGGTTGGGCCGCGAGGAATTCACCCGCGACATCCCCAATGTGAGCGACAAGGCGCTGCGGAACCTGGACGAGGACGGCATCGTGCGGGTGGGTACCTACGTCCGCCACGGGGACATCCTGGTGGGCAAGGTCTCCCCCAAGAGCAAAACGGAGCTGACCCCCGAGGAGAAGCTGCTGCATGCCATCTTCGGCCGGGCCGGAGAGGACGTGAAAAACGATTCCCTGGAAGTGCCCGCCGGCATCGAGGGGATCGTCATTGCCACCGAGAAGTTCTCCCGGCAGACCAGCCTCAGCGACAAGGAGCGGGAGAAGTTCAACAAGGAGCTCAAACGCATCCAGGCCGAAGGGAACCGGCGGATCGCCGAACAGTTCCGCGAAATGGTCCGCGAGATGGAGAGGGCCCTGGGGCGGAAGCTCAAAGACCCCGAGGGCAATCCCCTGGCCGGTGCGGACCAGGACGACAAGTTCGTGGCCGAGCAGGCCCGCACCTTCCAGGAAAAGTGGATCACCATCCGCAGCAAGGAAAAACAGGACGAGGTCCACAAGATTTACCGTCGCCGCTGGCCCCTGGTGGAAGAGGCCATCGACCAGGCCGACCGGGCACTGAACAAGATGAAACGCGGCGACGAGCTCCCCAGCGGCGTGCTGCAAATGGTCAAGGTCTATGTGGCCACCAAGCGGGTCATTTCCGTGGGGGACAAGATGGCCGGGCGTCACGGCAACAAGGGGGTGGTGGCCAAGATCCTGCCCCGGGAGGACATGCCCTTTTTGGAAGACGGCACTCCGCTACAGATTCTGCTTAACCCCTTGGGCGTGCCCAGCCGGATGAACGTGGGCCAGATTCTGGAGACCCACCTGGGCTGGGCGGCGGCCAAGATGGGCTACCAGGCCATCAGTCCCGTGTTCGCCGGGGCCACCGAGGAGGACATCCACAAGTGCCTCAAAGAGGCCGGCCTGCCCGAAAACGGCAAGGTCACCCTCTACGACGGCCGCACCGGCGAGCCGTTCGAACAGAAGGTGACCGTGGGCTACATCTACATGATGAAGCTGCACCACCTGGTGGACGACAAGGTGCATGCCCGATCCACCGGCCCCTACTCCCTGATTACCCAGCAACCCCTGGGGGGCAAGGCCCGCTACGGCGGTCAGCGGTTCGGGGAGATGGAGGTGTGGGCCTTGGAGGCTTACGGGGCGGCCTACATTTTGCAGGAATTGCTCACGGTCAAGAGCGACGACGTGGAAGGGCGGACCAAGATTTACGAGTCGATGGTCAAGGGCGAGAACACCCTGGAGGCCGGCACGCCGGCCAGCTTCGACGTGCTGGTCAACGAGATACGCGGACTGGCGCTGAACATGCAGTTGATCAAGCGCCGGGTGTAGTCGTCCCCCTGTGCGGGAAGGCGGCCGTGCCCGGCACCAGCCATAAACGGTGCGTTTTCCGGAACGGAGCTGGTTCCGGTTCTTTTCCCCGGATCGAAAGGAGCCCCTGCGGTGTCCACCGGTGAAAGCACTTACGAACGCGTCAACGACTATGCGGCCGTGAAGATCTCCCTGGCCCGGCCGCAGGACATCCGAAGCTGGTCCTTCGGAGAAGTCAAAAAGCCCGAAACGATCAACTACCGCTCCTACAAGCCCGAAAAAGAAGGCTTGTTCTGCGAGCGCATCTTCGGCCCGGAAAAAGACTGGGAATGCTCCTGCGGTCACTACCGGGGGATGAAGTACAAGGGGATGATGTGCGACCGCTGCGGGGTGAAGATCACCCACAGCCGCGTGCGGCGGAAGCGGATGGGCCACATCGAGCTGGCCGCCCCCGTGGTGCACATCTGGTTCTTCAAGGCCATGCCCAGCCGCCTGGGCAACCTGCTGGAGATGAAGACCAGCAGCCTGGAAAAAGTGATCTACTTCCAGGACTACGTGGTCATCGATCCGGGCGAGACGCCGCTGAAGGAAAAAGAGTTGCTCACCGAGGAGGCATATCGCCAGGCGCGTCAGGACTACGGGCCGGGGAGCTTCGAGGCGGCCATGGGGGCCGAAGCCATTCGCAAGCTGCTGCAGAAGCTGGACCTGGTCCAGCTCTCCCAGGAACTGCGCGAGCAGCTGGCCCGCGACTCCTCCAAACAACGCAAAAACGAGCTGGTCAACCGGCTCAAGCTGGTGGAAGCCATCCGCGACAGCGACAACAAGCCGGAGTGGATGGTGCTGGACGTGATCCCTGTGATCCCGCCCGACTTGCGCCCCCTGGTGCTGCTGGAGAGCGGCCGCTTTGCCACCAGCGACTTGAACGACCTGTACCGGCGGATCATCAACCGCAACAACCGCCTGAAGAAACTCAAGGACCTCAACGCTCCCGAGGTCATCATCCGCAACGAAAAGCGAATGCTGCAACAGGCCGTGGACGCCCTGTTCGACAACGGCCGCTGCAAGCGACCCGTGCAAGGCTCCAGCAACCGCCCGCTGAAGTCCCTCACCGACATGATCAAGGGGAAGCAGGGACGTTTCCGGGAGAACCTGCTGGGCAAGCGTGTGGACTACTCGGCCCGCAGCGTGATCGTCGTCGGTCCCAGTCTCTTGCTGCACCAGTGCGGGCTGCCCAAGCGGATCGCCCTGGAGTTGTACCAGCCGTTTATCATCCGCCGCCTGAAGGAGCTGCGGCATGCCGACACGATCAAAAGCGCCAAGAAGATGCTGGAACGGCGCGACGCGGAAGTGTGGAACATCCTGGAGGAAGTGATCCGCAACCACCCGGTGCTGTTGAACCGGGCGCCGACGCTGCACCGGATGGGCATCCAGGCTTTCGAGCCGGTGCTGGTGGAGGGGAACGCCATCCAGCTGCACCCGCTGGTGTGCAAGGGATTCAACGCCGACTTCGACGGCGACCAGATGGCCGTCCACCTGCCCCTGTCGATCGAAGCCCAGGTGGAAGCCTACACCTTGATGATCTCCACCCACAACATCTTCAGCCCAGCCAACGGCGCTCCGATCATCAGCGCTTCGCAGGACATGGTGATGGGCTGCTACTACATGACCCTGGAACTGCCCGACCGCAAAGGGGAGGGGATGGCCTTTGCCACCTTCGACGAGGTGGAGCTGGCTCACAGCCTGGGCAAGGTGGATACCCATGCCCGAATCAGACTCAAGCTCCCGCCGCATCGGGGATGCCGGGACCAACACGGTGAAACCAGCCGCCCCGGCGCCGTAATTGAAACCACGGTGGGCCGGGTGCTGTTCAATCGCGTGCTGGACGAGCGGATGCCTTTCTACAACGTGGTGATGAAATCCAGCGCCTTGAGCCGGGTGATTTCGGACTGCTACGAGATGCTGGGCCGCAAGGCTACCATCGAGTTGCTGGACCGGATGAACCGGCTGGGGTTCCACTGGGCCACGCTGAGCGGGCTGAGCTTTGCCACCGACGACCTGCTGGTTCCTCCCTCCAAGCCCAAGGTCATCGCCGCCACGGAAAAGGAAGTAAACAAGCTCCAAAAGGCGTTTGAGCGAGGCGATCTGACCGACGCGGAACGGTACAACAAAGTGGTGGACGCCTGGACGCATGCTCGGGACCGAATCACGCGCGACATGCGCGAAGTGCTGCGCAACGACCAGCGGTATCCAGGCTACGTGAACCCCATCTTCCTGATGAGCGAGTCGGGGGCCCGGGGGAACATCGACCAGGTGCGGCAGCTGGCCGGGATGCGGGGACTGATGGCCAAGCCCTCGGGTAAGATCATTGAGACACCCATCAAGGCCAACTTCCGGGAGGGGCTGCGGGTGCTGGAGTACTTCAGCTCCACCCACGGGGCACGAAAAGGGCTGGCCGATACGGCCCTGAAGACGGCCGACTCCGGCTACCTGACCCGCAAGCTGGCCGACGTGGCCCAGAACGTCGTGGTCACCATGCGCGACTGTGGCACCACCCGCGGTGTGACCAAAACGGCTATTTTCCGCGGGGACAAAGTCGTGGTCACCCTGGCCGATGCCATTTACGGTCGGGTGAGCCGGGTCAATGTGGTGGACCCGGTCCATGATGAGGTGATCGTCCGCGAAAACGAACTGATTACCCGCGAGGCGGCCAAGAAGATCCAAGAGTTGGGGCTGCAGAAGTTCCAGGTTCGCAGCCCCATGACCTGCGAGGCTCCCCTGGGCGTGTGCGCGCTGTGCTACGGGATGGACCTCTCCACCGGCGCGCTGGTGGAGGAAGGGATGGCCGTGGGGATCATCGCGGCCCAGAGTATCGGTGAGCCGGGTACGCAGCTGACCATGCGGACCTTCCACATCGGCGGAATGGCCGTCCGCGGGGTGGAATCCAGCCACGTGACGGCCCGCCGCGACGGAGTGGTCAAGTTCAACCGGCTCAATGCCGTGAAGAACGAGGAGGGGAAGACGGTCGTGCTCTCCCGCAACGGGGAGATCATCGTGACCGACTCCCGAGGACGCGAACTGGATCGGTACGAAGTGCCCACCGGAGCTCTGCTCTACGTGCAGGAAGGTCAGGAAGTGAAAAAGGGGACCAAGCTCTGCGAATGGGACCCCCACAGCGTCCCCATCCTGGCCGAGGTAGATGGCACGGTCCATTTCGTGGACCTGGACGACGAAACCGTGCGGACCGAGAAGGATCGGCGGACGGGCCGCACCCGGCGAATCGTCCGGGAACACCGCGGTAGCAAGCACCCTCAGATTGCCATCAAGGATGCCAACGGCAATACGCTGGAAATCTGCTACTTGCCCGAAAAAGCCACCGTCGAGGTGGAAGAGGGAGAACACGTCAAGGCAGGCCGCCTGCTGGCCAAAACTCCCCGCGAAGCCCGCGGAACCCAGGACATCACCGGCGGGCTGCCCCGGGTGACCGAAATCTTCGAAGCCCGCAAGCCCAAAAACCCCGCCGTGATTGCCGAGGTGGACGGCGTGATAAAGATCACGGATGAAAAACAGCGCGGGCGCCGCAAAGTGATCATCGTTACCGAAAACGGAGAAGAACGCCCCCACTGGGTACCGTTGAGCAAGTCGCCCCGAGGCCGGACCGGGGATCGGGTGCGGGCCGGGGAACCCCTGTGTGGCGGCCCCCTGGTGCCGCACGACATCCTCCGCATCTCCGGACCCGAGCGGGTGCAAGAGTACCTGGTCAACGAAATCCAAAGCGTCTATCGCGCCCAAAACGTCAACATCAACGACAAGCACGTGGAGATCATCGTGGCCCAGATGATTCGAAAGGTCCGCGTGGAAGACGCCGGAGATACCAAGTTGCTTCCCGGCACGATGATCGACAAGTTCCGCTTCAATCAGGCCAACGAAGAGCTGGCCAAGTGCGTGAAGATCAAGGACAAGGGAGACACCCACTTCGAGCCAGGTTCCATCGTGCCCCACAGCGAATTTGAGCGGGTCAACGCCCAGGTGGAGGCCATGGGGGGCAAGCCGGCCACCGGCGAAAAGCCCAAGCCGGCCACCTGCAGCCCCCAGCTGTTGGGCATCACCAAGGCGGCCGTGCAGAGCGACAGCTTCATCTCCGCGGCCAGCTTCCAGGAAACCACCCGGGTGCTCACCGAAGCGGCCCTGGCTAGCAAGGTGGATTACCTGGTGGGGCTGAAGGAGAACGTGATCCTGGGGCACCTGATCCCCGCCGGAACCGGCTTCCGCTGGTACCAGCAGGCCGAAGTGCGCATCCGGCCTGAGGCGCTGGATGCTCTCACGGCCGAAGTCCCCGAGCAGTTCATGCCCCAGTTCCCCTTGCTGGAGGACCAACCCAACCCCTCCCCCGGACCGGCACCCACCGGGGGAAACCCCGTGGACCAGATGTTCGGCCACTCCTCCGAAGGGGACAAGTGATCCTCGTTCCGGGGGAGCTCACCTCCCCGGCCATCTGATTCCCGACGACTCGCTTCGCCCAAGGCCCCTTACCGGGAAGGTGCCGGGAGCAAAGGGATCAATACGTCACCAACAGCTCCGGGCAGGCCTTGCGCAACCGGGCCACGCCCTCGGCCGAAACGTCGGTGCCTCGCAGCGTGAGCACTTTCAATTGTTTCAGTTTGGCCAAGGAGTCCAGGTCCCCGTCGGAGAGTCCCATGACCCCGTCCAGGTTGAGCGACTCCAGTTGGGGCAACTGGGCCAGCGGCTCCAGTTGGCGTCCGTGGAGGCGCTGTTCGGTCAGGTAGAGTCGCCGCAGAGTGTCCAGTTGCAGCAGCAGCTTGAGCACCCGGTCCAGATTCGCTAGCTTGACGCCCGCAGCCCCCGCATCCACCTCCACCGGCACGCCTTCCTCAACGACCACCACCGCCCCCAGCTGCTCCAGTTGCCGGACCGGATTGCGGTACTTTTCCAGCAGGCCGGGGTGTTTTTGCGGTCCCCTGGGCCGGGGGGGATTCGGCTCCACCGGAGGCTGGCTGCTCCCGCACCCGGCAACGGCCAGCAGTACGGCCAGCTCCCACAGCACCCATTTCCAACTGTGTGAACGCCGCATCGGTGTGCTTCCTTTTCCAGGTGGAGCAGTAAAAGAAACCCTCGCCCCTGGTGAGACGCACTCCGCTTGTCTCAAGTTCCCGCCTGCTTCCCCTCCTTATGGCAGTCCCAGCAGCTTGTGCACCTGCAAGCTGACCCGCCAACGGGGATGCTCCAGGCAGTAGCGGGCCGTAGCCCGGAGATTTTCCGCGTAGCGGGGGCCGTCCATCGGTTGCAAATAAAAGTGGGAAAAATCCAGCCGCAGTAGCTCTTCCGGGTCCAGCCCGGCTTGGGGAAACACCAGCTTCAGCTCGTCCCCGTGCCGCTGCACCAGCGGGGCACCGGCCTTGGGGCTGACGCAGACCCAGTCCACTTCCGGGGGCACGGGCAGCGTGCCGTTGGTTTCCAGGTGGATGGTGAAGCCGCGGGCGTGCAGGGCCTCCAGTAGCGGGGTGTCCAGTTGCAGCAGCGGCTCCCCGCCGGTGCAGAGCACGCGTTTTCGGGCTTCCGGGGTGGCCTGCGGGGGCCAGAGCCGCTGGATGGCCTGGGCCAACTGCTCGGCCGTAGCGTAGCTTCCCCCGCCCGGGCCGTCGGTGCCCCAAAAGTCGGTATCGCAGAAGCGACACACCGCCTGGTGGCGATCCTCCTCGCGGCCGCTCCACAGGTTGCAGCCGCTGAAGCGCACCAGCACGATCGGCGCCCCGGCGTGGTAGCCTTCGCCCTGGATGGTGTAATGCATCTCTTTGATCGCGTAGGCCATGGCCGCGGCTAGCCTCAAGTGCAGGAGGCCGCATCCCGGTCCGGACGCGGCACCCCGGCAGCGTAGGGGATCGGATCCACCAGCCCCGCCTGGGCGAACCCCCGCAGCCGCAAGCGGCAGGCGTCGCACTCCCCGCAGGCCACGCCCTCGGGGGCCGGATCGTAGCAACTGGAAGTGAGCCGGTAGTCCACGCCCAGTCGGGTGCCGGTCTGGATGATCTGGGCCTTGGTCATGTGGATCAACGGCGTGTGGATGGTCACTCCCCGGCCTTCCACCCCCGCCTTGGTGGCCAGGCGGGCCAGGTGCTGGAAGGCCTGGATGTACTCCGGGCGGCAGTCCGGGTAGCCGCTGTAGTCCAGCGCGTTGACCCCGATGAAAATGTCCGCCGCCCCCAGCACTTC
>Ga0256839_1006600_pt1 | contig 10108 bp, 8 predicted proteins | sample 354166metaG_FD_185968 | JGI IMG/M metagenome (GOLD analysis project Ga0256839, IMG submission 185968) | Hydrothermal vent microbial communities from Mid Atlantic Ridge, Atlantic Ocean - 354-166 | ecosystem: Environmental > Aquatic > Marine > Hydrothermal vents | place: Atlantic Ocean: Mid... | reverse complement strand
ACATTGGATGCGTTACGCGTCCTTCAAAAATAGCCAGTCCAGTGCGCAATTCTTCATCAAAACGCATTGCTGCAGGATTTGATAAATTGGCCAAGCGTTCCAGGTAAGGTAAAATTGCACTACTAAGAGCAGGGGACGCCGTAACAGGAACCACACCTGGCAAATTGGTAACACAGTAGTGAATAACATCTTCTTTTACAAATGTGGGCGATGAATGGGTTGTGGCTTTACTGGTTTCTACATTTCCACCGCGATCGATAGCCAAATCCACTATTACTGCTCCCGGGGGCAATAATTGTACCATCTTTCGCGAAATAATTTTGGGTGATTCAGCCACATCTTGTATAGCGGCCGTAATTAACAAATCCGTTTGAGGTAAGAGCTCCACAATATTTTGCTCTGAACTGATTACAGTAGTGACATTAGAAGGTAAGCGAGAAGCGATTTCCTGCAACCGTTTAAAATTTTGATCCAGCAAATATACCTGTGCCCCCATTTGTGCTGCCAGCTCCGCTGCATGAAAACCCACCGAGCCGGCCCCGATGATAACCACCTGGGTCGCAGCAGTACCGGGAATTCGCGCCAATAATTTACCGCGGCCACCATTTTGCTTTTCCAGGTAATACATGCCCTGCTGAACAGCCAGATACCCACCAATTTGCCCGTTAATTACCATCATGGGATAAAGTCCATCCCGGGTACGAAACATCTCATAAGCAAAGCAGGAACATCCCTTGCCAACCAGATTTCGTGCAAGTTCGGGATTAGATGAAAAATTAAAGAAGGCAAAAATGGTATGTTCCGGTCGGATAAGTTCCAGCTCTACCGGCTGAGGACCCTGAATTTTTAAAATAATTTCTGCCTGTTGGTATAATTTTTCAGCGGAAGGTAATATTTCTGCCCCCACTTTCTGGTAAGCTTCATCTGTAATACCGCTGGGAGTACCAGCGCCGCTTTCAACCAGCACAGTATGACCTTTCCGGGTTAACTCTTCCACCAGAAACGGTACTGCACCCACCCGATATTCGTGGGTGCGAATTTCTCGTGGTACGCCAAAGATCATATTAATCATCCTGTCCTTTTTCTGGTAAAAAACCCACCGTTACGGCGTGTTCCAACTTTAATAAATTTCTGGCAAATTCCCAAATAGTTTCCTGGGTAATGGTATCGAAGTGTTTCAGGGCGGCATCCAGCGGTTCTACCTTACCGGTATAAATAAATTGCCGTGCCAACCAGCTCATACGGCGCGCAGCACTTTCTAAAGAAAGCACCAGTCCACCTTTTATCTGGTTACGGGTTTGTTCCAGTTCTGTCCGAGAGATGGGCCCGTTGGCAAACCGCTGAATTTCTTTATCCAGTAGTTGCCGGGCCTTTTGCAAATTGCGCATATCTGTTCCCAGATATATACCCAAAATCCCCACATCTGCATATAATTCCGTAAAAGAATAAATACTATACGCAACACCATGTTTCTCTCGAATATTCTGAAATAACCGCGAACTCATGCCTCCCCCAAGCAATGTGTTCAGCATATATAATACAGGTTTTTCGGGAGAACCATAAGATGGCGCGGCAAAGCCCATCATAAGGTGCGCTTGATTAATGGGTCGATACGTCCAATGGACTCCCTGCCCAAACCGGGTGGGTGATGAACTCTGCGGCAACGACAGGGATTTGGGAAATTGGAAATATGTTGCAACCATATCTACTAACTCTTCATGCGCCACGTTGCCAGCAGCGGCAATAATAACATTCTCCTGTACATAATGGTTGCGGTAAAATTGAATTAAATCATCTCTGGAAACATGAGAAACAGTTTCGCTCTTTCCCAGAATAGGGCGCCCCAGAGGGTGGTCCAGAAAAAGTTGAAGGGCCAGATAATCCTGAATGGCTTCTTCCGGGGTATCTTCCACAGACTGAATTTCATCCAGGATAACAGAGCGCTCTTTTTCCATTTCCCGTTCCGGGAAGGTGGAATGTAGCAAAATATCCGCCAGTATATCCACAGCATGTTTTAAATGTTCATCCAGCACCTCGGCATAATAACAGGTTAAATCCTTACTGGTAAAAGCATTGAGATGCCCTCCCAGGCTTTCCAGACTTCGGGCAATTTGTAATGGAGTACGGCGTTCAGTGCCTTTAAACATCATGTGCTCCAGAAAATGAGCTACACCGTTGACCGCCGGTGCTTCGTACCGGGAACCTGCTTTCAACCACACACCAATGGATACGGAACGCACAGCAGGCATATATTCCGTTATGACGTCAATGCCATTTTCCAGGCGTGTATGTTGAATGCTTTCCGGCGAAATGGTAACTTCAGTTTTCATCATAGCCCCTCTATAAAAAAACGGGAAACCTTCTCAGGATTCCCGTTCTACGTTCCTTTGCAGTTTTAACTGCTTAATCCTTTTTATGCCGTTCAGGATGTTTTTCACGTGCGGGCCTGTCGTTTTGCTGATGGCGGCGCAGGTATTCTTTGCGGCTTAAGTTATAGCGTCCTTCCCGGTCAATTGCTTTTAGAATCACATGGACTTTATCCCCAACTTTCACAATATCGGTCACTGTACCCACCCGGCGGGTGTCCAGTTCTGAGATGTGAATTAACCCTTCTTTACCTGGAAGGAATTCGGCAAAAGCACCGAAATTGGTTACCCGTTTGACTACGGCTTCGTATTCTTTCCCCACTTCGGGTTCTTCAATAATTTCCTCGATCATGCGTTTAGCCTTTTCGGCCATCTCCACATCCTGAGAAGAAATGATGGTAAAACCGGTGCCGTCTTCAATATCAATTTTCACACCTGTTTGCTCGATAATGCCACGGATGGTTTTACCACCAGGCCCAATGACCATCCCGACCTTTTCGATGGGGATCACCAAGGAAAGGATGCGCGGAGCATAAGGAGAGATTTCTGCCCGCGGGCGGTCAATTGTTGCTTCCATGATATCCAGAATTTTTTCACGTGCCGCTTTGGCCCGCTTTAAGGCTTCTTCCATGATATCGAACGTTATTCCAGAGATCTTGATATCCATTTGAAAAGCAGTAATGCCATCGCGGGTACCTGCAACTTTAAAGTCCATATCACCCAGGTGGTCTTCATCACCCAAAATATCCGTCAATACCCGAACCTCATCACCTTCTTTAATTAATCCCATGGCAATACCCGCCACATGGCACTTTACCGGCACTCCAGCATCCATTAAACTTAAGGAACCGGCGCAAACCGTTGCCATAGAAGAAGAGCCATTGGATTCCAGAATATCGGATACAATGCGAATGGTATAAGGGAAGCTATCTTCATCCGGAAGAATCGGCTTTAATGCACGTTCAGCCAGATGCCCATGTCCTACTTCGCGGCGGCTTACCCCGCGAAACGGTTTAACTTCCCCCACGCTAAAACCCGGAAAGTTGTAATGTAGCATGTAGCTTTTAGAAGATTCCCCTTCCAGGGCATCTATAATTTGTTCATCGATTTTTGTTCCTAAGGTTGTGGTAGCCAATGCCTGAGTTTGTCCGCGTGTGAACAATGCCGACCCATGGGCGCGAGGTAACACACTTACTTCGCAGGTAACCTCACGGATGTCATCCAGCCCACGGCCATCCAGACGGCGGTTTTCTTGCAGAATCATGCGCCGCACTTCGCGTTTTTCAATTTCCTCTAATAACTCTTTAATCCCCCCGGCATAATCCTCATATTCCTCCCCCAGTGCTTCCAGCACTTCTTCCCGAATTTCTTTCAACCGTGTCCGGCGAGCTTTTTTCTCGCTAATTTGAATGGCTTCCTGAATATTTTGTAAAGCGATTGTTTCTACTTTTTCAGGAAGTTCTTCGGGAAATTCCGGCGCCGGCACTTCCATTTTGGCCTTACCGACTTCTGCGATCAGTTCCTTCTGTAGTTCAATAATTTCGCGGATATAGCGATGGCCAAATCGTAGAGCTTGCAGCATCTCTTCTTCACTAATTTCCAGGGACTCGCCTTCCACCATGGTAATGGACTCATATGTACCAGAAACGACCAGATCGATGCTACTTTCTTCCATCTGGCTGAAGGTAGGATTAATAACAAACTCATCCCCAATTTTCCCTACCCGCACAGAAGCAATGGGTTGTTCAAAAGGAATGTCCGAAATACACAAGGCGGCGGAAGCACCAATACCCCCCAGGATATCGGCATCGTTTTCCTGGTCGCTGGAGAGCACCATGACCACAATTTGCGTATCATTTTTGAAGCTTTTGGGGAAAAGGGGACGAATGGGACGGTCAATAAGACGGGCACTTAATATTTCTTTTTCGCCAGGCCGGCCTTCCCGTTTAAAAAAACCGCCGGGGATTTTCCCGGCTGCATAGGCACGTTCCAGATATTCCACGCTTAAAGGGAAAAAATCCAGGTCTTCTCGGGGTTCACTGCTACAGGTGGCCGTTGCCAGCACCATGGTATCCGCATACCGCACCACCACAGCCCCATTGGCCTGTTTGGCCATGCGCCCGGTTTCTATTGTAAGTAATCGGCCACCAATTTCTTTTTCTTTTTTTACTACTGTCATAAGCGTTTACTTTCCTTTAATTATCTTCTAAGTCCCAGTTCCTTAATCAAGTTACGATACCGTTGAATATCTTTTTTGGCCAGGTAATTCAATAAACGACGACGTTGTCCCACCAATTTTAACAACCCCCGGCGGGAGTGATGATCTTTCCGGTGGGTTTTTAAATGCTCGGTTAAATGAATTATGCGCCGCGTTAACAATGCCACCTGCACTTCGGTTCGACCGCTATCTTTTTCGTTTTTACCAAAGCGCTTAATAATTTCCAATTTTTCTTCTTTTGTAATGCCCATGCATTTACCTCCGGAATTAAATTTTCTCGCAAATTTTTCTGTCTTTCTCGAGCTGTGTTTTTAACTCTTCAATACCAGAGAATTTCTTTTCACCACGTATAAATTTCTTAAAGAAAACGGTAATTTCTTCTCCATAAATCAAACTGCTAAAATTAAATAAGTGAACCTCGGATGTCAAGGTGTCATTATTATTAAATGTTGGACGATAGCCAATGTTCATCATACCACGGTAAGTTTTTCCCTGTACTGAAGCATTTACTGCATACACCCCCGCTGGTGGGATTAATTTATCGGGCTGTGTAAAACGGATATTGGCGGTAGGAAAGCCCATCGTACGCCCTCGCCCATCACCTTTTTCTACCACCCCTTTTAGCGTATAGTAGCGTCCTAAAAATTGTGCCGCTTTTTCTACATTCCCCTGTTGAATTAGTCGCCGGATGGCAGAGCTACTCACCACCTCACCCGCTACTTTAAATGGCCCCGCCTGATGTACGGAAAACCCCCACTGTTGCCCCAGGGCTACCAGGCACTCAAAAGTACCTTCCCGATTGCGCCCAAAATGGTGATCATGACCAATGACCATTTCCCGTACATTTAATCGCTCCACCAGAATGCTCCGCACAAATTGGCGATAATCCATGCGGGCAAATTCCCGCGTAAAGGGGATAACCAGCGTTTGCGCCACCTGCAATTCGCGTAATAAAGCCAGCTTTTCTTCCAGATCCGTTAAGAGATGTACCGTGTCTTTGCCCAGCACTTTTTTAGGATGCGGTTCAAACGTCACTACTGTGCTCACCAGATCATGGGCACGGGCCAGTTCCAGTAATCGGTCAATTAATTGACGATGCCCCAGGTGAATTCCATCAAATGACCCTACAGTAACACTGCTGGGCAAATGGGGTTCAATTTCTGTCCAGTTTCGGAATACTTTCATTGACCTTCCAGAGTTTGCTGTGCTACTTGTTGGGCTATTTCATCAATAGTCAATGCGTTGTCCTGAGAATATTCCCCCACCCGTGTGCGGATTAATTCTCGAACATATCCCACAGTACCCAGCTGGCGAGCAATATCTCTTGCCAGTGCACGAATGTAGGTGCCGCGCCCACAGGCAATGCGGATTTTAAGCATGGGCGGGGAATAATCCAATACATCAATACGGTAGATACGCACGGTTTTAAACAAGCGGGGAGTTTCCTGCCCTTTACGTGCCAATTTATACAGGCGTTTCCCTTGAAACTTCTTTGCCGAGAAAGCGGGAATCTCTTGCTTCACTTCACCAATAAATTGTTGTAAAATTCTCTTTAAATCGGCCAGGGTTTTCTCAGGCAGGGGAGCCCTGGCTATTACTTTTCCTTCCGGGTCCAGAGTATCGGTTTCTTTTCCCAACTCAATGACCGCTTCGTATTCTTTGGGCAGATTCATCAGAGCGTCTACCTGTTTGGTGGCTTTTCCCAGGCAAATAAGTAATATGCCTGTTGCAAACGGATCCAGTGTACCAGCATGTCCTACTTTACGGATTCGGGTAAGGGAGCGAATCTTTTTTACCACATCAAAAGAGGTCCAACCTGCAGGTTTCCACACGGGAAGGATAGCATCCGTTTGTACCACCGGTTTAGTCACGATCGTTTGATTCGTCCTTTTTAATTTGTTTTAATAGGGTTTCAATGCGCTGTGCATATTCAAAGGTATCGTCAACAAAGAATCGCAATTCAGGTATAAAACGCAGCTTTAGATGGGGGGCAATAGCGCTGCGGATAAAATTTTTGGCACGATTCAATACTTGTAAAGACCGTTCTGCGGCTTCTTTGCCACCAAGGTCTGTAAAATAAATAAACGCAATGCGCAAATCGCCGCTCATTTTAACGTGGGTAATGGTAATAAATCCTTTGTTCGGATCTTTTAATTCTCGGTCAACAATCACACTAACCAGTTTTTTAATCTGGTCAGCTATTTTTTTCTGTCGAATGGTTTCCAATGCCAGCCTCGCCTTCAAATAAATTCCAGATGATGATCCACTACCTGTGCCAGACCATTGCCATCAATTAAGCGAAAAATGGCTTGCATGTTTTTTTCCACATATTTAAAGTCATTTCCAATTTGTACAATGCCCAGGCGTGCCCTTTGCCACTTATCCTGAAAATCCAGCTCAGCAATGGACACATTGTAATGATGACTTATTCGGTCCTTAATTCCCCGCACGACCATCCGTTTTTCTTTTAATGAAGAAGCACCGGGGATGTAGAGTTCCACAGTTAACAGGGCAATTACCATTGGTTATGTTTAACTTTGTTTGGCCTGGTCCAATGTTTTGGCTTCCTGTACCACTTCGTAGGCTTCAATGACATCGCCTACTTTAATATCATTATAATTTTCAATTGTTAAACCGCACTCATACCCTGCCGCTACTTCCCGAACATCTTCTTTAAACCGTTTTAGAGAAGACAAACGCCCATCATAAATTTCCACATCGTTACGAATGAGCCGCACACGGGCATTGCGAACAATTTTGCCATTTAACACATAACAGCCTGCCACTGTACCCACTCGAGAAATTTTGAACACCTGCCGTACTTCCGCGGTGCCCAATACCACTTCCCGTTCCACCGGTTCCAGCATACCTTCTAGAGCTTTTTTCACATCATCAATGGCTTCGTAAATCACCCGATACAGGCGGATGTCAACATTTTCGCGTTCGGCCAGTTCCTTGGCTTTGGCAGTGGGGCGTACGTGAAACCCAATGATGATGGATTCAGAAGCAGAAGCAAACAACACATCGGTTTCGGTAATGGGTCCCACCGCTCGCCGAATGACATCTACTTTTACCTCGTCTACCGAAAGCTGTGTTAGAGCGTCTGCCAAGGCCTGGGCAGACCCGTCCACATCGGCCTTCACAAGGATTTTCAATTCTTTAACTTCACCTTCTTTCATTCGGCGCGAAAATTCATCCAGGGTTATCCCTTTCTTCTGGTGGTACAATTGCTCCCGACGGATTTGTTGCCGCCGCTGGGCAATTTCGCGGGCTTTCTTCTCATCATTTAAAACAATAAAGCGGTCACCTGCTTCCGGAACCCCATCGATTCCCAGTATTTGCACCGGGGTCGAAGGTCCTGCCGAATCCACTTTTTTACCACGTTCATTTAATAATGCCCGCACGCGGCCCCAGTGCTGCCCTACCACGAAGATATCGCCTACTTTTAATGTGCCTTCCTGGACAAGTACCGTTGCCACCGGTCCCTTTCCTTTATCCAGACGCGCTTCCAGCACCACCCCACGGGCTTTTTTATTAGGGTTGGCTTTTAAATCCAGCATTTCCGCTTCCAGCAAAATCTTTTCCAATAAATCATCTACCCCCTGCCCCGTTTTGGCCGAAACTTCAGCCACCTGGTATGGGCCACCCCAATCTTCTACCAGAATATTGCGTTCCGCCAATTGTTTACGGATGGCTTGCGGATCGGCGCTGGGCTTATCAATTTTATTAATGGCAATCACAATGGGCACGCCCGCCGCTTTAGCATGGTCAATGGCTTCTTCTGTCTGCGGCATTACCCGATCGTCAGCTGCCACGACCAACACCACAATATCCGTTACCTGGGCGCCACGGGCACGCATGGCGGTAAAGGCTTCGTGACCCGGAGTATCCAGAAAGGTGATTTTTCGCCCATCTTCCAGCTCTACTTCGTAGGCACCAATGTGTTGAGTAATCCCGCCCGCTTCTCCTGCAACGACGTTGGTATTGCGAATGTAATCAAGTAGTGAGGTCTTTCCGTGATCCACATGCCCCATAATGGTAACAACCGGCGGACGCGGTTTTAAATCTTCCGGGCGGTCTTCTTCTTCGGCAATTTCTTCAACTACTTCAGAGGCAAATTCCTCTTCTTCTTCTACCTTGTAACCAAATTCTTCTGCTAACAGTTTGATGGTATCCAGGTCCAGACGCTGGTTGATGGTAACAATCAACCCCAATTCCAGGCATTTTTTTATAATTTCAGTGGCGGGAACATCCATAATTTCGGACAATTCCTGGGTCGTAATAAATTCACTAACTTTAATGACGTTCTCCTCAATCTCTTCCCCATCTGCCGTGCGTGTTTTAACCTTTTTGCGCCGTTTCTTACTGCTGCTGGCATCGCGGATTTCAGCCAGTGTTTTTTTCAAGGATTCCTCAACTTCCCGCTCGTCAATAACCTTTTTCTTTTTGCTACGTTTTTTCTTGGGTTCTTTGGGAACCACCGTCTCTTCGTCCTCATCCACCGCCCGTAATTCCTGTTTTAGCCGTTGACTTTCTTTACGAATCATTTCAAATGCCTTTTTCCGGCGGGCTTCCCGTTCTTCCGGGGTTTCCTTGTGTTTTTTCTTTTCTTTTTTCTTGTCCTTGGCTTTAGTTTCTGCCTCCGTTTCTGCTGCCGGCCGAACTTCTTTCTTTTTTTCTTCTAACGCCTTTTTACCACTCTTTTTAATGCGTTTCAGCGCTTCTTTTTGCCGTTCGCGTTTTTCCCGTTCCCGCCGTTCCAGCTCTCGACGATATCGCTCAGCTCCAGGATGATCAATAATATCTCCTACTTTAGGTCGGGACTTTCTTTTTTCAACGTCCGCTTCAACGGTTTCGTCTGTGACTTCTGCAGTGGCCGAAACTTCAGCAGCCTCTTGTGGTGTTTCTGCTTCGTCTTTTTTCTGGAGTGCTTCGGGCTCAAAAGTATCAGTATCAACAGGTTCTTCAGCTACCGGTTCCGTTTCTGTCTCTCCGGAGGTATCCCCTACTTCGTCTTTAGACTCTGCTGTTGGCGTTTCAGCTTTCTCCGTTATTTCTGTTGTGGGTACGGTATCGCTGGCACCTGTTGTTGGCGCATCGGCCTCCACCGGGGAAGTGGTCTCAACAGGGGGTTCTTCTTTAATCGGCGCCGCTTCTTCTCGCGCAGTAGCTTCTTCCTGTTGTTTTTGCATACGGCGTTGGTGTAGTTTGTCCGCAACTTTCTTTTCGTGGGCAAAACGTACAAGAATTTCTTCATAAACCTCATCGGTAATGGGGGTGTTGGGTCCCCGTACTTCGTACCCCTTTTTTTGCAAGAACTCTTTAATGGTACTGGAAGCCAGGTTGAGTTCCTTGGCCACCTGAAACAATTTACGTTTTTTTGTCGACACTGCCATTTTTACCTCACTTTACATTCTTAAAGAAACCTTTTGCCAGCGGTCCCCGGTGGAGGGCAATAATTTTAAATCGTTCAATACCCAATTGTGCTCGCCAGGTTGTATCGTTTTGCATTCGGTACACCGGA
>Ga0256839_1006599_pt1 | contig 10108 bp, 7 predicted proteins | sample 354166metaG_FD_185968 | JGI IMG/M metagenome (GOLD analysis project Ga0256839, IMG submission 185968) | Hydrothermal vent microbial communities from Mid Atlantic Ridge, Atlantic Ocean - 354-166 | ecosystem: Environmental > Aquatic > Marine > Hydrothermal vents | place: Atlantic Ocean: Mid... | reverse complement strand
GCGCGAGGCCGGCTTTGAGGCATTCACCAATATTGCCGGGGGCGAGACTGCCGGCATCCCCTTTGCCGCGCTGCTGGCCGAGCGCCTGGCCCTGCCGATGAGCTATGTGCGCAAGAAGCCCAAGGGCTACGGGCGCGGCGCGCGAATCGAAGGGGTGATGGGTGAAGGCGACCGGGTGTTGCTGGTCGAGGATCTGACCACCGATGGCGGCTCGAAACTGTCCTTTGTCGATGCGATTCGCCAAACCGGCGCCAGCTGCGCCCATACCGCGGTGATCTTTTATTACGGGATTTTCCCCGAAACCGAAAAAACGCTGGCCGATCATGGGGTTCGGCTACACTATCTGACCACCTGGGCCGATGTGCTGGCCGAGGCCCGCGCCCAGCGCGCCTTTGACGCTGCCACTTTGGGCGAGGTCGAGGCCTTTCTGGCCGCCCCGCGCGCTTGGCAAGAGGCGCACAAGAAAACCTGAAAAACCCGCGCATCCCGGCAAGCTGATGCCGGCGCATACCAGATATGGGGTTTCTTTCGCCAAGGCGGGGGAAATGTGGTAAGGATGCGGCAAAGGCGACTTGTCCACAGAAATATACAATTTGAAAACCGCCCCGTATTTCGCCTAAAAACGGCGACGCAGAGGAAGAGGTCGAGATGAACGAAATAACGGCGATTGGGGGCGGACAGAGCGACATGCAGGGCGAGGCTGGCGCCGCCCTGCCCCAGAGCCTGCCCCATCATGTCGAGGCCGAACAGCAGCTGCTCGGTGCAATTCTGACCAATAACGACGTTTACGATCGCATCGCCTCGATCATCAAGCCCGAACATTTCTACGAGCCGGTCCATGCGCGCATCTACGAGATCGCCACCGCCCGCATCCAGAAAAACGCCCTGGCCAGCCCGGTGACGCTCAAGGCGTTCATGGAGGATGACGAGGGGCTCAAGGAGCTGGGCGGGCCGGCCTATCTGGCGCGCCTGGCCGGGGCGGCGATCAGCAGCTTTGCGGCGCGCGATTATGCGCAGATGATCTATGACCTGGCGATCCGGCGCGAGTTGATCCGGCTGGGCAGCGAGATCTCGGCCAAGGCGGCGCGCGTCGATGTCGACAGCGAGCCGCGCGAGCAGATCGTCGAGGCCGAGCAGGCGTTGTACCAGCTGGCCGAACAGGGCCAGACCGAGAGCGGTTTTCAGAGCTTTCTCAAGGCGGTAACGGACGCGGTTCAGGTGGCCAATGCCGCCTATCAGCGCGAGGGCGGCCTGGCAGGCCTGGCCACGGGGCTGACCGAACTTGACAAGAAACTTGGCGGGCTGCACCGCTCGGACCTGCTGATCCTGGCCGGGCGCCCATCGATGGGCAAGACCTCGCTGGCGACCAACATTGCCTTCAATATTGCCAAGGCCTACCGCAAGGGCACCCTGCCCGATGGCAGCCAGGGGGCGGTCGATGGTGGCGTGGTCGGCTTTTTCAGCCTCGAGATGAGCGCCGAGCAGCTGGCCGGGCGGATCCTGTCGGAGGCCAGCGAAATCTCGTCGCACAAGATCCGTCAGGGCGACATGGACGAGAGCGAATTTCGCCGCTTTGTCGAAGCGGCCAAGGCGCTGGAGGCCTGCCCGCTCTTTATCGACGATACCGCCGCCATTCCCATTGCCCAGCTGGCAGCGCGCGCGCGCCGGCTCAAGCGCACCCATGGGCTGGACCTGCTGATTGTCGACTACCTGCAGCTCGTGCGCGGCACTTCCGACAATCGGGTGCAGGAGATCGGCGAGATTTCCATGGGGCTCAAGGCGATCGCCAAGGAGCTGGACATTCCGGTGATCGCGCTTTCGCAGCTCAGCCGCCAGGTGGAAAGCCGCGAGGACAAGCGCCCGCAGCTCAGTGACCTGCGCGAATCGGGCTCGATCGAGCAGGACGCGGATGTGGTGATGTTCGTCTATCGCGGCGAATATTACAAAGAGCGCGAAAAGCCCGATGACGACAATCTCGAAGCCGTGGCCAAGTGGCAGGACGACATGGCCCGCCTGCACGGGCGCGCCGAGGTGATCATCGGCAAGCAGCGCCACGGCCCGATCGGCACGGTCGAGTTGAGCTTCGAGGCCCAGTTCACCCGCTTTGGCAACCTTGTCGAGCAATGGCAGCAGGGCGGCAATGTCGGAGGCGCTGACGAGGTCGGTTTCTGAAGGCAAGGCGCGCTCCCGCCCATCCTTGCCCCTGCGGGGCGCGGATGGTTGGGCCTGGCCTCGCTACGCTCGGCTGATTTGAGGCCTCCGGCGGGGATATTTGCAGCAAGAGGAAAAGGAAAAGGGCGCCGCTTTTCGGGGCGCCCTTTGTCATTGGTCTGGTTTTGGCCGGTTTGGGTCAGCGGCGCGTCAGTTTCCACAGGCCCGGCACCAGCAGCGCGGCAATGGCCAGTTTGATCAGGTCCCCGGCGAGGAAATTGACCATGCCGTATTGCAGCACCCAGGCGAGCCCCTTGTCGGCGCCAAACAGCATTGCCATCCAGGCCAGGCCGAAGGCGTAGATCACACCCGAGCCGGCCAGCATCATCAGCGCCATGGAGCCGGCGGAGCGGTCAAGGCCCCGGCGCGCCATTTGCCCCATCAGGGCAGCGGCCAGGGCGAAGCCGACCAGGTAGCCGGCGGTCGGGCCGGCCAGATAGGCGAGCCCGGCACTGTCGCCGGCAAAGACCGCCACGCCGGCCGCGCCAAGGGCGATATAGCCAAGCAGGGTGAGCAGGCCGAGGCGGGCGCCATAGGTGGTGCCAATCAGCAGCACGACCAGAGTTTGCAGCGTCATCGGCACCGGCCACATCGGCACGCGCAGCTTGGCCGCCAGGGTCAACGCCGCAACCCCAGCCACGACCAGCAAGGCCTGGCGCAGCGCCTTGTCACCGCCCAATACTTCTGTCAGCACCTGTCTGTTTGCCATTGTCGCCATCATAGCCATCCTTGATTAAACTTCGGTTACCTTCTTTTGCCCGAGCCTGATAGCCCGCGCAAGCCCGTTAGCGCCGGTAGTCGGTGAGCATGGTCGTATCCGACGCAGCGTCCCGCAGGCGCCAGATTGCCCGCCATTGGGGCCAGCGGGTGAAATTGTAGCTCAGTTCATGGCGGCTGGCGCCGGCCTGGTGCCAGGCGGTCGCCACCGGTGTTCTCAGGTCGAGATGGTGGAAATCGCTGCCATCGGCAAAGCACAGATCGACGCCGCTTTCGCCTTGCCGGTCGCCTGCCCGCCACAGCAGCTGCGCTGCGCGCCCGCCCAGCCGGGCCTCGCCGGCCTCGCGATAAATCAGCCCGCCGGCGGCTGGGCGAAACTCGGCGATGCCGTCAAACAGGCGGCCGGGGGCATTGCCCTGCCCCTCGATGCGGCGTGTAAAACGCCAGCGCCCGCTGAAATCGGCCAGCCTGAGCATGTTGTTTCCCCTGTTAGTGCCCGCTTGTCGTCCACGTCGCAGCCCGTGTGCCTTGCCGTGAGGGCGCTGCCAGTCTAAGAGGTGCGCGTCTGCGCTTCAAATCAAAAGGCCGTGCCATGATCCCCCGATATTCCCGCCCCGAAATGGTTGCCATCTGGTCGCCCGAGAGCAAATTCCGCATCTGGTATGAGATCGAGGCCCATGCCTGCGATGCCCAGGCCGAGCTCGGGGTGATCCCGCGCGAAAACGCCGCTGCGGTGTGGAAGGCCAAGGATGCCAGCTTCGATGTGGCGCGCATTGACGAGATCGAGGCGGTGACCAAACATGACGTGATCGCCTTCCTCACCCATCTGGCCGAGATCATCGGCCCCGAGGCGGCGCGCTTCGTGCATCAGGGCATGACCAGCTCGGATGTGCTTGACACCACCTTCAACGTGCAGCTGGTGCGCGCATCCGACATTCTGATCGCCGATATGCAGGCGCTGCTGGCGGCGCTGAAGAAGCGCGCCTTCGAGCACAAGATGACCGTGCGTATCGGCCGCTCGCATGGCATCCATGCCGAGCCGACCACGATGGGGCTGACCTTCGCGCGCTTTTATGCCGAGATGGACCGCAACCTGACCCGGCTGCGCACGGCCCGCAAGGAGATTGCCACCGGCGCCATTTCCGGCGCGGTCGGCACATTTGCCAATATCGACCCGCGCGTCGAGGAACATGTTTGCAAGGCGATGGGGCTGGAGGTTGAGCCGATCTCGACCCAGGTGATCCCGCGCGACCGCCACGCGGCGTTTTTCGCCGCTCTGGCGGTGATTGGTGCCAGCATCGAGAACATCGCCACCGAGATCCGCCACATGCAGCGCACCGAGGTGCTGGAGGCGGAGGAATTCTTCTCCAAGGGGCAAAAGGGCTCCTCGGCCATGCCGCATAAACGCAATCCGGTGCTGAGCGAGAACCTGACCGGGCTGGCGCGCCTGATCCGCATGCCGGTCGTGCCGGCGCTGGAAAATGTCACGCTTTGGCACGAGCGCGATATCTCCCATTCCTCGGTCGAACGCAATATCGGCCCCGACACCACCATCACGCTGGATTTCGCCTTGGCACGCCTGACCGGGCTGGTGGAAAACCTGGTGATCTATCCCGACAACATGTTGGCCAACATGAACAAATTCCGCGGCCTGATCCATAGCCAGCGGGTATTGCTGGCCCTTACCCAGGCCGGCGTCAGTCGCGAAGATGCCTACAGGATGGTGCAGCGAAATGCGATGAAGGTTTGGGAGGAGGGCCGCGATTTTCGCGAAGAATTGCTCGCAGACGCGCAGGTTACGGCGGCCCTGTCGCCCGAGGAAATCAACGAGAAATTCGACCTCGCCTATCATACCAAACATGTCGACACCATCTTTGAGCGGGTATTTGGCACGAGCGAGTGATTTCGCCACGGCTTGCGCCGTGACGACCGGCTGGGGGGCCAGCCCCCCAGACCCCCCGGAGTATTTGGCCAAGATGAAGGGGAAGCCCGAATTTGGCGTGAAAAAACCAGCGCTCGTAACCCCCTGTTAAATCCTGTCTGCGAAAGTGAGCGAAACGGGTCAGGAGGCTTTGGTGAGCGGCGAATTGGCGACTTTGGCGGAAAGCGGCATGGCGGGACAGGGGCTGCCTGCCTTGCCCGATATTGGCGCTGGGGGAGGAGGCGTCCCTGCGAGCCGAACGGTGAAGCTGAGCAAGCGGCAAAAGGCGGCGATCATCGTGCGTCTGCTCTTGTCGGAGAAGGTCGATCTTAACCTCACCTCGCTGCCCGAGGACTTGCAGGAATGCCTGACGGTGGAGATGGCGGCGATGCGCTTTATCGACCGCGCCACCCTGCGCGCGGTGATCGAGGAATTTGTCAATGAAATTGAGGATATAGGCCTTGCCTTTCCATCCGGACTCGAAGGCGCGCTCAATCTGCTTGACGGGGCGATTTCCGCCTCTACCGCCGCGCGCATTCGCCGCCAGGGTGGGGTCAGGAGTTCGGGTGATCCGTGGGAGACGATTTCGGGGCTCGACCCGACCCGCCTGCTGCCGGTTCTGGAGCAGGAGAGCGTCGAGATTTCGGCGGTGCTGCTGTCCAAGCTCAAAGTGTCCAAGGCTGCTGAATTGCTTGGAAAACTACCCGGCAAGCGCGCCCGCCAGATCGCTTATGCAATGTCGCTGACCGGGGCGGTCTCCCCAGAAGTCGTTGAGAAAATTGGCCGCTCCATTGCCGAGCAGCTTGACGCTCAGCCTGCCACCGCTTTTGCCGAAGGCCCGGTGGAACGTGTTGGCGCCATTCTCAATTTCTCTCCTGCCGCCACCCGCGACGAGGTTCTGGAGGGGCTGGAACAGGAAGACGCCACCTTCGCCAGAGAAGTGCGCAAGGCGATTTTCACCTTCGCCAATATCCCCAAGCGGATCGATCCGCGCGACGTGCCAAAGATTACCCGCGGCCTCGATCAGGCACAGCTGATCACCGCTCTGGCCGCCGCCACCGGCCCGCTCGAAGAAGCACGCGATTTCATTCTTTCCGCCATGTCCAAACGCATGGCCGAGCAGTTGCGTGAAGAGATGGAGAACCTGGGAAGTGTCAAGGCCGCCGATGGCGAGGCGGCAATGAACGCCGTGGTCAGTGCGATTCGCGAACTCGAATCGGCCGGCGAGATCCTGCTGATCGCCGAGGATGAGGATTAGGCGGGGCTGAAACGGATTTGGCTTGCCATCCTGGGGCCTGATCGCGACCCGCCATCCTCCCTTGCGGTAAGCGCCGCGCCGGTCTATGGCTTTTGCTGGTGAAATGGGTAACAGGCGGGCGAGAAAAATGAGCGGGAAAGGGCCGGGCGCGTGGCTGAGCAACCTGTTCGCAATCAGCCTGCTGACCCTGCCCAAGGCTTTGCCCTATTCCTGGCGCATCCCGCTGATCGGCTGGGTCACCGCGCGCATTGTCGCCCCGCTTACCGGCCATGAACGGCGTGCGCTGGCCAATCTTGCCCTGGTCTGCCCCGAACTGGCGCCGCGCCAGGCCAGGCGCATTGCCCGCGCCGCCTCAAACAATGCCGGGCGGATGATCGGCGAGATGTATTCGCGCCGCGCCCTGTTTCGCCGCATTGAAACGCTGCGCATGCAGGGCCCCGGCGTCGAGGCCTTGCAGCAGGCCCATGCCCAAGGCCGGCCAATCATCGCCGTTTCCGGCCATTTTGGTAGCTACGACGTGATTCGCGCCGTGTTTTCACGCGCCGGCCACCAGATCGGCGGCGTCTACCGACCGATGGCCAACCCCTATATCAACGCCCATTATGTGCGCCACCTCGAGGCCATCGCCCAGCCGGCCTTTCAGCGCGACCGCAAGGGCCTCGCGCAGATGCTGCGCCATTTGCGCGCTGGCAACATGATTGCCTTGCTGACCGATCAGCGAGAGCCGGACGGCGCCTTGCTCAGCTTTTTTGGCCAGCCTGCGCTCACCACCCTGTCGCCTGCCGAAATGGCGTTGAAATACAATGCCTTGCTGATCCCGGTCTATGGTATCCGCCTCGATAATGGGCTTGATTTCAAGGTCGTGGTCGAAGAGCCGATCGCTCATTCCGACCCGCGCACGATGATGCAGCAGATCAATGACAGCCTCGAGGCACGGGTGCGCGCGCATATGGGGCAGTGGCTCTGGGTGCATCGGCGCTGGCTTCTGCCCGAGCCCGGCGCGGCCGGTGCGACCACTGCGAAGAAATCTTAACGCACCCGCACCGCGCCGAGAATTTCGCCAGGGCCGGGCTCTTGCAGGAAAACTGCCATCGAGCCAGCCTGCACCTCGACCGGCACTTCCAGCAGCAGCGCTCCCGATCCCTCCCAGATACCCAGACGGCTCATCGAGGTGACAATATTGGTGTATTCCACTGTTTTTCCGGCATTTTCTCCGCGCTTTATAACCACGCTGCGGGAGTCCAGAAAGGTGACGAGGATGATTTGCAGCACCTCGGGCAACCCCTCCTGCCCCATCGCTTTGGCTTCAAAGCGCAGCAAGCCATCGCTGAGCTGCGCATGCATCTGCAGGCGCGCCGGCATCTCGCGCGCCATATCGATATATTCAATCACATCCATCGGCTTGGAGCCGATCACATGGTCCTTGCCGGCAATGATCATCTGCGGCGTATAGATCGAGCGCATACCGGCAGCGTGCGCATAGGCCTTCTGACGCGCGGTATGTTCGGGGCGCGCGAACGTGTCGGGCCAGCCGATATAATCCCAGTAATCCACATGCAGCGACAGCGCCAGCACATCGTCGCGCCTCGATAGGCGCGTCAGAAGCGCGTCGGCCGGCGGACAGGAAGAGCAGCCCTGCGAGGTGAACAATTCCACAACCACGAGCGGTCGGTCGCTGGCAAATGCCTGCCCGCCACTCAGGGTAATCCACAGGCCGAAGGCCATGAGGCCACGTATGAAACGCATCTTTTGCTCCTTCTGCTCACCTTTCCTTACCGCAACTGGACCCTTGCCGCCAATCAAGGTTTTGCGAGAAGCGCGACGGGGCCAGTGACGCGTTTGTGAAAGCAATGGCCGGCGCTTGCAAATCGGTGTACTATGGTATACACTTCCTGCGACCCCACCGCCCTTGCACATTTTCGCGCATCGGGGCACACCAAGCGCAAACCACACCAGTTTTCAAAGGACATGCCGATGCCCATCCAGGTTGGACAAGATTCTGCCAAGACCCGCCGCACACTCAAGGCGGGCGGCGCCCAATATGCCTATTATTCGATCAAGGCCGCTCAGGATGCCGGGCTTGGCGATTTCTCGCGCCTGCCCGCCGCCCTCAAGGTGGTGCTGGAAAACATGCTGCGGTTTGAAGATGGCGGGCGCACCGTCAGCCTGGACGACATTCGCGCCTTTGGCAAATGGGCCGAGGACGGCGGCAAGAGCGCACGCGAAATCGCCTATCGCCCGGCCCGGGTGCTGATGCAGGATTTCACCGGCGTTCCGGCGGTGGTCGATCTGGCAGCGATGCGCGACGGTATCATCGAGCTGGGCGGCGACGCCGAGAAGATCAACCCGCTCAACCCGGTCGATCTGGTCATCGACCACAGCGTGATGATCGACAATTTCGGCACCCCGCGCGCCTTCGAGCTCAATGTCGAGCGCGAATACGAGCGCAATATCGAGCGCTACACCTTCCTGAAATGGGGCCAGTCGGCCTTTGACAATTTCCGCGTGGTGCCGCCGGGCACCGGCATCTGCCACCAGGTCAATATCGAATATCTGGCCCAGACCACCTGGACCGATACTGATCAGAGCGGCGAGACGGTCGCCTATCCCGACACGCTGGTGGGCACCGACAGCCACACCACCATGGTCAACGGGCTGGCGGTGCTGGGCTGGGGCGTGGGCGGCATCGAGGCCGAAGCGGCGATGCTGGGCCAGCCGATTTCGATGCTGATCCCCGAGGTGGTCGGCTTCAAGCTGACCGGCGAGATGGTCGAGGGCACCACCGCCACCGACCTGGTGCTGAAAGTGGTGCAGATGCTGCGCGAGAAAGGCGTGGTCGGCAAATTCGTCGAATTTTACGGCGACGGCCTCGACCACCTGCCGCTGGCCGACCGGGCAACGATCGCCAACATGGCGCCGGAATACGGCGCCACTTGCGGCTTTTTCCCGGTCGATAACGAGACCCTGCGCTACCTGCACCAGACCGGCCGCGACGAGGGCCGCATCAAGCTGGTCGAAGCCTATGCCAAGGAAAACGGCCTGTGGCGCGACGAGAATTACGAGCCGGTCTATACCGACACGCTCAGCCTCGATATGGGCGAAGTGGTGCCGGCGATTTCCGGGCCCAAACGGCCGCAGGATTACATCGCGCTGGATCAGGGGCCGGCCGCGTTCAAGCGCGAAATGGCCGAGACCTTCAAGCGCCCGCTTGACAAACAGGTGCCGGTCGAGGGTGCCGATTACACCATGTCGAGCGGCAAGGTGGTGATTGCCTCGATCACATCCTGCACCAATACCTCCAACCCCTATGTGATGATCGGCGCCGGTCTCGTGGCCAAGAAAGCCCATGAATTGGGCCTGAAATCAAAGCCTTGGGTCAAGACCTCGCTGGCGCCGGGCAGCCAGGTCGTGACCGAATATCTCGATGCTGCCGGGCTGAGCGAACATCTCGATGCGCTTGGCTTCAACCTGGTCGGCTATGGCTGCACCACCTGTATTGGCAATTCCGGCCCCCTGCCCGAGCCGATCTCCAAGGCCATTCACGAAGGCGACCTGGTGGCGACCTCGGTGCTTTCGGGAAACCGCAATTTCGAGGGGCGCATCAGCCCCGATATCCGCGCCAATTACCTGGCCAGCCCGCCGCTGGTCGTGGCCTATGCCATCGCCGGCGACATGAATATCAACCTCGCAAGCGAGCCGATCGGCCAGGATCGCGACGGCAACGATGTCTACCTGCGCGACATCTGGCCGACATCGCGCGAGATCTCGGACCTGGTGCATCAGACGGTGACGCGCGAGGCTTTCCAGAGCAAATATGCCGATGTATTTGCCGGCGACGACAAGTGGCAGGCAGTCAAGACCACCGACAGCCTGACCTATGACTGGCCGCCGAGCTCGACCTATATCCGCAAGCCCCCGTTCTTCGAGGGCATGAGCCCCGAGCCGGGCAAGATCAGCGATATCAAGGATGCGCGCATCCTGGCGCTGCTGGGCGACATGAT
>Ga0256839_1006598_pt1 | contig 10110 bp, 6 predicted proteins | sample 354166metaG_FD_185968 | JGI IMG/M metagenome (GOLD analysis project Ga0256839, IMG submission 185968) | Hydrothermal vent microbial communities from Mid Atlantic Ridge, Atlantic Ocean - 354-166 | ecosystem: Environmental > Aquatic > Marine > Hydrothermal vents | place: Atlantic Ocean: Mid... | reverse complement strand
GTTCGGTTGTACGAAGTTACCAGTTATCCTGCACAGAAGCCTGCTCGTTTTGTATATCTCTCTGGTATTCACCTGAGTATATATATCTTTGAAGATGTCCTTCCTCGTCTTTATAGCCATTACCACCTCTTCCAGGCTGGCATTACCAGCCCTTTCACCTATGCCGTTTATAGTACACTCTATCTGTCTTGCACCGTGCAGAACCGCCATAAGTGAATTGGCGGTAGCCATACCCAGATCGTCATGACAATGGACACTTAAAATAACCTTATCTATGTTTGGCACATTGTTTCTTATATCACTTATAAGCCGGGCAAACTCTTCCGGAACCGCATATCCCACCGTGTCAGGTATGTTTATTACCGTTGCCCCCGCCTTTATTGTCTCTTCTATTATTCTGTAAAGGAAGTCCCTTTGGCTCCTCGTAGCGTCTTCGCAAGAAAATTCCACATCGTCCGTATATTTTCTCGCCAAGGCAACTGCCTTCTTAGCCCTTTCAAGCACATCTTCCGGTTGCATTCTCAACTTATACTTCATGTGAATTTCGGAAGTTGCTATAAATGTATGGATCCTTTTCCTCTCAGCGGGTTCAAGGGCGGAACCTGCTATTTCTATATCCCTATCTACTGCCCGCGCAAGGGAGCATATTGTTACCCCCTTTATTTCTTCTGCTATAAGCCTTATGGCGTTATAATCTCCCTTTGATGCTGCAGCAAAACCCGCTTCTATTATATCCACATTAAGCCTTGCAAGTTGATGGGCCATCTGTAATTTTTCTTCAGCGGTCATTGAAAAACCGGGAGCCTGTTCCCCGTCTCTGAGGGTAGTATCAAATATATAAACTTTGCTTTCCATTTTTTCCTCCATGATTTAAATGAAAATAATTCTCATCTAATTGGTGTCAACCTATATTTCTATCTTTGCGTATTTTTTCTGACCCTCGGTAAATATATCACCTCCGTATATGTCATTTGCAACTATGACAGGAAAGTCTTCTACATAAAGCCTTCTTATTGCTTCGGTGCCGAGATCCTCATAGGCTATAAGTTCGGAAGACTTTATGTGCTCTTTGAGGAGAACCGCCGTACCCCCTATTGCTGCAAAGTAAACCGCTTTATAAATTTTTAAAAGCTCTCTTATCTTTTCCGTTCTGTAACCCTTTCCTATCATCCCCTTGAGCCCTTTCCTTAATAAAGGCTCTACATACTTATCCATTCTAACCGCGGTAGTTGGTCCAGCGGAACCTATTACCTGTCCCGGCTTTGGAGGAGTCGGTCCTACATAATATATAATTTGCCCTTTAAGATCTATGGGAAGCTCACCATCCCTTTCAAGAGTTTCCACCATTCTCTTGTGGGCAGCATCTCTTGCGGTGTATATGTATCCCGTTATAAGTACCTTGTCTCCAGCTCTGAGATTTTCAATTGTCTCTTCACTGAGAGGTGTTTTTATTCTTTTTACTTCCATTTAAACAATAATATAATAAAAAAGCCAAAATTTTAGTAAGGAGGTTTGAAACTATGGATAAAAAAGAGAAATTTTTCATAGATCTTTACGAAAAAGCTCTATCAGATGAGAAGCTTTCAAAGGATGAAGCCATTGCCATACTTGAGGCAGAAGATTGCTATATTCCTTTACTTACCTACCTTGCCCACAGGATAAGAAACCGCTTCTTTCCGGAAAATAAGATTGAATTCTGTTCTATTATAAATGCAAAAAGTGGAGCCTGCGAGGAAGATTGTAGCTTCTGCGCCCAGTCAAAGTTTTATAAGGCGCCCATAAATGTTTACAAGCTCGTGCCGAAGGAGGAAATAGTTGAGGGTGCTCACAGGGGAGTGGAATTTGGTGCAAACAGATATTGCGTAGTGGTAAGCGGTAAATCCGCCACCGACGAAGAGGTGGAAAAGATCGCAGAAGCGGTAAGGGATATTAAGCAGAAAGAGAGATTACCTATAAATGTTTGCGTCTCCGGAGGAACCTTAAGTTTGGAACAGTTAACAAAGTTAAAGGAAGCGGGAGTGAAAAGGGTCAATCACAACTTAGAAACCTCAAAGAATTATTTTCCGCAGATCGTTACCACCCACAGGTGGGAAGACAGGTATGAAACAATTAAAAGAATAAAGTCTGTAGGGCTTTCCACATGTTCCGGCGGTATTTTTGGAATGGGTGAGAGCACAGAGGATAGGGTAGATCTTGCACTTACCTACAGAGATCTTGGAATTGATTCCATACCCCTTAACTTCCTCATGCCCATTCCCGGAACACCTCTTGAGTACAGAAGGGGTGTATCACCCCTTGAAGCCTTGAAAATAATAGCCATGTTCAGATTTACAAATCCTAAGGCTGAGCTAAGACTGTGCGGAGGCAGAGAGCAAACTTTGGGAGACTTCCACGGGATGGCAGTATTTATGGTCAATGCCATGATGGTAGGAGGTTATCTCACAAGGGCGGGAAGAGATATAAAAAAAGATTATAAGTTGCTTGAGGATTTGGGTATGGAAAGATTGCATAAAGTATTAGATTAAAAATATGAAGGATATTTTAACTTTACTTTTTCTCCTCATTGCTTACAACTTCTTACTCGGATACACAACCCTTGAAAACATTCTTCCAGTGCCCCTTTTCCCCACCGATATATATAATTTTGTAATAGTAATATCTTTTAACCTCGTACTCTTCTTAGGATGGCTATTCGGTCAGAGAAGGTCAACAGTTATATGGCTAAGCTATCTACTTTTTTCCCAGGTAGTAATGCTAAGCATACTTAAAAGGGATATAAGCATCATATATATGGATCTTCCTTCAATAACATTAAGTCTTATGCTTATATGGCTATTTGAATCACCCGTTGAAAAGAAGATAAAAAGGATTACGGAAGAAAGAGACAGGCTTAAAATGGAGCTTGAGAAGAATAAAGAAGAACTTAGGAGACTAAAAGAAGAAAGCAATTTGAGAAGGGAGTTTATGGAAGTACTAAAAAAGGAAAAGCAGGACATAGAAACACAGCTTGAAAGGATAATTGAAAGGTTTGACGTACTGCCTCCCGATCCTTCTGATGTTTACATGAAGATGATATACAAGAAATCCGTGCTTGAAGCCCAGAGAGAAAAACTTGAGCAAAAAATTGAAGAGCTTGAAAATAAGCTTGAAGAGTACAGGGAGAGGGAGGAAAGACTTAAAAGGGCTAATGCAAGATTATTTAAAATGCTTGCGGAAATTAAGGAAGGCAGGGAGGAGGAAGAAAGTAAAAGTAAAGAACTCGCCCACCTCAGGAAATTGAGGAAAAAACTTTCAAAAAGCATCAGAGAACTTAACAGGAAAGTATCTTTCCTTAGAGAAGAAAACGAAAGTTTAAAGAGGAAAATAAAATCCTTAGAAGCTGAAAATTTAAATTTAAAGAAAAAATTGGAGGAAGTGAACTTTCGTGCAGAAGATGAAAGCAAGTATAAAGGTAAAGCAACAGTTAATCTTTACAAAGATGTTCTTTTAAATATTTTCAAAAACTTGGAATTTTCGGAGAGAGCTATTGAAGAATTCACAAGGCTTGATCATGTTAGGAAATCAAGCTTCCTTAGGGAACTCCTACTGCTTGATTTTAAAGACGAAAAGGATAGCTTTGAAAAATTGAAGGGTGCTGAAGGCGTTTTTAAGCTTAAACCCTTTGGAGGTAGGATATATTTTACATACGGTGATAAAAAAAGGTGGCTGATACTAGGAATACTTGACTCGGAGGACGACAAGGATAAGGACAGGTATATAAGGGAATTCCTAACAAGGTGATTTCCTTATCTTACATACTTCAAAAAATTTTTATATTATATATACTTCTCTGCTTAAATATATACTTGAGGTAGAAGGAATGACCTACAGAGAGTACGATGCCTGCGGAGTTGGGTTTGTATGTAATGTAAAGGGTGAAAAAAGTCACCAAATAGTAAGGTGGGGTATAGAAGCGGTAAAAAACCTAACCCACAGGGGAGCTATAGGCGGGGACAAGAAAACGGGAGACGGAGCAGGTATTCTGATACAGATACCTACAAAGTTTTTCATAGATTTCATTGAGAGAAAAGGTTTGCACCTATCCTCGGAAGAAAATATAGGAGTGGGTGTACTTTTCCTTTACGAACCCGTTGAAGAAGCTATAGAAGGCATTGTCTCATCTTCAGGAATAAAGATAGTAGGTTGGAGGGAGGTGCCCGTAAATGAGGAAGCTATAGGGGAGTCAGCCTTAAAGGTAATGCCTAAGATAAAACAGCTAATAGTTGATCTTAAGGATATAGAAGAAGACAAAAGGGAACTTGAACTATTTATTTTAAGAAGAAAGATTGAAAAGGATAAAAATATAGGAAGAAAGGTATATGTAGCTTCCCTATCATCAAGGGTGATGGTTTATAAGGGAATGCTGGTAGCGCCCCAGATGGATAACTTCTATCCCGATCTTAACGATCCTCTAATTGAGTCCTCATTCTGTATGTTTCATCAGAGATATTCAACGAACACCTTTCCAAGATGGGAACTTGCCCAACCCTTAAGATGGACAGCTCACAACGGAGAAATAAACACGCTACAAGGAAACAGAAACTGGATGCTAACACTTCAACATGAGCTTGAATCGGAAGTGTTCGGAGATAGGATAGATCTTATAAAACCTCTCGTATCTTACGAAGAGAGCGACTCCGCATCCCTTGACAGGGTGTATGAATTGCTGTTGCATGCAGGATATTCGCCTGAACACGCCATAAATATGATGATACCTCCTGCCTTTGAAAATGTTCCCGAATTGTCAGAAGAAGAAAAGGCTTTCTTTGAGTATAAATCTTTACAGATGAAACCTTGGGACGGTCCTGCAAGTATAACTTTTACCGACGGAAAGGTAATAGGTGCCCATCTTGACAGAAATGGCTTGAGACCTGCAAGGTATGTGCTTACGGAAGACGGCATCCTGGTTTTGGGTTCCGAGGTGGGAATGATTGATCTTGGTAACAGGAGAATAAAGGAGAAGGGAAGATTGGGACCCGGTCATACTATTTGTGTTGATCTTAAAGAAGGAAGAATAAAAAAAACGGAAGAGATTGTAAAGGAGCTTTCTCGGGAAAAACCATACAAAGAATGGATTGAAAGATATTTGGTAAGACTATGCGAAATAGAGAAAGATTTCAAAATGAGAGATATTTCGGAAGATGAAAGAGTAAGAAAACAGATAGCCTTCGGTTATACAAAAGAAGAAATAAAGAATGTAATAAAGTTTATGGCAGAAAATGGTAAAGAACTAACCTTTTCAATGGGAGATGATACACCCTTACCGCCCTTATCGGAAAAGCCTCCCCTCCTCTTCAGATACTTTAAGCAGAGATTTGCTCAGGTTACAAACCCTCCCATAGACCCCATAAGGGAAAAGATAGTAATGTCCCTGCGCATGAACTTGGGTTATAAAAGGAACTTCTTAAAGGAAACCCCCGATCATGCTAAAAGATTACAAATAGAATCACCAATTCTCCTTGATTATCAGTTAAGTACCATAGAGGAGCAGAAAGAATTTAAGGTGGTTAAGATACCTTTCACTTACCCTGTTGACAGAAGTTACAGCGTAGTAGAGCTTCAGGACATGGCTGGTGAGAGGAGAATATCCGAAATGCTTATGGATGCTGTTTACGAAGGTAAGGAGATAATTGACCTTGAACTGGGAATAGAAACCCTTCAAAGGAGGGTAGAGGAAGCAGTTAAAGAAGGAGCGGAAATAATAATACTTACCGATAAAAATATATCAAAATATAGGATTGCCATACCGAGCCTCCTTGCAGTTTCTGCTTGCGTTAAACATCTGTCAAAATTGGGTCTTCTATCAAAAGTTTCCTTTATAGTTGAAACGGGCGAGGCAAGGGATACACACCAAATAGCCTGCCTTATAGGTTACGGTGCTTCCGCAGTTTATCCCTATCTTGCCTACCAGACTATAAAGGATCTTTGTGAAAAGGGAGATATAAAGCTTCCTGTGGATGAAGCAATTTTTAACTATAAGAAAGCCTTGGAGGAAGGTTTGCTTAAGATAATGTCAAAGATGGGTATATCAACCCTGAATTCTTATCATGGTTCTCAGCTGTTTGATACGGTATGCCTTAATAAAGACTTCGTTGAAAAATACTTCACGGGAACGCCTGTAACTTTGGAGGCGGACGGAATAAAAGAAATAGAAAAGGCAACCCTTGAAAGACACAAAAGAGCCTTTGAAGAAGAAAAACCTGAGCTTGATTATGGCGGTGAAATGAAATTCAGAAAGGGGGGAGAGTGGCACGCGTGGTCACCCTATGTGGTAAGATCCCTTCACAAATTCCTTGAAACGAAGGATTACGAAGACTACAAAAAATTTTCCGATATATCGGAAAATTCAAGACCTACATTTATAAGAGATCTCCTTGATTACAAAAGGGCGCAAGAGCCCATACCCATAGAGGAAGTTGAACCCATAGAAGAAATATTGAAGAGGTTCACAACGGGGGGTATGTCACTAGGTGCTTTATCCAAGGAAGCCCACGAAGTAATAGCGGAAGCCTGTAACAGGCTCGGTATGAGAAGCAACAGCGGTGAAGGAGGTGAAGATCCAGAAAGGTATTGGACCATAAAGAACAGTGCCATAAAGCAGGTGGCTTCCGGAAGATTCGGAGTAACACCCACCTATCTCGCTACGGCAAAAGAGATAGAGATAAAGATAGCACAGGGTGCAAAGCCGGGTGAAGGAGGTCAGTTACCGGGTCACAAAGTTAACGAATACATAGCAAAGCTAAGACACTCCCAACCGGGAGTTACGCTTATATCTCCACCTCCGCACCACGATATATATTCCATTGAAGATTTAGCCCAGCTAATTCATGACCTTAAGCAGGCAAACCCTGAGGCAAAGGTTTGTGTAAAGCTTGTTGCGGAACAGGGAGTAGGTACGGTAGCTGCAGGTGTGGCAAAAGCTTATGCGGACGTAGTGCAGATAAGCGGTGCGGAAGGAGGTACGGGTGCTTCCCCTTACTCCTCCATAAAGAATGCAGGTAATTACTGGGAAATAGGCCTTGCGGAAACCCAAAGGGTTTTAATAGAAAACAACCTGAGGGACAAAGTAAGGGTAAGGGTTGATGGGGGTTTAAAGACAGGAAAGGATGTAATAATCGCAGCTTTGCTTGGAGCGGAGGAGTTCGGTTTCGGAACCGCAGCCATGATAGCAGAGGGTTGCGTAATGGCAAGACAATGCCATTTGAATACCTGCCCGACTGGGGTAGCAACCCAGGATCCTAAGTATGTGGCAAAGTTTAAAGGGAAGGTAGAAAATGTCATGGCTTATTTCAAAGCGGTAGCCCAAGAAGTGAGAGAAATTCTCGCCCAGATGGGAGTTAAAAAGCTTGAAGACATCATAGGAAGGGCGGATCTACTAAAGGTAAGAACCTTTGAAGAGTTTCCCGGAAGTAAAAGGATAAAGCTACAACAGTTGATAAACAGTATTGAAGTAAAAGGTACAAGATACTGCAAGGTTGAAAGGAATGATAATCCTAACCCTTCTCTAAATGATAGAATTTTAGAAGACATTCTTCCCTACATAGAAAGGGGAGAAAAAGTTGAGAAGGAATATGAAATAAGGAATGTGGACAGGACTATACCCACCAAGTTAAATTACTATATAGCCAAGAAGTATAAAGATAAAGGTCTTCCCGAAGACACAGTGAATTTGACTTTCAAAGGAACGGCGGGTCAAAGCTTCGGGGCATTTAATCACAGAGGTGTTAAGCTCGTACTCATAGGAGACGCCAATGATTATGTGGGGAAAGGTATGTATGGAGGGAAAATAATAATAAAGCCTGAAGGTATTGAAAATACCAGTGAGAATGTAATAGTGGGTAATACGGTACTGTACGGGGCAACTGGAGGAGAATTTTATGCAGCAGGTAGGGCGGGAGAGAGGTTTGCCATAAGAAACAGCGGTGCTATTGCCGTTATAGAAGGCACCGGACATCATTGCTGTGAATATATGACAGGCGGAGTTGTAGTTGTGCTCGGCACAACAGGTTACAATGTGGGTGCGGGAATGACGGGAGGACACGCCTACATTCTGGACATGGATAATTCCCTTGATAAAAAGATAAATTTCTCCTATGTCATTTCAAGAAATCTGAAGGATGAAAGTGAATACGAAGAGTTAAAAAACCTTATAAGCAAGCATGTTGAATATACGGGAAGTCTTTGGGCTAAGGAAATTTTAGAAAACTTTGAAAAGTACATTTCTCATTTCAAAAAAGTAATACCCCTTGAACAGTGTAAGAGGGACGAAATGGGTGAAAGCGACGAGTGTGAATCGGAAGAATTAAAGACTAAATAAGAAGTGATAAGGAAATTAGCCTTCGGCCTCTTTGATAGCGGTGAAACCATTCTGGGTGCTTTAGTTTTCTCCACTTTCTTCCCCTTATACATAACGGAATATATAGATCCAAAAATATACAGCCTTCTATATAGCTTTTCCTTTCTGTTATCTTTCATTATAGCCCTGTATTTGGGTAAAAAGGCTGACAGGGAAGGCAAAAGGAAAAATTTTTTCGTATATTTCAGCTTGGCAGTTTCCCTCTTCTGTATTATGTTATTCCCTTTTCATAAACTGCCCTATATATCCCTTTTAATATTCCTTTTCCTTGCCATATCGCACCAGCAGGCTTTTGTATTCTACAATTCATTGCTCCTTGAATTTGAAGAAAAAGGAATAACCTCTGGCATGGGAGTAGCCCTGGGCTATGTAGCCTCCGCCGTATCGCTCCTGTTCCTCGTTTCCATACTTGAACCGCCTGAGGGTTACATATATCTGGGTGTACTTTTTATAGGGCTATCCCTTCCCTCGTTCCTTTTCATTAAAAATCCGCCACAGACTTCAAATATAAGATTGATTGAGATTTTTAAAGACAGAAAATTTATTTTTCTCATGTTATCAATACTTTCAGTAACGGAAGTTGCAAATACCCTTATAGCAATGATGGGTATATATCTTAAAGAGGTCTATGGCATGGAAAATGAAGAAATATACAGGGTTATAGGATTATCAGCCGTAGGGGGCATATTGGGTGGAATACTTTGGGGTAAGCTTATAGATGCTCATAAAGATATCAGGAGTATTTTCTCTTTGGGTTTCTACCTATGGATCCTATTCCTTCTGATACTCCCCTTGGTACCGAAAAACCTTATTCTTGTCGCGGGTTTAATTGCTGGTCTTTCCTTGGCACACCTCTGGACATGCTCAAGAATACTGATTCTTAAAAAATTTCCAGAGGGGGAAGCTTCCGTAAGACTCTCTTTTCTTTCCCTCTCTGAAAGGATAGCCTCAACTACAGGCCTGCTTACCTGGTCCATCTTACTTTATATTACCGGTGATAACTACAGGTTTTCCGTTATACTAATGTCCGTATTTCCCATATTGGGGCTGATCATATTTAAAAAAACCGTAAGGTGAAATAATGAGAAAAATGGAAGAGTTAATAGATGATTTTAAAAAAGGTATAAGAACGGAAGAGGGAATACTCAAACTGAATTCAATAAGTAAGGGGAGGTTTCTGGAAGAAATTAATGCTGTTCTTTTTGTGGGAAATAAGAATCTATTAACGGCAAAGATATTCAAAGGCAGAGGATTATATTACAAACCGTGGGTTGAATTATTTTCAATTGAAAGGGATTTCTTTAATTCCTCATTTGAACTATCTTTGTATAAAACCATTTATAAACATCTTCCAAAAGGCGGCAGGCTATTCGTGGAGTATTGGAAGGACAAGGAAACCCTCCTCTTTCTATCAAAGGGAGGTGAACCGGAAGATAGCAGATTGGGTAAACTGTTGAAAATTGCAGGATTTACCAGTTTAAGGGATTGGTACATACCCGAAGGCTTGAAGGAAGGATACTATAAATTGCAGGGAGAGAAGCTCTAAGTATTGCATCGGGACATTTCATGTAAGATAATTAAATCATGCACGATCTTGTAATAGTGGGCGGAGGTCCAGCAGGTATTTCGGCGTCAATTTACGCAGCGAGGAAAAAGATGGACTTTTTACTTGTTTCAAGGGATATAGGAGGTCAAGTGCTCACCTCCGGTAATAT
>Ga0256839_1006597_pt1 | contig 10110 bp, 10 predicted proteins | sample 354166metaG_FD_185968 | JGI IMG/M metagenome (GOLD analysis project Ga0256839, IMG submission 185968) | Hydrothermal vent microbial communities from Mid Atlantic Ridge, Atlantic Ocean - 354-166 | ecosystem: Environmental > Aquatic > Marine > Hydrothermal vents | place: Atlantic Ocean: Mid... | reverse complement strand
CCAAGGATAGCACAGCCGAGCGCCCGGGGTGAAACCATTCCGGCGCATTGCGCATAATCATCAGATTACCCACCGGCGCACCGATCGCCGCCAGCGCCGCCTCGGCATCGCCCTTGGCATCATAAATATCCACATTGCGCCGCGTGCCAAAGGCATTGCGCGGCGCAGTGGTGCCCACGCGAATACCACAAGCCATGGTGCTTTGGTCCTCCGGCTCGGCGCCCTTAAAGCCCTGCCCGATTTCAAACAGCGCCATATCCGCCTCGCCGCGCGCCTGATTGCGCGCCGCCGCCTGCAAAAGGCTAGGCAGGATATCGGGCCGCATATGGCTCATCTCGGAGGATATCGGATTGCTGAGCTTCACCGCATCCGAGCCGCCGCCAAACAGTGCCGCCGATTTTTGATCTATAAAGCTGTAGGTCACACATTCGTTCAGGTGCAGCGCCAGCGCGCGGCGCAGCACCATCAGGCGCTTTTGCGCGGGCGTCAGCACCGGCTTCATCACCCCCGTGCCCGGGCGCAAAAGCGGCTTGCCCTGAAGCTTGGTCAGGCTGGCCACGCGGGCGATTTCTTCCACCAGATCCGCCTCGCCCTGCACATCGGGCCGCCAGCTTGGCACGCTCACCATCAGGTCGTTCACCTCAAAGCCAAGCGCCGTCAGGATGCGGATCTGCTCGGCCTCGGCGATTTCCATCCCCACCAGGGAGACCACGCGCGAAGGGTCAAGCCTATAGGCGCGCGAGGTATCCGGAACTTCGCCCGCCAGCACCATATCAGAGGCCTCGCCGCCGCAAAGCTCCAGCACCATCTCGCAGGCCAGATCCAGCCCCTCGGGCGTGAAGGCCGGATCAATGCCGCGCTCGAAACGGTAGCGCGCGTCGGAATTGATCTTCAGCTTGCGCCCCGTCATGGCAATTTTGATCGGGTCCCAATAGGCGCTCTCGACAAACACATTCACGGTATCTTCCGAGCAGCCGCTGGCCGCGCCCCCCATAATGCCGGCAATGCTTTGCGGGGCGTTATCATCACAGATCACCATCATGCCGGCGCTCAGCGTATATTCATTATCATCCAGCGCGGTCAGACGCTCGCCGCCCTTGGCGTATTGCACCTTGAGATCACCCGACACCTTATCGGCATCAAACACATGCAGCGGGCGGTTCAGATCATAGGTGAAAAAATTGGTAATATCGACCAGCGTCGAAATCGGCCGCAGCCCGATGGCGCGCAAGCGATCCTGCAACCATTGCGGCGAGGGGCCGTTTTTGACATTGCGGATCACCCGCCCGGCAAATACCGGCGCATCTTTCAGCGTGTCATCATCAATGCTGATCCTGATCGGGCTTTCAAAACCGCCCTTTATGCTGGCGGTCTTGGCGGGCTTCAGCTTGCCCAACCCGCGCGCCGCAAGGTCTCGCGCCACGCCGCGCACGCCCAGCGCATCGGGGCGATTGGGGGTAATAGCAATATCGATCACCGGATCATTACGATCGAGATAATCAATAAACCGCGCACCCAGCGGGGCATCGGCGGGCAGGTCGATAATGCCGTCATGCTCGTCCGAGATCATCAGCTCGCGCTCGGAACACAGCATGCCAAGGCTCTCGACATCGCGGATTTTGCCGGGTTTCAGCGTGAGATCAATGCCGGGCACATAAGCACCGACGGGGGCAAAAACCCCGACCAGCCCCGTGCGGGCATTGGGCGCACCGCACACGACTTGCACTTCTTCGGTTTTACCATCGGGACCATCGGGGTAAGTTTCAACGCGACACAGGCGCAGACGATCGGCATTGGGGTGCTGCACGGCCTCGATCACACGGCACAGACGGAATATGCCGAGGGTGTCAGCCGGGTTTTCCACCCCTTCGACCTCAAGACCAAGGTCGGTCAGCGCCTCGGTGATCTCGTCAAGGCTTGCCTCGGTTTCGAGATGGGTTTTCAGCCAGTTCAGGGTAAATTTCATAATTTCAATCCAAGTTTGTCTTCAATCGCTTGCTTGCCGTAAGCCACCGCTATGCTGGCAAAAACACTAAGTGTAGCTCCACCGATTTTATTCACTCCAGCTTTAGTTTTTTCCCAAATCGCCTCATCTCGAATAGACTCAAGAAAATCATGGCCCTGAGATGTCACGCGATAATCGCTTGTCGAAACGGGCCTCATAAACCCAGCGTCACACAAAAGTTCGACATGATATCCGAATTTACTTTTCTCTTGTGACGGATTTAGCTCCCGTGAGACAAATACCAATGCGCTATCATCCGCTTCAAACTTCAGTAAAAGGGTTCGAAGGTAATCGTTGTCACGCTTCACCCTAAATCCCCCCCCGCATATTCGGCATATCCAAGCTCGAAAAGCCGTAATGCCTTAACCACCGCAGATCACTATCAAAAAACGCCCGCAAATCCGGAATGCCGTATTTCAGCATCGCCAGCCGATCAATGCCAATGCCAAAGGCAAAGCCCTGATACACCTCGGGGTCCACCCCTGCCGCCTTCAAAACCTTCGGATGCACCATGCCGGAACCCAAAATCTCCATCCAGTCATCACCCTCGCCGATTTTCAGCTGACCGCCCTGCCATGAGCAGCGGATATCAACCTCGGCACTCGGCTCGGTAAACGGAAAATGGCTGGCGCGGAATTTCAGCTCCACGTTATCGACCTCGAAAAACGCGCGGCAAAATTCCTCCAGCGTCCATTTCAGATTGGCCATCGAGATATCTTTATCAATCGCCAGCCCCTCGACCTGATGGAACATCGGCGTATGGGTATTGTCATAATCCGAGCGATAAACCCGCCCCGGCGCGATGATCCGGCAAGGCACGCCGTGCTTTTCCATATGGCGGATCTGCACGGGGCTGGTATGGGTGCGCAGCACATGCGGCGGGCGGTTGTCGCCCTCATCGCGGTGCATGTAGAATGTGTCAAATTCCTGCCGCGCGGGGTGCTCGGGCGGGATATTCAGCGCATCGAAATTATAGTAATCATTCTCGATCTGCGGGCCTTCGGCGACGCCATATCCGAGGTCGGCAAATATCGCGATGATCTCCTCGGTGACTTGGCTGACCGGATGCACGCTGCCCTGCCCCACAGGCCGCGCGGGGGCGGATACATCCTGCCACTCGGTGCGCAGGCGCTCGTTCAGCGCCGCGTCCTCCAGCCCTGCCTTGCGGGCGGCCAGCGCCGAGTTGATCTCGTTTTTCAGCGCATTCAGCGCAGGGCCGGCGATCTTTTTCTCCTCGGGAGACATTTTGCCAAGGCCGCGCATCATCAGGCTGACCTCGCCCTTTTTGCCCACGGCCGCCACGCGGGTGGCTTCCAGCGCGTCCAGATCGGCCGCCTCGGCCACCTGCTGCAGGATTTTGGATTTGAGATTTGAAATATCGCTCATAACAGGCCCCGAATTGCTTTGCTTCGGGCCTATCATATGGTGCCGGAATTGCAAGCCTGTCGCCCCCATTAACCCCCGGTTAACCATTAAGCTATAGGGGTAGCTTTAGGCAAATTGATGGAGCATTTTATGATCATCACCGGCACTTCGGGCGACGATATCCTTACCGACAGCTTTCGCAGAGACAATCTGACAGGTGGCCTCGGCGCGGATATTTTTGTGCTCGAGCGCGATGGCAAGCGCGATTTCATCATGGATTTCGAAGACGGAATCGATGTAATCGATTTCACCAATTTCAACGTAACCTTTGAGGAACTGTTTATCTACCAGATCAACACCTATTCCTTTGTCGTTGATATTCGCGGCGAAAAAAACCAGATTGATGTGGTGCCGCCAAATATCGGTGCGCCTGCCATCACGCCGTGGTCCTTCACCGCCGCCGATTTCACCTTCGCTGCGGGGGCCGCTCCGCCCAATGTGGTGTTGCAATCCGATACCGCAGGCGCGGACCGGCTTTTTGGCACTGGCAGGCCGGATGTTTTCCTTTTTACACCAGACGGGTTGCGCGACGCGGTGCGGCGGTTTGAAATAGGGAAAGACCAGATAGACATTGCGGCTTTCGGCACCAGCTTTGCCAACCTCACCTTTACCGATGTATCACCAGGCAGGGTGGTGCTGCGGCTTGAAACGGTTGATTTCGGGGTGGAGCATATCGTGATCCACGATAAATCAAAGCTATTCACATCGCTGGATTTTACCGCAGATGATTTCATCTTTGCCTGAAGCGTTTCGACTTAAGCTTGAAGCGCTTCAGGCATAAAAAGGCCCGCCAATCGCTTGGCGGGCCTTTTTGGAATTTCGAATTTGGCTTAAGCCAGCGCGGCTTTTGCCTGATCAACCACGGCCGAAAATGCTTCCGGCTCATGCACGGCAAGGTCGGCCAGAACTTTACGGTCCACCTCAATACCGGCCAGTGTCAGGCCGTTGATGAACCTGGAATAGTTCAGGTTTTCGTCATTCAAACGCACAGCCGCATTGATCCGCTGGATCCACAGCGCACGGAAATTGCGCTTGCGGGCTTTGCGGTCCCTCGTAGCGTATTGCATCGCCTTGTCAACGGCCTGCGTCGCGGTGCGAAAGTTGCGCGAACGCGCACCATAATAGCCCTTGGCGGCTTTGATGACTTTGCGATGACGCGCGTGAGCGGCCGCGCCGCCTTTTACTCTAGACATATCTCAGACTCCTATCGTGCGTATGGCATGTATTTTTTAACGATATTCTCGTCAGCCTTGCACAAAAGCGATGTGCCGCGAGCATTGCGCAAAAATTTATTTGAGCGCTTGATCATACCGTGCTGTTTACCAGCCTGAGCGGCCTTGATGCGGCCGGAAGCCGTCACCTTGAAGCGCTTTTTCGCGCTCGATTTTGTCTTCATCTTGGGCATTTCCGTCTCCTCAAAAAGAGTGGGTATAAGGCGCGACTCGGCAGCCCTGACAGGCCGGCCGCACCGGTGGAGCGCACCTAATAGGCGCTATACGCCGCATTGGCAAGCGGTTTCGCATCATCAATCCATGAAAATCCGGGGCTAGAGCCAGATTGAACCCCGCCAAAGCTCAATTCATAACACGCGCATAAAGCTTGTAGATCGCCTTGGGGATATCCTCGGCGAAATTCGGATCCATGCTCTGGGACTGGGCATAATACAATGCCAAGCCACCCAGCACAAAAATAAACATGGCCGGCGCTGCGGAGCGATGATTGGTGACCGCCGCAAAGCCAAGCAGCAAACTGGCAATTAAGAGCACCGTCGCCCAGATCAGGGCTATATCATAATCCGTCATAGCTACCTCATATGCGTTGCTGTGCGGATTTTAGCACAAGATCCTTCGTTAATCCAGTTCGCTGCCGTAGATCAGCTTTTCATTCACCGGAGCTACGCGCAAAATATTGGTAGTGCCCGGGGTGTTGAACGGCACGCCGGCCGTAACGACAATCATATCGTTTTCCTTGGCAAATCCGGCTTCCTTGGCAGCTTTGGCAGCATTCACCACGGCCTCCTTGAAGCGCGCCACCTCCCCCGAAACCACACAATGCAAACCCCAAACCAAGGCCAGGCGCCGTGCGGTGGCGGGCACCGGCGTTATGGCAATGATCGGCACGCGGGGCCGCTCGCGCGCGGCCAGCATCGCGGTGGTGCCCGATTGGGTGAAGCTGGCAATGGCCTTGATATCGGTGGTTTCGGCCACTTCGCGCGCAGCGGCGCTGATGGCATCGGCCACGCGGGTGCGCGAAGGCGTATGCGTCGCCAGCAGCCCATCGCGATACATCTCGTCTTTCTCGACCTCCTCCGCCACGTTACTCATCGTGGTTACGGCTTCGATCGGGTAATCCCCCGCCGCGCTTTCGGCAGACAGCATCACCGCATCCGCGCCGTCATAAATCGCCTGCGCCACATCCGATACCTCGGCCCGTGTGGGCACGGGCGAGGAGATCATGCTCTCCATCATCTGCGTTGCCACAATAACCGGCTTGCCCACGCGCCGACAGCCCGCAATCAGCTTTTTCTGAATGGGCGGCACCGCCTGCACCGGCAGCTCGACCCCGAGATCGCCACGCGCGACCATAACGCCATCGGTTACCGCCAGTATTTCCTCGAACGCATCCACTGCCGCCGGTTTTTCGATCTTGGAAACTATCGCTGCGCGGCCCTTGGCCAGCGCTTTGGCCTGCAAAACATCCGAAGCCCGCTGCACAAAAGAAAGCGCCAGCCAGTCCACGCCCAGCTCGCAGGCGAATTCCAGATCGGCGAGGTCTTTTTCGGAAAGCGCCGCCAAGGGCAACACCACATCCGGCACATTCACTCCCTTCCGGTTGGATATTTTACCTCCGACAACCACCTCGGTATCGGCAAAATCATCGCCGCGAGCGGTAACCTTCAGGCTGATTTTGCCGTCATCCACCAGCAAGGTAGAACCAACTTCGAGCGCCTTGAAAATCTCGGTATGGGGCAGGCAGACACGGCTACCATCGCCCGGCCTATTATCCAGATCAAAGCGGAAAGCCGCGCCTTCGGCCAGCACTTCGCTATCCTCGGCAAATACCCCGCAGCGCAGTTTTGGTCCCTGAAGGTCTGCCAGGATGCCGATCGGGCGGTTAAGCTCCTCCTCCAGCTCGCGGATAATGGTGTGGCGCAAGCGCATTTCTTCATGCGAGCCATGGCTCATATTCAGCCGGAATACATCTGCCCCAGCCAGAAACAGCTCGCGGATCATTTTTTTGGTGTCGGAAGCGGGGCCAAGGGTTGCCACAATCTTGACATTCCTCTGGCGGCGAATACCTGTCGTCATACTCTCTCTTTTCGTGCCAAATTGGCGGGCCTTTGCTGTCTATAACGCACCAGAGCGCGGATGTCCGCAAGAATTGGCGAAATTTCCTTGCTTTATGATCGCATAGGCTGGCCCATGATTTCACAAACCTATATCACCTATGTGAATGTTTTGAGAATCGGACCCGAAAATGCCGCATAGCGATGCCTTTGAAACGCTGAACGAAAGCGCCAGATCAAACGTGCTTATCCTGTGTGATCACGCCAGTAACCGGGTCCCTGCCGATATCAATGGCGGCAGCCTCGGAATATCGGCCGAGGATATGAACCGCCATATCGCCTATGATATCGGCGCCCGCGAAACCGCGCTTCATCTGGCCAAAGCCCTTAAGGCCCCGATGCTGGCCAGCCGGTTTTCCCGCCTTGTAATAGATCCCAATCGCGGCGAGGATGATCCGACCATCCTGATGAAAATCTATGATCACACGATTATAGAGGGTAACCGCCATGCCGATGCCTCCGAGAAACAGCGCCGGATTGAAGCCTATCATCGCCCCTATCACGCCGCGATCGATGCCGCGCTTGGCGCCATCACCGCGCGGGGGGAGGTGCCGGTCCTGATCTCGATCCATTCCTACACCCCGCAGCTGAAAGGCCGCCCGATGCGGCCTTGGCATATCGGTATTTTATGGGATGACGACCCCCGCATTCCGGTGCCGCTGCTGCAAAAGCTGGCGGAAAACCCCGGGATCATGCTGGGCAATAACGAACCCTATTCCGGCGAGCTGCGCGGCGATACCATGTATTTTCACGCCAGCCAGAACGGCTATCCCCATGTGCTGATCGAGCTGCGCCACGATCTGATAGACACGCCCGAAGGCCAAAAGAAATGGGCCGCCATTCTGGCCACGCCCCTGAACGAAATTATTCAAACCCTGTGAGGAACACCATGGACGACCTGACCCGCCTGAAAGCCGAAGCCGCCGCCTTTCGCCGCCTGAAAGCCCATCTGGCCGAGCGCGCGGATGTGCAGAATATCGACATGATGAACCTGACGGGCTTTTGCCGCAATTGCCTGAGCCGCTGGTATCAGGAGGCCGCTACCGAGCTGGGCCACCCCATGAGCAAAGACGAAGGCCGCGAGGCGTTTTATGGCATGCCCTATGCAGAATGGCGGGCGCAAAACCAGACGGAAGCCGATGCCGCCACCATGGCCGCCTATGAAATCTCCAAGCCAAAGCACGACTGATGCGGCGGCTGATTCTCCTTTTTCTGCTGCTGGCAGGGCCACTGGCCGCTGCGCCCCGGGTGGCCAGCACGATTGCACCGCTTGACGGGCTGGTGACGCAAATCATGCAAGGCGTGGGCGAACCATCCTCGCTGGTGCCGCCCAATCTGGACCCGCATGATTTTTCCCTGCGCCCCTCGCAAATATCGGCTTTGGGGGAGGCGGATATCGTCTTTGCCGTCGGGCTGGATCTGGAGCCGTGGCTGGCGCGGGTAGAGGGCGATTTTATCACCGTCAATCTCGGGGAAGTCACTTCAGAGGCCCTGCCCGCCCGCAATTTTGATCTCTCTACGCGCGAAGATTCTGATCCGCATCTGTGGCTGGATCCGGGCGAGATGATTCTCTGGGCACTGGAAATCACCCAGCGCCTGATCACGCTGAACCCCGAAAACACCGCGCAATACCGCACCAATGAATTTGCCCTGCTCAAAACGCTGGTATCCGCAAAAGAACGGCTGGAAGCGATTGGCGCGCGGCTGGAAACCGCCAATATCCGGCTGGTGGTTTCCCATGATGCCTACCAATATCTGGAGCGCCGCCTCGGGCTGGAAAATATCGGCATCCTTACCGATATAAACGGCACGCGGGCGGGCGCGCGCTCACTCTCCAATATCAGCCGTCTGGAAGGCGCAATCTGCATACTGGAAAGCCCCGAAACGCTGGCCGCCGCCAGCCTGCTGCCGCAAGCGCCACGCGCAAGGATTGATTTAACAGGCGCCGAAATCGCGGGCGAGCCGGATTTTGTGCCTCGATATTACCAAAGCCTGGCCGAAGCGCTGGAAAGCTGCCTTGAAGCCGGATAGGCGCAAAGCCTTGACACGCCCCGCGCGAAGCCATTTAGTCTGCCCATATCTGGAGGAATTGAATATGGATAAAACCTGTGCGAGCGCAGCCGAAGCGCTAAGCGGCATTCCCTTTGACGGGATGAAGCTGGCCGTGGGCGGCTTTGGCCTTTGCGGCATTCCCGAAGACCTGATAAAAGCCCTGCGCGATAGCGGCGTCAAGGATCTGACCGTGGCCAGCAATAATGCCGGCACCGACGGCATCGGCCTCGGGCAGCTGCTGGAAACCCGCCAGATCAAAAAGATGATCTCGTCTTATGTCGGCGAAAATGCCGAATTCATGCGGCAATACCTGAGCGGCGAGCTGGAGCTGGAATTCGCCCCCCAGGGCACCTTGGCCGAGCGGATGCGGGCCGGCGGTGCGGGCATCCCGGGCTTTTATACCAAAACCGGCGTTGGCACCGTGATCGCCGAGGGCAAAGAGCATAAGGATTTCGGCGGCGAGACCTTCATTCTGGAAGAAGGCATTTTTGCCGATCTCGCCTTGGTGAAGGCGTGGAAAGGCGATGCGCACGGCAATCTGGTCTATCGCAAAACCGCGCGGAATTTCAATCCCAACGCCGCCACCTGCGGCAGAATCTGCATTGCCGAGGTTGAGGAGATCGTGCCGGTGGGCAGCCTTGACCCCGATCAGATCCACACGCCGGGCATATTCGTGAACAAGCTGGTGCTGAGCCACGCTGAAAAGAAAATCGAAAACCGCACCACGCGGGCGGCTTGAGGAGGCAATCATGGCTTGGAACAGAGACCGGATGGCGGCGCGGGCCGCGCAAGAGCTGCAAGACGGCATGTATGTCAATCTCGGGATCGGCATTCCGACCTTGGTGAGCAATCACATTCCCGAGGGTGTGGATGTCACGCTGCAATCGGAAAACGGCATGCTGGGGATGGGGCCTTTTCCGACCGAGGACGAGGTCGACCCCGACCTGATAAACGCCGGCAAGCAAACCATCACCGAGCTGGACCGCACCTCGTATTTCTCCTCGGCTGACAGTTTTTCCATGATCCGGGGCGGGCATATCGATATGGCAATCCTTGGCGCGATGGAAGTATCCGAAGCGGGCGATCTGGCAAACTGGATGATTCCGGGCAAGCTGGTGAAAGGCATGGGCGGCGCGATGGATCTTGTGGCCGGTGTGCGCCGCGTGGTGGTGGTGATGGATCAGGTCAATAAACACGGGGCATCCAAGCTTTTGAAAGCCTGCACCCTGCCGCTCACGGGAAAGGCCGTGGTGCATCGCATCATCACCGAGCTGGCGGTATA
>Ga0256839_1006596_pt1 | contig 10113 bp, 11 predicted proteins | sample 354166metaG_FD_185968 | JGI IMG/M metagenome (GOLD analysis project Ga0256839, IMG submission 185968) | Hydrothermal vent microbial communities from Mid Atlantic Ridge, Atlantic Ocean - 354-166 | ecosystem: Environmental > Aquatic > Marine > Hydrothermal vents | place: Atlantic Ocean: Mid... | reverse complement strand
ATCAAATCAGCAGGCGAGTATACAAGCAAGTAAGTCAAAAAAAACACAATATCTGAAAATACAAATATATTTCTACCGGGAAGAATGCCGCCAGCACCCAAGTATACAAACTGTCTCGCAAAAATAGATGTGATTAAAAGGTAGAGTAGGAAAACATGGTACCAAAACGGCGTCCGACAAAAAACAAACTTCCAACAAAACTGCTTGGCAAAGATTCATCTCGGCCAATGGCCGTGCGCTTGTACCAGCTTGAAGGTGAGACTCCATGCTTTACCTGGCTAGACTGCGTTGCCCACGATTGGACAAGCAAAAACAGTGTTGGATCGGCGCGGACTGCGCGCACGGCCTCCAAATCGCCGCTCTGAAACGATGAGCCACGAAACGACGGGGATTCGATTCCCCCCGGCTCCATTGACGATGACTACCCGAATGAATCAAGCCACTACGCCTTGATCACCCGCGCATGGCATCCATTCTCACGCTCGATTGTTTTTGCCATCGCATTCCTTGTATCGACGATCAGATTGGCGTGCTTCCCAATATGCGACCAGTCGATGGCATCATGATCGGTGACAATCAACACACAATCTGCGGATGACAATTCCGATTCGGTCAACTCCACCGAATCAAGGTTGAATCGGTAGCGTCGCATCGATGGGAATGTTGAGATATGTGGATCGTGGTATTTGACGATCGACCCATGCTCGTGGAGCAACTTGATAATCTCGGCGGCTGGTGATTCGCGGACATCATCGACATTGGGTTTGTACGCCAAACCAATCACCAAAATCGTTGAGCCACGCATCGACTTGGAATCATCGTTGAGCGATTCCATCACACGAGCGACCACATGGGCGGGCATGTGCTGATTGATCTCGCCAGCCAACTCAATAAACTTGGTTTCCAATCCCGCCCCTTTGGCTTTCCATGCCAGATAAAACGGATCGATCGGGATGCAGTGCCCGCCCAAGCCAGGTCCAGGATAAAACGCCTGGAATCCAAACGGCTTGGTCTTGGCGGCCTCGATCACTTCCCAAATATCAATGTCCATCTTGTCAAACACCAACTTGAGCTCATTGACCAACGCAATATTGACCGCCCGATAGATATTCTCAAGCAACTTGGCGGCCTCGCCAATCTCCGCGCTCGGAACCGGGTACACATTATCAATGCACGAGCAATAGAACTCCGTCGCCAATGCGCCCGATGCCGGATCAATCCCGCCGACAATCTTGGGGATCATCGAAGTGGCCATCCCAGCCCGACCTGGATCCTCACGCTCAGGTGAATAGGCAACAAAGAAATGCTCACCAGAGTTCAACTCCAGATTCCGCCGCTCTGCACCTTTATGCAAAAGTGGAACCACCTCGTCACGGGTCGTCCCTGGATAAGTCGTCGATTCAAGAATCACCATCTGACCAGCGCGAAGTACGCGAGCAACAATCTCGGTGCTGCTGGTGACATAACTCAAATCCGGCTCGCGGTGTTCTCCCAATGGCGTTGGAACACACAAAATAATAATGTCTGCATCGGCCAACACACCAGCATCATCGGTCGCAACAAATCGATCCGAACCCGCAAGTTTGGCCGTCAACTCGTCGCCCAAATGCTTGAGATACGACTTGCCCGCATTGAGCAACTCGACCTTCGATCGGTCAATATCAAATCCAATCACCGGATACCCAACATCATGCACGGCCTGGACCAAAGGCAAGCCCACATACCCCAGTCCCATCACCGCAACACGAGCGGTCCGCAAGCGAATCTTTTCAAGAAGAGCGATCCCGTCAGGTGTGCGGACCATATCTTCTGCATTGATTGGACGATTGAACTTGGAGGTTGTCATCGGTGTATTCATTTCCATAGGCCTCGAAAATTATCCTGCAACCCCATCCATATCACGAATGAAAAATTGACAGAACGGAATACTAGGTCTCCACCCATCAAATCTCGATGCCTCATTGGCCGCCAATACACTTGATTCATGGATTCAGAGTCCATAAGAACGATCAGTGTATGCCTTGATACACATCCATGAGCATCCTCAAATGTTCCTTTGGCTCCCGATCCTTCAAATGGGCCGGTGATGACAATATTCGAATCGTCCCGTCAACCCGCTGTTGCTCGATTTGCCAAACACATCGAGACAACGCTTCCGAATCCATTGGATCGTACACCCACCCCAAAGACACATCAGGCACCGCTGATCGCAACGCTGGCTGATCGGCGACCAGCACTTTGGTTCCCACCGCCATGGCTTCATCAATCACCAACGGTGCGACTTCAGGGCCAATCGAAGGCACCACAAGAATATCCGCTTCAGCAATCAACCGCATCGTCTCGTCATGATCACGCCAACCGAAAAACTCAACTTCCAACCCATCATCAGCACAATCACGATCTTGATACGCCAAGCGACATCGAGCAACATCGACCCCCTCACCAACAATCATCATCCTTGTCGATACCCCCCCAGGCCAACGCTCGATCAACCCAGCCACACCCTTTTCGGGCTCAATGCGCCCAACCACCGCAACACGCAACATCTCATCGTCAGCCGACTGCTCAATATCCAGTTTCATCGGCAACGGATTATGCACCACACGAACATCAGGGTGCCCAATCCCCCGAACATACTCAGCCAAACTCGACGATGGACTCACAATCACATCAGGAACCAAATGCCTTTTCTTGAATGAATAATTCCACCACCACTGCATCACCCGCAACCAACTTCGCCCAATTGATCGGTGATCCCACCGACGACGGAATAACGAAATCAATCCACGCTCAACAGGCAACTGGGCTTGATACCGAACACCAGATTTCCAACAACACCGTCCGGGATTCGGACACACCAAATGATGATCATGAACCGTCATCACAATGCGAGTGCCCGTCCCAGCACGATATTTATCACACACACCAAGAATCGCAGGCGACAACAAATGATACAAATTGTGAATATGCACAACATCAGGCGAAAACTCTTCAAGCGCCTTCTTCAATGCCCGCTTGGCCCGCCTTGATGAAATGTATCCCAATGGGGCTTGGCGTCCAACACACTCTTGGCCTGTGAAAATCCGAACCGTGTGGCCGTGATCACGCAGCAACTGAGCTGTCCGTTCAACAACGACCTCGACGCCGCCGAGTGTCTGGTAGTCATTGATCAGCAAGACCCGCATGAGAGTACTCGCAATGGGATTCAGACGACCTGGGCCGCGTGTTGATTGACAAACGCCACGACCGATTCAACAACATACCGGGCCTGCTCATCGGTCAACTCAGGGAACACAGGCAACGCAATCGTCTCGGCGGCCGCCAACTCAGAATGCGGCAAATCACCCACAGACCACCCAAGATCCAAAAAACATTCCTGCAAATGCAATGGCACGGGGTAGTACACCTCGTTGCCGATGTTCTTCTCCCGAAGATGGGCGCGGAGATCATCGCGGATCGTCGCCGGCACGCGCAGCACATACTGGTTGTAAATATGCCGAGCCGATCCATCCACACCCGTCGGCGTACGGATCGCCAAACCCTCGGCCTGCTCACCAATCGGCGTCGCACTGGTCAACGCACCGGCCTCTGTAAACAACTTCGTATACCGATGCGCATTGTCAATCCGCTGGGTATGCCAATCATCCAGATGCCCCAGCTTGACCCGCAAAATCGCCGCCTGCAGCGCATCCAAACGCGAGTTGAGCCCGATGACGCTGTGGTAATACTTGGGCTTGCCCCCATGAACACGCAAGATACGGAGTTTGTCAGCCAACGCATCATCATTGGTCGTCACCGCCCCGCCATCACCAAAGGCCCCGAGGTTTTTGGACGGGAAGAAACTAAAGCATCCAATCGATCCACGCGAACCCACCACCGCACCGGTCGAGTCCTTGGTTCCCAACGATTGAGCAGCATCCTCAATAATGGGCACACCAAACTCTTTGCCAAGTTCTAACCAAGCATCCATATCAATCGACTGTCCAAACAAATGCACCGGCATGATGGCCGCGAGATTCTCCGTTTTCTGAGCCAACGCGCGTGTGGCGTCGATGTCCATGTTGTAGGTCGCCGGATCAATATCAGCAAACACCGGCTCAGCGCCAAGCCGCGACACGCTCCCCGCCGTCGAAAAGAATGTATACGCCGGGCAGATGACCCGCTGGATCGGCTTGCCCGGTTGATGCCCGATCCCATGAGCCATCAACGCCAGCAAGATCGCGTCACTTCCCGATGCGCACCCGATGGCGTGCTTGACCCCGACATACTCGGCCAGTTCCTTCTCAAACTCGGCCACCTCAGGGCCCATGATAAACCACTGGTCCTCAATCACCCCACGAATAATCGGTTCAAGTTCATCACGAATCCCATCGTACTGGGCTTTGAGATCAAGGAGCGGTACATTCATTTCAGACATCGGTACACCTTTCAGGTCGGTTCTTCAATAGCACGGGGATGAACCCAGAAAATTAGTCGTTTTGGAGAGCCAAAACGGATTGATTCAAACACTCGCCGCCACTCCCCCCAACGGATCAAGTTCACGAACAGGATGCAGCCGCGGCTCACCCTCTTGGATCGTTTGTTGATACTGATTCCCACACCCACATTCGATCGTTCCTTCCCCATCATCGGCAATCTCAGGAAGCACATCGCCACACCGGCACGCCCACCCACGCCGTCGAGCCGGCACGCCCAGCATCAACGCATAATCAGGCACATCTCTGGTCACCACGGCCCCAGCCCCGATGAACGCAAACCGCCCAATATCGTGCCCACACACGATCGTGCAGTTGGCACCCATACTGGTGCCATAACCAACCCGCGTGGTCTGGTACTCATCTCGCCGAGAAATCTCACATCGCGGATTGATGACATTGGTAAAGACCATGCTCGGCCCACAGAACACATAGTCTTCCAAAACCACCCCAGTATACAAACTCACATTGTTCTGAATCTTGCACCCATTGCCAATCGTCACATTCGGCGACACCACCACATTTTGCCCAATGTTGACTTTCGTGCCAATGGTACAGTTGGGCATGATGTGCGAAAAATGCCAGATACTCGATCCTTCACCGATGGTGCAGGGCTCGTCGACGCACGCCGTCTCGTGAATCTTGACATTGACAAAGTCAGGCATCGACAGAACTCCGTAGAATTACGCTTCGTGAACCAACTCGCCCTTGCGAATCGGCTCGCCTTCACGGTGGCTGCGCTGGGCTTTGGACAACTCAAGATTCATAGGCGACCCATTGAGCATCATCGACCGCTGAGCAGCATGAAGAATATTGAGCACCTTGACCCCGTCCATCCCGTCGGTCCGCGGGCTCGATCCATTGGCCACCGCATCAACAAAATGCAAACACTCCAGATCCAACGGCGAAGTCGAATCAAACTCCACAGGCGTCCCAGGCCCCTTAACCGGAATCGGACTGCCATCACACCAATCCACCCGCTGATCATGCAGCACCAATTCACGAGCCACATCATCAAAGCTCGCCATCTTCTTAGAGCCCACAACCACCAACTTCTGTTCTTTGAACGGATGCAGCCACGACACAAAAATGTGCCCGCGCGTCCCATTGGAAAACAACAACTGCGTCACCGTCACATCGGCAACATTGGGCGAAATGTATCCCCCACCAGTGCACACCACCTGGATCGGATCAGCCCCGATGAGCCGAAGCAGCACCGTAATGTCATGGGGTGCAAAGCTCCACAGTGCATTTTCATGGGTACGCACTTTGCCAAGATTCAAACGATTGGAAATCACATACCGAATCTCACCAAGTTCGCCCGACTCGATCAACTCGCGGAGTTTGAGGATCGCCGGGTGGTATTCGAGCAAGTGCCCAACCATCAACACCCGTTCATGAGCATGGGCCAGATCAGCCAATCGCTGAGATTCATCCGGATCAATCGTCAACGGCTTCTCAACAAAGACCTCTTTGCCCGCCAATATCGCTTTCTGGGCGAGTTCAAAGTGTGTCTCGGCCGGGGTCGCGATCATCACCCCATCAATCGTCGGATCGTTGATCACATCGTTGGGATCTTCATACACCGTCGCATCTGGAGCAATCTCTCCAGCCAACGCCCGCGCCTCGGCATTTGGATCGGCGATCGCCGCGACGCTGTGAACACGCTGAAGTGTTCGGATAATGTTCTTGCCCCAACCCCCACAGCCAAGCACCCCAATGCGTACACCCATCCGTTGAGATGATTCGTTCCAGTCCGGCATACTCGCCTCCGAAAATATGAGCAATCTCGTCCATCAGCCAGTGCCAGGAGCGTGAGGACAATGGTAGCACCCAGCCACTTCAAAACCGCCTAATTTTCCCCACCCGAGCAGGTCATCCTGCATCAAATCCAAACTTCCCCCCACACACCCATCGAACCCAACCCACACAACAAAGCCGCCAGAATCAATATGACCCTGGCGGCGTGGAGTGTTTGATTCAATCCAAATCAGGTCTCAATACCCGAGAGGATGTATGCCCGACTCATGCCCGACGACGACGGCTTGCAACAAGCCCAGCCAGTGCCAATGGTGCCAAACCAGCAGGAGCTGGAACCACCGTGACATTGACAAGCAGCTCGATCCCATTGATGCCCGCACCAGCGGAGCCAGCACCAAACGACACACCGAGTGAGCCGTCCCAACCGCCACCGAGATTTGAGAAGTTCGCGAATCCACTGATATCAAATGGACCACCGGCAGGGCCAGCAGCATCAAAAACCTCAATGGTCGCACTGTTGGTCGTCGCTACATCAGAGAAATCGATTGGATCTCCGCCAGCACTTGCACCAAGAAAGAATCCCGCTGAATCCAGAGCAACTCCACCACCATCAACAAAGCCAGCGGGGAACATATCCGAACCGTCCAAACTGTACAGGTAAACCCGAACATCAAAATTTCCGCCACCATTGTCAACAACTGAGCTGTCAACAGCAACATTAAACCCACCGCCAAGACCAGCACCAATCGCATCGCCAACATTTCCGATGGCCGAATCGGCAAACGGTCCACCAGCAAGGAAAAACCCGCCCGCGTTGCCGATGCCAGGCGCCACAAAGAATGCGTCACCAGCAGGGCTGCCTTGGGTGGCTTGTGAACCATCAACACCCAAAAGCGGATTGCTGTAACTCACAGGGGTAATGCTTGCCAATGCTGTACCAGCAGTGGCCGCAAAAACAGAACACATCGTCACTACATTTCTCATATCTTTTCTCTCTTTCTCAGTGCAGTAAAACACTTGCTAGAACAAACTGCCCGTCAAAATGGGCTCTCGGCGGGTCTCTCTAAACCAACCTTCGCAGGTACATACCCGCTTCTCTCAATCTACGGTTGTACCAGAAATACCTCTCCAAATCAATATCTGCATACCAGTACCAAAGGTTTTTCCTCTACTCAATGCTTCCCATAAAAAACAAACCCCGAATGGGGCCTGAAATCTACGAAATCGTCACCGGGCTTCGGTAGAAACCCTCAAAAGAAAAACTTCCCGACTCCGTATACTTTTGTTATGGACAACCCATCCCAAACAGTGTCAGATACGCTGAAACATCAGAAAAATTCAAAAGCCCGTCAGGCGAACCATCAGGATTCCCAGCAAGATCCGCCGTCAAGTCTCCCGATCCAAACAAGGTCAGGTACGCCGAGACATCGGAGAAATTGAGCAACCCATCAGGCGAACCATCAGGATTCCCAGCAAGGTCCGCCGCACACACCTCTGCACCGGCCACGACTTCAATCCGCCCGGTCATGCCTTGGTGGAAGAAGATGAAGCAGGTGTAGTAGTAGTCACCGATGTCATCAGTATCCAAATCCCAGATGATCATGTCAGCAGTCGGAGCCGGATCGGCCGTAAAATCAGGGATTGGAGTCAGCGTCGCAGCATCGATCACCGCCTCGTCAAAAGTTGTTCGCATATACGAGCCATCGGTCCCGGTCACATCGAGCGTGTCGTCGGTAATCCGGAGTGGATGAGACGATGTTGTTCGGGCAAAGGTGTAGGTTTCCCCAGCCGTCAGAATCAGGGTTGGATCAATCACCTCGACAAAGTTTCCACCTTTGTCAATCCAGTTGAATGTATAGTTGCTCGAACCTTGATTATTGATCGTAAAATCAACGCCGGTCTCAACCCGATACACATTGGGCGAAATCTCCGTCGTTTGACCGACAGCCGACGCAGCACATGAACCAACCAATACACACACAGCCAGCTTCTTCGTTCTATTCAGTTTCATGATCAGTCTCTCCCTGATGGTGAAAAGTTTCTATACGCCCGCCATCATGACAGAAATGGCGACTCGATACAAGGATAATACGGAGCCCGTACTGATTTGTTGCGAAAAAAACCCGGTTTCCAAAGAACCAAGCAAGGTTTCCGATAACCCTTTGAATACGCAAACCCGCCTCATCAGACATCCGGCAGACAGGGCAGCAGACAGGGCAGCAGACAGACAACAAACAAGGAATGGTCGGTTATGGACAACCCATCCCATAAAGCACCAAGAACGCCGAAACATCAAAGAAGTTCAACAGTCCATCGGGTGTGCCATCGGGATTGCCTGCAAGGTCAGCCGCCAAATCCCCAGACCCGTACAGCACCAGATATGCTGAAACATCAAAGAAGTTCAACAATCCATCGGGCGTTCCATCCGGATTGCCAGCAAGATCCGCTGGACAAGGCGGGGTACTGCTCACACCAGCCCAGAACCCGCCGGTCAAAGAAAATGAACCACCAGTCATAGGCCCACCCGCATCGGGTTGACCAATCGTTCCACTCAGCGAGAACGAGCCACCAGAAGCGTTGATGACCCCGCCGCCATCAATGGTTGACCATGGGATATGAAACGCCCCACCCTCTGGACCTGTTGCTGATGCCGTCAAAGCACACAACGAAACCGCCGCAATTGCTGCCAGTACTTGATTCATTTCAAATCCTTCATGCTGATTCAACACCACGATACCAACAAGGAATCATGGCCCTCACTCAAAAACTATACCCGAAAACAGCCATTACTCAAGGAAAAACTACCCAATCAAGGGCAACCCGCCCCAAAGTCTTGTAAGTAGCTCGACACATCAAGGAAATTGAAGTTCGTGTCCCCGTTGTAATCCACCAGATTGGCCAGGAAATACGAAACATCCGAGAAGTTCAGGAGTCCATCACCGGTCAAATCTGGCCCGCAAGGCGTCAAACCAGCAATGTCGGCGTCATCAATGTCGAAATCGCCATCAAAATCAAAGATTTCAACCCCCGGCTCAATCTTCACGCCCGGCCCGGTATACGCCGCCTGGGCCATCTGACGCTCAGCCCAATCAACCAAGCCATCATTGTTCGGATCGCCCAAACGCGACTGGGTATAAATCGACCATGTCCGATCCGCAGGCACACCAGTCAGTTGGCGAACTGCACCACCAGGCCAAATCACATCAATGATCTGCGCCTCCGTGGCTGTTCCAAGCCCAAACTGAACCGTTCGCCCTTCACTCACTTTATAGTTCACACCCGACCGAGCTTGCCCAGTTTGCCATTTGCCATTGGCAAACACATTGAAGCAAGTCCCCACACACATCTGATTCAACGAATCACCAATCGGCTTGAGCCGAACCATGTGGTTGTTGGCCGCGCTCGGGCTCTGGTTCATATACAACTGAACCGCCCCCCCCAATGTACCAACCAGCATATCGAGCAATCCATCATTGTCCACATCCCCCACCGCCACACAGAACGAAGTCCCAGCCGTGCCAACTCCCGCAGCCACCGCTTCATCGGCCATAGGCCAGTCCGCTATATCCTCCCCGCGAAACAGCATATTTGGAGCGACCATGTTGGCAACATACAAATCCGGGAACGAATCGTTGTCAAAATCTGCAAACACAGTCCCCCACCCGATCGCTCCAGAGGTCACCCCCGCAGCATCAGCATGATCAACAAAGACCCCCGATCCATCCTGAATAAGCAACGGGTTTCGCATCCCATCAGTCATGTACACATCAAAATACAAGTCGTTGTTAATGTCGGCCACCGCAATGCCCATGCAGTCGATGTACGCAAACGCATTGGCTTGAGCAGTGATCTCGGTGAAGGTTCCGCCATCGTTGCG
>Ga0256839_1006595_pt1 | contig 10115 bp, 7 predicted proteins | sample 354166metaG_FD_185968 | JGI IMG/M metagenome (GOLD analysis project Ga0256839, IMG submission 185968) | Hydrothermal vent microbial communities from Mid Atlantic Ridge, Atlantic Ocean - 354-166 | ecosystem: Environmental > Aquatic > Marine > Hydrothermal vents | place: Atlantic Ocean: Mid... | reverse complement strand
GGCAACGTGGGGGCCGTATTTCGCTCGGCCGATGCGGCCGGGGCAAGTGCGGTGGTGCTGGCCGACCCGCGCACCGACCTGTTCAATCCCCATGCGATCCATGCCAGCCTGGGGGCGGTGCTCACGATGCCCTGCGCGGTGGCCACCAGCCAGGAGGTAAAGCACTACCTGCAACAACACCACCTGGCCTGCTACGCGGCCCGGGTGGACGCCCCGCGGGAATATACCCAGGTGGACTGGACCGCCCCGGCGGCCGTGGTGCTGGGCAGCGAGGCCCAAGGGCTTTCCTCGCTCTGGCTGGGCGAAGAGGTGCCGGGGGTGCGGCTGCCCATGCAGGGCCAGGTCGATTCGCTCAACGTGTCGGTCACCGCCGCGGTGATTCTTTACGAGGCGCTGCGGCAGCGGCAAGCATTGGGCGGAAACGAAGGAGCCGACTGAAAAACGAGCCCCCCGGCCTTGCCCGGCAAAAACACCGCAGCGGACGGATTTCCTGCGGGAATTGGGGCAATTTGGCTTGCCAAACCGTCCCTCTCCAGGCAGATTAACCGGCACGGGCCACAGGGGGAGCGAATTCCGGCAAGATTTGGCCTTCGGCGACGAAACGTCTTCCAGGGTCCTGTGGTATATCCCAAAGGGGAAGGTGTGTGGGAAACAAAGGGGCACAGGTGTTTTTGTTAAGGAGTCCGTACCGTGAAAACCGCAACTCGTCTCGTCACTGCCGCGTGTTTGGTCTTGTTTGCCGCTTCGGCCGCGCAGGCCCAGCTGCCCGACCCGATGCTGGTCATCGCCGGCCCCAGCTACAACACCGTGATGGCCAGGCTGGACTACCTCGGCAAGCTGGCCGGGCAGCCCCAGTTGAAGCAGATGGCCGAACTGATGCTGGCCCAGTTTACCCAGGGGCAGGGGATTCCTGGGCTGGACAAGGACAAGCCCTGCGGGGCGGTGGTGTTTTTTCCCCCGGGGCACCAGGAGCCGGAGTTTGTGGTGTTTGTGCCCATTGCCGATGCCGGCGCCGTGGCCAAGCTGTTCCAATTGCCACTTCAACCCGACCCCCAGCAACAGGGAGTGCTGGTCCTGCGGCTGCCTCAAGCAGGACTTCCAGGAGGAGGGCGTCCGCTTTACGTGAAAAGCCAAAACGGCTGGACCTGGACCACATCCAATGCCCGGTTGCTGGGCAAACTCCCTCAGGATCCCGGCGGCTGGATCGGCCAGCTGACCCAAAAGTACGACCTGGCCGTGCGGTTTCGCATGAAGGCCATCCCCCAGCAGCTGCGGCAGCAGATCGTGGCCATGCTGCAGGTGGGCATGCAAGCCGGACTGGAGGGAGCCGACGAGCAACAGCGGCAGATGGCCCAGATGCAGTTCCGGCAGCTCCAGGAGATGCTCAAGTCGCTGGATGAAATCACCCTGGGACTGAAGATCGACCAGCAGAACAAGCAATTCGCCCTGGGCCTGGAAGTGGAGATGAGCCCGGGGAGCGCACTAGGCCGGGTGCTGGCCAGCATCAAGGTGGGCTCCACGCGGATGGCCCCCTTCGTGCCCCAGGAGGCGATGGTCCGCATGCTGGTGACCGCTACGATGGGCAAGGACGGTCAGGACTACGCTCTCCAGCAGTTTCTGCCCCTGAAGCAGGCCTTGCTCGACCTTTTTGAGCAGCAGAAGGAGGAATTTCCCGACGAGGATAGTTTTCAGGCGGCCAAGCAACTGCTGGAGCAGGCGGCCAACCTGTTCGAGGCGATGATCAAGTCGGGGAAGATCGACGCGGCCCTGGCCGTGGAAAACCAGCAGGGTAAGCTCTTTGCCAACCTGGCCGCGGCCCTGCCGCCGGGTCACAAGGCGGAACAGCTGGTGAAAGGATTCCTGGAACAGGCCCAGGCCGAAGGGTTGCCGGTGCAGTTCAACGCCGCTTCCAAGGACGGGGTAACCTACCACCGCATCCCCTTCGGCGGAGGAGATGAACAACTCGACGCCCTGTTCGGTGAGGACGCCTCGCTGGTGCTGGCCACCGGCCCGCAAGGCTGCTACCTGGCCCTGGGCTCCAAGGCCCTGGAACAGTTGCAACAACGGATCGCGGCCAGCCGCACGCAGCCCCCCCGGCAAGCCGCCCACTACGAAGAGGTGGTCTTCTCGGTACGCCCCCTGCTGGACCTGATCCAGAAGCACGCCCCCAATCCCGGCCTGGTGCTCATCACCGACGCGCTGCCCCAGGATCAGAAAGCCCAACTGCGGCTGTTCGTGGACGTCGAGGGCACCAAGCAGCGGGTGCGGCTGGAGGTGGACGAAGCCCTGGTGCGGGTGCTGGTGCAGCTGGGTACGATGTTCCAAGGTCCGGGCGGTCCCGGCGCCTTGCCGGGGGAAGCGCCGCCGGACTTCTAATCAAGTTGCACTCCCACAACGAGAAACGCCGTGCTTGGCTCTGCCTGCTCTTCCCGCCGGTGGTGGGAGGTGCAGGCAGGGAGCCTTTTTGCGCTCCTGGATGGTTGCCGCTTGGCTGCCACCGGGCAAAAGAGGGGAAGAGAGTCGGATCGTGGGATGCCCTCGGTTCGGATTCCGGGGCCGAGGGTGGGGAGCTCGTCGCGTTTGCCTAGGAGGCAAGAAAGTGGGCAAGTGCTTGCGTTGCTGGGTCGTCGCGTTTGTGGTGGTGTGCTGCGGCTGGGGAGAGACCTCGGCTCAAAACCGCCAGGCCCCCAAGGCCCCCCCGCCCCTGCCCGAACCGGCCCTGGTGGTCCGCTTTCCCAGCTACGAGGGCCTGCTGGACGACATCGACTACCTGGGCCGCCTGGCCGGAAACCCCGAGGCTTCGCAGCAGGTGGAGGCCCTGCTGGCCCTGGTGACCGCCGGGCAAGGGCTGCAAGGACTGGATCGGGACCGAGCTGGGGGGATGGTGGTGTTGTTCCGGGGGTTCCAGGTCGAGCAGATGGTGTTTCTCCCCTGTTCGGACGCGGAAAAACTGGTGAAACTGCTGGAGCTGTTTGCCGAGGAGCTGCGACCCCTGGAACCGGAAAACGACGACTCGCCCCGCTTCTACCACTGCCGGTTGAACGAGCAGCGGTTCTACCTTCGGGCCGACCCCAAGTGGCTCTGGCTGGCCCGACGCAAGGAGGTGTTGGAGCGGGTCCCCGCTTCTCCCGAGCCCTGGCTTAAGTCCCTCCAAGCGTACGACCTGGCCCTGGAGCTCCGCTACCAGCAGTTGCCGCTGATGGTGCGGCTGGGGCTGAAGACGGGGATGCTAGTGGGGGTATTCCAGCGGCTCACCGAGGAAAATGAAAAACTTACCCAGGAAAAAATCGACCAGGCCCGAGAAGAGCTGGAGTTCTTCTTCAAGGTGGTCGATTCCCTGGACCGACTCGCACTGGGCGCCACGCTGGACGCCAAAAAACGAGCCTGGCAACTGGAATTGGCCATTGATCTTGTTCCTGAAAGCTACTGGGCCAAGTGGTCCGGGATGTTCCGCAAGGGCCACACGCGGCATCAAGGATTTATCTCCCCCAAGGCCGCGGCGAACTTCGCCTTCACCACCCTCCTGGATGCCCAAGCACGCCAGTTCCTGGTCAAGGAGATCCTGGAGCTGGACACGCCGGAACGCATCCGGCAACAGGCTGGGGCGCTGGCCGAGTCGGACCCCGACTCACCGGAATATCAGCAGGAAGTGCAGTGGACCGAGAAATTGCTGAAGTTGATGCGGGAGATCACTCTGGACGGCACGCTGGATGTGTGCGGAGCTTTGGAGGTGGAACAACAGCAAAGCTGGTTCCTGCTGGGAGTGACCCTCCCGGAGAAACAAGAGGTGCAGCAACTGGTTCAGCAGTTTCTGGAACCCCTGGCCCAGTTCCGCACCGAAGTGATCGGCCAAAGCAAGTGGAAGCTGGCCCGCTTCGCCGTGGAGGACGAAGACCTGGAGGAACTGCTGGGCAGCGACCTTGAAGGTGCCGTGGCCCTTGGCCCCCGGGCCGTGTACCTGGTTTTCGGTCCCGAGGCCGAAAAGCGGCTCCGCCGACGCCTGGCCTCGCCCCGGCTCGGCAAACCCGCTCTCGTGGACCACGTGCTTCAGGCCCAGTTGAACCTGGCCCAACTGATCCGCATGGCCCACCAGATGGAGCCCGACGAAGAAACCGAGGAACTGTTGAAACTACTTCCCGAAGATGCCTCCCCGTTGATCTCCTTCTCCGGAGAGTACGCTCCCGGCAAGGAACGCTATCGCCTGGAGCTGAACGAAGCGGCGCTGCGGCTGCTGATCGATCTTTTCCGCTGGGGCTTCCGCCAGGCGGTGGAAGAGGAACTGATGCCGGAATTTTAGCAGGCCAGCCAGCCGCCGGCGTAGTACGTGTTTAGCCAGCTGTCACATGGACGCTTGATCCGGTGCCGCCGCAGCGGGCGAGCCGGGAGCGTCAGCTCCCGGAGGAAAATCGGCAACATCACGTCGATTTACGAACTTACTCCGCGAGTTGACACTTGCGGTTGCGGGCCAAAATCAAACGCCGCCGTTACAGAAAAACTGCGTGCTCGACGAGACCCCGCCAGCACGGCCGCCGGCCACTTTGCGAAAAGCTCAGCCCAACTGGGCCTGAAGTTCCCGGAAGGCTGCCTGGTCGATCTGCGCCTTGAGCCGGTTGGCCTCGTCGTGGGTAAGCGTGCGCCCGGGGGCGCGGAACCACAGCGAAAAGAGCACTTTTTTGCGCCCCTGTTGGGCCAGCTGCTGGTTGAGGTAGGTTTCGCGGTACTGGAGCCGTTCCAGCAGCTCCCCGGCCGCTTGCTGCACCACCTGCTTGATCTGCGCCCAGGTGGTCCGGCTGGGCACCACGTAGTTGACGTCATAGCGCATGGCCGGGGTGTCGGGCACCGGCGTGTAGCGTGGCACCAATCGGGCCTGCTGCAGCAGCACCTCCAGCCGCAGTTCGGCCACCACCGGCACGCGCCGCACGTCCAGGGCCTTGGCCGCCTCGGGGGTCACCTGGCCCAGGTAGCCCAGCAACTCCTGCCCCAACCACAACTGGGCCGAGCGGGACGAAAGCACCACCTGGCCGGCCGGGCGCACGGTGAGTTCCTGCTGGCCCGTGACGCAGTGAACCAGCCCCTGGAGCACTCCCAGCACCGAGGCATAATCCCGCTGGCTGACCAGGGCCAGCAGCAGCGGCTCCTGGGGCAACGAACCGGGCTGGGGGAGATAGACCCGGGCCACCTCGAACAGCTCCGCCTGTTCGTTGCCCAGCTTCTCGTTGGTGGCGTAGCAGTCCAGCAGGCTGGGCACCAGGGTTTGCCGCAGCAGCCTGGCCCGGCCCAGCACCGGCGTTTGCGTGCAGAGCGGGTCTTCGGAAGTCCACGGGTGCCACCAGCGCCAGTGCGACTCGTCCACCACGCTGGGGGTCAGCGCCTCGTGAAAACCAGCGGCCACCAACACTTGCTGCACCCGCTGGATGACTTGTTCCTGGGGCGAGGTGCGTACCGGGGCCAGCGGCACGGAGGCGTCCTCGGGTATCTTGTCATAGCCGTGGAGCCGGGCCACTTCTTCCACCAGGTCGATCTCCCGTTCCAGATCGCGCCGCCAGCTGGGGGCCACCACCTGCACCGTGCCGTTTTGCAGCTTGGGTTCCATGCCCAGGGCACGCAGGATACGCACCACGGTCTGTTGCGGCACCTCGATCCCCAGCACCCGCGGCAACTGGCTCAGCCGCAGGGTGATCTTCGGCTGCGGGGGCGGCTCCTCGCCCACGGCGATCACCCCGCGAGCCAGCGTGCCGCCGGCCACTTCCAGGATCAGCTCGCAGCAGCGGCGGCTGGCCCAATCCACCCCCCGAGGATCAGGACCCCGCTCGAAGCGATACGAAGAAGGGCTGTGCAGGTTGAGCCGCCGGGCGGTGTTACGAATGGTGACCGGATCGAACCGGGCGGCTTCGATCAGCAGGTTGGTGGTCTGTGGGGAGACTTCGGTTTCGGCCCCGCCCATCACCCCCCCCAGGCCCACCACGCGCCGGGCGTCGGCAATGGCGCACATCCACGGCTCCAGCTCGTAGGTGCGGTGGTTGATCGCAAGCAGAGTTTCGCCCTGATGGGGGCGGCGCACCACGATCCGCTGCCCTTCCAGGCGATCCAGGTCGAAGGCGTGCAGCGGCTGCCCGCACTCCAGCATCACGTAGTTGGTCGCGTCCACCACGTTGTTCACCGAGGAGATGCCGGCGGTTTTGAGCCGTCGGCGCAGCCACGCGGGACTTTCGCCCACCTTCACGCCCTGGATCACCCGGGCCGTATAGAGGGGGCACAGCTCCGGGCAGGCAAGCTCCACGGAGGTCAGCTCTTCCACCGGCGGTCCTTCCTCGGGGGGCCGGGCCGCCGGCAGGGTAAGCTCCAGGTCCCACAACGCGGCCACTTCGCGGGCAACGCCGATGTGGCCCAGGCAATCCGGCCGGTTGCTGGTCACCTCCAGGTCGATGGCCAGGTCGCCGTCCACCTCGAAGGTTTCCTCGTGGTTCAGCCCGGCCATGGTCAGCCGCCGGGTCAGCTCCTCGACCGACATCCGCAGCGGCACGTACTGCTTGAGCCAGTTCCAGGAAACGATCATCGCCCTGCTCAGGTACAAGGGGAGTTGCAGCGGCGGCCTGTGCGGCCCGCTCGGCACCCACGACGCGGACCGGGACCAGCCGCCCGCCTAAAACTGTTCCAGAAAACGCACGTCGTTGCGGTAAAGCAACCGAATGTCGTCGATGCCGTATTGCCGCATGCACACCCGCTCCACGCCCAGGCCGAAGGCAAAGCCGGTTACCTGCTCCGGGTCGTAGCCCACGGCCTCCAGCACCGCCGGATCGACCATTCCGGCCCCGCCCATCTCGATCCAGCCGTCCTTCCAGGTCATGTCCACCTCGACGCTGGGCTCGGTGAAGGGGAAGAACGAAGGCCGGAACCGCACGTGTACCTCCGGGCCGAAGAACATCGCAGCAAACAGCCGCAACACGGTTTTCAGTTGGGCCATGGTCACACCCCGGGCCACGTACAGCCCTTCCATCTGGTGGAACATGGGAAAGTGCGTGGCGTCGGCCGTATCGGGCCGATAGACCCGACCCAGGGCGATCACCCGCACCGGCGGCGGCTGCTTTTCCATCACACGAATCTGCACCGTGGAGGTCTGGCTGCGCAGCAGCAGTTGCGGCCCTTCGGGGGCGGGCCGCCGGGGATCGCTCAGGCAGGCGGTGCTCAGGTAGAAGTTGTCCAGGGGGTCGCGGGCCGGATGGGCTTCGGGGATGTTCAGCGCCTCGAAGTTATGCCAGGGGTCTTCCACCTCCGGCCCGTCGGCCACCTCGAAGCCCAGTCGGGCCATCACCTCTTTCATCCGCCGGATGGTCTGCGTGACCGGATGCAAACGGCCCAGCCGGAGCTGCGCCTCGGGCGGCACGGCCGTGGGATCAAACGGCGGGGGCAGATCGCCCGAGCCGCGGCGGCGTTTTTCTTTGGCTTGCTGCTGGGCTGGGGACGCCTCGGCCACGCGCCGCTTGGCTTCTTCCCAGGCCGCTTCCAGGGCTCGCTTCAGCTCGTTGAACCGCTTGCCCGCCTGTGGCTTTTCCGGGCCCGGCACCTCCTTGAGCTGTTGCTGCACCTGGCGCACTAGCCCCCGCTTGGCCCCCAGGAACTCCACCCGGGCCTGCTCCACCTCCTCGGGGGTTTGGCACTGGGCGAACCGCTGCAGACCTTGCTGCTGCAACTGGTCCAGTCGGGCCAGGTAGTCGTCAAGCGAGGTCGTGCTCATGGGCGGAAAAACGCATGTCCCAGGCGGAACGGAAAACCCGCACACGCATCCGTGGCCCAGACGAACAGGCCCTCTGCGGGATGCCACCCGATGCGATCAGGGGAGCGTCGCGCCGTGTGCAGGGCGGCAGAAGGGGGCCGGTGGAGTTTGCCAGGAGCTAAGCCGGGGCAGCTTCCGGCTCGGGCAGTCCGAGGGCCTCGCGGGCCACGGCCACCACCTGGTCGAACGCCTCGGGATCGCGGACGGCCATTTCGGCCAGCGATTTGCGGTCCAGGCCCACTCCGGCCGCTTTCAACCCGGCGATGAACTGGCTGTAGCGCAAGCCCCGCATGCGGCAGGCCGCGTTGATCCGCACGATCCACAACCGGCGAAACTCCCGTTTGCGCACCCGACGGTCCCGGTAGGCATACACCCCGGCGCGGATGACGGCGTCCTTGGCCGTGCGGTAAAGTTTGCTCCGCCCGCCGCGATAACCTTTGGCCCGTTTCAGCAGGCGCTTCTTGGCCCGGCGCCGGGCCGCTCCTTTGCGCGTCCGCATCGTCGCACTCCTTCCCAATTGGCGGAATCAAGGCCCTCGCCTTCGAGCCTTCTGGCCCGAGCGAGCGTTGGTTGCCCGTCCGCGCCTTGCCGGCGGTGGGCTTAGTAGCTGTATTTGCCCAAGGCCCGGTGGATCTTGGGCACTTCGGCCTCATCCAGCACCGAGGTGCCGCGCAGGTTTCTCCGCCGCTTTTGCGTCAAGCGGCTCTGGCGGTGACTGGTCCCGGCACTGCGGTGCTTCACTTTCCCCTTGGCCGTGAGACGAAACCGCTTCTTGATGCCTTTGTGGGTTTTTTGCTTGGGCATGAGCTGAACTCCACCTGAGCACAGGAAACCCTGATTATAAAACAACTGTCGCATGTGAAAAGGGGGACCCCCGGCTCGCCCCGGTGCTAGCTGCCAGCAGGGGGCGTCGCCTCCAGGACCGAAGTGGCCAACTGCAGGGCACACAGCACCGCCTGGCGTTGGCGGCGCAGGCGCAGTTGCCGGGGCGAGGTCCCCGGGGCCGGACGCTCTAGCTCCACGTGATGACTGATCACCCGAGGCCGCTTGCGCCCCGGGCGGCGCATCCCCAAGCCCACGTACAGCACCCCATCCAGCTCCGCCGGAGCCTGGGGACCCAGATGCCCCGTGGTGGAAACGGCAAGCACCGCCTGCGGCGTGCGTTCCAGCAAGCCTCGGACCATCGCCTGGGCCACCTGGTGGCTGACCGGTCCCGGGCGGCGAAGCAGCCGTGCCGGAATCCCCAGCCAGTGCGCTTTGGTTTCCACCTGGTAAACCACCGCCGAGCCGCAAAAAAGCTGCGACACCCCCGGAATCCGGGTCATGGTGGCGGCGAGCAATCCGCCGGTGCAGCTTTCGGCAAAGACAAACGGCCAGCGCCGCTGGAGCACGCACTGCCAGAACCGCCGGGCGGCCGCGTCGAGGGCTTGTTGGGTCAAAGGCATCGTTGCTTCGGGTAAGGGGCGTTTCTTGCAGACGGTTGCCGGATGCGGTGTGAGGCGTTTGCTTTACACGCTCGGTGAGCCGCAGCACGTGTCGCGGGAGGATAGACCAACGGTTCTTGCAAAGTTGGTGCCGTTCTCTCGAAACGGAAACCCCGGGCAACAGTCGCCGTTTTTTGCATATCTATCAGATACAACTAAAAATACCCAGGCTGCCCAGCATTTCACTTGAGATCGCCGGGGAAGCCATTAGCCTGGGGCTTGCCCCCTTTTGGATGGCAAGGCGTCCAAGCCGAGGTACGTATTTAGCGTGCCAGCACAAGACGAAGCGCCCCCAGAGCAAAAGAGTCGATTTTTGTCCGGCGAACCGCGTGCGTGAGCACGCGGTTGGCGAGCCCCGGGCTTTAGCCCGGGGAGAGCCGAGAAAGAATATGTCGATCTCCTCCGCCAGCTAAAGCCGGCGGCTCGCCGTTGCAAGAATCGCAGATCCACCAGGCGCGTTGTTTTTCACAAAGCACGTTTTATTCTCGCCCGGTGCGGAAGCACCGGCGCAGGCCGCACGGCGCAAGTCGATTCTATTTCTCCCCGCACTAACGTGCGGGGCTCTTCAAGCCTCCAGGCCCCCAAGCCTCCAGGCCCCCACGCCCCCACGCCTCCCGCGGCTGAAGCCGCGGGCTCGCCGATCTACAAGAATAAACGTTTTTCTTGCTGCGGTGCGGAAGCACCACCGCAAGACCCAAGACCCAAGTCCTCTGGAGCGGAAGCTCCGGCGCAGGCAGCGCACGGCGCAACAGCGCAAGCCGCACGGCGCAAGTCGATTCTATTTCTCCCCGCACTAACGTGCGGGGCTCTTCAAGCCTCCAAGCCCCCAAGCCTCCAGGCCCCCACGCCCCCACGCC
>Ga0256839_1006594_pt1 | contig 10119 bp, 6 predicted proteins | sample 354166metaG_FD_185968 | JGI IMG/M metagenome (GOLD analysis project Ga0256839, IMG submission 185968) | Hydrothermal vent microbial communities from Mid Atlantic Ridge, Atlantic Ocean - 354-166 | ecosystem: Environmental > Aquatic > Marine > Hydrothermal vents | place: Atlantic Ocean: Mid... | reverse complement strand
GGGGGTGCCTTCGTGGAGCGGCCCACGCTGCGGCCCTCCCCCGGAGCCAAGCTCGAGCTCCGGCTCAAGCCGGCAGGCGGCCATCCCACCCTTCCCATCGACTGCGAGGTGGTGCGCGTCGAGGAGCGCGGCCTGGCCCTCCGCTTCGCCACCCTCCCTCCCGAGGCCGAGGAGCGCCTGGCGGCGCTGGTGGCCGCCGAGATCGCCTCCGCCGCCGGGTGTTCCGGGACCGGCCCCGGGTGAGCCGGACGGGCCCGGCCCGGCGCGCGGCGGCCGCGCGGGCCGCCGTCTAGACTCGGGCTCCGCCGAGGAGGCCGGGTGGGCGGAGCGCCGGGGGAGGACGGGGAGGGAGCGGGTGGCCTTCGGGTGCCGGCGGCGCGGCCTCCCGGCGCGCCCTCCGCCCCGCGGCTCGACGCGTTTCGCAAGGCCGTCTACGCCCTCGGCGACCTCACCATCAACACCGGCTTCGCCGCCCTCACCCTCCTCTACGCCTCCTACTTCCTGACCCAGGTGGCCGGGCTGCGGCCGGCCCTCGCCGGTCTCGTGCCCCTCATCGGGCGCTTCGTGGATGCCGTGACCGATCCCCTGATGGGTCGGATCTCGGATCGGACCCGCCTGCCGGGCGGCCGCCGTCGCCCCTACTTCCTCCTCGGGGCCATTCCGTACGGTCTCGGCTTCGCGGCGCTCTGGGTCGACGTCCCGTTTCCGGGCGAGCTGGCCCGCTTCGTCTACTACGCCGGGGCCTACTGTCTGTTCAGCCTCGCCATGACGGTGCTCTCGGTGCCGTACCTCGCGATCCAGCCCGAAATGGCCCTCGACTACGACGAGCGGACCTCTCTCAACACCTGGCGCACGGTGGGCTCCCTCGTGGGCGTGATCCTGGCCGTCGCCCTGCGGCCGGTCGCGGAGCTGTTCGGCGGGGGGAGCACCGGGTTCGCGGCGGCGGGGGTCGCCTTCGGATCGGTCCTCGCGTTGCCCTGGATCGCCGTCTACCGGGTGACCTTCGAGCGGCCCGAGCTGCGGCAGGCCGGGACCCCCGACCCGGGCTTCGCGGAGGGCCTGCGCCTGGCCCTGGCCCACCACGCCTTTTCCCGGCTGACGGCGCTCTACATCCACGGGCGCATCGCCATGGACATCGCGGGTGCGCTCCTGATCCTCTACGCCACCTGGTGGCTGGGGCGCAGTCGGGACTTCGAGTGGCTCATGCTCGTCTTCCTGCTGTCGGTGATCGGCGCGCTCCCGATCTGGCTGCACGTGGCCCGCGGGCGGGAGAAGAGCCGGATCTTCGCGATCGGCTGCGCCGGCTGGGCCGTGTTCGGAGGGGCGCTCGCGGCGCTCGAGCCCGGCTGCCCGCGGTGGGTGGCCTTCGCGCTGATCCCGCTGGTGGGGGTGGGCTACGCGGTGGTGGACCTGATGCCGTGGTCGATGCTGGGAGAGGTCATCGACGAGGACGAGCTTCGTACCGGCGTCCGGCGGGAGGGCCTCTACCACGGGGTGTTCACCTTCGTGCGCAAGATCGCGGGTGCGCTCGGTGTCGCGCTGGCGATGGGTGTCCTCGACCTCGCGGGCTTCGAACGCGGCGGCGAGCAGCCCGAGTCGGCGCGGCAGGCCATCCGCCTGCTCACGGCCTTCGGGCCGACCGTCTTCCTGCTGGCGGCGATCTGGCTGGCCCGCGACTACCCGCTCACCCGCGCGCGCCACGCGGAGATCGTCCGCGAGCTCGAGCGGCGGCGGGGCCGGGCAGGATCCGGCGGGCCAGCGCCCTGAAGGCGGCTGCGGCCGGCGACGGCGCCGACCCGGCCGGGCGCACGAAGCCGAGGGCGAGCGGTCCGGGGGCATCGGCCAGGGGGACCTGCGCGAGCCGGCCGGCGTCCACCTCCCGCCCGACCGCGTGGCGGGGAACCACGGCCACGCCGAAGTCGAGCTCCACGAGCCGCTTGATCACCTCGATGCTCCCGGTCTCGAGAGCCACCCGGTGGCCGCCTCCGGCGGCCCGGAGCCGCTCGTCGAGCAGCCGGCGGGACCAGGCCGCGGGTCCGAGCAGCAGGAGGGGATGGGGGAGGAGGTCGGAGAGCCGGAGTCTTCGGCGGCCCGCGAGGGGGTGGCCCGGGGCGCAGATCACCACCTCCTCGCGCGGCAGCAGCGCCTCCGCCTCGAGGCGCGGGTCCGGGAGGGGCAGGGTCACGAAGCCGAGGTCGAGCTCGAGGCGCGCCACCGCCTCGGCCACGGCCGGCGTGGGGTGGTTCTGGATCCGGATCTCGACGCCGGGGTGGCTGCGGCGGAAGGCCTCGAGGACTGGCGGGAGCACGTAGCAGGCGCTGGTGTCGGAGGTGCCGAGCCGGAGCTCCCCGCTTTCGAGGGTGCGGCGGCCCCGGAGGCGGGCGGCCGCGCCCTCGAGCTCGGCGTGGATCCGCTCGGCGTGCTCGAGGAGGGCCTCTCCGGCCGGCGTGGGGCGCACGCCCCGGCGGCTGCGGACGAGCAGCGGCTCGCCCACCGCCCGTTCGAGGGCGCGCACCGCCTGGCTCACGGCGGGCTGCGTGCGCCCGAGCCGTCGCGCGGCGGCGGTGAAGCCGCCCTCGCGGGCCACCGCCCGCAGCACCAGCAGCCGCTCCGCCGAGACGGATGGATTCAGATTATTCATCGGACTTATTCACCGGATAATCAACATTCAGTAGCCCAATCGCCAGGCCGAAGCCATCCTGCCGGCATGGCAGCGATGGAGCCGGGGCGTCTCGGTCCGGATGTCCTCGTGATCGGCGGGGGGCAGCCCCTTTCGGAGGGGCGCCGCCGACGCCTCGAGGCCCGGGTGCGCGAGCGGGCGGCCGAGGTGGGGGAGCTCCGGGCCCTCGAGCTGCGGCTGGTGCAGGTGGCCGGCGAGCCTTCCCCGGAGGAGCTCGGCCGGCTGCGAGAGCTCCTCGGCGGAGGCGAGGGGTCCCCTCCTGCGCGGTTGCGGCCCGACGAGATCCTGGTGGTCCCCCGCCTCGGCACCGTCTCGCCCTGGTCCTCGAAGGCCACCGAGATCGCCCGGATCTGCGGCCTCGCGCGGGTCGAGCGGGTGGAACGGGGGACCCTCTACCGGCTTGCGGGGCTCGCGGAGGAGCACCGCAGCGCCGTGGCCTCGCTGCTCCACGACCGCATGACCGAGACGGCGCTCTTCCGCCTGGAGGACGCCGCCGGCCTCTTCCGGCACGCCGAGCCCCGCCCCCTCGCCCGGGTCCCGCTGCTGCGCGAGGGAAGGGAGGCGCTGCTGCGCGCCGATCGGGAGCTCGGCCTCGCGCTCGCCGCGGACGAGATCGCCTACCTCGAGGCGGCCTACCGCGACCTCGGGCGCGATCCCAGCGACGTCGAGCTCATGATGTTCGCGCAGGCGAACTCCGAGCACTGCCGCCACAAGATCTTCCGGGCATCGATGACCGTGGACGGCGCGCCCGCCGCCGGAAGCCTCTTCGACATGATCCGCCACACCCGGGAGCGGTCTCCCGAGGGCGTGCTCTCCGCATACCGGGACAACGGCGCCGTGCTCGAGGGCCCGCGGGCGAGGCGGCTCTGGGTGGACCCGGCCACCCGCGAATACCGGCCGTGGGAGGAGCCCGCCCATCTCGTGGTGAAGGTGGAGACGCACAACCACCCGACCGCGATCTCCCCCTTCCCCGGCGCCGCCACCGGTTCGGGCGGCGAGATCCGCGACGAGGGCGCCACGGGACGGGGCGCCCGTTCGGTGGCCGGCCTCACCGGCTTCGCCGTCTCGGACCTCCGGATCCCGGGCTTCGAGCAGCCCTGGGAGGGTCGCGAGCCCCGGCCCGCCCGCCTCGCCTCGCCCCTCGAGATCATGCTCGAGGGCCCGGTCGGGGCGGCCTCGTTCAACAACGAGTTCGGCCGGCCGAATCTGTGCGGGACCTTCCGCACCTTCGAGTGGGTGGAGGAGCGCGCCGGGGAGCTGCGGCGTTGGGGCTACCTCAAGCCGATCATGCTCGCGGGCGGCTCCGGCCAGATCCGTCCGCTGCACGTCGACAAGGCGCCGATTCCGCCCGGCGCCGCCATCGCCGTGCTCGGCGGGCCGGCGTTCCGGATCGGTCTCGGCGGCGGCGCGGGCTCCTCCCGGGCCCTCGGCGAGGGCGACGAGGAGCTCGACTTCGCATCGGTGCAGCGGGCCAACCCGGAGATGCAGCGCCGCTGCCAGGAGGTGATCGACGCCTGCGCCGCCCGCGGCGCCGACAATCCCATCCTCTCCATCCACGACGTGGGCGCCGGGGGGCTTTCCAACGCGGTGCCCGAGCTGGTGGAGGACGCCGGGCTCGGCGCCCGGATCGAGCTGCGGAGCATCCCCACGGCGGATCCCGGCCTCTCCCCCCTCGAGCTCTGGTGCAACGAGTCGCAGGAGCGCTACGTGCTCGCGGTCCGTCCGGAGCAGCTGCCGGAGCTCCTCGCGCTCTGCGAGCGGGAGCGCTGTCCGGTGGCGGTGATCGGCGAGGCCACGCGCGAGAGGCGCCTCGTCGTCTCCGACGCGCGTACCGGCGAGACCCCCATCGACGTGCCCATGGAGCTGCTCTTCGGGAATCCACCGCGCATGCACCGGGACGTCGCCCGCGAGCCGCCCTCCGGCCGGCCGGCCGATCTTCGCCGGCTGCCCCTCGACGAGGCCGTGCGCCGGGTGCTCCGCTTCCCCGCCGTGGCCGACAAGACCTTCCTCATCACCATCGGCGATCGGACCGTGGGCGGACTCGTGGCCCGCGACCAGATGGTGGGGCGCTTCCAGGTTCCGGTGGCCGACGTCGCCCTCGTGGCCTCGGACTTCGTCGGCGTTGCGGGGCAGGCCATGGCGATGGGCGAGCGCCCGCCGGTGGCGCTGCTCGATCCCGCCGCCTCGGCACGACTGGCCGTGGGCGAGTCGCTCACCAACCTCGCCGCGGCCGACGTGGTGTCGCTCTCGCGGGTCGCCCTTTCCGCCAACTGGATGGCCGCCGCGGGTCATCCCGGCCAGGACGCGGCCCTCCACGACGCCGTGCGCGCCGTCGGTCTCGAGCTCTGCCCTGCGCTCGGCGTGGCCATTCCGGTGGGCAAGGACTCGCTGTCGATGCGTGCGGTGTGGCGGGAGGGCGAGGAGACCTTCGCGGTGGCCTCGCCCGTCTCCCTCGTGGTCTCGGCCTTCGCTCCGGTGCGCGACCTGCGGCGCACCCTCACCCCGGAGCTCCGCCTCGACGCGGGCGACACGGACCTCTGGGTGCTCGACCTCGGGGCGGGGCGGTGTCGGCTCGGGGCCTCGGCGCTCGCGCGGGTCTTCGGGGAGCTCGGCACGGAGCCCCCGGATCTCGACGATCCGGCCCTCGTGCGGGGGCTTTTCGCCTGGCTTGGCGAGCTGCGCGAGCGCGATGCCGTGCTCGCCTACCACGACCGCTCGGACGGGGGGCTCCTCGCGGCCCTGTGCGAGATGGCCTTCGCCGGCGGTGCGGGGCTCGAGGTGGAGCTCGGGGAGGCCGGGCCCGATCCGGTCTCGGCGCTCTTCAGCGAGGAGCTCGGCGCCGTGGTGCAGACCCGGCGCGCGAAGCGGGAGGAGGTGCACCGGGCCGCCGCCGCCCACGGGCTCGCCGCCGTGCTGCACCGGATCGGGGCTCCGGCGCCCGGCCGGCGGATCCGCTTCCGCTTCCGGGGCGAGACCGTGCTCGAGGCGGACCGCTTCGAGCTCCGGCGGCTCTGGTCGGAGACCACCTGGCGGCTGCAGCGCCTGCGGGACGATCCGGACTGCGCCGACGAGGAGCAGGCGCTGCGCTGCGATCCGGAGGACCCGGGGCTCTCGGTGCGCGCGGACTTCGATCCGGATCCGCCGAGGCTCGAGGTCGCGCCCCGGCCGCGGGTGGCGATCCTCCGGGAGCAGGGCGTCAACGGGCACGTGGAGATGGCGGCCGCCTTCCGCCGCGCCGGCTTCGAGGCGGTGGACGTCCACATGAGCGAGCTGCTCGCCGGGCGGGTTCGCCTCGAGGGCTTCTCGGGGATCGCAGCCTGCGGCGGATTCTCCTACGGCGACGTGCTCGGGGCGGGCGAGGGCTGGGCGCGCTCCATCCTCTTCCACGCCCGGGCCCGGGAGGCCTTCCGCGCCTTCTTCGCGGATCCCCGGCGCTTCGCCCTCGGCGTCTGCAACGGCTGCCAGATGCTCGCCGCGCTCCGGGAGCTCATTCCCGGTGCCGAGGGCTGGCCGCGCTTCGTCCGGAACCGCTCCGAGCAGTTCGAGGCGCGGCTCTCGCTGGTCGCCATCGAGCCCGGCCCCTCGGTGCTGCTGCGGGGAATGGAGGGGTCCCTGCTGCCCGTGGCCGTGGCCCACGGCGAGGGGCGGGCCGCCTTCGCGGAGCCGGAGGGGGCCGCTCGCCTCGCCGCCGCCGGCCTCGTGGCGGTGCGCTACGTGGACCACCGGGGGCGGCCCACCGAGCACTACCCCGAGAATCCGAATGGATCGCCGGCCGGCGTCACCGGTGTGACCACGCCGGACGGCCGCGTCACCATCCTGATGCCCCACCCGGAGCGCCTGTTCCGGAGCGCGCAGTGGTCGTGGCGGCCGGAGGGGTGGGGCGAGGACGCGCCCTGGCTGCGCCTTTTCACCAACGCCCGGGCCTTCGCGGATCGGGCGCTTCGGATGGAGTCAAGATGAGCGACGCGCCCACCGGTCCGCTCTCCGCCATCTCGCCGCTCGACGGCCGCTACGCGGCTTCCCTCGCGGAGCTCCGCCCCCTCGCCAGCGAGGCCGGGCTGATCCGGTTCCGGGTCGAGGTGGAGGTGCGGTGGCTGCTCTCCCTCGCGGAGCACCCGGGCATTCCCGAGCTCGAGCCCTTCGGGCCGGAGGACCGCGCGTGGCTGCTCTCCCTGCCCGAGCGCGCCGCGGGCGCGGGGGCCGCGCGGGTGAAGGAGATCGAGGCGGAGACCCGCCACGACGTGAAGGCCGTGGAGTACTGGGTGAAAGAGGAGCTCGCCGCCCGCCCCGGGCTGGCCCGGGCGCGCGAGTTCGTGCATTTCGCGTGTACCTCCGAGGACATCAACAACCTCGCCTACGCGCGGATGCTGTGGGAGATCCGGCGCGCGCTGCTGCTGCCGCGGGCCGACGAGCTGATCCACGAGCTCGCCGGCCTCGCCCGGGCGACCGCCGGGCTCCCGATGCTCTCCCGCACCCACGGCCAGCCGGCCTCCCCCACCACCCTCGGCAAGGAGCTCGCGGTCTTCGCCCTGCGCCTCGGGCGCGCGCGCCGGGTGCTGGCCGCGGTGCCCGTCCTGGGCAAGATGAACGGTGCGGTGGGCAACTGGAATGCCCACCTCGCGGCGTACCCGGAAGTCGACTGGATCGCCCACTGCGAGGCCTTCGTCCGGGGGCTCGGCCTCGAGTGGAACCCCCTCACCACCCAGATCGAGCCGCACGACTGGATGGCCGAGCTCTTCCACGCCGTGATGCGCTTCGACGCGGTGTGCCTGGATCTCGCCCGCGACCTCTGGGGCTACGTCTCGCTCGGCTACTTCCGGCAGCGCACCGCAGCCGGTGAGGTGGGCTCGTCCACCATGCCCCACAAGGTGAATCCCATCGACTTCGAGAACGCCGAGGGCAACCTCGGCGTCGCCGACGCGGTGCTCGGGCACCTCGCGGCGAAGCTCCCGATCTCGCGCTTTCAGCGGGACCTGTCGGACTCGACGGCGCTGCGCAACGTCGGCGTCGGGCTCGGCCACGCGCTGCACGCCTGGGGGTCGATCCTGCGCGGTCTTCGGCGCCTGGCGGTGGACGAGGAGGCGCTTCGCCGGGATCTCGAGGCGGCGCCCGAGGTGCTGGCCGAGGCGATCCAGACGGTGTTGCGCCGCCACGGTGTGGCGAAGCCCTACGAGCTGCTTCGGGACCTCACCCGGGGCCGCCGCGTCTCCCTGGAGGAGCTGCGCGAGCTCGTGCGGGGCCTCGACCTTCCGTCGGAGGCGAAGGACCGCCTGCTGGCCCTGCGCCCGGAGACCTACGTGGGCGAGGCCGGGGAGCTCGTGTCGCGTTATCTCGCCGGCGACGTCCGGCCGTCCCGCGGCGGCCGCTAGGCACCGCGAGCGCGCGGCCGGTCCCCGGGCGCTGGGGCGGCTCCGGGCTTCCGTCGCCCGGCTGTCCCCGGTGGCACGTCCGCGAAGTCCTCGCGCGTTGCCTCTCCGGAGGGTTCGGCCGGGAATCTGCCGGGTTCCTGCTCAAGCCTTGGGCGGGGACGACCGATGGGGCACGGGGCGGGCCGGGGCGTCGGGAGAACGGCGCTGGCGAGCCGGCAGGTCCGGCCGGGGTCGCGGGGCTTCCGTCCCCGGCTGCGTGGAACGGAGGGGCGTGTGAGCGGGATCTATCTGCCCACCGTGGAGGAGATCGGCACCCTGCTTCGGGACCTGGTGGGGGCGGAAGTCAAGGTGGAGGCCGGGTCGCCGCCGGGACTCGCGGCGGTGACCCGGGTGGGTGTCTACCTGACGCGGGACGATCGGATCGCCGCCGTGCTGGCCGCGGACGATCCGGCAGTCGTCGGACTCGGCGGCGCGCTGGCGATGACCTCGCCGAGCGCCGTGCAGGAGGCCCTGGCGGCGGGCGAGATCCCGGAGGAACTCGCGGGCGCCTTCTCGGAGGTGGCCAACATCGCCGCGAGCCTCATGTGTCGGGATGGCTACCCCCACGTCCGCCTCGACGCCGTCTACGCGCGCAAGGAGGCCCCGGTGAAGGCGAAGGGGACCCTCGGCGCCCCCCAGGCTCGGGTGGATTGCCGGGTCACCCTCGATGCCTACGTCGAGGGCGGGTGTTTCTCGTTTCTCGTCGCCAAGCTCGACTAGCGCGGCCGGGGGGGAAGATGGCCCGGGTCGTGGCCGTCGGGTCGGGGAAGGGAGGCGTCGGCAAGAGCGTCGTGGTGGCGGGACTGGCCTCGGTCCTGGCCCGAGCCGGTGCGAGGGTGGTGGCCGCCGATCTCGACGTGGGAGGTCCGAATCTCGCTGCGCTCTTCGGCCTCTTCGACCGGGCCACCGGGATCCAGGATTTCCTGGATCGCCGGATCCGGCGCCTCGAGGAGGCCCTGCTTCCCGTCGCGCCGCGACTCGCGGTCCTCGGCGGCACCGGCCAGCGGCTGGCGTCGGCCCACCTTTCCTTCCAGGCGAAGCGGCGGCTGCTCCGCGCGCTTCGCGGCCTCGATGCGGAGATCGTCCTCTTCGATGTGGGCGCCGGCTGCGGGCGGGACGCCCTCGACTTCTTCGCGGCGGCGGAGCTCGGAATCCTGGTCGCCACGCCGGAGCCGCCGTCCATTCTCGATGCGTTTCGCTTCCTGAAGCTGGCCGTGCTCCGGATGGAAAGCCGGCGATTCCACGCGCGGGATCCCCGCCGTCGGGAGATCGAGCGCGTCGACCTCGCGACCCTCGCGGAGTTGCGCGAACGCGTGGGGGAGCCGGTGCGGGACGGAGGGCGCGGGCCGGTTCGCCCACCGCTGGCGGTGGAGCTCCTGGCCAACCGGGCCACGGGCGGCGAGCCGACGCTCCTCCGTCTTCGCCAGACGGCCCGGCGCTTCCTGGGCGTGCCCCTTCCGCTCCTGGGTGCGATTCCCGACGATCCGAGCGTGCCCCGTTCGGTGCGGAGCTTCCTGCCCGTCACGGAGTTCGAACCCCGCTCCCCTGCCGCGGTGGCCCTCGCCGCGGTGGGGCACCTGCTGGGGGGCCGCCTTCGACGGGCGGACCTCGGGGCACCTCCTCCCTCGCCGGCACTCTCGGCCTGAGCCCCGGCCGATCGCACCGGGGTGGGGTCATGCGCCGGCTGCGTCCCGCGGGAGGGCGCGTTCCCGGCGGATCCGACGGGTCGTTCCGCGGGGAAACGCCGGCGGAGGACCGGGCCGCCTCCGCGAGGCCGTGGTTCCCGCACCCCCGGGCCGGACCGAAGGAATCCCCGGTGGGCCGGCTAGCTTCGCTCCGCTTCGCCGCTGCCCCCGGCGCCGGGGAAGGGGAATTCGAGCGCCCGTCCCACGGCCTCGAACTCCACGTGGGCCTCGCTGACGACGTGGAGCGCCGTGGCGGCGTCGAGGGAAAGGAGGGCGGCGGCCTCGAGATCGAGCCGATACGCCATGGCGTCGAGGCCCGAGCTCGACATGGTGCGCGCGAGCACGT
>Ga0256839_1006593_pt1 | contig 10121 bp, 9 predicted proteins | sample 354166metaG_FD_185968 | JGI IMG/M metagenome (GOLD analysis project Ga0256839, IMG submission 185968) | Hydrothermal vent microbial communities from Mid Atlantic Ridge, Atlantic Ocean - 354-166 | ecosystem: Environmental > Aquatic > Marine > Hydrothermal vents | place: Atlantic Ocean: Mid... | reverse complement strand
TCTATGGCCTGGTGGCCGGCCTCATCGGCATCCTGCTGTTTGACACCATGCTTGCCAACAACCCCCAGATGGCCGAGCAGATGAAGCAGGCCAAAGAGGCCTTCTCGGGCGATTTTGAACGCTTCACTCGTGTTGCGATGTGGATCGGCCTGCCCTTCCAGATGGTGGTGGACGGCCTCATCATGGGCGTCTTTGGCTGGGTAGGCTGGATGATCTTCGGCGGTAAAAAGCCTGCCGAGGAGCCGGCCGTCCCCGAACCACCGCCACCCCCGCCTGAGCCCTCTGCCCCTCCACCGGAGGAGGGAACACCTGCCCAGGGAGAGGGGGGACAGGACTAGCCCCGCTCCTCGCCAGACTTCCCTTCCCACCTCGGGACCATAAAATGAACCCGCAATGATCCGCGACCGGGAATATCTGGAGCGGGAGGAGGACCAGCGCCTGGCCCCCTACGCCGTCCGCAGCATTAACTCGGCCGGCCGGGAGCACCCTGAACCGCCCCCCGTCCACCGCACCCAGTTCCAGCGCGACTGGCACCGCATCACCCACTCCCGCGCCTTCCGAAAGCTTGAGTTCAAGACTCAGGTCTTCATCTACGGCGAGGGGACCGACTTTTCCCGCAACCGCCTCACCCACACCCTGGAGGTGGCCCAGATCACCACCTCCATCTGCCGCGCCCTGGGCCTCAACGAGGACCTGGGCCAGGCCATCGCCCTGGGCCACGACCTGGGCCACACCCCCTTTGGCCACGCCGGGGAGGAGAAGCTGCGCGAGCTGGTCAAGGCCTTCAACCACAACCACCACGGCCTGCGCATCGTCCGCGAGCTGGAGCGGCGCTACCCCGACTTTCCCGGCCTCAACCTCACCCTGGAGACCCTGGAGGGGCTGGAGAAGCACGAGACCGACTTTGACCTGGTTACCCGCCACACCTTCTTCAAGGGCAAGATGCCCACCCTGGAGGCCCAGGTGGCCAGTCTGGCTGACTCCATCGCCTACCGCAGCCACGATGTGGAGGACGGCCTCTACACCCGCATCATAAGCCCCGACCAGCTCAGGGAGGCGGGGCTCAGGCTCTGGGAGATGGTGAGCGAGCGGGTGGGGCCGGAGGAGAAGTTTCCCGGCCCCCGCTCCGCCTGGCTGGCCCAGGTTTCCCGCCACCTGATCAACATCTACATCTCAGACGTCATCGCCGAGACCAGCCGCCTGCTGGAGGAGGCCAAGGTGGAAAGCCTGGCTGGGGTGAGGGACCACCAGGGGAGCCTGGTCAGGATGTCAGAGGAGCTTCGCCGGGCCGACGAGGAGCTGGGCAGCTTCCTCCATGAGCAGTTCTACCGCGACTTTCGGGTTGTCAGGATGGCCAAGAAGGGCCAGATGATCGTGGAGAAGCTCTACCACGCCTTCACCCGCGACCCCGAGCTTCTGCCCGGCGAGTGGCGCCGCCGCTACGAGGATGCCACCCTGGGCAGGATAGAGGACGAGCCCACCCGGGTGATCGCCGACTACATCGCCGGCATGACCGACCGCTACGCCATAAGGGAGTACCGCCGCATCTTTGAGGTCTGAGCAGTTGGGCTAGACTTTTGCCACCGGCAAAGCAAGCCTGGAGAGCAATCCAAGATGACCACCCTGCTTGACCAGATCTCCACCCTTAACGACCTTCCCTCTACTCTTGACGGCCCCGTCCTGGTAAGGGTGGACTACAACGTCCCCCTTAAGGACGGCAAGGTGGCCGACACCTTCCGCCTGGAGATGAGCCTGCCCACCATCCACACCCTGCTCAGGCGGGGTGCCCCCATAATCCTCATGAGCCACCTGGGCCGCCCCAAGGGCAAGGTGGTCCCCGGGCTATCCCTGCGGCCGGTGGCAGAGAGCCTCAGCCAGCTCCTGGAGGAGAGGCTATCCTCCGCCACCCCTTCCTGCGACCCGCCCCAGGTCCACTTCACCCCCCAGGTATTGGGAGAGGAGGTCAGCGCCCGGGCGAGGGAGCTTTCCCCCGGGGAGATACTCCTCTTGGAGAACCTGCGCTTCCACCCCGGGGAAAGGGCAAACGACGAGGAATTCGCCCGCCAGCTGGCCAGCCTTGCCGCCGGCTACGTAAACGACGCCTTCAGCGCCTGCCACCGGGCCCACGCCTCTGTCGTGGGTGTCCCCCAGTATCTGCCCGCCTTCGCCGGCCACCAGCTCGTCCGCGAGGTTGAGGCCCTGGGCAGGGTGGTGGAGGAGCCCGCCCGCCCCTTCGCCGTGGTGCTGGGGGGGGCCAAGATCGCCGACAAGCTGCCCGTCATCCAGCGGCTGGTGGAGCTTGCCGACCTCCTGCTGGTGGGCGGCGGCATCGCCAACACCATGCTTGCCGCCCGCGGCCACTCCCTGGGAAGCTCCCTGGTGGAGGAGGAGATGGTGGAGGAGGCGGGAAAAATCATCCAGCAGTGCCTAAGCTCCCACACCCGCCTGGTCCTCCCCCAGGACCTGGTCATCGCAGGCAGCCCCCAGAGCACCGAGATGGAGATCCTGGAGGGTGTGGAGGTGCCCGAGGGGATGATGGCCCTGGACCTGGGCCCCCAGACCATAAACCTCTACCAGCGCCACCTGAGAAGCGCCCGCACCGTCTTCTGGAACGGCCCGCTGGGCTATGCCGAAAACCCCCTCTTTGCCGGTGCCACCCGCGCCCTCACCCTGGAGCTCCACGCCCTCCATGAGACCGAGGTGGTGGTGGGCGGGGGAGACACCGTCTCCGCCGTGCGCGAGGTGCTAAAAAGCCACCCCGAGCTTCGCAAGGGCTTCTTCCTCTCCACCGGGGGCGGGGCCAGCCTGGAGTTTATGGCCGGAAGAGAACTCCCCGGCCTTTCCGCCCTGACCGGGGAAGGGAACTAGAACCGGAACAGGTAAGGAAGGGTTATACTGCTAGCCCAGCTTTCCTAATGAGTAGTAGAATAGCCTTACAGTGTCCGAGGACTCGGCAGACTTAGCTAGTCCCCTTGGGCGAAGCGAGGAACGCCACTTGCAGGAACTCAAGACCAGACTCAGACGCGATCGGATTCTCATTTCCCTGGCCTACCTAATCCTGGGCATCATCTGGATGTACTTCTCCAGCGGCATCTACATCCCCTACGTGCTGGATCTTCAGGGCCCCGCGGTGCGCCTGGAGGTGATTAAGGAGATCCTCTTCGTTGTTGCCACCTCAGTCCTGCTCTACTTCGCCCTCTACCTCCTCCACCGCCGCCAGCTCGCCCTGGCCGAGGGGCTGGCCAGGGCCAAGCTGGAGGAGGCCGAACTAGAGTACATGCGGGAGCTGACCAGCCTGGTCGGGGGGCTCACCCACGACCTGAGAAACATCCTCCAGCTCATTGACCTCCACCTCACCACCCAGCAGGAGCTCTCGGCCGAGGAGCTCCGCCGCCGGGCCGAGCTGATCGCCGAGGAGATGAGGCGCATAACCCGCATGTGCGACACCATGACCGCCGCCGCAGCGGGGGCGGTGAGCCGGGGAGAGGCGGAGGAGATTGAGCTGAGAGAGTTTCTGGAGCGGGAGATAGAGCTTGTCCGCCCCCTCATCAAGGGCGGTTCAATCAGGCTGGAAGCCTCCCCCGAGCTTCACCCCATACGGGCAAACCCCATCACCCTCCACCGCCTGCTCCTCAACCTGCTCTACAACGCCTGCCAGGCGGCCGGACCCGATGGCAGCGTCGCGGTAAAGCTCACCAACCTCAACGGCAGGGTATCCATCGGGGTGGAAAACACCGGCCAGCCCCTCCCCTCCGAGGTGCTTGATGCCCTAAACGCCGAACTGGAGCTCTCCTCCCTCATCCACCAGAGCCACGGCTGGGGCCTGGGCATCGTGCTTGAGGCGGTGGACGAGTTGGATGCCCGCATCACCGCCGAGCCCACCCCCCAGGGAACCGCCATTCAGGTGATCGTGCACACCAACGGAACCTAGCCCCTTGCCCTATACCCTCCTGGGGTATAAAATGGTCATCCCAGGGTGGGGCTAGCTTGTGAGACTTTACACAAGCCCTCCAAAAGTATAAACTCAACTAACCTATGGACAGGATTGAGCTGACCAGACTGATCCTGATTGGGACAGGGGCCGGCTACGTGCTCAGCACGGTGGGCTACATCACCTACGCCACCCTCATCAGAAAACACCTGATGGGGATCATCGCCAATGCCCTGCTCCTGCTCACCTTCCTCCTCCACACCCTCTTCTTGCTCATGCGCATCCAGGACTACTACACCCAGGAGCGGGGCTTCGTCACTCCCGCCGCCAGCCTCTTTGAGGCCCTCTCCTACGCCAGCTGGATGGCTGCCCTGATCTACATCGTGGGCGAAGTGCTGATTAGAAACCGCACCTTCGGAGCGGTAGTGCTCTTTATCCCTACCGTGCTCTTCAATTACGGCCTGCTTGGCTACACGGTGAACAAGTACCTGGCCGACCTTCCCGTCCGTGCCATTGACCCCGCCGGCATTGAACCAAGACCATTGATGCCTGCCCTCCAGTCCATTTGGATGACCCTCCACATAAATACCATGATGATCAGCTACGCCGCCCTTTTCACTGGGGGTGCCCTAGCCCTCCTCTACCTCATCAAATACTTGGATGACAAAGGAATCTCCCCCGAGAGGTTACTCTCCAAGTGGGTCGTGGCTGGTTTCGGGGTCTGGTACTTGACCAAGGTCTACTTCCACTTCGCCCTTCCCCGTTATGACCTGTCGGTCCGTTTCAAGGGAGCTGAGGTCTCAACTCCCACCATCCTGGGGGTGGAACTCCTACTAACGGCGGGGAAAGCGCTTGTGGGAGTGGCCATCATCTATCTGGTGGCCAAGATTGGCCGGGCCATATCCCAATCCGTCAGCCAGGAAACCATTGACGCCCTCAGCTACCGCTTCATTGCCTTCGGCTACCCCTTGCTCACCCTAGGGATCTTCCTTGGTGCAGTGTGGGCCAACGAATCCTGGGGGCGCTTCTGGGGCTGGGACCCCAAGGAGACCTGGGCCTTCATCACCTGGGTCTTCTACACCGCCTACCTCCATAACCGCCTGGTTCTAGGGTGGAAGGGTCTGCGTTCGGGGCTGCTTGCCATCTTTGGGGTCTTCATCGTGATGATTACCTTCGTTGGGGTCAACTATGTAACCGCGTGGTTTGAGACCCCCGGCCTCCATAACTACATGCCAGGTAACTTCTGAATCCATAGGTACAGACTGTGGCTACCATCCCACAGGCAGCTAAACTCAAGAGGGTTCAGTCCGAGCCCGGTCTGCTAACCCTAATCTGGGAAAAGCTCAACTCTCTCCCCTTTGTGGTGGTGGTCCTGCTCATCGTGGGCTTCTTCTCCATCACCGGCACCATCATCTCCCAGGAGCCCCTGCTCCAGACCCGGGGCTATGTGACCCTCATTGACACCAAGATATTCGGGTTCATCCCCTACACCGTCTCCCTGCCCGTGGAATATGTGGAGTATTACGGCCCCATCAAGGCATGGTTGCTCCACTTTCTAGGCCTAACCGACATCTTCCACACCTTCTACTTCAACCTGCTCCTCATCTGGATCGCCGTCTCCGCCTTCGTCTGCACCTTCAAGAAGGTGGAGGAGGCCTGGGAAGCGACCTTTACCCCACCGGTAGACCGCCCCGCTTCTTTCTTTCGGGTGGGCAGGGACCGCCGCGAGCTGGAGCTGATGGAGGAGGAAGACCCCGTCCGCCAGCTCACTGAGGCCCTGCGAAGGCTAAGGATGCGGGTGCGGGTGGGCACCCCCGACGAGGAGGGGGCGGTGCGCCTGCTGGCCCAGAAGGGGATCGCCAAGCGCTGGGGTTTGGTCCTGCTCCACGTCAGCCTCTCCCTGCTGGTCGTCTTTGCCACCTACGGGGCCATCTTCTCCGCCCAGGGAGCGGTGGGCATCGTAGAAGGGGAAACGGAGGTCTTCTCAGTTGACCCCTACGAAAACAAAGGCCCCCTGGGCCGGGCCATTGTCACTGCCCTTGGAGCAAGACCAATCACCGTTGAGCTGGAGCTAAGAAGGTTTGAGATCCCGCTCAACTTCCTCCGCTACCCCCCTGAGTGGACCCGGCGTCCCGAGACCCCCGAGAAGTTTGCCCACTTCTTTTCACTAAGCAACCGAGACTACAAAAGCTATGTCACCGCAAGAGTCGCAGGCACTGAAAAGAAATGGGTCATTGAAGTAAACCGCCCCTTGCGCATTATGGGCATAGACATCTACCAGAACGCCCATTCCAGCATGGTTGGTTTTGAGATTTTCAGTCGCACGGCTGAACTCAGCCGCCAGTTTGAGGTAAGCATGGGTCTCCCCTTCCAGATTACCCAGGACGGCCGCCTCGTCCAGCACATTCCGGGTCAAGACAATCCGCAAGCAATTACCATGCCCATGGCCTTCACCGATGTGAAGCAGGGGGCGGTCTATCGTGACGGTAGGGTGATTGAGGTTCTCCCCCCCACCGCAGTGCTTGAGGTCTATGATCCGCTGACCAACGATGTTGTTTTCCGTGACATTGTCTCCAGTGAGGAACCAGTCTTTTTCACTGAGAACATCGGCCTAAAACTCACCGAGCGCACCCGGCCCATTTCGGTCTTTACCTACAAGTACAACCCCGGCATGCCGGGCATCTACCTCGCCTCCATCCTCATCATCCTGGGTACGCTCTTTTCCCTCTACATCCCCTACTATGAGCTATATGCCCGCGTCAAGGGGAAGAGAGTCCAGCTCAGACTGGTGCGTCAAGGGGTGGTGGGCAACCCCCGGCGTATCTTGCGTGAGGTTGAGGAAGAGCTGAATGACCCTGCCCGACGGCTACCAGGCTGAGGTAGAGCTCGGGGGAAGCGACCACTTCAACCCCCAACAGGTGAGGGAGCTGATCGCCTCCCTGCTCGGCCAGCACCACCAGCTCATCGCCCCATATCTTGGCCAGCTTGAGGGCCTCACCGGCAAGATGATCCGCGCCCGCCTGCTGATGACCTTTGCCGGTCTCTTCCGGGTGGAGGATACCGACAGCACCCTCACCTGCGCTGCCTGCTGCGAGCTGCTCCACACTGCCACCCTGATCCACGACGACGTGGTGGACCAGGCCGACCGCCGCCGCGGCCTGCCCACCGCTCGCTCCAAGCTGGGAAACGAGGTGGCGGTCATCGTAGGCGATTATGTGCTGGCGGTGATGCTTCGCGCCCTCAATCGACTGGGCGACCCGGAGCTCAACGAGATGCTGCTTGCCACCAGCCAGGAGCTGGGCATGGGGGTGATTGAGGAGATCGTCAACAAGAACAACTTCTCCCTCCACGAGGAGAAGGTGATCCAGATCATTGAGCTAAAGACCGCCTCCCTGTTTGGCCTCTGCGGACGGATGGCCGCCCACCTGGGCAGGGCCCCCCTCCACCAGCAGGAGGCGGCCGGCGAGTATGGGCGAAACTTCGGCATCGCCTTCCAGCTGGTGGACGATCTGCTGGACATCGTAAGCGACCCGGAGCTCACCGGCAAACCCATCTTTGCCGACCTCAGGGAGGGGAGGGTGACCCTGCCGGTGCTCATCGCCCTGGAGGAGCAGGGTGATGAGGTAAGGGAGCTGATCCTTTCCTACCAGCGAAAGCCCACCCCGGAGGGGGCCGCCCGCCTGCTGGAGATGATCGTCCAGAGCGGCGGGATAAGTCGCACCCTAAAGCTTGCCGAGCGCTATCGCCGCAGCGCCCGCCGTGCCCTGATCAGGATCTCCCACCGCCTGCTCACCCCCCAATGGGCCGCCCAGTTCCAGGCCATTGAGGACCGGCTCTACGCCCTGCTGCCGGACTGGGTCAGGGAGGAGCTCTACCAGAACCCCGACGTGGTCTTCGGCTAGTCCTCCTCGGCAGGGGCAGCCTCGCCATGGACCGGCTGGGATTTGCTGCCCATCAGACGCTGCCGGATCTCCTCGTGCTGTGCCCTAAGCTCGGGGTCCTCCGGCTCGTCAAACATAACCCCCTCGGTGACCGCATCGTCAAAGATGGCCTTGGTGATGTCGCAGCCTCTCAGGTCGGCCCCGGTGAGATCGGCACCCCGAAAGCTGGTCTGGTCAAACCAGGAGCCGGTGAGCTTGGCCCCCCTGAGCCTGGCGGAGGAGAAGTCGGCCCGGTAGAGCACCGACTTCTCAATTACCGCCTCCTCCAGCACCGCCCCCGAAAGGTCGGCCTCCTCAAATCCGGACAGACGGCAGTAGAGGCGGACTATCTTGATTCCGGAAAGCTTTGCCCCCTTGAAGTTGACCTTGATCCAGAAGACCTTGTTGCCGGTGGCGCTGGTCAGGTCCGCCCCCTTGGCGGAGCAGGCGGTAAAGTCGGCCTGTTCCAGGTGCACCTTAGGCAGGCAGAGCCCGTCCATCAGGCTCTTGAAGAAGAGGGTGCGCTCCAGGTGGGCACCGGCAAAGTCGGGGGGATAGAACTTGCAGGCCACAAAGGTGGCGTCGGTCAGGTCGGACTCCCAGAACTTGGAGCGGTGAAACTCGCAGCGGTTAAAGACCGCCCCGGAAAGCTTTGCCCGCGAGAAGTCGGTAGAGTCAAAGGTGGTGTAGCGAAACTCCACATTGGAGAGGTCAAGCCCGGAGAGATTGGCCCGCAAGCCCTTGGGGGTAAGCACCAGCCGCTGGCGGTGGGCCTCCACCCAGCGCTCCTTCTCCGCCACAAAGCGCTGGGGGTCCTTCTCCAGCACCTGCTCAAGCTCGCGGTGGGTGATGGGTATGGCCATGCCTAGTCCTGCCTTGCTCCCTCAGACTTATCGTCCCCCCCTCCCTCAAGCTTTAGCTTCCCATTGATCCGATAGACGAAGGCCAGCACCTCGGCCACCGCCTGATAGAGCTCGGGAGGGATGAGCTCCCCGATCCTGAGTTCCGCCAGCGCCGCCGCCAGCACCGGGTCCTCGTGGACATAGACCCCCTCTTCCCTGGCCAACTCAATGATCCGCTGGGCGAGGTGTCCCCGCCCACTAACCACCACCCGGGGGGCGTGCTCCTCCTCTGGCTCGTAGCGCAGGGCGACGGCAATCTTTGCAGGAAGGCCCTGCTCCCACCAGCCCTTCCCCTCCACCGCTAGCCCTCCTCCTTCAGGCGGAAGGGGTGGGGCAGGAGCTCCCCGATCCGCCAAACCACGAGCCTCCCCCCCGCCGCCCCGAAGACCAGCGCCTCCCCCTGCGAAAGCTCGCTGATCAGCTGGCGACAGATACCGCAGGGGGGAGCTGGCTCATCACCCTCGGTGAGCACCAGGATGGCCCTGAGCCGGTGAAATCCCGCCGTCACCATCGCCCCCAGCGCCACCCGCTCCGCACAGAGGGTGGCCCCGTAGGTGTCCGACTCAAGGTTTACCCCCACGAAGACCTCCTCGCTCCCCCCTGGCAGGGCCGCCGCCGCCACCCTGAAGCGGCTGTGGGGTGCGTGGGCGTGGGCGATTACCGCCTCTGCCCGCCGGAGGAGCTTCTCGGCCAGCCCTCTCAGCTCCTCCTCCACCGGCCCTACTGGACGGTGATCTCCACCGAGGAGGCGATGAAAGAGCCGCTCCGGTTGATGGCCCTGAGTGTAATGGTGTAGGTGCCGGAGCGGGAGGGAGCCTTCCAGGTGGCGGTGTGGGTCACGGTGGACCCCTCCTTCTGCTGAGCGATGTCGGAAAACATCCCGTGGATGGGCCCGATCCCATCGTCCATCACCACCACCGGCTCCCCCTCTCCCGGGTCGGTGATCTCAACCGTGATCTCCACCTCCTCCCCGCGGGCCACCGTGGTGGCGGAAAGCTCAAAGCGGACAAGCTCCAGCGGGGCAAGGGGAGTGGTGGCCAGAGAGCCGTCAAAAAGGCCGTAGAGGCCGTTTACCCCCTCCTCCCCCTGCGTTGGCAGGACCACCCGGGCCAGCTCGCCACTCTGGTCCACCGTGGCCACCGCGTCGGTCACCTCCCAGGTCTCCCCCTCCAGAGGGAAGAACCACAGCCTCAGGCGCTGACCGGGGATGAGCTGGCGGCTGAGCCTGATGCGGGCCATGAGGTCACTGCCGAAACGGGCATCCAGGGGTGAGGAGAAGTTGAGCATCCCCACCACCTCACCCGCTCCCTCGGGGAGACGGTCGGCCCTGGTCTCGTCGCGGAAGGAGCGGCTGGAGATGCGCACCGT
>Ga0256839_1006592_pt1 | contig 10121 bp, 10 predicted proteins | sample 354166metaG_FD_185968 | JGI IMG/M metagenome (GOLD analysis project Ga0256839, IMG submission 185968) | Hydrothermal vent microbial communities from Mid Atlantic Ridge, Atlantic Ocean - 354-166 | ecosystem: Environmental > Aquatic > Marine > Hydrothermal vents | place: Atlantic Ocean: Mid... | reverse complement strand
ATGTGCTGGCAGAAGCGGTCTATGGTCTGCCCGAGATCAACCGTGATCGCATTAAAAGCGCCTTGCTGGTGGCCAATCCGGGCTGCTATCCAACTGCCGTGACCCTGGGCTTTATGCCGCTGCTGGAAGCCGGGCTGGTGGACCCTTCCCGGTTGATTGCGGATGCCAAATCAGGCGCCAGCGGGGCAGGGCGGACGGCTGGCGTAGCGGCTCTGATGGGTGAGTGTGGTGAGAGTTTCAAGGCCTATGCGGTGCCAGGGCATCGCCATCTGCCGGAGATCAGCCAAAGCCTCAGCAGGATTACGGGCAACTCAGTGGGGCTGACCTTTGTCCCGCATCTGCTGCCGATGATTCGGGGCATCCACGCCACACTCTATGCAGAGCTGAAGGATAGCTCTGTTGACCTGCAAGAGCTGTTTGAGGCACGCTACCAAAATGAACCTTTTGTGGATCTGCTGCCTGCAGGGGCGCATCCTGAGACACGCAGTGTCCGGGGTGTGAATCACTGCCGGATAGCGGTGCATCGCCCACAGGGTGGCAATACGGTAGTGGTATTATCGGTGATCGACAATCTGGTAAAGGGTGCTGCGGGACAGGCCGTTCAGAACATGAACCTGATGTTTGGGCTGGAAGAGGAAACGGGTCTGAACAGTATTGCGCTTCTGCCCTGATGGTAGCGCACCGAAAAATCCCCCGGCCAAAAATCGTCCAGCCGGGCAGTGGGCGGCGGGGCTGGCCCCTGGGGTTGATACTCTTTCCGGGGGTGTTGCTGGTAACATCCTGGTACGCCTATGAATATGGACGCACCGGCCTGCTGTTTGAGAGCACCGCAGCTGATGCAACCGTTACCCTGCTTGAGCGCCAGGTTGCCGGGCTTCAACAGCAGGTTAAGGCTCTTGAATCAGAGCGACTCAAACTGCGTGAAGAGGCCGCCCTGCTGGAGCGCACAAGCCAGATTGACCGCGAGGCGGTGCGTGCCGCGGGGGAAGAGATAAAAAGGGTGCAGGAGGGGCAGCTTAAAATGGAGGAGGAGCTGGTTTTTCTGCGTGGCATTATCTCAAACAAGGTGGATAAAAAGAGTCTGCGTATTCGGGATTTCAGGTTACAGCCAACGGAAAACCAGCATTTTATCCAGTATAGTTTCACGGTCAGCCAGGTATTGAATGATAAAAAGGGTGTCAAAGGTGATCTGTTTATTACGGTTGCTGGCGAGCAGGGAGGGAAAAAGGTATCGTTTGAACTGGCTGCGCTGACACAAGAGAAAAGCAAAAGCCTGAAGGTTGATCTCAACCATTTTCAAAAATTTGAAGGATTATTGCAGTTGCCAGAAGGGTTTGTGGCGAGCAATATGACGATCAACATAAAACCCAGCAATAAAAAATTGCCGCGTTTGAGCGAAACATTCAAGTGGTTCGTGGAGGAGTAGCGATGTTTGGAGGTGGTGGCGTGTCAAAATCAAAAAAATTCAAGGCATCAAAGATATCCACAGTGATCGGCCATGGAACAGAGATCAAGGGGGATATCTCCTTTTCAGGCGGTCTGCACCTGGATGGTGTGATCAAGGGCAACCTGGTGACCCATCAGGATGATGCCGCAACACTGACGGTGAGCGAAGATGGCTCTATTGAAGGGGATGTGCGGGTGCCTAATGTTATTCTCAATGGTGTGGTGGTGGGTGATGTATACGCCAGTGGCCGTGTCGAGCTGGCGGCCAAGGCGCGGGTAACAGGGACGGTCTACTATAATCTGCTGGAGATGGCTATGGGTGCAGAGATCAATGGGCAGCTGAAGCATGTCAATGAGAGTGAGCCGCGCATGCTGGGTTACCTTGATGGAGAGAACAATCCCAGTGAAGAGGGGTCGCAATAGTGCGTTGTATGGCCGACAGTACGGTTTTAATTTGAATGAGATAGATTATGAGTACCGCAGATACAGAATTTGAAGCACCCCTGGTATTTACCGCCGCAGCTGCCGCAAAGGTGGCCGAGCTGGTAGCCGAGCAGGATAACCCCAAGCTCAAGCTGCGTGTCTACATTGAAGGCGGTGGCTGCTCGGGCATGCAGTATGGTTTTACCTTTGATGAGAATGAGGATGAAGATGATGCCAAGATTGTCACCGATGGCATTATGCTGCTGGTTGATCCCATGAGTATTCAGTATCTTATGGGTGCCGAGATTGACTATGTAGACAATCTGCAAGGCTCACAGTTTGTGATTACCAACCCAAATGCGGCTACGACTTGCGGCTGCGGGTCATCCTTCTCGGTGTAGAAAACAGGCCTCATCCTGCTTGGATACCTCCTCCTCTCCTGAACGCTTATCCGCCTGCTTGCCGCGAGCGTGAAACAAAAAGAGAGACCAGCAGCAGTATCAGCATGGCTGAGACAATCCCCCAGTTGCCGATGGATGCATAGGGCGTCATGCCCTGCATGGGCGTGATCTCCCGGGTGAGAACCGCCTTTTCAAATGCAGCCGACAGCCCCTGAATCTCTCCTTTAGGCCCAATGATGGCCGAGATGCCGGTATTGGTGGCGCGCAGCAGATACCGGCCGCTCTCCAGGGCGCGCATACGGGCGATCTCCAGATGCTGATGCGGAGCCAGTGAGTCGCCAAACCAGGCATCATTGCTGGCATTTACCAGAAAGGCAGCCTCTGGTAGAGCCTGGATGATCTCCTCTCCAAAGGCATCTTCGTAGCAGATGGAGATGCCTGCGGGATAACCGGCCAGATTGAGCACGGTTTTGCTGTCATCTCCGGCACTAAAGTCAGACATGGGTATGTGCAGAAAATCAATCAGCGGACTCAGCAGCCACTTCAGTGGGAGAAACTCCCCAAATGGTACCAGATGCCGTTTGCGGTAGCTGTCCCGCTCTTTTCCAAGGCTGACCATGGCGTTGAAGTAGCTTTTATCCTCAGAGCCTTGCAGCGCAATGCCGACCAGAAGATCGGTATTGTGTGATTGGGCCTCGGCCTCCAGTGGATCAAGCAGATCATCTTTAACCCGATGATAGAAGGCGGGGATGGCAGTCTCCGGCCAGATGATCAGGTCGCTCTCCCAGTTGGCGCGTGTCAGGTCGGTGTAGAGCCTCATGGTGGAGCCAAACTGGCTGGGCTCCCATTTGAGCTCCTGCGGGATGTTGCCCTGGATCAGGGTGACCTTGATCGGATCACCCGCAGGCGATGTCCAGTGATGCTTATCCAACAGATGGGCTGCGAGCCAGATCATGGCGATGGCGCCGACCCCCAGCAGTGGTTTAACGATGGCTTTTGGGCGTAGCGCAGGGGCGCTTATCAACTGACTGCAGATCAGTGTCATGAGGGCAGCGGTCAGCGCCACCAGCCAGCTTACGCCAAAGATGCCCGCTATGGGAGCTGCCCCCTGCAGTGGGCTGTCCAGTTGCGAATATCCCATGCTGAGCCAGGGGAAGCCGGTCAGAAACCAGCCGCGTACCCACTCGGTAAGTGCCCAGACAGCGGGCAGGGTGAGGAGCAGATTGGTCGTCTTGCTGCTGCCGCACAGCCATCTCCCCAACCCGCCAGCCATGCCAAAGAAGAGGGCGATGGTGGCGACAAAGAGCAGGGTGATGATGATGGCCAGCGGAAGACCAATGCCGCCAAACTGGTCGATGCTGATATACAGCCAGGAGACGCCAAAACCCATAAATCCCAGCCCAAACCACCACCCCAGCTTGAAGGCCTGGCTGGGTGTGGTCGACTGCCATAGCCCAAAAAGCAGCGTCAGGCTTAGCGGCGCCACCCAGGAGAGGGAGAAGGGCGCAAAGGCCAGTACGGCCACTGCGCCGCTGCAAAATGCCAGGGTTTTTGAAAACGGGAGTGGCTGCGGAAGAGGCAAGATCGTGCCCAGCTTGCTCACTCTTCAGCGGGGGTATTGGTGGGTGCGTTCAGCAGTCGGATCTTCAAAAGGTGAACCTTGCGGCTGTCGGCACGTACCACGCTGAATTGAAACTGGTCGATCTCCAGTTGCTCTCCACGTTTGGGGAGATGCCCCATGGTGTTTGTGACCAGGCCACCGATGGTGTCGTAGTCGTCGCTGTCGAGATTGACGTGGAAGTATTCGTTAAAATCCTCAATGGTGGTGCAGGCTTTGGCGGTAAACTCCCGCTCATTGCGTTTGAGGATGCAGGTGCCTTTGTCAAAATCGTGCTCGTCTTCAATCTCGCCGACGATCTGTTCCAGCACATCTTCAATTGTGACCAGGCCTGCCGCAGCGCCATATTCATCGACAACGATGGCGATATGGTTGCGGTTGGCGCGGAAATCCTTGAGCAGCACATTGAGGCGTTTGCTTTCAGGGATGAATACGGCGGCTCGTAGCACATCACGCATATTGAACGACTGGTTATCCCGGTTTCCGCAGTGGTGCAGCAGATCCTTGGCCAGCATGATGCCGACCACCTCGCTGCGGTCATCACCAATCACGGGAAATCGGGAGTGGGCGGATTCAATGGCGACATCCAGCGCCTCGCTCAGGGTATCGTCCCGTCTCACGACACTCATCTGCGCGCGTGGGATCATAATATCCCGTACCCGGAGTTCGGCCACCTGTAGCACGCCCTCGATCATGGTGAGGGCCTCTGAATCGATCAGGGCGCGTTTTTTTGCATCCTGTAACAGTTGGATCAACTGCTCTTTGTTTTTAGGTTCGTGTTTGAAGCGTTGCTGGAGTTGTGTAATCCACCCCTTCAATCGCGAACCGCTGGTAGATTCTGCGTCGTTCATGATGTCTCATTGTTTTGGTACGGATCGGAAAAGCCCAGCCTGGCCAGTATTTCAATCTCCATATCTTCCATTTCAGCGGCCTCAGCCGACAGTTTATGATCATACCCTAATAGGTGCAAAATGCCGTGCACCACCATGTGTGCCCAATGGGCCTGTTCGGTTTTTCCCTGCGCTGCCGCCTGTGTGGATACCACAGGTGCGCAGATGATTAGATCTCCCAGCAGGTCGCTCTCGACTGGAGGCGGTGGCGCAAAGGGGAAGGAGAGTACATTGGTCGCCCCGGCTTTCCCCCGGTATTGCTGGTTTAGCGCGGCGCTCTCGGTCTCGTCGACCACCCGGATGAGCAGCTCCGCCTGGGTTCTCCTGTCACCAATGGCTGCCATGGCCCATTTCTGAAGATCAGCCTCTGAAGGCAGTCCGTTCTCTGGGGTGGCATATTGAACCTCCAGCCCCAGTCGGCTACTGCTTGTCGAATGCATCATAGGCGGTGACGATTCGCTGCACCAGCGGGTGGCGTACCACATCACGGGCATTGAAGAGGGTAAAGCTGATGCCCTCCACATCCTTTAATATGCCGGTTGCCTGTCGCAGGCCAGAGGGCTGCCCACGTGGGAGATCAACCTGGGTGATGTCGCCGGTGATGACGGCAGTGGAGCCGAAGCCGATGCGGGTCAGAAACATCTTCATCTGTTCGGGGGTGGTGTTCTGTGCCTCATCCAGGATGATGAAGGCGTCATTCAGGGTGCGGCCGCGCATATAGGCCAGCGGCGCCACCTCGATGACGTTGCGTTCGATCAGTTTGGCGACCCGCTCAAAGCCCAGCATCTCGTACAGGGCGTCATACAGCGGCCGCAGATAGGGGTCGATCTTCTGTGCCAGATCACCGGGCAGAAAGCCCAGCCGCTCACCGGCCTCAACGGCTGGGCGTACCAGCAGGATGCGGCGCACCTGATCGCGTTCCAGGGCGTCTACGGCGCAGGCCACGGCGAGGTAGGTCTTGCCGGTGCCAGCCGGCCCCACACCAAAGTTGATGTCGTGGGTGAGCACCTTGTGCAGGTACTCTTTCTGGTTTGGCCCGCGGGGGCGAACCATGCCGCGCCGGGTCTTGATGATGGTCTCGGGTGCTTCCGATTGTGATGCAGAGGCAATAAGCGCCTCTACCCCGGACTCCTGAAGAAAGAGATGCACCCTGGATGGATCCAGGGTCTCATCCCTGGCTGTCTCATAGAGACCCTTCAACACCTCTTCACCTGCGCGCACGGCGGTGGAGCTGCCGATGAGCTGAAACTGGTTGCCCCGGTTGTTGATCTCGATGCCCAGTCTGAGCTCAATCTGGCGCAGATGCTCATCGAGCTGACCACAGACGTTGGCCAACCGTTCGTTATCTTCCGGCAGCAGTGCCAGGTTGATGGTTGAGAGTGGTTTTGACACGGGGGTTATGCGGAGTGAGCCAGATTATCGGAGAGCCACTCTCCCCGTAGCGAGTTGGGTAGCGCTTCGGTGATTCGGATGTCGGCAAATTCACCGATCAACTCTGCCGGGCCATCAAAATTGACTACGCGATTGTTCTCTGTACGCCCCGCAAGTTGTGCCGGATCTTTACGTGCCGGGCGCTCCACCAGTACGCGCTGCACCGTGCCCACCATGCGGCGGCTGATCTGCTGTGCCATCTCGTTGATGCGGTGTTGCAGCTGAGCCAGCCGCTGCTGTTTCTGCTTCATTGGGATGTCGTCGGGCAGATCCATGGCCGGGGTGCCAGGGCGGGGGCTGAAGATGAAGCTGAAGGAGTGGTCAAAACCGATCTGCTCGATCAGCTGCATGGTGGCGGCAAAATCGCTGTCGGTCTCACCGGGGAAGCCAACAATAAAGTCAGAAGAGAGGCAGATATCAGGACGGATCTCACGCAGGCGGCGAATCTTGCTGCGGTACTCCAGTGCGGAGTGGCCCCGTTTCATCTGCATCAAAATACGGTCAGAGCCGCTCTGAACCGGCAGATGCAGGTGGCTGACCAGCTCTGGTACATCGGCGTAGACCTCGATCAGCGAATTAGAAAACTCCACCGGGTGAGAGGTGGTAAAGCGGATGCGGTCAATGCCATCAACGGTGGCCACGTAGCGGATCAACAGTGCCAGATCGGCGATCTCGCCATCATGCATCTGGCCACGATAGGCGTTGACGTTCTGCCCCAGCAGGTTGATCTCACGCACCCCCTGCCCGGCCAGTGAGGCCACCTCGGCAATCACATCATCGAAGGGGCGGCTGATCTCTTCGCCACGGGTGTAGGGCACCACGCAGTAGGTGCAGTACTTGGAGCACCCCTCCATGATCGTGACGAAAGCCGATGAGCCATCGGCCACCGGCTCGGGCAGGCAGTCGAACTTTTCGATCTCGGGGAAAGAGATATCGACCACCGGGTTGTGGGTTTTGCGCGCCTGGTTCAACATCTCCGGCAGGCGATGCAGGGTCTGTGGGCCAAAGATCAGATCCACATAAGGGGCGCGCTCACGGATGGCATCCCCCTCCTGGCTGGCGACACATCCGCCCACGCCGATGATCAGATCAGGTCGGCGCAGTTTCCACGGCCGCCAGCGACCCAGCTGGGAGAAGACCTTCTCCTGTGCTTTTTCGCGAATCGAGCAGGTATTGAGCAGCAAAACATCTGCATCTTCTGCGATCTGCGTTAATTCAAGGTTGTGTGAGGCGTGCAGAAGATCCGCAATCTTTGCGGAATCGTACTCATTCATCTGACAGCCAAAGGTTTTAATAAAGAGTTTGCAGGGCATACATGGGTGTGAATTATGACACGGCCAGCAAGTTTAATACCTGGCGATAGATTTTTCCATGCATAGCGAAGATCTTTATCCGGTTTGCAGGTGAGGGCTATGTTGGGTTGGGTGCTATTTCATGGTAGTCAAAACAGTCAAAAATGGGGCCGGTCTCTATGATCTCATCCGAGATGATGCGCTGAATAAGATCATTGTTATCCAGCACCAGCTCGCGTTGCGGCTTATATATACCCTGTGGGGCGATAAGGGCTTGCGGTGCTTTTGACCCTCGATCCACCAGTATTCCGTGCTGGAAGTCAGCAGTGAACTCCTGGTCATAAAAGTGGGGGCGAACCGAGATGGGCGCTATTTTGCCGGGCAAAAACTGTATGCCAATCTCCAGGGTGTTGGCATCCCGCTGGATCATGCGGCGAATAACCCCCGTTTTTAACTCTTTTTCATCCTGGTTGGCATCAAGCTCAATCATAATCAATTGACCAATCTGTACCTCTTTAGGGAATGGAGGTGGCACGATAATGCCAATGCCGCTTCTGCTTTTGTTAAATATACGCCATGAAGATATCTGAAAGTGCTGATTTCCCCGGCAGAATGCTGCCGGCTCCCCAAGCGTTAGCATATCTTCCTCTGCCGGGTCTTTTATGCAGCTCTCCTCCTCTTGTGTGAGCTGACCCCTCTTAAGGAAGTGGTTGATGGCGCTCAGGCCATAGGTGACGGGACATGCCCCGTATTTTTCATGTCGCTTATTTCGACGGGTGGGGCGGACATGCCATGCAAGCAGCATGTGGCGGAACATCTGGCCTGCCTGCTCTTTGGATAGCTCTTCAGCGCCTTTTATCCCGCTACCCTCACCGGCCAGCAGCTGCTTTCGTTGCTGGTGGATCATCAGGTTGAGTGCATTGACATGCAGCAACCGATGATGCTCCGGGCGTAATGTGGCATTGGGTTCGGGTGGCTTTGGCGGGTGCATGGCTTGCAGATCCACCAGGAACAGCCCGGTGATATTGTCAGGCACAGAGGTCGATCTGTGCAGCTCGGACTTGATAGCCCAATGTGTGAGGTAGTGGTAGCAGAACCAGACCTCTCCTTTTGGAAGACGATAGGGGTCGATGATGGCAATGAGCAGGATGCGCTTGAACAGCAGGTCAATAGAGAGGCCCTCCTCTATCGGTGTCTGCTCCAGGTTATATCGTTCAGCCAGGGTGTAGAGTTGAAAAAGCTCACGCCATGCTTTTTTTGAATCAGGTATCAGGCTTGAATATTCCAGCATCAACTCCAGCATAATGGCCTTCATGGCGGAATAGATGGCATGGCCAAATGGCTGTTGATGTTTATCTATATTGTTACGTTGAAGATGCCTGTTGATGATGAGCTTGTAGCTGTAGGCCAGTTCAACGGTGATCTTTATGGCGATTGGAATGATGTCGGTTTTCTTTGCCCTGTTTTGAGTCTCTTTTTGCCGGGTGGCTTGCTGCGCCGCCTGATAGATGAGATCAAAGGGTTGCTGATAACAGTTCACCAATGCATGGCGATGGCTCAGCGTGCCCGGAAACCGATTGAGTTGATAGATCGATTCATACAGTGCAGCGGCTGCGGATAACGGGTTGGCATACGGCAGATGATTGATCCACTCAACCAGTCTGGATGGATCTGTTTCAACATTTGGACTTTCAATAGCATCTTGAGTCGGCACGGTCAGCCGTAGCTGGGCCGATGAGCCTTGCTGTTTTGTCTGGTCTCTCATTACGGGATCCAAATGGTTGCCTGCAAACAGGTTCTGTTTTATCAAATGCCTTGGGGCACGTTCGGCTGTGCTGGATGTCATACCCTCAAAGACAGCATCTGAGATCGGATGCTATTTGACGTAAACGATTGTATTTGGCGAATTATATACGCAAAATGCAGACTATACTTTATGCGTGTTTGTCGGAGGGGTAGTGAGACCTGTTAAATTTATGGCTGTATGGGTGGCTGTTGGGCTGTTGTTGTTGCAGACATTGGCTCAGGCAGAGCCGGTCAAATTCAGCGCTGTCGATATTGACGGAAAGACGCTCCATTTAAGTGATTACCGTGGCAAGTGGGTGTTGGTGAACTATTGGGCAACCTGGTGTGCACCCTGTATAAAAGAACTCCCCGAGCTTGAGGCATTTCATAATAAACACAAAGATGATAAAGCAGTGGTGCTGGGTCTGAATATGGAGAACATCAAGATGGACAAGCTACGCCGCTTTGTAAAGAAACATGCGGTTACCTACCCCATTGCTCAAGTGGAGACGGCTGTCAACACCCCTTTTGGCATGGTATATGGCATGCCAACCTCTTTTTTGGTCAATCCGAAAGGTGAGGTTGCGGCTCGGGAGGTAGGCATTCTTTCGGCTGAATCGGTTGAGAATTTTATTGAACGCTCAGAGAAGGAGTAGCGTTGAAGCAGGAGGCCTGCATGTGTGCGCAATTCAATGACAAAAGATAATAATTTTGTAGAGACCGTTGACCGAAAACTGGATATCAAAGAGCTGTTACCCGCTTTGGTTAAAAGTGGCCAGCTATCGTATGAAGAGGCAGACAATGTCCAGCGACTGCATGAGAGTATCGGTGGTGA
>Ga0256839_1006591_pt1 | contig 10122 bp, 9 predicted proteins | sample 354166metaG_FD_185968 | JGI IMG/M metagenome (GOLD analysis project Ga0256839, IMG submission 185968) | Hydrothermal vent microbial communities from Mid Atlantic Ridge, Atlantic Ocean - 354-166 | ecosystem: Environmental > Aquatic > Marine > Hydrothermal vents | place: Atlantic Ocean: Mid... | reverse complement strand
CTTTTAATGCTCCCCAAGTATATTTTAAATCACTTTCTTCTACGCATTCTTCAATTATGCTGTGCAAATTATCCCTAATTAAATTAAATATCCGAGTGGGCAGTTTATCCACCCAGGAAATGTCCGCCGCCAGAGAGTGCTTGCCGGTTAATCGATCCTGGTCAACCGGCTTTAAATAAGGTTTAATGAGACTAGAAATTTGAGTATGTAAAGATTTATGTGAAGAATTACCTCTATCAATCAATAGAGACCAATATTTTCCAATATAATTCTCACAAGAATGAGCATCATCTAATATGATTAAAGAGGCATCTTTAAAGAAAGGGTTTGAATTAAATAAACTACTGTACGTCGTAATTGAAACAGCCTCATTCAAACGGTAACTAGCTTTTTGTTCTGGTGAATAGCTCCTAGCAGAACCTGTGTATCCAACAACATTCATGCCATATTTATTATTAGCTTCATTTACAACTTGATTAACCAGTTGCTTCGTTGGGCACAAATATACAACTTTCTCATTATACTTTCTTCTTTTCCATTCAGCTATTAATAACCCAACCAATGTTTTTCCACTACCCGTCGGCAATTCAAGAGAAACATCTTTAGCGTTTACAGCATTTTGAGCATATTGGTAATACCCCCTCTAAATAAAGGTACTCAGAAGTAGAATTTTCTCGTAACTATAACATAGGAGATTTTACATGAAGAAGTCACGTTATTCAGACAGTCAGATTATCAATATTTTAAAACAGGCCGAAGCCGGTACGCCGGTGGTGGAATTGTGCCGGGAGCATGGCATGAGCAGTGCGGCCTTCTACAAATGGCGCGCCAAGTATGGCGGCATGGATGCCTCGCTCATGGCTCGGATGAAGGAACTGGAAGCCGAGAATGCCCGTTTGAAGAAGATGTATGCTGATGTCCAGCTCCAGAATGATGTCATCAAGGAAGCTATGAAAAAAAAGTGGTAAAGCCGTCTCTGCGTCGCGTAATGGCAAAGGTTGCTGTCGACGCGGGGCGGCTGAGTATCAGGGCGGCGTGTCATGTGTTCACGATCAGTGAGACATGCTATCGCTATCAACCCAAGCTGAGTGATGAGAATACATTGATTGCGGATTGGCTTCTGGGTTTAACCAGTCGTCAGCGCAACTGGGGTTTTCAGCTTTGTTTCCTGTATCTGCGCAATGTGAAGGGCTTCAAATGGAATCACAAGCGTGTTTACCGGATTTATCGCGAGTTGGAGCTTAATCTGCGGATCAAACCAAAAAAACGCCTGTACAGGAATAAGCCAGAGCCCTTGTCCGTGCCCCAAAACATCAATGAGGTCTGGTCAATGGATTTTATGCATGATCAGTTGTCTGATGGCCGCAGTATCAGGCTGTTTAACGTTATTGATGACTATAACCGACAAGGGTTGGATATTGATGTTGATTTTTCCCTGCCCGCAGGTCGTGTTGTCCGCGCTCTTGACCGGATCATTGAATGGCGGGGTAAACCATTCGCTATACGCTGCGACAACGGCCCTGAGTATATTAGCCATTTGCTCGGCAGGTGGGCGGAGGACCGGGGTATCGGTCTGCAATTCATTCAGCCAGGCAACCCGCAACAGAACGCCTATGTGGAGCGCTATAACCGGACCGTCAGATATGACTGGCTCAACCAATATATCTTTAAAACAATCGAGGAGGTACAAGAAGCCGCAACAAAATGGTTGTGGACTTATAACAATGAACGGCCCAATATGGCCATCGGCGGTATAACGCCAATACAGAAACTGGCCCAAAGTGCAGGAATGTTACCCAGGGCCGCTTAAACAGTTCTACTTTTGAAGCCCCCTAAAAAGGGGGGTATTACCGTGACACTTGTCTGGTTGGCGGTTTTCTCTGACCGGCGACCGATGGGGTCATAGCTGTATTCACCAATGACAGAGCCACTGCGGGTGACCTTGGTCAGGCGGTTTTCTTTATTCCATGTGAGAACATCAACCCCATCGGTGAGCAGGTTGCCATTGCCATCATAGCTGATACTGGCGCCGCCAAAGGTGAGGAACTGATTCAACGCGTTGACCGTTGCCGTATCATTGACAAGGGTATGCGGCATCCATTCATAGGTCGCTGGCGTGGCTGTTTTACTGGTCACCTGCCCGACCCTGTTATAGCCATAATCATGACTGACCGTGCCCGCCCCGATGGCGTTGGTGATCCGTTTCAGGGTGCTGTCGGCCTCATAGGTATAAGTCACCATCTTATTGTTACCATTGGTCAGCGATGTGCGGCGGCTGAGGCCATCATAAGCATAGGTGGCAAGGTCTTTCAGAACGGCGTTGCGGTCCTCCGTGACCTTGAACAGGCGGCCAAGATCATCGTAAGCATAGGTCGTATCTCAAACCTAAGTTCCTCTTAACATATTGAAATACAACAATAAAAAATCAATTTACTCTGACTCCATCGATTCCATCGATCTGGATTAAAAACTTCGGGTCCAGTATAACCCGCCCGGCGGCATCCTCGACCAGCATTGTATACAATCTGATAGGCACACCATCCTCAAGATCTTCTGATAATATCTCAATTTCAACTGTAATTAACGAACCAAAAGGGCAATTATTACACCGCAAAACCGCTTTGACCTTAATTATACTACCAAGTTGCAATTCCCTCCCAAGAATTATTTCAGGTCCACTAGAGCCGGGATATTTACCTACATTATATACATCAATTTTCTTGCGGTAATTCCGGTCCAGCGTTACACCTTGAAGTCGTAGCTTCTGCAAGGTCTTATATTGTGTACCAATAAGATGGGCATATTTCACATCGGAACTGATATTATCATATGTTCGCGTACCACCACAGCCAGCAAGGAGCAGAATTAATAGCAGAAGAGATGCATAAATGGTTTGTCTAATCATAGTTATTTACTCTTCTGGATGTGTATGAGAGAATGGAGCCGCAATATCCTTTTCAAATATCCAATTGCGTATTGTTGTAGGGTAATTTGCCATTTCTTGTCCTGTACTATATATAAATACCCAAGGCATAGTGGGGATATTAACCATCCAATCAGGGAAACCATTATTGGTCAAATAGCCAACAAGTGCATCATGATTTGTCCCAAAAGTATGGCCGAAGGGCACATAATTGTCAATAAAACTACCAACGCCAGGGCCTACTTCCCCCGACCAAATAATATCAGAAGTGTCTCTCCCAACAGCAAACGGATGGCCATCCGGACGAAAAAAACCATATCCGGAAACATTTCTACCACTACTATTTCTCCCGACAGTGGCTACCCAAAGAGCATATGTAGACGGACTCAAATACCCGCTTGGCCATGGCACTGTAAATTTCACGTTTACCATGCCATCAGCACCTAAGAACACTTCTACGGAAGATGGAGTTATAAAGTCATCATCTCCCTCTTCCTCCTGATTTTGACCAGAGTTAATTCTTATCCCCGGGATACCAGGTTTACCTGCAATGCCTCCTTTGTCATAGTGGTTTATAGCATCCATTCCTGGACTGTTCATGAGAGAGCTGCCTGTAAATGATCCTGAGGTACCCCCTCCCGGTATTCGACTACCAATCGATACAACTTCCTCCAAAATCTGAGAATCGTTATCGTTATCTTTCTTCAACCCACTCGGATCACTGGCATTGACTGGATCGTTCCCCGCATAGGCATACATATTCAGGCCATCACCATATCCAATAGGATCCGCATTGAGGAACCTCCCCAGTGACGGACTGTAATATCGCGCCCGATTATAATAGAAGCCGGTCTCAAAGTCGAGCCTTCGGCCCTTGAAGCGGTAAGGATTGCCGGTCAGATCATCACTCTTGCCGTAAGGGTCATAGATATAGCTCGCCACCAGAGCGCCACTGTCATCTGTGGTCGCAATCACCGTGCCCTTGCCGTCATAGTGATAATATTCATGTGCGCCGTCCGGCATGATCATGGCGATGGGCTGGTCGGTGCCGGGGCCGTAAACATACCGGCGCAGGAGAGCGCCACTGCCGTCAAGCTCCGCCATCACATTGCCGCCCGCCATGATAAACCTGGTGACACTGGTCTGGTTGGCGGTTTTGCTCGACCGGCGGCCAACCGGGTCATAGCTGTATTCACCAATGACAGAACCACTGCGGGTGACCTTGGTCAGGCGGTTTTCCTTATTCCACTCCAAAGTATCAATCCCGGCGGTCAGCAGATTGCCGTTGCCGTCATAGCTGATGCTGGTGTTGCCCAGATTGATGATCTGGTTCATGACGTTGACCGTGGCCGTATCACTGACAAGTGTATACGGCGTCCATTCATAGGTCGCCGGAGTGACTATTTTACTGGTCACCTGTCCTATTTTATTATAGCCATAATCATGACTGACCGTGCCCGCCCCGATGGCATTGGTGATCCGTTTCAGGGTGCTGTCGGCCTCATAGATATAAGTCACCGTCTTATTGTTGCCATAGGTGAGCGATGTGCGGCGGCTGAGCCCGTCACAGACATAGGTGGCCAGATCTTTTAAGACTGAGTTACGGTTTTCGGTAACTTTGAACAGACGGCCAAGGTCGTCGTAATTATAGGTCGCGCTGTAGCTATCCGTGCCGCCGTCATAATAAGAGATGGTATTTCTGGCATTTGGAATATCATAGCTGTATTCGGTATATTTGCCGTGAACCCCGGTTTCCCGGAACAGACGTCCCAGACGGTCATAAGCCCGGGTGACGGTATCAAAACCCTTGGTCACCGTTCTGGCGCGGCCCATGATGTCATAATTATAACTTGTAGTATAGCTCCCATCGCCCTCAATCCCGCGAGAGATTAACTGGCTCAAAATACTATAGCTGGCGGTAAAGACCGTACCCTTACGGTCGCGGGATTTAACCGCCCGGCCCAATGTGTCATATTCAATGACCCCCTCTACGGTCAGGTCAGGAAAGGTGGTCAGCAAAGGTCGGCCAAAATCATCATAGCCGTAGGATGTTTGGTTGCCCTTACCATCCTTGACCCAGTCAATGGCCCCGTTCAGGGTATAGGCCATGAGTTCCGTGATCTCACTCGCCGTACCCGGTGCCTGAACCGTCTTGGTGACCTGTCCCACAGCATTATAATAGGATTGGGCAACTCGGGTTTCCGTGGCACTGGCTTCAACCGTCACGGTATTAATGCGGTTTATAATATCATAGGCATAAAATACTTTGTTGCCCGCATTATTGACCGATTCTATGGGCCGGCCAATGATGTCGTATTTCTGTTCGCTGATATACCAGGGGTCACCGGCATCCCCGGTGGCTATTTTGGTAAAGCGCAGCCGTGCATCGTCATCATATTCATATTCCACATCATTGCCGGCCACACCCAGCGGGGTCTGCAGAGCTTTGAGAATGCGGCGAATATCATAAACAGCTGTGGTCATGACGCCGCGATGATCGGTAACCGTAGCGATATCACCAACAGCCGTATAATTGGTGTTATCCTTATTATTTGGGAAATATGGCAAAAAATACTATATCTGACATGCCTACCTTAGATGCAATATTGTTGATTTGACTTCTATGCTTCGCGTTTGATGATATCCGGACTAAACATTGGCGGAGTTTTACTCCGGCATTTTCAAAAGGGGATTTGATTGAAATAGTGGTCCGATGCCAAATTCCCGGATTCCGTTGCCCACGCGCTCCAGTATCAGGCAGTCTACATGCAGTTTGCGGGCCAGGTCGCTGCCTTTTTGTCGTCCCATAACTAAAATGGCCGTAGCCAGGGCATCAGCGGCCATACAATCGGCGGCCACTACGGTAACCGACGCGATGCCGGGCAGCATCGGCCCACCTTTCAGCCGATCCATGGTATGTGAAAGCCGGATATTTCCAACCTTGACCCAATGACGGTAATCCCCTGAAGTAGCTACTGCGGCGTCCTTGAGTTCCAGCATGGCGTGTGGCATACGGGGGCCAAAATCTGGCGCTTCAATGGCGACGTGCCAAGGCTGCCCATTTGGCTGGCACCCTTTTGAAAGCAATTCGCCGTCCAGCGCCACGAGTGCCGAAGTGATGTTGAAATCCTGACAAACCTGCATCAGCCGGTCCACGCCATAACCCTTGGCAATACCGGAAAGATCCAGCGAAAGCGCCGTCAGTTTTCGGACGCGCAGGGTGGTTTCGTTCAGTTCCAGCTGGTCGTAAACAGGTTGGCGCGCCTGTCCCAGGCCGGCGCGGATCGCGTCCGGGTCCGGTGCATCGCTATTGAACCCCCAGGCGCGGACAAGATCACCCAAACCAATATCAAACGCGCCTTCCGAAGCCCGGCCGATCTCCAGTCCGCGTAACAAAACTTGCATCAGTTCGGACGGGATGCTTATCCATTCGCCCACAGGGGCGGCGTTCAGGCGCATGAGGTCGCTTTCTGGCTTCCAGGTGGACATCTGCGCGTCCACCTGCGCAACAGCAGCTGCCAGTGCAGCCTCCAGAAGGGCGGTATTTGTGCCCGCTGGAATGCCCATGTCTGCGCTCCAGGTCGTGCCCATCGTTGGGCCGGAAAGCGTGACGTGAGTCAGATTAGAAAACATCTTCCAGATACCTCCCCTCGGCTTTCAGTAACGCCGGTTCGAGTCCATGGGGGGTCAGAATATCTTGCAGCGCCTGAGCAACGCCAGCGGCCATTTCGCGCCCGCCGCAAACCAGTATTTGGGCGCCCTTTTCAATCAGTACAGCCAGTTGGGCGGCGTCACGGAGCAGCAGATCCTGAACATAAGCAGCCTGCGGCGGACGTGAGGCGGCAATGTTGGCACTGCTCAGTTTTCCTTCGGATTTCCAGTCGTTGATTTCCTTGTCATAAAGGAAATCCGAATCCGGGTGGCGGATCCCAAAATAAAGATGCATTGGGCGGCGCGGGCTATTGGCGCGAGCAAACCCTGCCAGCGGCCCGATGCCTGTGCCCGCTCCGATCAGTATCACAGGCTTCTTATTTCTTGCCGGGCGGAAATCGGGGTTGGAGCGGATGAAGCCTTCTATTTCGTCGCCCATTTCAAGATCAAACAATTGACCCGAGCATAACCCGTGCGGATGCTTTCGTACGCAGATTTCGACGAAACCGTCGCGCGTACTGCTGGCTATGGAATAGAGCCGTGGTACATTCGAACCTTTTGGTATAATCCCCAGCAGGTCGCCGGCCTCATAGCGCTTAAATCCGCGTCCGCGCAGGATGGCAATGAATCCCGCCTGTGGCACGGCAAACCGCAGTATGGCGGTTGGGGCCTGTACTTCTTGGCCGTAATCCCGGCGATTGACCAGTTTCAGGTGATGGGTGCGTGGCTGAACCGGTATATGCACAAGTTCCAGTTCACAGCCGAGAGCTTCGCCCAGAGCGTAGCCCCAGCGAGAGAAATCTTGCGGCGATTGCTTATCCACGGTGTCCAGCGGCAGGAGTTGCTTCCAGCCTTTTTCCCTGGCCCGCGCCATCACCTGTCGGGCAAAGGCGCAATAGGCCGGGAACTGGCGGTCGCCAAAGCCGAGTACGGCGAGTTTGGCTGTGGGTGGCTTCTCCAGAGCGGCCAGTTTGTCGATGAACCCCATGGCTGAGGCCGGGGCCTCGCCATCGCCATAGGTGGCAGCCAGCACGATGATCTGTTTGGCACGACCATATTTTGCAGGATCAAATCGCGACATGGGTGCTGTATGGACCATATGGCCCTGAGATATCAACGCTTTCATCAAGGTTCCGGCAAAGCCCCATGTGCTACCACCTTCAGAACCAACAAGGATCACTGTGTCTGCGCGCGCGGCAGTCGTTCCCTTAGGCAGGGCCGGACGGGATCGGCGCGCAGTCCACCATAAAAGCACGCCGGTAATGGCTAAAACCGGTGCCCCCAGCACCATCAGACCAAGCATCAGCCCCCAGGCCCAGGCACCTTGCCCGGTGTGCAGCAGGTAAATGAATTCATTCACCTGCTGCCAGATTTCGGCATCCTGCCAGGCCAGCATTTTACCGGTGCCTTGATCGACAAAGCCTTCACCTTGATTTGTGGTCAGGCTATAAACGTCAGTTGGGTCATTGGCATAAGGAAAGGTCAGGCTGCGCATCTGGTTAACCGGGATGCCGACAAGCGCCGTCATGGCGGCAGGGTTCAAGCCTGTTTCACCGCTGACTTCAGTCGGAAATGGGGGATTGGCTGTTTCTTGCGGCAGGATATCAAAAGTCCCCAAGGTCATGAAAATCGCAGTTGCAGGGGCGATGATCAGCCCTGCCATTGAAAAGCGGCCAATATCAACATGCAATCGTGTGGCCAGCGTGCCGCGTGTTGGCGCGAAGAAATGTCGCCAGCCTCCCATGCGGCGGGCCACCAGGAACAGACCGGAAATAGAAAGCAGCAACATCGCCATGGCACCTGTTGCCGAGGTCAACCGACCGCCGTCGCCCAAAAAAAGAGAGCGGTGCAGGTTTTTAAGCCAACGCACAGTTGGTGAAAATTTATATTCCGCAAGCCCCCGTCCGGTGGCCGGGTCAATGACCACAGCACCTGCATTGCCGTTCTCGAAATAATAGGCGGTGATACTGCCCGAGGGTGCGCGGCGGATTTGTTCTATTTCGGGGTAGTTATCTGCAACGCGCGCCGCGAGGGTTCCGACACTCAGTTCGGGTTCCGACATTGCCGGGGCCTTCGCCTTTTCCAGTGCCGGGATAACCGACAGGGCCACCCCGCTAAGCGTTAGAACCAGAAGCAGGATCGTGGCCAGCAGGCCGAAATATTTATGCAACGCGCGTAACATGGTGTAGTACTCCGGCTGAAAAAATTTATTACTGGAAGGTGAAACTTTTGACATATCGCCGCCCCGTCACAGGCTTGCCCGCGTTGTCTCTGGTCAGCGGGATGACCACATCGGAGGGACTGTCGCGAAAATCTTCTACCGCTGCATCGATATGAAGCTTGTAGCCGGCATCGAATAAGGCATCGGATAGATCAAGGGTAATTTCCAGCGTACGGCCCGCGCCAACACTAGCCCCGGTGATGCCGTTGATATGGGCAGGATCACCGCCGGTAGCACGATACCAATTTCTCATGTGCTTGTAATATTTCGATTTGGTGCCCGCCATCCATAACGTACCCTTGTAGGCACCATTCTCATCGGTGACATAAAGTGCCAGATAGGCACCGGGCCCGCCATAGTTCGTGAGCGCGGTCGTCAAAGTGACGGGTTTGGCAATCAGCTCACCGGGAAAAACAAGTGCAGTGGTCAGGGCCAGTGTGGCCAGTAGGGATTTCATATTTTTATCTCCGTATTTTGATATTTGAATGAAATTTACCGCGCTCAGCTGACCCTTGCCTGAATTATAATGGAAAGCTGCTTAAGGTTGCAGTCAGGTTGGGGCCAGCAGAACATCCTGCGAGCAGGGCTTGGTCATTAAGTCTCCATGGTCGGGTTTGGTGGTGGGTTTGGTTGCCGACCCGTTTTGCGTGTTTTCAGATAAACCATGAGAACGACATGGGAAAAAATAACCAGCAGCAGGAAATCTGCCAGAAACTCGTGGATTTCCTCCATTGCCTCACCGCCAAAACCGCCCTCATTGTGATCATCGTCATCGTCATCGTCATCGTAGTATTTGTAACCATTGTCGTTAGCGTCACCGGCATATGCAGCAGATATGCTTGCGGGAAAGTCAGTCAACATTGCTATCCGCGATGGTTCTGCGACCAGCCAGCCGGATACGCTGGTCGCCGTAATAGTTACAAAAAGCAGCACAACAGACAGGCTGGCGAAGGGGAATGCGCCAACCGGACGCGGGCCACGCCCTAATAGCAGATCAAGGCTATAGGCAGAAGCCTTTCTGGCGCCCCGTGTGTATCGCCCTAATCCCGCTGATTTTGGCCCTGCGAACATCCAGATAATTCGCCAGGCTATTAGCGCGAGGGCGACATATCCGGCATATTCGTGCCACAGCACAATCTCTTCTGCCAACAGCCAGGATATGATGACAGCGGCGGCGAGGCTCCAGTGAAAAACCTTGATAGCCGTGATTGGTCCCTTAATCATTTTACAACCACCTTCGGTTTGCTGTTCGGTGCGAACAGGCCGTTGTCAGGCGGATTTATCTGGCTGGGCGGCGGGTTTTTACCACGTTTCTTTTTTCGTTTGT
>Ga0256839_1006590_pt1 | contig 10123 bp, 12 predicted proteins | sample 354166metaG_FD_185968 | JGI IMG/M metagenome (GOLD analysis project Ga0256839, IMG submission 185968) | Hydrothermal vent microbial communities from Mid Atlantic Ridge, Atlantic Ocean - 354-166 | ecosystem: Environmental > Aquatic > Marine > Hydrothermal vents | place: Atlantic Ocean: Mid... | reverse complement strand
GGAAACGGGATCCGCTGTTCACCTTCCCGTCTGCGGGCCATCCTTGCCAATCGCAAGGCGGTGAATTATGTTGAGCAAGCTGCTAGGGGTGTCCCCGCCGTCGCGGGGGCTGAGAGAGACCCTTCGAACCTGACCCGGATCATGCCGGCGTAGGGAAGCGGCCCCCGCCGCCGTTCCCCGCCGATCCCAAGCCCCGTGAGGATCCTGCCCATGAGTGCCATTCCCGAAGACTTGTTGCCCGATGCCCAACGCCTGTTGGAGGCGGCGTGCCGACCCTTCCCGGGCTCGCGCAAGATCTATGTCCAGGGTTCGCGCCCTGATCTACGGGTGGGCATGCGAGAGATCCTCCAATCCCCCACTCCCGGCGAGCCCCCGGAAGACAATCCCCCCATTCCGGTATACGACACCTCCGGCCCCTACACCGACCCGGCGGTGGACATCGATCTGGAACGGGGCCTGGCACCCCTGCGCGAGGCCTGGATCGAGGAACGCGGCGACAGCGAACGACTGGCAGACTTCAGCTCCGAATACACCCGCCGCCGCAAGCGCGATCCCGAGCTGGCCCACCTGCGCTTCGCCCACATCCGCACGCCGCGGCGTGCCAAGCCCGGCCGGCGGGTGACCCAGCTCCACTATGCCCGCCGCGGCATCATCACCCCCGAGATGGAATACGTCGCCATCCGCGAGAACTGCCTTCTGCAAGCGCTGCGGGAAGACCCGCGTTACCAGAAGCTGCTGCGCCAGCACCCCGGACAACCCTTCGGGGCAATGATCCCCGACGAGATCACCCCCGAGTTCGTCCGCCAGGAAGTGGCCGCCGGTCGCGCCATCATCCCCGCCAACATCAACCACCCCGAGCTGGAGCCGATGATCATCGGCCGCAACTTCCGGGTGAAGGTGAACACCAACATCGGCAACTCCGCCGTCACCTCCTCCATCGAAGAAGAGGTGGAAAAACTGGTGTGGTCCTGCCGCTGGGGGGGCGACACCCTCATGGACCTCTCCACCGGGCGTCATATCCACGAGACCCGCGAATGGATCGTGCGCAACTCGCCGGTGCCCATCGGCACCGTGCCCATCTACCAGGCGCTGGAAAAAGTGAATGGCAAACCGGAGGCGCTCACCTGGGAGATCTTCCGCGACACCCTCATCGAACAGGCCGAACAAGGGGTGGACTACTTCACCATCCATGCCGGGGTGTTGTTGCGTTACGTCCCCCTCACCGCCGAGCGGCTCACCGGCATCGTCTCCCGGGGCGGGTCCATCATGGCCAAGTGGTGCCTGGCCCATCACCGGGAGAACTTCCTCTACACCCACTTCGAGGAGATCTGCGAGATCCTCGCCGCCTATGATGTCTCCATTTCTCTGGGGGACGGCCTGCGCCCGGGGTCCATCCAGGATGCCAACGACCGGGCCCAATTCGCCGAGCTCGAGACCCTGGGCGAGCTCACCAAGATCGCCTGGGAACACGATGTCCAGGTGATGATCGAAGGGCCGGGCCACGTGCCCCTGCACTGGGTGAAAGAGAACGTGGACAAGGAACTGGCCGACTGCTTCGAGGCCCCCTTCTACACCCTGGGTCCCATCACCACCGACATCGCCCCCGGCTACGACCACATCACCTCGGCCATCGGCGCCGCCAACATCGGCTGGTACGGCACCGCCATGCTCTGTTACGTCACCCCCAAGGAACACCTGGGACTGCCCGACAAGGAAGATGTCCGCCGGGGGATTGTTGCCTACAAGATCGCCGCCCAGGCCGCCGACCTCGCCAAGGGCTTCCCCGGGGCGCAACTGCGGGACAACGCCCTCTCCAAGGCCCGCTTCGAATTCCGTTGGGAAGACCAGTTCAACCTCTCCCTGGACCCGGAGCGGGCGCGGGAATACCACGACCAGACCCTGCCCAAGGAGAGTCACAAAGTGGCCCACTTCTGCTCCATGTGCGGACCCAAATTCTGCTCCATGAAGATCACCCAAGAGGTGCGCGACTACGCCGCTGCCCAGGAGCTGGAGGCGGAGATGCGGCGCAAATCGGAAGAATTCCTCGCCCAAGGCGGCGAGATCTACCGCCCCCGGTGAACGGTGCTCCCCCGCCGTCCGCCGGCGGTGACGGCCTTCCGGCCGCCTTCCTCGAGCGTCTCGAATGCCTCGCCGGCGAGCACACCCCGCAGGTACTCCAGGCCATCGCCCGGCCGCGGGCGGTGGCGGTGCGTCAAAACCCCCTCAAACCGGTGGATTCCCCCTGGGAGCGACTGGCCACGGCCGGGCTGCGGTTGCAACCCCTGCCGTGGTACCCCTCGGCCCGGGTGGTGCCGGCCGAACAGCGCACCCTGCTCAGTCATCACCCCCTGGTGGGCGCGGGGCATCTGTACATCCAGAACCCGGCCAGCCTGCTGCCGGTGCTGGCCCTGGATCCCCGGCCTGGCGAGCGGGTGCTGGACTTGTGCGCCGCCCCGGGCAGCAAGACCCTGCAGATTTGGGCGGCCATGGAGGGGCGGGGTTGGCTGTCGGCGGTGGAGGCGGTGCGGGCGCGCTTTCACCGCTTGCGGGCCAATCTGGCCCGCCACGGTGGGGATGCGGTGCACACCTATCTCAAGGACGGTAGTTGGGTGTGGCGACAGGTCCCGGAGTCGTTTGATCGGGTTTTGGTGGATGCCCCCTGCTCCTCCGAGGGCCAGTTCCAGTACGCGCAGCCGGAGACCTACCGCTACTGGAGCGAGCGCAAGATCCGTGAGATGGCCCGCAAACAACGGCGGCTGTTGTTTTCCGGATTTCAATGTCTGCGCCCGGGTGGGGTGTTGGTCTATTCCACCTGCACCCTGGCCCCGGAGGAGAACGAGGCGGTGGTGGATGCCCTGTTGCGGCGTTTCCCCGAGGCGGCCGTGGTGGAGCCCTGGATGCCGGTCGGCCTGAGTGAGGCACGCCCCGGTCTACGTTCTTGGCAGGGGCGCGAATTCCATCCCAGCCTCGAGCGGGCGGTGCGCATCTTGCCTGACGCGGTGATGGAGGGGTTCTTCCTCTGTCGTCTGCGCAAGACCGCCGCTACCGCGTGAGCCGAGCACTTGGGTATCATCGCCCCTTTTGCGACACCAGGGTGAAGACATGGCGCACAGACCGGTTTTCCGGGTGATCTTCCACAACGCCGGCAAGATCTACGAACTCTACGCCGACGGGGTGGGTGAATCCGATCTCTATGGCTTCGTGGTGGTGGAGGGACTGCGCTTCGGCGAACGCAGCGAGCTGCTGGTGGACCCCGCCGAGGAACGCCTGCAGCGGGAGTTCGAGGGGGTGGAGCGGCTCTACATCCCAGTCCATGCAGTGGTGCGGATCGATGAGGTGACCCGCATTGGCCGGGTGCGGATCCATGACGCCGAGGGCAAGATCACCCCCTTCCCGCCCGTCGGTCCCAAGGGGTCGTCCTGATGGCGCGCCGGAAACGCCGCCTCTCTCAGGCCGCGTTGGCCGACCGTTACGAACTCTACCAGCGGGCGGTGCAGAACCCCGAGCTGGAGGTGGCGCTGCTGGAACAATTCTATCGCGAGGCCTTCGGCGCCCGGGCCAGGCCACGGACCTTGCGCGAGGACTTCTGTGGCACCGCCTGGCTGGCCGCCACCTGGAGCGCCTCCCACCCCCGCCGACGCGCCTGGGGGGTGGACCTGGACCCCGAGCCGTTGGAATGGGGGCGGGTACACAACCTTCCCCGACTGGGGCCGTCGGTGATGCGCCGGGTGACCTTGTTGCAGGGGGACGTGCGTCAGGTGGAAACCCCCGGGGCAGACATCGTCTGCGCGCTGAATTTCTCCTTCTGCGCCTTGCAGCGGCGCTCGGCGCTGCTGGACTACTTCCGCCACGCCCGCAATCAGTTGGCTCCTCGAGGTCTGCTGGTGCTGGACCTGTTGGGCGGCACCGCCACCTGGGACGTGGCCGAGGACGTGCGCGAGGTGGACGACAGCGGCATCTTCTACTATTGGGAACAGGCGGAGTTCGATGTCCTCAGCCATCACATGTTGGCCCACATCCACTTTGAATTCCCCGATGGTTCGCGACTGGAGCAGGCCTTCAGTTACCACTGGCGGCTGTGGACGCTGCCGGAATTGCGGGACCTGCTCCATGAGGCCGGTTTCGCCGAGGTGCGGTTCTACAACGAAGTGTTCGAGGAGGGGGAGGACGAGGAATACCTCAGCCCCACCGGCCGCTACCAGCGGGTGGAACGGATGGAGAATCAAGAAGCCTGGGTGGTCTACATCGTGGCCCTGAACGCGAGAGGTGGCGAATGAGCGAGGCATGGCGACTGAGCGAAGAAGAGTGGCAGCGGCGCCTCACCCCGGAACAATTTCGCGTGTGCCGCCAGGGGGGGACCGAGCCCCCGTTCACCGGGCGGTGGGTGCACGAAAAACGCCCGGGGGTGTATCACTGCGTCTGTTGTGGCGCGGCGTTGTTCGATGCCGCGGCCAAATTCGATTCCGGCTCCGGCTGGCCCAGTTTCACCGCCCCCCTGGACACCGATGCCCTGGAGACCCGTCTGGACCTCTCCCATGGGATGCGGCGGGTGGAGGTCCTCTGTCACCGCTGCCGGGCCCATCTCGGGCATGTGTTCGAGGACGGCCCCCCACCCACCGGCCTGCGCTTTTGCATCAACTCGATCTGTCTGGACTTTCGTCCGCGGTGAGGCCCCAGTCACCCAGCAGGCGCGTGCCGTGCTTGCGGCGCAAGGGATAGGGGCATTGCTCGGGATGGGCGGCCGACCAGGTCTCCGCCAGATTGATGAACCGCGGATCGCGGGTGTTCATATAGAACAACGCCTGGGCCCAATGCGTGATCTCCGGCACGCCGTTTTCCTCCACCACCACCGCCTTGAAGGCAGCGAGGACGATGCGTGCCTGGTCGGGGCGCGGCAGGGTCTGGATCCGACCCCAGGCCTCGGGGTGGAAGTAGTTGGCCAGCAGGTCCGGGCGGGTGAGCAACAACATCTTCACCGCCCGTTTCAGGGCGGCATCGGCCTGGCGCCAATCGCTTACCACCGGAGACCCCAGCAGTTCGCGGATCTCCAGCCGGCCCTTGGCGTTGATCAGGTGGGAAACGGGGGACATGATGGATTTACCTCGAAATGGGGCGAATTGATACACTGAGACGCCCGAGAAAGGAAGGCAAGCATGACCGAGGCGAGTTTCGAGGCCGGACTGTCGGCCTACCAGGCCGGCGAAGTGGCCGAGGCCCTGCGCCATTGGCAGGCCGCCGCCCAGGCCGGGGATCCGCGGGCGCAATACAACCTGGCGGTATTGCTGGACGAAGGTCGGGTGGTGGTGCGCGACACCGAGGCCGCGGCCCTGTGGTACGCCCAGGCGGCCCGGGCCGGCTATCCCCCGGCCCAGTTCAACCTGGGATTGATGTTCCTCCAGGGGGAGGGGGTGCAGCGGGATCCCGCCCAGGCCCGGCTGCTGTTCCAGCTCGCCGCCCAGCGCGGCCACCCCGAGGCCTGTTTCAATCTCGGGCAGATGTTCGCCGAGGGCGAGGCCGGCCTGCCCCAGGACTACGCCCAGTCGGTGATGTGGTATCGCCGGGCGGCGGAAGCCGGGATGGCGGAGGCGGCCAACAACCTGGGCATCCGCTACGCCATGGGTCAGGGTGTGCCCCGCGACGACGCCCTGGCCTACCAATGGTTCTCCATCGCCGCCGCCCTGGGAGACCCCCTGGCGCCGCGCCACCGTGACCGGGTGGCCCAGGAGCTGGAACCGGAGGCGGTGGTGGCCGCCGGGCGGGCCGCCCGGCAGTGGTTGGAGGAACACGGACACCGATGAGGATGAACCGGGTCATCGTCCTGTTGATCCTCGTCTGCCTGCTCCTGGCCTGGCTGGGCTGGCGCTTGCGCGGTGATCACCCCTATCTGGCCACGGTGTTGTTCACTGTCTCAGCGGTGTTGGCCATCCTCATCGTCGGCGGCATGACCGGCCTCATCGGCGGCTGAAGGCGTAATGGGCAGCAGTTGCTCGAAGCCGTCGATGGCCGGATAACGCAGCCCCTCGCGCCGTGGGCCGCGGGAAGAGGGGCGGTGCAGGGTGAGCAAGTGGCGGATGCCATAACGGCGCGCCGAATCCAGCACCGCCTCGCTGTCGTCCACCAGCAGCGTGCGTTCGGGTTGGTAGGGAACCACCGAGCGCAGCCGGCGCCACAGCCGGGGGTCCTCCTTGGGTAGCCCCAGATCGTGACTCACCACGATGTGATCCAGATGGCGCTGCAGCGCGGTGTGCGCCAGCTTCAGATCCAGAGCCGCCCAATGGGCATTGGTGACCAGTACCCGCCGCTTGCCGGCCGCCCCGGCGGCGCGCAGAAAGGGGATCACCCCCGGGTGGATGCGGATCAAATGGGCCACCTCGTGTTTGAGGCGTTCCACCGCCAGCCCCAGCTCCCGGGACCAGTAATCGAGGCAATACCAGTTGAGGGTGCCGCGCTCGCGGTCGAAACGGACCTGGAGGTGGCGCCGGGCCTGTTCCAGGGGAATGCCGAAGCGCTCGGCGTAGCGCCGCGGGAGGTGGTGTTGCCAGAAATGGTCGTCGAAGTGCAGATCCAGCAGGGTGCCGTCCATGTCCAGCAACACGGTGTCGATGCAGTGCCAGGGGGGAATCGTCATGGCGGCGATCATAGTCGTTATAATCGCCGCCACCAAGGACAAACGCAGTGAACGATGAACGAGATGGCGGAGATCCCGGCGGTACTGTGCCTGTCCGGACTGGATCCCAGCGGAGGTGCTGGTCTGCAGGCGGACATCGAGGCCCTGGCGGCCATGGGGGCGCACGCCTGCCCGGTGGCCACCGTGCTCACCGTCCAGGACACACGCACGGTACACCGGTTGACGCCCCTGCCGGCGGAGACGGTGTTGGAGCAGGCGCAGGCCGTGCTGGAGGATATTCCGGTGGCGGCGGTGAAGATCGGCCTGTTGGGATCGGCGGCGCTGGCCGAGGCGGTGCACGGGCTTTTGCGTCGCCATCCCGAACTGCCGGTGGTGCTCGATCCGGTGTTGGCTGCCGGTGATGGCACCCCGCTGGTGGAGGCGGAGCTGGTGGCGGCGTTGCGGTGCATGTTGCCGCAGGTGACCGTGCTCACCCCCAACGCCGCCGAGGCACGGCGGCTGGTTCCCGAGAGCGATGGGCTGGATGCCTGCGCGCAGGCGCTGTTGGCCCAGGGGGCGCGCTTCGTGTTGCTCACCGGCGCCGACGAGCCTGGGGAGACGGTGGTCAACCGCCTCTATGGCAACCAGCGCTGCCTGGAACGCTATACTTGGTCGCGACTGCCCCATCGTTATCACGGCTCGGGTTGTACCCTGGCCGCCGCCGTCGCCGGCCTGCTCGCCCACGGGCTGGAGCCGTATCGCGCCGTGGCCGAGGCCCAGGAATTCACCTGGCAGGCCCTGCGGCATGCCACCCGCCCCGGCCGGGGCCAGCACCTCCCCAACCGCTTCTTCTGGGCCCAAGAGGAGGAGTGAATGACCGCCGTCGCCGGTCTCTATGCCGTCACCCGCACCCCGGTCAACGAGCTTCCCCGGCTGTTGGAGGAGGTACGCCAGGCCCTCCGTGGCGGCGCCCGGGTGGTGCAGCTGCGTGACAAGAGCCGTGAGTCCGGGGCGCGCCTCGAGGCCGGGCTGCGGCTCAACGCCCTGTGCCGTGCCCATGGGGCGTTATTCCTGGTCAACGACGATGTCGCCCTGGCGGCCGCCTGCGACGCCCATGGAGTGCACCTGGGGCGGGACGACGCCAGCATCGCCGCCGCCCGGGCACGCCTGGGGCGCGCCGCAGTGATCGGTGCCTCCTGCTATAATCGCCTCAGCCTGGCCCGCCGGGCGGTGGAGGCAGGCGCTGATTACGTCGCCTTCGGCCGGTTCTTCCCTTCCACCACCAAGCCCGAGGCGGTGTCGGCCGATGTCTCGCTGTTGCGCCGCGCCCGCCTCGAACTCGCCGTGCCCGTGGTGGCCATCGGCGGCATCACGGTGGCCAACGCCGGATCACTCATCGAGGCCGGTGCCCGGGCGGTGGCCGTGATAGAAGGGCTGTTCGGGGCGTCGGACATCACCGCACGCGCCCGCGAGTTCGCCGGCCTGTTCCGCCGACATTCAACCCGATGAAGGATCGATCCCATGACCACGCGTTCCCATGAGCTGTTCCAACGTGCCCAGCATCACATCCCCGGTGGGGTGAATTCCCCGGTGCGCGCCTTTCGCGGCGTCGGTGGCGAGCCGGTGTTCCTCAAACGGGGCGAGGGCGCCTACGTCATCGACGAAGACGATCGCCGTTACATCGATTACGTGGGTTCGTGGGGGCCGATGATCGTTGGCCATGCCCACCCCCAGGTCCTGGCGCGGGTGCGCGAGGTGATGGAAAACGGCCTGGGGTTCGGGGCCCCCACCGCCATCGAGGTGGACATGGCCGACAAAGTGGCGGCGCTGATGCCGTCCATGGAGATGGTACGCATGGTCAATTCCGGTACCGAGGCCACCATGAGTGCCATCCGCCTGGCCCGCGGCTTCACCGGTCGCGACAAGATCGTCAAATTCGAGGGCTGCTACCACGGCCACGCCGACTCCCTGCTGGTGAAGGCCGGTTCCGGGGCGCTGACCTTGGGGGTGCCCACCTCGCCCGGGGTGCCCGCGGCGCTGGCGGAACACACCCTCACCCTCACCTACAACGACCTCGACCAAGTGCGCGACGCCTTTGCCCGTTTCGGCGGCCAGATCGCCTGCATCATCGTCGAGCCGGTGGCGGGCAACATGAACTGCGTGCCCCCCGTCCCCGGCTTTTTGGAAGGGCTGCGGGAGATCTGCGACCAGTACGAAAGCGTGCTGATCTTCGACGAGGTGATGACCGGATTCCGCGTTGCCTTGGGTGGGGCTCAGGCCCGTTACCGTGTCACCCCCGATCTCACCACCCTGGGCAAGGTCATCGGCGGCGGCCTGCCGGTAGGGGCCTTTGGCGGCAAGCGGGAGATCATGGAACAGCTCGCCCCCCTCGGTCCGGTCTACCAAGCCGGCACCCTCTCCGGCAACCCGGTGTCCATGGCCGCCGGCCTGGCTACCCTGGAACTCATCGAGACGCCCGGTTTCCACCAGCGGCTGGAGGAGCTGGCGCAGCGCCTGTGCCAGGGATTGGAGGAACGCGCCCGGGCGGCGGGCATCCCGCTGACCAGCAACGTGGTGGGTGGCATGTTCGGCTTCTTCTTCACCGAGGCGCGCGAGATCCGCGATTTCTATCAGGTCACCAATTGCGACATCGACCGCTTCAAGCTGTTCTTCCACGGCATGCTGGAGCGTGGGGTGTACCTGGCGCCGTCGGCCTTCGAGGCCGGTTTCGTCTCCAGCGCCCATACGGAACGCGAGATCGAGGCGACGTTGGACGCCGCTGCCGAGGTGTTCGCCGGCCTCTGAGGACATCCGGGCCCCGGCGGTGGAGGCGTGGCTGAATCAGCTCCTGGCCTGGGTGCAGCACAACCCAGGCTGGGCCGGGGCTGCGGTGTTTCTCGTCGCCTTGGGCGAGTCCCTGTTGGTGGTGGGGCTGATCGTCCCGGGGACGGTGTTGATGTTCGGCATCGGTGCCCTGGTGGGCAGCGGGGCGCTGGGGCTGGGGGAGACCCTGCTATGGGCCTTCCTCGGCGCGGTGGCGGGAGACGGCCTGAGCTTCTGGATCGGGCATCACTTTCGCGACCGCATCCGCGGCTGGTGGCCCTTCAATCGCCACCCGGAGATGCTCGCACACGGCGAGGCCTTCTTTCTCCGCCACGGTGGCAAGAGCATCTTCATCGGCCGTTTCGTCGGGCCGGTGCGCCCCATCATCCCGGCGGTGGCCGGGATGATGGGCATGTCGCCGGGCAAGTTTCTCGCCATCAACATCCTCTCCGCCGCCCTGTGGGCCCCGGCTTATCTGCTGCCGGGGATCGCCTTCGGCACCTCGCTGGCCCTGGCCTCCCAGGTGGCCGCACGGTTGACGGTATTCCTCGCCCTGGTGCTGGGTACGGCCTGGTTGGCCTGGTGGGTGGTGACCCGCCTTTACCGGATCTCGGCGCCGCGACTGGGGCGGACACTGGGGCACCTGTCCCGGAGCCTTGCGGCCCATCCCCGCCTGGCGCAGGGGCTCCAACC
>Ga0256839_1006589_pt1 | contig 10124 bp, 7 predicted proteins | sample 354166metaG_FD_185968 | JGI IMG/M metagenome (GOLD analysis project Ga0256839, IMG submission 185968) | Hydrothermal vent microbial communities from Mid Atlantic Ridge, Atlantic Ocean - 354-166 | ecosystem: Environmental > Aquatic > Marine > Hydrothermal vents | place: Atlantic Ocean: Mid... | reverse complement strand
AGGCCCCGACGGCACCCGCCAACGGAGGCTGAAAAATCACGACGACCACTGGCGCCCGGCCTGGCTTTGGCATACAGCGCGGCTGCGCCGCGGCCCCTGGCCGGCCGGCGCGTTTGGAAACGCCCGGCAAGAGACGGAACGCATGAAACTCTCGGAATTTGATTTTGACCTGCCGGAACGGCTGATCGCCACGCGTCCGGCGCGGCCGCGATCTGCCTCTCGCCTGCTTGTGGCAAGCGCCGCGCGGATCACTGACGCGACCATGCACGACCTGCCCGAATTCCTGCGCCCCGGCGATCGGCTGGTTCTGAATGACACAAAGGTCATTCCCGCCCGCCTGAGTGGCACACGCACGCGGGCGGGGGAGGCCGGGACAACCTCGGCGCGGATCGAGGTGACATTGCTTGAACCGTCGCCGGACGGGGGGTGGAATGCGTTGCTCAAGCCACTGAAAAAGGTCCGGGATGGCGAACAGGTCGCCTTCGGGGCCGGGTTGCGCGCAACGCTGGTTTCGCGAAAAGAAGGCGTGGCACGGCTTGACTTCAACCTGCAGGGCGAGGCGTTCGACGCGGCGCTGCAACGGGCCGGGGCCATGCCCCTGCCGCCTTACATTGCAGCCCGGCGGCCGGCAGATGCGCAGGACAAGGTCGACTACCAGACAATCTGGGCCCGTCGCCGCGGCGCCGTCGCCGCCCCGACGGCATCGCTGCATTTTGATCACGACCTGATGAAACGGCTGCGCGAAAAGGGGGTCGAATTTTCCTATGTCACGCTGCATGTGGGCGCCGGCACGTTTCTGCCGGTGAAGGTTGACGACGTGGCCGAGCACAAGATGCACTCCGAATGGGGCGAGATCAGCGCCGAAACGGCAGGCGAAATAGCCGGGACGCGACAGACGGGTGGGCGCATCATCCCGGTCGGGACAACCAGCCTGCGGCTGCTCGAGACCGCCGCCGGTGAAGACGGCAGTATTTCGGCCTGGTCCGGCAATACCGACATCTTCATCACCCCCGGCTACCGGTTCCGGATAACCGATGCGCTGATCACGAATTTTCACCTGCCACGGTCGACCCTGCTGATGCTCGTATGCGCGCTCATGGGCAAGGGCCGCATGCTGGACATCTACCGGCACGCGATTTCCGAGGACTATCGGTTCTTTTCCTATGGCGACGCGTCCTTGCTGCTGCCAAAAGGCGAAACGCGACAGGGCTAGGTCGTTTCTGCACGCGCGGCTTGTGCCCGGCCCGCCTATCCCAACCGCATGAAACCTCGGAGCCCGCCATGCTGGAAGTCCTGAAAAGCTCATGGGCATTGTTGCTCGGGATCCTTTTGCTGATGGTCGGCAATGGAGTGCAGGGCACATTGCTGGGCGTGCGCGCCTCGATCGAGGGCTTTTCCACCCTTGAAATATCGGTCATCATGTCGGCCTATTTCGCGGGGTTCTTCGGAGGGTCGCGCCTTGCGCCCGATCTGATCCGCCGGGTTGGGCATGTGCGTGTGTTTGCAGCGCTCGGGTCGCTGATTTCTGCGGTTCTGATCCTGTTTCCGACGATCACCGAGCCCTGGGCCTGGGTCGTGTTCCGGATCATCATCGGGTTCTGTTTTTCCGGCGTTTATGTGACCGCCGAAAGCTGGCTGAACAATTCGGCCAGCAATGAAACCCGCGGCCAGGCGCTTTCGCTCTACATGATCGTGCAGATGCTGGGGGTCGTTTCGGCCCAAAGCCTCTTGTTGGTGGGCGACCCGTCAGGGTTTGTGCTGTTCGTGATTTCGTCGGTTCTGGTGTCGGTGGCCTTCACGCCAATTCTGCTGTCCGTCAACCCGACGCCGGCGTTCGAAACCGCCAAACCGATGAGCCTGCACCAGCTTTACGAGGTGTCGCCGCTGGGATGTGTGGGCCTTTTCCTGCTGGGCGGCGTGTTCTCGGCGCAGTTCGGTATGGCGGCGGTCTATGCCACGCGGGCCGGGCTGGATGTCCGGGAAATTTCGGTCTTCATCGCGACGCTTTATATCGGCGCCCTGGTCATGCAATATCCCATCGGCTGGCTGTCGGACCGGATGGACCGCCGCATTCTGATCATGGCGATGGCTCTTGGCAGCGGTGTGGTCGCGCTGCTCGGGGTTGCCTTTGCCGGCAGCTACTCGGTGCTGCTGATCGTGGCCTTTCTGGTGGGCGGCACCTCGAACCCCTTGTATTCCCTTCTGATTGCCTACACGAACGATTTTCTGGAGCCGGAAGACATGGCAGCCGCCTCGGGAGGCCTCGTGTTCATCAACGCCATGGGGGCAATTTCCGGGCCGCTGATCACCGGCTGGATGATGGGCGCGTTTGGTCCGCAGGGGTTCTGGTTGTTTGTTGCCGTGCTGATGATCGTGTTGGCTGCCTACGGCGCCTGGCGCATGACCCAGCGCGCACCGGTGCCGGTTTCCGAGCTTGGGCCCTATGTAAGCGTGTCACCTGCGGCATCGGCGGTGGCGGTTGAAGTGGCCCAGGAATGGGCCATCGAAACCGCCGAGGCCGAAGAAAACGAAACAACCGAGGCTTGAAGGTCGCAACTGCACACATTCGGGAAACAACTTGTGAAACAGCCTTGCGGAATCCGTCAATGGTTGTAACGCTTGATTCTATCAAGGGGCTGACACCGCGAGGAGGGTGGTCATGGCTAACCCTGACGATATTCTGGCTTATTGGCTGGATGAAGTGGGGCCGGAAGGCTGGTATCGAGGGGGGGAAGACCTCGATCAGGAAATTCGGGACAGGTTTGAAAAGGCCTGGTTCGATGCTCAGGAAGGCGCCTGCGGGCTTTGGCTGACATATGCCAGCGGTTCTCTTGCATATCTTATCCTTGCCGATCAGTTTTCTCGCAACATGTTTCGCGGAACCGGGCAGGCGTTTGCTTCTGACCGTGCCGCGCGCGCGGTTGCGAAAGCGGCCATCAAAAAGGGCTGGGACACGCGAATTGATGAGCCGGCCCGGCAGTTTTTCTACATGCCGCTGATGCATTCCGAAAACCTGTGCGATCAGGATCGCTGCGTGCGGCTGATGAAGGAACGGATGCCGGAAACGGGCGCAGAGAACCTGCTCCATGCGCGCGCACACCGCGAAGTCATCCGCATGTTTGGCCGGTTTCCCTACCGCAACGAAGCCCTGCGGCGCGCCACCACCGAAGCCGAGGCGCGTTTCATGGAAAATGGCGGCTACGGCGAAGTGTTGCGCAACCTCAAGGACAAACTGGCGGCCTGACCCCGTGCAGGCCGTGCCATGCAGCCGTCGCAAGGCGGGTTTTCCGTGTCTTGCGTTGATGCCGCCCGCAAGACGGTTTAGACGTTGAACAAACCCAGCGGGAGACAGTTTCATGGCGGCAAGCACTTTTGACATGATTGTAATCGGGGCCGGTCCTGGCGGGTATGTGGCCGCGATCCGGGGCGCGCAACTGGGCCTGAAGGTGGCCATTGTCGAACGGGAACACCTGGGTGGCATCTGTCTGAACTGGGGCTGCATTCCGACCAAGGCGCTGCTGCGCTCGGCCGAGGTTTTTCACCTGATGGGGCGGGCCGCAGAGTTCGGGCTGAAAGCCGACAAGATCGGGTTTGATCTGGATGCGGTCGTGACACGCTCGCGCAAGGTTGCCGCGCAGCTTTCGGGCGGCATCGGCCACCTGATGAAAAAGAACAAGATTACAGTGGTGATGGGCCAGGCGACCATTCCGGCCAGGGGCAGGGTTTCGGTCAAGACAGACAAGGGCACAGAAGAGCTGAGTGCAAAAGCGATCATCGTGGCAACCGGCGCACGGGCGCGCGAACTGCCCGGCCTGGAAGCCGATGGCGATCTGGTCTGGACCTACAAGCACGCCTTGCAGCCACCGCGGATGCCCGGGAAGCTCCTGGTGATCGGCTCGGGAGCCATCGGGATCGAGTTTGCCAGTTTCTTCAATACGTTGGGGGCAGATACGACCGTCGTCGAAGTGCTGGATCGTGTGTTGCCGGTGGAGGATGAAGAAATTTCGGCTTTCGCCAGAAAGGCCTTTGTCAAACAGGGCATGACGATCATGGAAAAATCCATCGTCAGGAAACTGGACCGGGCCAAAGGCAAGGTGACCGCGCATATCGAAACCGGCGGCAAGACACGGAAGCTCGAGTTCGACACCGTGATCTCGGCGGTCGGGATTGTCGGCAATGTCGAAGGGCTGGGGCTGGAAGACCTGGGCGTCAGGATCGACCGGACCCATGTTGTCGTCGATGAATATTGTCGCACCGGCGTCGACGGGATCTACGCCATCGGCGACATCGCCGGTGCGCCCTGGCTGGCCCACAAGGCCAGCCATGAAGGCGTGGCCGTGGCCGAGCTTGTCGCCGGCCGGCAGCCGCACCCCGTGCGCCCGGAAAGCATTGCCGGTTGCACCTATTGCCAACCGCAGGTTGCCAGTGTCGGCCATAGCGAAGCCAGGGCCCGCGAGCTTGGCCATGAGGTCAAGGTCGGCCGTTTCCCCTTCATCGGCAACGGCAAGGCCATTGCACTTGGCGAAGCCGAAGGCATGATCAAGACGGTTTTCGATGCAAAGACCGGCGAATTGCTGGGGGCCCACATGATCGGCGCGGAAGTGACCGAACTAATTCAGGGCTACATCGTGGGTCGCCAGTTGGAGACGACCGAGCAAGACCTCATCAACACGGTTTTCCCGCACCCGACGCTTTCGGAAATGATGCATGAAGCGGTGCTGGATGCCTACGGGCGTGTCATCCACATGTGACCGGACTGCCGGCTCCTTGTTCCGCGCACAAAAAAGGCCCCGGTAAACCGGGGCCGTTTTCCTTGGTATGACCTGCCGTGCTCAGCGCTCGATCTTGCCGCCAGCAGACACCCAGTGGCCGAGACCACCGATGTTGTAGACCTCTTTGAAGCCAAGCTGTGCCATTTGCTGACCGGCCATCTGCGAGCGTGCACCAGAGGCGCAATACAGCGCAACGGGCTTGTCCACATCAAGCTCGGGATGAAAATCCGGATTGCGCGGATCGGCCTGGAAACGCAGCATCATCAGCGGGATATGCAGGGCACCCTTGGCTTTGCCGCTTTGGGCAATCTCACTGATGTCGCGCACGTCAATGACGGTCAATTCGCCCGCGTCGGCACGTGCGATTGCATCTGCCGGCGCAATTGGTGCGGGCTGGCCCTGAGCCGGGCGGGCCTTCATGAAGTTCAGCATGGTCTTGTTCCTGTTCGCGTAACTGTTTCTGGTATCGCCCGATATCCGGGCTTGAGGTGACTATATATTCAAAAAAAAGAATATGACAACCCCCCAACGGAATGTGACCTTCCGGTCAGGCCATGACGGCCCGGTCAGGTGAGTGTGATCGCGGGTGCGCGCAACGAAAGGCCCCCGGACGAGACATGGCCGGGAACGCTTGATCCGGGGTCGGACGGGCCGATTGCAACCACCGGGTTTCAGCTGTCCGTGTCGGCAAACGACCTGATCCGAGCCGGCCGGCGACAGGATGATCAAGTCCAAAAACCCAGCCCTGCACGATGTGCGAATCAACGAGGCCGCCAAAGAAAAATGTTCGAATTGCCAGAAGGTTCCGCATTTGTTCCTTTTTTCGGTTGGCCTTCATCCCCATATCAACTATCCATTAACAATCCGTTCCGAAGGGCGATCATGGTTGAGCTGAAGAACATAGAGGTGCGCGGCGCGCGCGAGCACAATCTCAAGAACATTGACGTGGATATCCCGCGCAACAAGCTGGTGGTGATCACCGGGCTTTCCGGGTCGGGCAAGTCGTCACTGGCCTTTGACACGATCTATGCCGAAGGCCAGCGTCGCTATGTCGAAAGCCTGTCGGCCTATGCGCGCCAGTTCCTCGACATGATGGAAAAGCCGGATGTTGATCACATCAGCGGGCTTTCCCCGGCGATTTCAATCGAACAAAAGACGACATCGAAGAACCCGCGCTCGACGGTTGGCACGGTGACCGAGATTTACGATTATCTGCGCCTTCTGTTTGCGCGCGCCGGCACGCCCTATTCGCCCGCAACGGGCGAGCCGATCGAGGCACAGCAGGTTCAGGACATGGTTGACCGCATCATGTCCATGCCCGAAGGCATGCGCGCCTATCTGCTGGCCCCGATTGTGCGCGACCGAAAGGGCGAATACCGCAAGAAACTTCTTGAATTGCGCAAGCAGGGTTTTCAGCGCGTCAAGATTGACGGTGAATTTCACGAAATCGAGGATGCGCCGAAGCTCGACAAGAAATTTCGCCATGACATCGATGTTGTCGTTGACCGCATCGTCATCCGCGCGGGGCTGGAAACCCGGTTGGCTGACAGTCTGCGCACCGCGCTGGATCTTGCCGACGGTATCGCCATCCTGGAGACCGCTCCGAATGAGGGAGAGCCGGAACGCCACACGTTTTCGGAAAAATTTGCCTGCCCGGTGTCAGGGTTCACCATACCCGAAATTGAACCGCGCCTGTTTTCATTCAATGCACCCTTCGGGGCCTGTCCGGATTGCGACGGGCTTGGGGTGGAATTGTATTTCGACGAAAACCTGGTGGTGCCCGACAAGACGCTGAAGATTTACGACGGGGCCCTTGCGCCGTGGCGCAAGGGCAAGTCGCCCTTTTTTCTTCAGACCATCGAAGCCATGGCGCGTCACTTCGGGTTCCGGCGCGACACCCGCTGGAAGGATCTGCCGGCAGAGGTGCAAAAGGTGTTTCTCTATGGATCGGGCGATGAGGAAATCAGGTTTCGTTACGATGATGGGGGGCGCGTCTACGAGGTGACGCGCGCGTTTGAAGGCGTGATCCCGAATATGGAGCGCCGTTACCGCGAGACAGATTCCAACTGGGTGCGGGAAGAATTTGAACGCTACCAGAACAACCGCCCCTGCGGTGGCTGCGGTGGTTACCGCTTGAATGAAGCGGCCCTGGCGGTGAAGATTGCCGGGCTGCATGTGGGGCAGGTGGTCGAGATGTCCATCCGCGAAGCACTGGACTGGTGCCGGTCGGTGCCCGACAGCCTGAGCAGGCAGAAAAACGAAATTGCGGCAGCCATCCTGAAGGAAATCCGCGAAAGGCTGGGGTTTCTCAATAACGTCGGGTTGGAGTATCTGACGCTTTCGCGGGCGGCCGGGACGCTTTCGGGCGGTGAAAGCCAGCGCATCCGGCTGGCCAGCCAGATCGGGTCGGGCCTGACGGGTGTGCTCTATGTGCTCGATGAACCGTCCATCGGTCTGCACCAGCGCGACAACGGGCGTTTGCTGGAAACCCTGCGCAATCTGCGTGATCAGGGCAATACAGTCATCGTGGTCGAGCATGACGAAGAGGCCATCCGCACGGCTGATCACGTGTTTGACATCGGCCCGGGGGCCGGGGTGCATGGCGGGCATGTGATTGCACAGGGCGCGCCGGCAGCCATTGCGGCCGAGCCGGCTTCTCTGACAGGGCAATACCTGAGCGGAGAGCGCGAGATCTCCGTGCCGTCATCCCGGCGCAAGGGAAACCGGAAAAAGCTGACTGTGGTCAAGGCTTCCGGAAACAACCTGAAGGACGTCACGGTTGATTTTCCGCTGGCCAAATTCACCTGCGTGACCGGTGTTTCGGGTGGCGGGAAATCGACGCTTACCATTGAAACGCTGTTCAAGACGGCATCGCAGCGGCTGAACGGCGCGCGCCAGACGCCGGCACCTTGCGAAACCATCAAGGGGCTGGAGCATCTCGACAAGGTGATTGATATCGACCAGCGCCCGATTGGCCGGACACCACGCTCAAATCCGGCGACCTATACCGGGGCGTTCACACCGATCCGCGATTGGTTCGCCGGCCTGCCCGAAAGCAAGACGCGGGGCTACAAGCCGGGGCGGTTTTCGTTCAACGTCAAGGGGGGGCGCTGCGAAGCCTGTCAGGGCGACGGGCTGATCAAGATCGAAATGCACTTCCTGCCCGATGTCTATGTTCAGTGCGAAACCTGCAATGGCGCGCGATACAACCGGGAGACTTTGGAAATACGCTTCAAAGGCAAGAGCATAGCGGATGTTCTTGACATGACGGTTGAAGAGGCGCAAGCGTTCTTCAAGGCCGTGCCGACGATCCGTGAGAAAATGGATGCGCTGGTCCGGGTCGGTCTTGGGTATATCAAGGTCGGACAGTCGGCGACCACGTTGTCGGGCGGCGAAGCGCAACGCGTGAAACTGTCCAAGGAGCTTGCCAAGCGTTCGACCGGGCGGACGCTCTACATTCTTGATGAGCCAACGACGGGGTTGCATTTCGAGGATGTGAAAAAGCTCCTGGAAGTGCTTCACCAACTGGTTGATCAGGGCAACACCGTGATCGTGATCGAGCACAATCTGGATGTGATCAAGACGGCGGATCACATCATCGATATCGGGCCGGAAGGGGGCGATGGCGGGGGCAGGATCGTGGCGACGGGAACGCCCGAGGAAGTTGCGCAAACGGCCGGCAGCCACACCGGGCATTACCTCAAGGACGCGCTGCAACCCAAGAAGATGGCAGCACAATAGCGCTCTGGAACTCTGCGTTGATGACCGCCGGGCGGCGCTCGGCGGTCAATCAGGCGCCTCAGGCGTGTGCCTTGTCGCGCCCCTTGTCTGAGTCATCGGTCGACCAGCCGAACACCCGGTAGATCGGGCACCAGCCTGCGATGGCCGTGGCCAGCGGGACCAGACCAATCCAGAAGGCCCAGCTGTAGCTGAGGTCGGGCCAGATGAAATACCCGACGATCAGTGCAAGCCCCACAACGGCACGGACGATACGGTCAACCAGTCCAACATTTGTCTTGAACATGTCTTCGCCTCCTTTCGCTAACAGGAATTGCACCCGAAAATGTGGGGCCGGCGACATGGATTTCAAGGGGGTCAGGCGTCGAGTTCAACCCAGATCGGCACATGGTCCGATGGCTTTTCGCGGTCCCGGACATGGCTGTCTATCTGGCAGTCTTTCAGCAGGTCGGCGCATTGCGGCGTGAGCAGGAAATGGTCGATGCGAATGCCATCGTTGTTTTGCCATGCCCCGCGCTGGAAGTCCCAGAACGTATAGTGCCCCGGCGCCTGGGTGCGCGCGCGCAAGGCGTCGGTCAGTCCAAGGTTCAGAATGCGCCGAAAGGCCGCCCGACTTTCGGGTCTCCCGAGGGCGTCTTCGCGCCATTTTTCCGGATTCGCCGCGTCTTCGTCTTGCGGAATAATGTTGTAATCCCCGGCCATAAGAGCACATTCTTCATGTTTGAGAAGGTCCGCAGCCCGCACCCTGAGCCGTTCCATCCAGTTGAGCTTGTAGTCATATTTCGGCCCCGGTGCCGGGTTGCCATTTGGCAGGTAAAGGTTGCACAGACGAACAGCCTTTTTCTCACCGATGACGGTGGCTTCGATCCACCGGGCCTGTTCATCGGTTTCATCCCCCGGCAGTTGGCGCCGGACATCTTCCAACGGCAGTTTCGAAAGGATCGCAACGCCGTTGAACGACTTCTGCCCGTGGGTTTCGACATTGTAGCCCATGTCCTCGAAATGCTGACGCGGGAAGTTATCGTCGACGGATTTGATTTCCTGCAACAGGGCGACGTCCAGGTCGGCTTCCTGCAGCCATTCGGTGAGCGCGGAGATGCGCGCCTTGATGCCGTTGATGTTGTAGCTGGCGATTTTCATGTCTGCCCCGTTCTTGCGTCCGGGCATTATGGTCCCGGCGACGGTAATGACAAGCGCCATGAACCGACCGTGCGACCCGGCCGCCGTTTCTTGAAGATATGCCGGATTTGCGGGTCGATATGACCGCCTACATCGAAAACGACGTTCCGCAGCCGCAAGACGAGGTGGCGTTGGGGTTGTCGATGGCAAATCGCGCGCCGATCAGTTCTTCGGTAAAGTCGATGGTCGCGCCCGACAGGAACGGCAGCGACACGGTGTCGATCACGACTTTCTGGCCCGCGCCTTCCAGCACAAGGTCGTCTTCGGCAGGCTCATCCAGCCGGATGTCATACTGAAACCCCGAACATCCCCCCCCTTCGACGGCAATGCGCAGGGCCTTGGCTTCATTGCTGGCGGCATTGATTTCGGCCAATCGAGCAAAAGCGCGGTCGGTGACTTTGGGCGGTAGGTTCATCTGATATGCACTCTGCAGTT
>Ga0256839_1006588_pt1 | contig 10124 bp, 5 predicted proteins | sample 354166metaG_FD_185968 | JGI IMG/M metagenome (GOLD analysis project Ga0256839, IMG submission 185968) | Hydrothermal vent microbial communities from Mid Atlantic Ridge, Atlantic Ocean - 354-166 | ecosystem: Environmental > Aquatic > Marine > Hydrothermal vents | place: Atlantic Ocean: Mid... | reverse complement strand
TTATCTCTATGTTATTACAACGATTTTTATTGGCGGGCGTATGCGCCTGCTTGGTATTACCTGTTTGGGCGGATTCATCGCCTAACACTCCTATATTGTCTATCAGCACCAGCAGTGTGCAAAAAATAGACACTTCACTTCCGTTGTTTATTGAAAAAGTGTGGGCAGAAAGCCCCGAGGTTAAGGCGGCGCAATCGTCGGTTAACACGGCGCTTGCTTATGCCGATGGCGCAGATCAACCGCTTTATAACCCCAGTTTACTCTTAGATGCTGAGCGCAGTGGTGTAGTAAATACCGCAGTGGTTGGCTTTAATCAAACCTTAGATTGGAGTGACCAGCGAGAAGCGCAAGGTCAAGTCGCCAATCAGCGGGTTTTAATGGCGCAAGCGGCGTTAGTGCAAGTAAAGCAAAAAGTGGCCATTGAAACCTTGAGTGCCTTAGCGAAATACACCACAGCGCAGCAGATGCAAGCGTTAGGTTTACATCGCATTGCGTTAATGCAACGGTTTATGGAGACGGTTAAACAGCGTCAATTGGCGGGGGATATGGGTGCACTGGAAGGGATGTTAGCGCAAGTGGCTTACAGTGAAGTGTTGATGCAACAGGCGGCGATTGATAGTCAATTAGCAGAATCTGAAGCGGCGTTGCAGTCGGTGACGGGGTTGGTGTTATCGCAGTGGCCCTCTCTGCCAGTTGAATTGGCCTCTCCTCCAGCACAAGTGGCGGATCGTTGGCTTAAAAACTTACCTGAATTGACGCTTTTACAGCATCGAATTGAAGCGGCAAAAGCGCGGATATTAGTCACTGAACGCATCAATCGTGCTGCGCCAACCATTGGCGTACGTGCCGGTCGTGAAGGGTCTGATACGTTGTTGGGGGTGAGTTTGGAAATTCCGCTGTTTGTGCGCAATGACTTTAAAGCCGATGTACGTGCGCTGTCTTATGAAGCGGCAACAGAAGAGCAGTTGTATCAAGCGGCGTACCGTCGTGCGAATGCGCGTTTAGAGGGCAGTTTAGGACGGTATCAAAACACGACACACGCATGGCGTGTTTGGGTAAGTGAAGGGCAAACGGCACAACGTGAACAGGGTGAATTGTTAGAAAGAATGTGGCAGGCGGGTGAGTTGACGGCAACGGATTATTTGATTCAAGCCAAACAGAGTCTTGAAACCGAAAAAGCCGCCACGGTATTAATGGGTGAGGTCTGGCAAGCGGCGATTGCTTGGTTGGATGCATCAGGTCAAGTGAAGAATTGGTTGAGTATCAACCCATAAAAATAATCAGAGATCTTTGCATGAGAGGGGCGCGAGAGAAAAAAGAGATGAAATGTGACTGATTGAGGCGGAAAACGCAGGGAATACTTAGGTATTCACAAGGTTTTCAACGAAAATCAGGCATATTTCAGCCTTTTTTATCCGTGCATCCTTTCGTGCAAAGGTCTCTCAATATTTGGAGAATCAAAAATGAATACAAATGCAGTGTTATTGATATTAGCGAGTTTAGCGGTCTCCAGTGCCAGTTATGCCGGCGAAGGACATAATCATCAACAAGAGACAAGAACCAGTTTGATGAGTGAAGAGAGTCATGAAGGGCACGATCACTCTGAAGATAAGTCGGATGATTCGCATGATGACCACGGCGGACATGATGATCATGAAGGACATGGAGGACATGGTGGTCATGACGATCACGGTGAGGAATCTTCTGTTGTGGAGCTTAGTACGGCACAACGTGCGATGGCGGGTATTGAAACTTTAGTGGTGCAAACCCAAGCTCTGGGTCAACCGATTACCGCACCGGGTGAGGCAAAATTGAATGCCTATAAAACCACTAAAATCACACCAAGAACGCCCTCTCAAGTGATGGAGCGCCATGTTCGATTGGGCGATCATGTTACAAAAGGTCAGCCACTGGTCACGCTGTCGAGTATGGAGATGGCAGAAGCGCAAGGGGCGTTGATTCAAGCCAATGCGGAGTTGCGTCGCGTGAAACAGTTGGGGCAAAAAGTGGTCTCAGGCAAACGATTTGTCACCGCACAAATCGCCTATCAACTGGCATATGCCAAGGTGAATGCCTATGGCATGACCCAGTCGCAAATTAAAACGTTTTTACGAAAAAACAATGCCACCAATGCCACGGGCGAGTTTCAACTGTTGTCGTTTCAAACCGGCACGGTAATGAGTGATGATTTTGTGGTGGGCGAATTGATTGAACCGGGTCAGGTGCTCTTGACCATCAGTGATGAGTCGGTGTTGTGGATTGAAGCGCGTTTAACCCCAGAAGATGCGGCACGTATTACCTTAGGTGCGCCCGCTCGTGTGCAAATTGGTACACAGTGGCTAGCAGGAAAAGTGGTGCAAGCACGCCATGCGTTGGATGAGGTCACTCGTACGTTATCGGTCAATATTGAAGTGGCCAATGAGCAAGACCATGTACATCCCGGTCAATTTGTCCATGTGGTGATTGAGAGTCAAGATAAGTTGCAAGGCATTGTGTTGCCCGTTGAAGCGGTCGTACCAAGCCCCGATGGACACTGGCAGGTATTTGTGGAAACGGCAACGGGACAGTTTGAGCCAAAAGAGGTTGAAGTGCTGCAAACTGTGGGCGACCAAATGTTGATAAAAGGGTTAGCAGAGGGTACGACCATTGTGGGTAAGGGAGCGTTCTTTGTGCAGTCTCAAATGGCAAAAGGCGGCTTTGATCCGCACAACCACTAAACAGTAAACAAACAAAATAAGTAACGGTTTAGGTTACAGCTAAATCGTTACATAAATGGAAGATAAGATATGTTTAATCGATTGATTGACTGGTCAGTAACCAACCGTTTATTGGTGGTGATTGGCTTAATGGCGATGTTGGCATCGTCGGTTTTGGTGATTCCAAAACTCAATCTGGATGCGTTTCCAGATGTAACCAATGTTCAGGTCGCAATTAATACCGAAGCGCCCGGGTTGGCTTCTGAGGAGGTCGAAAAGCTGATCACCTTTCCTATTGAAGCGGTGATGTATGCGCTGCCCGATGTGGAGCAAGTGCGCTCGATCTCTAAAACAGGGTTGTCGGGCATTACCGTGGTCTTTAAAGAGGGCAAAGACATCTATTTTGCCCGTCAGTTGGTGTTTGAACGACTGCAAGCGGCTAAAGAGTTGATTCCTGAAGGAGTGGGAACCCCAGAAATTGGCCCCAATACCTCGGGCTTAGGACAGGTGTATCAATACCTGTTAGTGGCGGATGAAAAAAGTGGCTTGGATGCCATGGCATTGCGCAGTTTAAATGACTGGGTGGTGAAGCTACTGTTAATGCCAGTGGACGGTATTACCGAAGTGCTCTCGTTTGGGGGCGATGTTCGGCAGTATCAAGTGAACATTAATCCATCACGTTTATTGGCGTATGGTTTAAGCCAGCAAGATGTCATTAATGCGTTGGAAAATAACAATTCGAATGCCGGCGGTTGGTATATGGATCGCGGGCAAGAGCAGTTAGTGATTCGGGGTGTGGGTTGGTTAAGCCATGACCAAAAAGGGCTGCAAGAGTTGCGCCAAATCCCTTTAAAAACGGTAGATGGTACGGTGGTAACCATCCAACAAGTCGCCACGGTTGAGTTGGGCAGTGAGATTCGCCAAGGCGCGGTCACCATGACCCGACGCGATGCACAAGGCAATCCAGAAGTATTGGGCGAAGTGGTCGCGGGCATTGTGTTAAAACGCATGGGCGCAAACACCAAAAGTACCATTGATGGCATTAATGAGCGTGTGGCGCTCATTGAACAAGCCCTGCCAGAAGGGGTGCGTTTTGAACCGTTTTACGATCAAAGCGATCTGATTACGCAGGCGGTCACCACCGTGGTTAATGCGCTGTTATTGGCGTTTGTGTTTATTGTGGTGGTCTTGGCGCTGTTCTTAATGAACTTGCGGGCGACCTTTTTAGTGCTGATTTCGATTCCGATCTCCATCGGCATGGCGTTGATGATTATGGCGTGGTTTGATTTATCCGCCAACTTAATGTCGCTTGGAGGGATCGCGGTCGCGATTGGAATGCTGGTCGATGGCTCGGTGGTGATGGTCGATAATATGTACAAACATCTCTCACACCCCGATGCGGTACACGACAAGCAACTGCGCGCACGGGTGGGAGCGAAAGACAGCGACCCTTATGACGTGGAACACGATAAAAATGGCATTGCCCTCCGATTAAAAATGGCGGGTAGAGAGGTGGTGCGTCCCATCTTTTTTGCCACCTCCATTATTTTGGTGGTGTTTTTACCGCTGTTCAGTTTTGAAGGGGTCGAGGCCAAACTGTTTCAACCGATGGCAATTAGCATTATGTTAGCGGTGGTCTCCGCACTGTTGGTCGCGCTGATTATTGTGCCCGCCTTAGCAACTTACCTATTTCGTCATGGCGTACGTGAGCGAGAGAGCTTTGTGTTAAAGCCTTTGGATGCGCTGTATCGTCGTACGTTAAACTGGGCATTAGGCCGAACCAAAGTCGTGGTGGGTGGATCGCTGGTGTTATTAATTGGCGCACTGGCACTGCTGCCACAGCTCGGCACCGAGTTTGTGCCAGAGTTGGAAGAGGGAACGATTAACTTACGCGTCACCTTAGCACCCTCTGCCAGTTTAGACACCACCTTAAGCGTCGCACCTAAATTGGAGGCGATGTTATTGGAGTTTCCCGAGGTCACTTATGCGCTAAGTCGAATCGGTCGTCCTGAAATTGGAGGGGACCCTGAACCCGTCAATAATATTGAAATCTATATTGGATTAAAACCCGTCAGTGAGTGGACCAGTGCCAGTAATCGACAAGAGCTACAGGGGTTGATGGAGCATAAGCTGGAACAACATCCAGGACTGCTCTTGAACTTTTCACAACCGATTGCGACTCGAGTGGATGAGTTACTTTCGGGGGTAAAAGCACAATTAGCGATTAAACTCTTTGGGCCCGATTTAGCGGTATTGGCTGAAAAAGGTCAAGCCATTGAAAAGGCCATTCAAAGCATTGAAGGCACGCGTGATGTGGCGATGGAGCAAATTACAGGGGAGGCACAATTGGTGGTGCGTCCTGACCGAGCACAGCTCTCTCGTTACGGATTAGCGGTGGGCGATGTGATGGTCATTGTGCGTGATGGGCTGGGTGGTCGTGCCGCAGGGCAGATTATTCACGGCAACGAACGTTACGATATTTATGTGCGGTTAGACCAAGCATTCCGTACCAACCCCAGTGCCATTGCCGATTTACGTTTGCAATCGCCAACGGGCTCTTGGGTGCGCTTAGGCGATGTCGCGCAAATTAGCATTGAATCGGGTGTACCACAAGTGCGCCGAGACGATGTGCAACGCCGCGTGGTGATTCAATCCAATGTGCAAGGGCGAGACATGGGCAGCGTGGTCAATGATATTCGTGCCGCCATTGCTGAGCAAGTGGATCTACCGGCGGGCTATTCGGTGGACATTGGCGGTCAATTTGAGAGTCAACAACGGGCGCAAAAACGCCTCAGTATGGTGGTGCCACTGTCGTTGGCACTGATTGCACTGCTGCTCTACTTTATGTTTCACTCCGTTGGGCAAACACTGTTGATTTTAGTCAACGTACCTTTGGCGGTGATTGGGGGTATTTTTTCACTGTATCTCTCAGGACAATACCTCTCCGTTCCCAGCTCCATTGGGTTTATCACCCTGTTTGGCGTAGCGGTATTAAACGGCGTGGTGATGGTAGAGAGCATTAACCAACGAGTGGCCGACGGATTAGCGGTAAAAGAGGCGGTCTTTAGTGGCGCAACCTCTCGATTGCGACCGGTTTTAATGACCGCAATTACTTCCGCACTGGGGTTAATTCCAATGTTGATGTCGACTGGCGTGGGGGCGGAAATTCAGAAACCGTTAGCCACAGTGATTGTCGGCGGACTGTTTACCGCAACCTTTTTAACACTGTTTGTACTGCCTGCACTGTATACCTTCTTCTCAAAAGGTAAACTAGAGGATATGCGTTAACCATAATAAAACCCCCTGCCAGCCTCCCCCTTGACCAGGGGGAGGAGAAAAACAGAGCTGATTGTCAGGTTGTTCTTTAACTCCCTCCCCTGACAAGGGGAGGGTTGGGGTGGGGTTATTTGGAGGTTTAGAAAGTTATGTCACACGATCATCATCACCATCATAATATCGATGCCATGGACGACCGAAAACTGGGCTGGGCGATTGCTATTAATTTGTTGCTCACACTGGCACAAATTATCGGTGGCGTCATCTCAGGCAGTTTGGCGTTGATTGCCGATGCGTTGCATAATTTTAGCGATGCCGCTTCCTTACTCATTGCGTGGGTCGCCCGTAAAATAGGCCGTAAACCTGCCGATCAGATTAAAACGTTTGGCTACAAACGGGCAGAGTTGATTGCAACCTTAGTCAATCTGGTTACTTTGGTTATTGTCGGTCTCTATCTGGTGTACGAAGCGTTGTGGCGCATGTTTGAACCCCAAATCATCGAAGGTTGGATGGTGGTGATTGTCGCCAGCATTGCGCTGGTAATTGATGTGGTCACCGCGATGCTCACCTATCGAATGTCCAAAAACAGCATGAATATTCGTGCGGCATTTTTACACAATGTTTCGGATGCATTGGCCTCTTTGGGGGTCATTATTGCGGGCACTTTAATTATTCTATACGACTGGTATTGGACCGACACCGCCTTAACCCTCTTGATTGCCGCCTATGTGCTGTATCAGGCGGCGAGCATGTTGCCCAAAACCATTCATATTCTGATGCAAGGTGCGCCAGATAATATCGACATAAAAGAGGTCATTCAAGCGATGGAAACCATAGGGGGGGTAAAAAACATTCATCATGTGCATTTATGGCAGTTAGATGAACACTCAAATGCGTTAGAAGCGCATGTGGTGATTGCAGACTTTATGAAAACAGAAACCGTGAAACAGGCATTGAAAACGCTGTTAGCAGAGCGGTTTGGCTTAAGGCACTCAACACTGGAGTTTGAAGTAACCCACTGTGGTCAAGTATGTGGTGGTGAGCGTTTAGAAAAAGGTTAAGGGTTTCTTAAGGCTCTTTTAAGACTTAATAATTGATCTATGTCAATTTAAGTCCTATACTGGAACCAACTTAAATGAATCCCCTATTTATTTAAAGTTAAGACTTTCCCCAAAAGTCTTTTAAAGTTGTTTTATTTATTGCTCCTCAGATTAAGCCCTCTATTTTAATAAATAGGGGGCTTTTTTTTTGCTTTTTTGGCAATAAAGATTGAAAATGAATTGCATCGTATACATTAAAGATTGCATCATCTTTTTTAAATAAAATAGGAATCGTATTATGATTATTATGTGTCCTCATTGCAGTGGTCTTAACCGTGTACCCGATGAGAAGCTTTCGACGCAAGCTGTTTGTGGAAAGTGTAAAGCGAACTTATTTACAGGCCAACCGATTGAGATGACGGGGGAGCAGTTTTTACGCGCTCTGCAAAAAACCGATCAACCCTTAGTGGTCGATTTTTGGGCGCCTTGGTGTGGTCCATGTAAAAACTTTGCCCCTGTTTTTAGTCAGGCAGCGGCACAGCTTGAGCTGAAAGCGCGTTTTATTAAAATCAATACTGAAATTGAGCAACAAATTGCTGCACAATTCAATATTCGTTCGATACCAACGCTAGCGATCTTTAAAGCAGGACAAGAGGTCACTCGTATGTCTGGTGCAATGGATTTAGGCGGTTTTACCCAGTGGGTTAATCGATCCATTTAAACCTGGGGTCAGAGTAAAATATTTCTCCCCCCCCTGTTTTTTTAGACAGCAGGGGGTATGCAAGGCGCATTCAAAATGAAAATTGGTTTGGCATTAGGCAGTGGCTCTTCTCGTGGCTGGTCACACATTGGGGTCATTAAAGCGTTAACCCGTTTAGGCATCGCGCCCGATATTGTGTGCGGTACTTCCATTGGTGCATTAGTGGGTGCTTCTTATGTTTCAAATAATCTTGAAAAACTGGAAGCGTGGGTCTGCTCACTGAGTAAATTGGATATTGCTCGGTTTTTTGAGATTAATACCGCTTTGAATGGCTTTGTAAATACAGAGCGACTGCACTATTTTTTAAATCAATACGTTGCCAGTGATACGCTATTCATTGAACACCTGACCAAACAGTATGCCGCGGTTGCGACGGACTTAGAGACGGGACGGGAGATCTGGTTAACCGAGGGGTCTATTTTGGAGGCCGTTTGGTCCTCTATCTCTCTGCCGGGGCTTTTTCCAGCCATTAAAAATAATAATCGCTGGGTGGTGGATGGTGGTTTAGTCAACCCCGTTCCAGTCTCTGTTTGTCGAGCGATGGGGGCGGATGTGGTGATTGCAGTGAACTTAAATGGCGACTTGGTGGGCAAACACACTCGACAAAAACCACAGAGTACGCGCATTCAAAAAAATGCAGGAGTTATTGATAAGATCACCAGTTTTGCCGCCGAGTATACCTCTCCAATTTTCTCAATAAAAAACAGAGAAGAGCAGCCGCCAAGTCTGTTTGAAGCCTTAGCCAGTTCGGTAAATATTACACAAGATCGTATTACCCGAAGCCGTATGGCGGGTGATCCACCCGATATATTACTCTCTCCAAAGTTGGCGAATATTGAGTTATTGGAGTTCTATCGAGCGCGTGAAGCGATTAAAGAGGGTGAAAGGTGTGTTGAACGTATGCTGCCTGAAATACAGCATGTTCTGAATCAATATTGAAGTCGATAAAGTTGCTTTAAGATTAAGGGTCGATAGCGTTATTTTACTCTGACCCCAGATTTTCTTTCCCCCCCTATCAAACATTCTGTTTTACCCATGTTAACGTCATTTTTTGGAGATTTGTCCACTGTTTTTTGTGGTTATTTTCTGTGGTTTGTTGTGCGTATAGCTGTTGATTGAGTTGCTCTATGAGAGTGGCTGGTGGATTGCATGATTGGGTTTGTTGACACCATGTTTGCCACTCGCCTAGGGTTTGAATTTTATGGTTGCTATGCGTTTGGCTCCACTGTTGCAGCGCGTACCAGAGTTCTTTGGCGTGGTGAGTGTGTTGTATTTTTTGGATGAGTTGTTGTTTTAACCAGAAATTCTTGAGCCGTATTTTCAGCCAGTTACCAACTAAAAAAAGTGCCACAACGCTTAGTAGCATCACAACACCTTTACCGAACCAAATAATGGCACTGGGTAAAGTTAAACGTGGTTGTGCAGGCAGAAAAAAGGACTCTAACTTACCGCTCTCTGGATTAAAAAAGGGGAGGTTGAGTGCCGGAAAGTGTGTCCATCCGAACTGAGTGATTCGATAAGGCAGATGTAGAGTGATCTGGTTTTGTAGACCGCTGGTGGTCCACTGAGTAGTGATTTTTTGTGAACTACTGAGCCACTCTATGGCTGGGTCATAAGGGATCTGTTCAATCAGTTGGCGTCCCAGTTGTTTAAGTTGAGTAGCATTCAGGTTTTGACTGCTCAGGTGCCATACCCAGTAGTTAAGCTTGCCCTGTTCTTGCAGATAAGTGAGGGGCGAAGGGGTGACTTGGAGTTGCCCGACGGTGACGGTGGCTGGTAAAAAATGAGGCAACGGTTTTATCTGTGCGGTGAGTGGGCGATCAAAAAAATACCACTTTTGATTGGAGGGGTTTTTAATGACCACGGCGGGAGAGGTCAGTTGAATGGTGGGCGTGTCTTGAGGGGTGATGGCAGGCATGGTGTAGCGTGCAATGAGGATTTCCGTTTTTCCGTTATCGTTCTGTTTGGGTAGCGGGGATGATGAATTTGAGGTTGCAACGGTATCCATGGCCAAGGGGGAAACACGAACTTGGTAGGGTGTGGGGGTTTCCAACATTGAAGTGGGTGGCTTCATCGTCGCTTTATTGGCACGGTTTTGTAGCCACACGCTGGCTTTCCAAGCGGTATTTTGTTGTGGATATAGGCGTTCGGGAGGACGATTCCACTGAATAGCGACTTGTGGGTTGGCTTGTACCGTGAGGCTAAATTTGGGCAGTTTTATGCGCCCTACTTGCTGTTCTGTAAAGTGGAATTGACCGTGCGTAAAGGGGTATAACCGAACTTTGATACGATTAAACCCGATGTCGATCTCCTCTATTTTTAGATGTGACTGCCAAGATGACCAGTCAATTT
>Ga0256839_1006587_pt1 | contig 10125 bp, 8 predicted proteins | sample 354166metaG_FD_185968 | JGI IMG/M metagenome (GOLD analysis project Ga0256839, IMG submission 185968) | Hydrothermal vent microbial communities from Mid Atlantic Ridge, Atlantic Ocean - 354-166 | ecosystem: Environmental > Aquatic > Marine > Hydrothermal vents | place: Atlantic Ocean: Mid... | reverse complement strand
TGCGTGTCGAGATGGTCGCCAGCAGTTCATACGGCAGCCGGCTCCAGTCAGCCGTCATGAAATCTTCGGTATTGACACACCGGATGACCACCGGTTGCTCGTAGGTCCGCGCATCTCCCATCACTCCGACGCTTTCGACGGGTAGCAGCACGGCGAAGGCCTGGGAGGTGCTGCGATACAGTCCGGCCGCTTTGATCTCGTTGACCAGGATCGAATCGGCTTCGCGCAGTACGGCCAGTCGTTCTCGTGTGACTTCGCCCAGGCAGCGGACGGCCAGACCGGGGCCGGGAAAGGGATGTCGCCACACGAGATCTTCGGGAAGTCCCAGTTCCAGGCCGAGTCGCCGCACTTCGTCTTTGAACAGATCGCGTAGCGGTTCGATCAGTTCGAACCCCAGCTCCTCGGGCAGGCCTCCCACGTTGTGGTGCAGTTTGATGGTGGCAGCCGGCCCGTCGGGAGCAGCTCCGCTTTCGATCACGTCGGGATAGAGCGTGCCCTGCGCCAAATAGCGGGCGTCCTTGATCTTGGCTGCTTCTTCCTTGAAGCAGTCGATGAAACAGTGGCCGATGATCCGCCGCTTTTCTTGAGGCTCGGTAACGCCTCGCAAAGCGTCGAGGAAACGGTCTTGAGCGTGCACGACATGCAGATCGGTGCGGAAGTGGTGGCTGAATTCGGCGATGACCGATGCCTGTTCGTCTTTCCGCAGCAATCCATTATCGACCAGGATGCAGGAAAGTCGATCGCCGATGGCTTCATACAGCAGCGCGGCGGTCACCGCCGAGTCGACTCCGCCCGACAGCCCGCAGAGGACTCGGTCGTCGCCCACCCGCCGGCGGATTTCGGCGATCGTCTGGCGGGCGAAGTCGGCCAGTTTCCACGTGCCCCCGCAACCGCAGACGTTCATGACGAAGTTGCGCAGTACGATCGAGCCTTGCGGGGTGTGCGTCACCTCGGGGTGGAACTGCAAACCGTACACCGGCATCGACTCGTGCTTGACGGCGGCGATGGGACAGGTATCGGTGGCGGCCAAGGGCAGGAACGAGTCCGCCACCTGCGTCACCTGATCCCCATGGCTCATCCACACGTCGGTCTCTTCGGGGAGTCCGTCGAACAACTCGCACTGGCGGAGGATCTCGCAGCGGGCTCGGCCATATTCTCGAGTCGACGAACTATCGACTTTTCCGCCGAGGATCTCGCACACCAGTTGCATGCCGTAGCAGATGCCCAGGATGGGAAGCCCGAGCTGGAAGATGGCCGGATCGCACCGCGGGGCTCCCTCTTCGTACACGCTGGCCGGGCCTCCGGAGAGCACGAGGCCTCGGGGATGGTGAGCCATCACCTGCTGCGCCGAAATATCGTGCCTGACGATCTCGCAATAGACGTTCTGTTCGCGGATTCTGCGAGCGATCAACTGGGCGTACTGCGATCCGAAGTCGAGTACGAGCACGCGTTCATCGGCGACGGTACCAGGTGTGGACGACGTCTGCTCGGTTGCCGTGGACATTTCCAAGAGCCGGAACCTGCATCGGTGTGTTGAGAACCTGTAACAAAACCCGCCGCGCCGTTTTCCGGCCTCGGGTGTGTTGCTTGCGGCAGGGAGTTTCGTGACAGCCTCTTAGAAACGAAAAAAACCGCCTGTGCGGGGGCGGTTCCAAGACGAGTCCCGATTATACGCGCCCGCGCTGCCATCAACCAGCCCGGGGGATCTTTCTTTTCACTTCGGATCGGGTGGCGCCGGTCATGACGGTTGGTCCGTTGTAGGGCCGGCGCCGTGCGATTACGATGGAATTTGTGGCCGGTACGAGGCCGGTTGCGTTCCTCGCATGTTGTTTGGAGTCTTCTCGTGCACATTCTGCTCACGAACGACGACGGCGTCTATGCTCCCGGGCTGGCGGCCATGGAGCGCGAACTGCAGGCGTTGGGCGACGTGACGGTGGTGGCACCGGCGACCGAACAGTCGGGAGTGGGCCATTTGATCACCTTCTTGACCCCCCTGGTCTGTCTGGAAGTCTATGACGGCGACCGCCGTCGGGGCTGGGCCGTGGAAGGAAGTCCGGCCGACTGCGTGAAGCTGGCGGTATCGGAACTGTGCGAGGTGCGTCCCGACCTCGTGGTCAGCGGCATCAATAATGGGCTCAACGCCGGCATCAACGTCCTTTATTCGGGAACGGTGGCCGCGGCCATCGAAGGAGCGTTCTTCGGCATCCCCAGCATTGCCGTGTCGCTGGAGTACGACGAACATGCCGATTTCGACCGGGCGGCGCGGCTGGCGGTGCGCATCGTCGAACAACTGACCGAACATCCCCACCCGCCGGCTCGGCTATTCAACGTGAACATCCCTCGCGTGGCGCTGGAGGAGCCTCGAGGCGTCTGTGTCGTGCCGATGGGAGTGGCTCGCTACGGCGAACACTTCATTCGCCGCCAGGACCCTCAGGGACGCACCTATTTCTGGGCCACCATTGATCCGCCGCCCCGCGACGACAATCCGGAAACCGACTTGAGCGCGCTGAAGGAAGGCTTCGTAACCGTGACTCCCCTGCACTACGATCTGACGCTGCAGCCGGCCCTGGCCACCATGCAGAACTGGCATTTCGACCTCACGGAGGTTCCCCAATGAGCGGTTTGCGTTTGAATGTTGCCGCCGAAGTCGCATCGAGAATCCCGGCCGTCGCCGGCGCTCTGGCCGTCATCGTGCTGGCATGCGCGGGCTGCCGGCCTCCGGCGGCCTCCTCGACCGGCGATGCGGAGCCGTCCGAGCAGCAGGCTCCGGTGGTGGCGCAGAAGGCGGGAGTCGGCGTGGGCAAGTCGACCCAGGCAATGGATCGACACGGAAAGACGGGAGACGTCGTTGCCGGCCCCGCCAAGACACTGTTTCGCACCCAGGAGAAACTGGTGTTCGAGATTCAGATCCCGCAGGCTTTGAACCTCTACAAAGCCGAGCATGGCAAGGGACCGCAAAGTCACGACGAGTTCATGGAGAAGATCATCCGTCGCAACAGCATCAAGTTGCCCGAACTGCCCCCGGGAAGACACTATCAATTCGACGTGGAAAAACAGGAGTTGTGGGTTGTCCCCGACACGCAGTAGTCCGATACCGCTGGAATCTTCTGGCGGAGTGTTCCGGACTCCTCACCATCCCCTCGCAACATGGAACTGACAACGATGAGACTCAAGTGGATAGCGGTCGGGTTGCTGAGCGTCTGGGTCGGCGATGCCACATTGGTGTCAGCGGCCGACTGGATCGTCGCTCCTTCGTATTACACTCACGACCAGAGCACCGGCAAACGCGTTGCCCAATATGCGGCGATTGGTCCGGTGTATGTCTATGGCCGCTCCGATTACGCCGATAGCGGTTTCCACCACTACCGAAGCACCATCGCCTTCGGCGGCTCGGTGGACAACTACTATCGGGTCCGCGAATGGGGGCGACCGGTGCGTCCGTTCGGCGAGTGGCTGCGGCCTTATCGGCCGTATTCGGTGCCGTTCCCTCTGTGGAACTCTCCCTATCGCGGCATGTACCAGTTCTATTCCGGCTGGCCGGCCTACCCCGGTGGGAATCCGTATCCCGGGCCCCATCCGCATCCGGGACCGCAACCCGGCGGCGCACCGTGAGGGGCTCGGTGGGCTCAGGGCGGGTACCATCGAAACGAGGCCTTACCCACGTGCCCTTCGGCTACCGGCCGGCGGCCCGCTTGAGCATCCGGGCTCGCAGGCGGTCTCCGTGTTGCTGTGGCCAGGAAGTCTTTTCGAGCAGCTTGATCGCTTGATCCGATTGGCCCAGCAGTTCGTAGCAGCGAGCCAGATTGTATTGGGCTCCCGCGTTGAGATCGCCTTGAGGAAATGCCTGCAAGGTGCGCTCTTTGAACCAGTTGACGGCCACGTCGACCATCCCCGAATCGTAGTGGGCCAGCGCCAACCAGTAGCTGGCCAGGTACTTGGCCTCCCGTCGCAAGTTGATTTGCTGTTGCAGACGGGCTTGGAATTGTCCGGGCGATTCCCGGTCTTCCCGCTCGAGCCCCCACTGCTCCTGGAGTGACCGCGAGCGAGGAAGGCGCGCCAGCGCCTCATTGGGCGTGCGCGACTCCAAATACAGCGTTTTGGCACCGGGTTGCTTTCCCTGGTCGACGTACCAGCCCAACGCGTGCCGTCGCCGAGCTTCATGGAGCATCGGCAGTTCCCGCAAAATACTCAAGGGGCGCATGTCCCGCTGGGCCTGCGACGGATGGAGTTCGAAGTACTTTCGAAGATTCCGCTGGAAGATGGCGGTTTCAAACGGAAGGTTCCAAAGGCGGATGCGACCGCTGCCGCCGAAGAACGGGTCGACTTGAGTCAATTGCCGAGCCAGTCGCGAAGGACGTACCGTCAACACCATCTGGTGCCGGGTGGGCAGCGAGTCTTCCAGGACGGCCATCCGCCGAGACAGGTATTCCGGTGAGCCATCGATGAGTGCCACGAGCTGGCTCAAGTCGGCATCGGCGAAAGCGTACGGTCGATTGCCGACAACCAGACGCTGGGGCCACTGGGCATCGCTGCGCAGATCATCGAGTGTCGCCACGCTTCCCGGTTCTTTGCCCGGAATGGGGAGGCCCAACTGCGGGTCGAACAGATAGAGTCGTTTGGCGATCAGCACGGCGCAGAGCCACGGCCGAGGTCGTGGCGTTCCGCCGGGGTCGAGCCCCAGCATGAATGCCGGGAGGTTGCGTTGCCGACACAGCAGGAGCATGACTCGAGCTCGATTGAGAGCATCCCCGCGACCGGTCATCAGGTTCTGCAGCGGGTAGAACCGGTAGCCGGGGCCCGGTTCGGCTCGCATCGACGGGAACGTCGGCTGCTTCTCGGATTCGCTCGATCCGAACGTGGGCCCCTGAGTGATCAAGCGGGGGTAGTTGAGGAGCGGTTCCAGGTAGATGTGACGCACGGTCCAATCGAACATGCGGCAGGCTTCCTGCAACGCCTGATGATCGCCGGAAGTCAGTTCGGATTGCCGTTCGATCCAATCGTCCAACAGCGGGGGAAGCGGCTGGTTCATCGCCTCCTTGCTGATCGAATGCACCCACCAAGTCTCTTCGAGAAACGCGCGGTCGCTGGGAACGAACTGCAAACGCTCCAGTCGCTTGACCTCAGGGATCGCCTGCAATTCGGGCATCAGCCGTTTGACCAGCGAATCGAGTTGCCAGTCGGTCTGGGGCTCGTGGGAAAGCAGCCAGCGATTCAAGTGGTAGACCGCATCGTCCGACGACCGACGAGTGGCGTCCAAGTCGAACAAGTACTGCATGGCCAGACCGAAGTGGTCCCGTTTGGCCACGCGGATCTCGGTGTGCGTTGCCGGTCCGATCGCTCGAGTCTCCTCCCGGCGACAAGATGCCAGCAGGCCGGCAACGGCGATCATCGCGCCGCCGGCCCAAATCATCGATTGGGTTGTCTTCACGTTGGTGTACTCTTATGCCTGACAGTGAGGGAAATCGTGCACGTCTGGTGCTCGAGGGTTTATGGAGCCGCGCTCGGCCCACTCGTGTGAATGCGGGGACTTCACGCTATCTCTATCTACCACGTAACGTGTCATCGGGTTCACCCCGCTGGGGGACTCTGTTCGAGAAATGCGTCGCCTCTCAGTGATGCCGTGGCCGCCTGTGCGAGTTGGACCGCCCTGCCCTAGGTCCGAAATGCTGCGCGAGCTGCCTCTCGCAACCGCAACAGGTCCCGAATCAGGTCGGGAAACTCGGCCAAAGGGACCATGTTGGCGCCGTCGCTGGGGGATTCCTCGGGGCGCGGATGCGTTTCAAAAAAGAGTCCGTCCACGCCGACGGCCACCGCGGCTCGTGCCAACGGGGCCACCATTTCCCGGTCGCCGCCCGTCCGTCCCTGCGGTCCACCCGGCCGCTGGACGCTGTGAGTAGCGTCGAACACGACCGCTGCCCCCAGCCGTCTCATGACCACCAGCGAGCTGAAGTCGTTGACCAGCCGCCCGTAACCGAAAAACGTACCCCGCTCGCACAACACGATGTTCGAGCAGCCCGAAGACTCCAGCTTGCCGACTACGTGTCGCATATCGTCGGGAGCCAGGAACTGTCCTTTCTTGACGTGAACGGCCTTGCCGGTTTCGGCCGCCGCTACCAACAGGTCCGTTTGCCGACAGAGGAAGGCAGGGATCTGAATCAGATCGCAGACGCGGCTCACTGGTTCCGCCTGATCGGGCAAGTGGATGTCCGTCGTAACCGGCACCCCGAATTGTTCCCGTACTTCGGATAGTTGCTCCAGCCCCTCCACCAGTCCGACGCCCCTGTACGAAGATAGGCTCGTGCGGTTGGCCTTGTCGAACGAAGCCTTGAAAATCCATTGGACCGGCAGGTCTTGCAGCGAGGCTTGGAGTTCCGAAGCAATCTGCAGCGTGAGTTGGCGGGACTCGAGGACGCAGGGGCCGGCAATCAGCAGCAACGGCTGTCCGTCTCCCACCCGGTAGGGGCCGATGGAAACGGCAATGGGCTGTGAGGAGGTCATCGCTTCGGGTCCTGCGCTGGCAGTGATGGCTTGGGGTGGTCGATGAGGAAGCGGTCTTCGGATTCCGGCAGGTCCCCGGCTGGTGGGACTGCCGAAGGTCGACGGGGCATGGGCCACTGGGCTCGCCGTCTCATCGTAGCCCCGCGCGTTCGTCAGGGGAACTCGCCCCAGCCGGATGGATCAGAGAGACCCGGCTTGGCAGGACACGCACCTCGATGGGGAGGGTGCCACCGGGGTCTCCGTCGAACTGCCAGGGGACACCCGTCTCCGACTCGCCGTCAGCCACTTCAACGATTACCGACTCCACCGAGGCCAGCGTGCAGCCGGAAAGGCGCGTGTGCCGCCCCAGAATGACCTGAGATAGGTAATAGAGCCCTTTGAAGAGCGAACCTGAACGGAACAAACACAGATCGAGTCGTCCGTCGGTTCCCGAAGCATGAGGCACGAAGGTGAGACCGCGAGCGTAGCGGGGCAAATTGACAATGAAAGCCCACTTTCCCTGCCACTGACGAACGGGTCGGCCCGGTAAGTCAGCGTCGCGATACCGCACCAGCAGGGTGGGATAGCGGTAGTTCCGGATCGTGTGAAGGATGGGACCGAGATAGGTGAATTGATGGATGTGGCCGCGACGAGCCCCGTGGACTTGCTTGACGACTTCCGCATCGAATCCGCAGCCGACCATCAGCAGGAAAAGCTGTCCGTTGCACTCCCCGGCGTCATAGCGCACCACCGGACCCGATTCGACGGCCGCGGCAATCGATTCGGGGCAGCGACGATGTCCCAGGTAGTGAGCCAGCAGGTTTTCGGTTCCCAGTGGCAGGGGAATCAAAGGAATGTCGGGGGGCGCCAGTTGGGCCACCAGATTGGCGGTGCCGTCGCCTCCCGCCATTACCACGGCTCGTACGTCACATGGTCGAGCCTGTTTCAGTGCCTCTCCCAGGTCCTGCGGATTGTCGAAGCGAGTCACTTGCAGCGACCGGACACGCAGCCGGGATTCGAGCTGGTCGACGGTTTGTGCCGACTCGCGGGCCCCGGCTCGAGGGTTCGACAGGATCCAGACCTCGCGAGCAGGACGATCTTGGAGGTTCATCAGACCAGCCGGTAGTAGGGTCCCAGGGTAGACAAGCGATTCGGACAGTCCGATGAACCACGAGTCGGAAAGCCTGTTCGGCGTTCCGCGGCCGGTTGCTAGGCTCCCCGGTAGCGCAACCGTTCCTGGAGTTGGGTGACCAATGTTCTGAGTTCGGCAACGCGGCGCTTCGATAGCTGGTCTGTTGGAGTCGGTGGGTCGCCCAACAGTTGCTCAAGCATCTGGATCTTGCCAATCAGGACGCCTTCCTCTCGTCCCTTTTCGATTCCCTTTTCGATTCCCTTTTCGATTCCTTTTTCGATTCCCTTTTCAAGCCCCTCGCGACGGGCGCTCACGATCGCCCACTGGTAGTCGCGCAGAGCCTTCTCTCGCTGGTCGTACATCATTCGATCCTCCGTCCGCCCCGCAATCCCCTCGGCCGCCGAAATGGCCTGTTGAAACGGCACCTCCGGCAACAACTCCCGCAGTCGCTCGGCATCGTAGCGGTCCGCATACCGGAGAAAGAACACCCATTTCTCGATCTCCGATGCTGCGGCAAGCGTCGCCTCCTGCACATTGTACTTCGTCAGCTCCACCGTGTGCAGCTCCAAAGTCTCCGCGAGTGTCCTATTGACGAAAAAAACGGCGTCCCATACCGTAGGGATTCTCCAGAAGTCTTGACGCCAGCGTAGCTTCAATCGGCAGAGCACCGCATTCGTAATGCGGGGGTTGTGGGTTCGACTCCCACCGCTGGCTCTTGCGAAGAGGCTGTCACAGAACCCCATGCCGCAAGCAACACGCCCGAGGCCGGAAAGGGGCGCGGCGGGATTTGTTACAGGCTCGAGAATACACGGTTGATCCGCCGCACCACGAGGCAGGTGTCGGGCGGTTCGCGGTTTGCGCTGCTGTTTTTCCTCTGTGCGGAGTTCCCCTCATGGCCCAGGGCTTAGACGTCGACATTCGTGAAATCGTACTTTCCAACGCCGCGTTCGGACCGGCTGAAGTCGATTGGATCACGCATGCCATCCGAGAAGACTACAGTCGGTTCGCGGAGTTGCGAGACGCGGTGGCAGAACTGGAAGTCCGCGAGGACCGCACGCCGGCGACCTCAGTGCGAATGGGTGTTTGCTATTACCTGCTAGGCCGCTACGAGCGAGCTATTCAGACGCTCAGTTCCGCCGATGGCGGGGCGATGGCCCATTTTTATTTGGGGCGTTCGTATTTTGCTCTGCAGCGCTACGACGAAGCTCTCGCTGCCTACCAGGCGGCTCAAATGGCCGGGTACGACTCGGATCAAGTGACGTTGATGGTGGCCGAAACGCATCGCTACGCCGGGCGTCCCGAAAAGGCCCTGGAATTGCTCGACCAATTGTCCGGTCCGGTGGAACAGTCGGCCGAGTATCTGTACCAGCGCGGCGCTACCGTAGCGGCACTCGGCGGCAACATCGATGAGGTGATCGCGCTGTACGAACGGGCCTTGGCGGTGGACGAAGGCCACCCGGGGGCCTTGTTCGGCCTGGGGCTGGAGAGCGACCGGTACGGTAACGACAAAGACGCACTGCTGTACTATCAGCGAGCGGTTTCGCGCTTTCCGGCTCACGTGGGTGCCTTGATCAATCTGGGCGTGTTGTACGAGGACATGGGCCAGTTCGAAAAGGCGGCCGCCTGCTACCAACGCGTGCTCGACGTCTATCCCGGGCATCCTCGCGCTCGCCTTTATCTGAAAGACGCCGAGGCGTCCGGCAATATCTTTGTCGACGAAGAGGAACGCCGGCGACACGACCGGATGGCTCAGTTGCTGGCCACGCCGGTGACCGATTTCGAACTCTCGGTGCGGAGCCGCAATTGTCTCGAGGAGATGGGCATCCGCACCCTGGGCGACTTGATGCGCACGACGGAGCAGGAGTTGCTTTCGCGCAAGAACTTCGGGGAAACCTCGCTGGAAGAGATCCGCGACATGCTGTCTTCGAAGGGATTGCGTTTGGGGCAGCAGGTGTTCACGCGACCGCAAAGCGAAACGCCCGCCGATCTGGACTTGCCACCCGAGCAAGCGGCCATGCTCGATCGCCCGATTTCCGAGCTCAACCTTTCCGTTCGGGCTCGCAAATGTATGACGCGTCTGAACATCACTACCATCGGCGATCTGGTGCGCAAGACGGGAGACTCGCTGCTGGAGTGCAAGAACTTCGGTGTCACCAGCTTGAACGAAGTCCGGCAGAAGCTCGCCGAACACGGGTTGAAGCTGCGTGGCGAGTGACCCGTGGCCGAGATAGGCGGAGGCATGTCCCAGCCCAGCTCGCAGGAGTCCCCACAGCCGGCGTTTCGTTTCGAGCTGCTCAGACGCGACCCCTTCACGGCGGCTCGCCGATCGAGGCTGGTGACGGCTCACGGCACCATCGAACTTCCCACGTTCATGCCGGTCGGAACACAGGGGACGGTCAAGGGGCTCACCCCCGCCATGTTGCGGGAGACGGGTACTCAGATCATTTTGGGGAACACCTACCACCTTACGCTGAGGCCGGGTGAGCAGGTGGTGGCTCGGTTGGGGGGACTGCAGC
>Ga0256839_1006585_pt1 | contig 10127 bp, 10 predicted proteins | sample 354166metaG_FD_185968 | JGI IMG/M metagenome (GOLD analysis project Ga0256839, IMG submission 185968) | Hydrothermal vent microbial communities from Mid Atlantic Ridge, Atlantic Ocean - 354-166 | ecosystem: Environmental > Aquatic > Marine > Hydrothermal vents | place: Atlantic Ocean: Mid... | reverse complement strand
GCTTGCCGGCGGAGCCATCGCGGCGTGCGAGGCGGGCGCGGTCACGAGGGACACGGTGACGACAAGGGCGGTCCACGAACTGCGGTCGATTCGCACCGGGTGATCATAGCCGACGCCTCGAACCGGACCAGCACGGCGGGTGCTGGTTCGTGCGCGAGGGCACGTTTCGCCATCATCGAGGCTGCGTCGGATCGGTCCGCCGCACCGGTCGTCCCGTCTCGTCGAGTCGGACGACGAACTCGGGGAAGCGGGGGATCTCCACCAGCGTGGCCAGGACGTCGTCGTAGTTGTGGGGGTAGCGGCGCTTGAGGTAGCGCACCATCGCCTGCGGCCTGGGGGCCTCGACGAAGTGGGCCGTGCGCGGCGGAAACTCGTAGCGGTACTTGGGCACGGCCTAGCTGCGCTCCGTGGGGGTCCACAGGGGCTCGGGGTGGCCGCCCGCGGCCGCCGCCGCCCGGGCGAACACGAACAGGTAGTCGCTGAGGCGGTTGAGGTAGCGCAGCGGGTGCGGGCGCACGGTCTGCTCGGCGCAGAGGCGGCAGACCGTGCGCTCGGCCCGGCGGCAGACGGTCCGCGCCAGGTGGGCGGTGGCGCCCACGGGGCCGCCGCCGGGGAGCACGAACGAGCGCAGCGGCTCGAGCTCCTCGTTCCAGGCGTCGATCCACGCCTCGAGGCGGTCGATGCTCGCGTCCGTCACGCCCGCCCGCGTCTTCTTGCCGTGGGTATCCTCGGGGGTCGAAAGCTCGGCGCCCAGGTCGAACAGCTCCTGCTGGATCCGCCCGAGCTGTTCGTCGGCCGCCTCTCGGAACGGGGCGGGCAGGGCGCCCGGCGCACGCGCAAGCTCCATGCGCACGAGCCCGACGACGGCGTTGAGTTCGTCCACGTCGCCGTAGGCGCCCACCCGCAGTGCGTGCTTGGGGGCGCGGGATCCGTCGGCCAGCATGGTGCCGCCGTCGTCGCCCGTGCGCGTGTAGATCTTGGACAGGTACACCATGGGGCCCCGAGGGTAGCAACCGACGGGACCGCCTGGATCGGTCTCCACGGGCACGAACCCCGGGCCGGTGGGCCGGGGAGGCTGCGATGGCGGCGCGCGCCCACGCCTCGGTCCGCGCCGGGCCGATGGGCCGGACGCGGGGGCCGTGCGCTCTCCTGGCGGCGAGCCGCTACCGGCCGGCGCCGACCTTGCCGGACACGCTCGCGCTGGCCTCGACGGTGATCGACACGGTGACCGTCGCCTCGGCCACGGCGTTTGCGGCCGCGGCGACGCACGCCGCCGCGTGGGAGCCCGCGCCGCGGATCTGGCCGCGCAGCAGGGCGCCCGTCTCCTTCAGGACGACGAGGTCCTGGCGGATCTGACCCGCGAGCCGGACCTGCGCCATGATCAAGGTGGGGAGGTTGCGGCGCAGGGTGTCGGCCACCCGGCGGGCCTCGGCGGCGCCGGAGGCTCGCACGTCCACCTTCCCGGGGGTGCACCGGGCCTTGGCGTCCGCGCGGGCCTTGCAGGCCGCGTAACAGTCGGCCTCGGCGGACGGGCCTTCGAGCTTGCCCTCGCAGCGTGGGGTCTCCCAGGTGCCCTGGCAGTCGGCGTAACATGTCCCCGAGCAGGTGCCGTTGCACGTCCCCTCGCAGGCCCCGCGGCAGCGCCCCGCGGCGTCCGTCGCCGAGCAGGCGCCCGAGCAGGCGCCGCTGCACGTCCCCTCGCAGCGGCCGGTGCAGGTTCCGCGACACGTCCCGGCGAGCTTGCCCGGCTCGCACCGGGCGACGATCTGGGCGGGCTCGAGCCGCGCGCTGCACTGCCCCTGGCAGGAGGCCTCGAAGTTCGCGTCCACGGTGCAGCGGGGCGGGACCGCGCGGACCTGGACCTTCACACCGCCGCGCAGGATCTCGTCGATCCGAGCCGACACGGCGCCGCACACCCGCCGCGGGTCCTCGGCCTGCAGGGCGGCCGGATCGGCCCGCAGGTCCCGGCCCATGGCGCGGCAGCTCGCCACCACCTGGCCCCGGGCCGTTCGGACCACGGCGGACAGGTCGTAGGCGGCCTGCACGAAGGCACCGATCTGGGCGTCCAGCTCCGCGCTGGCCCCGTACTTGGCGCCGAAGGCGCTTCCGCGGCCCCACTCGGGGCATGCGGCGCCCGCAAGCTCGCCCGAGGTGGACTCGCCGAGCAGGACCGCGCAGGCGAGGCTGCCCGCGAAGGCGAAGGCCAGGGGCAGGGGGCGAAAGGACGGGGAGCGTGGAGCGGCGCGCATGGCACGTGCCATGGTGCCACGGGCGCCGCGGGCGGCCCACCGCATCCATGCGACCATCGAGGGGACCGGTGCAGGACGGCACGCGGGCCCCGGACCCCTTCACGATTCGGGCGCGGCTCGGCCAATACGGCCCTGGAGCCGGCTCACCCGAGCGCCTTCGCCATGGTCTCGCCGATGTCCGAGGGGGTGTCGGCGATGTGCACGCCGGCCTCGCGCAGGGCCTCGAGCTTGGCCTCGGCCGTGCCCTTGCCGCCGGAGATGATCGCCCCGGCGTGGCCCATGCGCTTGCCGGGGGGGGCCGTGGTGCCCGCGATGAAACCCACGACGGGCTTGTCCACCTCGGCCTGGATGTAGGCCGCGCCGGCTTCCTCGGCGCTGCCGCCGATCTCGCCGATCATCACGATCCCCTCGGTGGCCGGGTCTTCGTTGAACAGGCGCAGCACGTCCACGAAGTCCGTGCCGTTGACCGGGTCGCCCCCGATCCCCACGGCCGTGGTCTGCCCGAGGCCGAGCTCGGAAAGCTGGAACACCGCCTCGTAGGTCAACGTGCCCGAGCGCGAGACCACGCCGATCCGGCCCGGTTTGTGGATGTAGCCCGGCATGATCCCGATGCGGCACTGGTCGGGGGTGATGACGCCCGGGCAGTTCGGGCCGACGAGGCGGCTGGGACGGCCTTCGAGGTAGCGCTTGACCTTGATCATGTCGGCCACGGGGATCCCCTCCGTGACGGCCACGATGAGCGGGATCTCCGCGTCGGCCGCCTCCATGATGGCGTCGGCGGCGAACGGCGGCGGCACGAAGATGACCGAGGCGTTCGCGCCCGTCTTCTGCACCGCGTCGGCCACGGTGTCGAACACGGGGACGCGGTCGTCGAGGACCTTCGAGCCGCCCTTGCCCGGGGTCACGCCCGCGACCACCTGGGTGCCGTACTCGAGGGACTTCTCCGCGTGGAACAGCCCGGTCTTGCCGGTGATGCCCTGTACGAGCAACCGTGTGTTCTTGTCTACGAGAATGCTCACTTGGCAAGCTCCACTGCGCGCTGGGCCGCCTCCTTGAGGGAGGCGGCGGTGGTGATCGGAAGGCCGCTTTCTTCCAGCATCTTCTTGCCTTCCCGCACGTTCGTGCCCTCGAGGCGCACGACCAGGGGGACCGAAAGGCCCACCTCCTTGACGGCCGTGATGACGCCCTCGGCGATGACGTCACACCGCATGATCCCGCCGAAGATGTTGACCAGGATCGCCTTGACGTTCGGGTCCGCCGTGATGATCTTGAACGCTGCGGCGACCTTTTCGGCGTTCGCTCCGCCGCCGACGTCCAGGAAGTTCGCGGGCTGGCCGCCGAAATACTGGATGATGTCCATCGTGGCCATCGCCAGGCCCGCGCCGTTGACCATGCAGCCGATGTCGCCGTCGAGATCCACGTAGCTGAGGTCCCACTTCTTCGCCTCGAGCTCGGCGGCGTTCTCCTCGTCCGGGTCGCGCAGGTCCTCGACGTCCTTGTGCCGGTACAGGGCGTTGTCGTCGAAGTTGGCCTTGGCGTCGAGGGCCAGTACGTCGCCGTCGGCCGTCACCACCAGCGGGTTGATCTCGAGCAAGGAGCAGTCGAGGTCGTCGTAGGCGGACACCAGCGCCGAAAGGAAGCGCAGCATCTTCTTGAAGGCCGTGCCCGAAAGCCCCAGGCCGAAGGCCAGCTTGCGCGCCTGGAACGGCGCGAGCCCCACGGCGGGGTCGATGGCCTCCTTGAGGATCTTCTCGGGGGTCTTGGCGGCGACCTCCTCGATCTCCATGCCGCCCTCGGTGGAGGCCATCACCGTGTTGCGGCCGATGGTCCGGTCGAGGGTCATGCCCAGGTACAGCTCGCGCTCGATGGCCACGCCCTGCTCGACGAGCAGGCGCTTGACCACCTTGCCCTGCGGGCCCGTCTGGACGGTGACCAGCGTCTTGCCCAGCATCCGCCGGGCGACGGCCTCGGCGGCCTCGGCGCCTTCGACCACCTGGACGCCGCCCAGGTCCGGATCCTCCTTGAAACGCCCCTTGCCGCGCCCGCCGGCGTGGATCTGGGCCTTGACGACGACGACGGCGTTGCCGGTCTCTTCGATGATCTCCTCGGCGGCAGCGCGGGCCTCGGAGGGACTGAACGCCACCTTCGAGCGCGGCACCGGCACGTGGCGCGCCGCGAGGAGATCCTTGGCCTGATACTCGTGGATCTTCATGGGGTTACTTTCCGTAGGGCAACAGCGCGACCACGTCGCGCACCGCCTTGGCCGACACCTCGAGCGCCGCCTTGGCCTCGTCGTCGAGCTTCATCTCGATGATCTTCTCCACGCCGCCCGCCCCCAGGACCGCCGGGACGCCGATGTAGAGGTCCTTGTAGCCGTACTCGCCGTCGAGCAGGCAGGCGCACGGCAGCACGCGCTTGCGGTCGCGCAGGATCGACTCGACCATGGCGACGACCGAGGCGGCCGGCGCGTAGTAGCCCGAGTAGCCCAAAAGACCCACGATCTCGCCGCCGCCCTTGCGCGTGCGCTGGATGATGGCGTCGATGGTGTCCTTGGGCAGCAACTCCGTCAGCGGGATGCCGCCGACGGAGGTGTGGTGCGGCAGGGGCACCATGGTGTCGCCGTGGCCGCCGAGGACCATGCCGTGGATGTCCTCGACGCTCACGCCCAGGGCCTCGCTGATGAAGTACTTGTAGCGGGCGGTGTCGAGCACGCCGGCCATGCCCACCACGCGGTTGCGCGGAAATCCCGACTCGTGGAGCATCACGTGGCACATGGCGTCGAGGGGGTTCGACACGCAGATGAGCACGGCGTCGGGGGAGCGGCTGGCCACCTCCTTCGTGACCGCGGCCACGATCTTGCGGTTCGTCTCGACCAGCTCGTCACGGCTGGGGTACTTGCCGGTCTTCGGGTCCTTGCGGCGCGGGACCCCGGCCGTGACCACCACCACGTCCGAGCCGGCCGTCTCGTCGTAGCCGTTCGCTCCCACCAGCTTGCAGTCGAAGCCCATGACCGGGGAGGCCTCGGCCAGGTCGAGGGCCTTGCCTTGCGGCATGCCCTCCTTGATGTCCACGAGCACCACGTCCCCGAGGTGCTTCTGCACGGCCCAGTGGGCGGCGGTGGCGCCGACGTTGCCGGCTCCGACGATGGTGATCTTGTTGCGGCGTGGCATGCGGTCCTCCGAGTCGAAGATGCGGCGTCTCCGCCCGGTGGGACGGGCGAAGGCGCGGCACGTATACCAGGGGCCCCCGGAGCCGGCAACGAACCGGAGGGGCCGTGGCGGGCGGCACGATCGCCCGGCGCCGCCGGTCACGCCCACGCGCGAAGCCGCCCGCCCCCGCGTGCCTCCGTGGCGCATCGCCCGTGGCAAGACGCCACGGTGAAGGCCGAGTGCACCGGGGGTAGCGTTGCAACCCATGAAAATAACGGAGGAACGCGGATGGTTCCTTTCTTGCTTTAGGTGCTCGGGCACAAGGAGAAAGAGCCATGCCGATCCCCCGAATCGCGCCCGCCTCGATCCTCGTCACCGCATGCACCGTGCTGCCCGCCGGCGCGGGTTGTCTCGGCAACGGGATGACTCGGATGGAGATGCGGGCGGCTGTGCAGCAGGTGGTGGAGAGCGGTCAGGTCCAGCAGCTCGAAAACGGCATCGTGGAGATCACGACGGACTTTACGATCGGAGACGCGGTGCAGCAGGTGCGCGACCGCATCGCCGAGGTCCTGGCCGCCTGCGGGCAGACCACCGTGACGGCGATGGACGACGTGAGTATTCGCATCGACTTCGGTCCGGCTTCGGATCCATGTGCGTTCGACGGCCAGAAGTATTCGGGCGTGGTGGATCTCGTGATCGCGCGCGAGGGGGAGGTCCTGACCGTCGAGCACGACTACCAGGACCTGTCCAACGGGACGTACACGCTCAACGGCGACAAGACCGTGACCTGGACGAGCGAGGGGGGCGATCGGGTCGTGCGGGACATCGTGTCGAGCGTCGGCTGGACGGGGCCGAACGGCCCGGTGGAGCACACCTCGGAGCGCACGATGACTTTCTCGGACTTCCTGGGCGCCCCCGAGGCGCCGATCACCATCGACGGCGGCCACCGCTGGACCCGCGACGGAGACACGTGGGACCTCGACGTCAACGCGGTGGAGCTGCGGCTCGTCGATCCCGTGCCGCAGGACGGCAGCTACGTACTGACCGTGCCCAGCGGCCGGGAGGGCACCTTGTCCTTCGAGCGCGTGGACGAGGACACCATCGCGGTGCGCTTCCAGACGGGGCTGCGCTCGCGCACCTTCCACGTGACGCGGGCCGGCGAGGTAGACGACTCGGAGGGCTGACCGCGCCGCCCGTGACCGCGGCGTCTTGTCGCGGCGTCGCGCGGCCTTCGAAGCCATCCGCGCTTTCCCTGGGGGGGGCGGGGGGCGGCGTCCGGCTGCTTGTTCGTGCGAGGGACTTGTGCCATGTCCCGCCGTGGTGCCCCGCGAACGCTCCCTGGACCGCCCGTGCCCGCCGGCTCGCCGGACGGCGGGGGTGGTCGCGCCGTGGGCCGTGCGGCTGCGGTACGGCTACGCGGTCGCCGGTGTGTGTCTGCTGCTCGCCCGGGCCCTCGTGCGTCTCGTTCCCATCGCGGTCGAGCCCATCCGGGCGGGGCTGTTGGGGCCCGTTGAGGCCGGCGTGTACCTGGCGTGGGTCGTGTTCAACGCCCACGCCGAGGGGTACCGCGGGTTCCAGCGCCGTTTCGTGCCGCGGGTCGTGTCGCGGGCGCTGGCGCTGGCGCAAGACCCTTCCCCGCCGCCGGGCGCCGTGTTGCTCGCCCCCGTCTATGCCATGGCCCTGGCGTACGCGCCGCTGCGCACGGTACTGGTCCGGTGGACGATCGTGGCGGCGATCGTGGGCCTGGTCGTGGGCGTGCGGTTGCTGGGCCAGCCGTGGCGGGGGATCGTGGACGGCGGGGTGGTGGTGGGGCTCGGTTGGGGGCTGGTGGCGCTCCTCCTGGTGTCCGTGCGGGACCGCCCCAGGCCCGCCCGGTAGGGGCGCCAAGGCGCAGGCGCCCGGCGGGCCCCGCCGGCCGGCGACGCTAGGCGAACGTCGAGCGCGCCCAGGCCTCGTAGGCGAAGAAGAGGCGCGGCGCCAGCTCGCCGAAGGCCAGCGCCCGGGCCGTCTCGTCGCGCTCTTCGAGCACGGCCTGAAGCTCCGAGACGAGGGCGTCGCCGGCCTGGTCGCGCAGGCCGAAACGCAGGAAGTCGCCCTCGTGGCCGCGCACGCCGAGCCGGTCGAGGTCGCACAGCGCCTGGTGGAGCAACAGCGTGTAGGGACCCTCCCAGGTCTCCATGATGGCCGCATCGCGGTACAGGCGCGGCAAGACGGAGAAGCGCTCCTCGATCCCGTTGCCGCCCACGAGCATCATGGCCTCGTAGATCCGCGGCGAGGTTCGGCGCGTGGCGACGGCCTTCGCCAGGCTGACCAGGATCCGGGCCCAGGTCTTCTGCTCGCGCGTCGCGTCCGGGGCGAGGGCGGCCGTCCAGTCCTCGACGCACGCGAAGGCACCCGCCGCGGCGAGGTCGGCCTCGGTGCGCAGGCGTTCGAGCGAGGCGGCCAGCAGGGGAACGTCGGCGAGGCGGCGGCCGAAGGCGGTGCGGAAGGCGGCGTAGGCCTCGGCTTCGCGCAGGGCCCGGCGCAGGCTGGCCGCGGCCGCGACCACGTTGTGCACGCGGCTGGTGGTCAGGACGATGGCGACCATGGTGCGCAGGCCGGCGTCGAGCGGGCCGACGGGAAAGCCCCAGGCGCCTTCGAACTCGATCTCCGCCGTGGGCAGGGCGCGGGTGCCCAGCTTGTCCTTGAGGCGGCGGATCCGGTAGCCGTTGGGGGCACCGTCGCGGCGCCGCGGCACGCAGTACAGCGCGATGCCGCGGTGGCCCGCGGGCGCGCCGGTGGGCCGGGCCGTCACGAGCCAGTAGTCGGCGGTCAGGTTGGAACAGAACCACTTTTGCCCGTACAGCCGGGCGCCGTCGCCGTCGGGGCGCGCCTCGAGGGCGTTCGTGGCGGCGTCGCTGCCGCCCTGGATCTCCGTGACGAACTGGGCGCCGTGGACCCACCGTCCGGGCGTGGCCGCCTCGATCTCGCGCAGGATCGCGGCGGCGCGGGCGTCCGCGGGGTCGGCGGCCATGCGCAGCACGCGGGCCAGGCCGTCCGTGCAGGCCACCGAGCAGGTCACGCCCATCTCCCCGTGCTCGTTGAGCAGATAGACGACGGCGTAGCGGGCCCGCTCGTCGAAGTCGGCGCGCCAGATCCCGCTGCCGTGGACCTCGGCGAGGGTGCGCAAGGTGGCCTCGGGCAACTCGACCTCCGTGGGGGGGTGGCGGTTGTACGGGTCGGGCTCGCGCACCCGCGGCAGGTGCTCGCGCCGTTCGGCCAGATCGGAGCGCTCGATCCAGGTGCTCGCCGCGTCCCGGCCGAAGCGGTCGAGCAGGGACCGGACCTCGGCCGAAAGCTCCGAGCGCGCCACCCAGCGGCGCAGGAGTGGATCTTCGTCGAACCAGTTCGTGCCGCGTGCGTCGAGGTATCCGGAGAAGTCGTAGGAACTCGTCATGGCAGGCCGTTCCCGGCAAGGATGCCAGGAAACGGCGTTCCGTACCGGCGGCGGCGTCCGATGGGCCCCGGCGCCGTCCTTGTGCGCGGCGCCGGCCGCGGCTATCGTCGAGCAAAGCGTGGGAAGGATTGCGCAACGCCCGCCATGGGTGGCGGCCTTGGTCCTCGGCGGTCTCGGGGCGGCGGTTTTGTGGTTCGCGATGGGGCGACGCAGTCCGGATGTGTCCGAGGCCGGTCCGGCGCCCGCGGGGCGGACCTCCGTGTCGGATCGATCCGAAGGCGGTGTCGATCCACCGGCCGCCGGGGCGCGGGTCGCCGAATCCGAGCCGCCGGGGGCGAAGCCGGCGCCGGCGGGACCCCGGAGAATCGGCCGGGCGGCTCGGGACCGGTTGCTCGAACGCATCCGTCGGGTCCGCCGGCAGCGGCGGAGGGCCGAGCCCGCCGCCGTCCCGGAGCCCTCGGATCCTACGGACGTGGAGGCACAAAAGGCCTACATCCGCGAGCGCGTGCGGGAGATCGTGCCGTTCGTGCGCGAGTGTTACGACGACGCGCTGGCGCGTGACCCGGAACTTGGCGGCCGCGTGACGGTGAGCTTTACCATCGAAGGAGAACCCGACGTCGGCGGCGTCATCGGCACGAGCGATGTGGACGAGGCGGAGACGACGGTGGACGATCCGGAGTTCGTGGCGTGCGTCGAGGAGACGATGTACACCATCGAGGTGGCGCCGCCGGCCGGGGGTGGGGCGGTCCTCGTCCGGTTTCCGTTCGAGTTCTCGACGGAATGACCTTCGCCCGACCGCGCCACGGCGGGGCGCCTCGGGTGGCGGTGTCACCTACTCGAATGGGCCGCCGAGGAGCACGACCCACGCGATGAAGGCGCCGTCATCGCTTCGGCGGGCCCCGACGCCCACGTCCGTGACGGCCGGGTCCGCGAGCGCGGCGCATGCGACGTCGTCGGCGAGCAGGGCGTCGCTGACCTGGCCGGCGGCCCGAAAGTCAGCAGCCCGAATTTCGTAGTACAATCGTCTATCATAGGCTGCTTCGGCCGCCCGGGTCACCGGTGTGCTGCCGTCGCCGCCCGTGGGTTCGAGGGTCTTGCGTGCGGCGAGGTCGAGGGCGTGGCGGCGGGCCGCGCAGCGCAGCGTGGCAGCGGCGGCGAGCGGCGGTGGGGGCGCGGCGCCGGGATCGGCGCACGGCAGGGTCGCGCCCCGGAGGACGACCAGCCGCTCGGCGAGGGCGTCCTCGGCCGCGGTGGCGTCCTCGGGCCAGGCGGCGAAGGGCTCGCAGACCTCGG
>Ga0256839_1006584_pt1 | contig 10127 bp, 12 predicted proteins | sample 354166metaG_FD_185968 | JGI IMG/M metagenome (GOLD analysis project Ga0256839, IMG submission 185968) | Hydrothermal vent microbial communities from Mid Atlantic Ridge, Atlantic Ocean - 354-166 | ecosystem: Environmental > Aquatic > Marine > Hydrothermal vents | place: Atlantic Ocean: Mid... | reverse complement strand
GGGAGGTGAAATTGCAACCAGAACCTGCATCCTGGTCTCTGCCCTTACGCCGTGGGGCTCGCTGACCTTTGCTATGAGTACGCTACCCGGCTTCGCGGGATACTCCCTCTCCCCGTCGGTGAAGCATCCCTCACCTGAGAGCACCAGTATCATGACCTCGCTGTCTGCCTCGTGGCTGTGAACCGGCAGCTCCTGACCAGCCTCAAAGCAGAAGGTGAGCACCCGCCAGCTCGGTGAGTCATGCAGTATGGTGAGCTGCCTCTCCTCCCGGCTGAATCTCGCATGTTCTTCAAGCTCAAGTATCTTCAACCATACCACCCCGTATAAATCTGTGCAGCCGTTAGATTTAATACTTCTGGGCGAACATGTTCAGGGGCATGATGCACGTTGGCGTGGATGACACCGACTCGGAAAGCGGGATGTGCACCACCTACCTGGGAGCTGTGCTGATGCGGCGTCTTGCAGATGTGGCGGAGGTAGCTGAAGCCAGGCTGGTGCGCCTGAATCCTAATATAAGGTACAAGACCAGAGGCAACGCCGCGGTGGCTCTGAGCCTGAGGACGGGCAGGGAGGAGCGGGTTAAGAAGGAGGTGCTGCGCACCGTTGAGGAGCTGGCAGACATGCATAGCCCGGCAACCAGCCCGGGAGTGGTTTTCTGGTGGGGGGAGGTGCCGGAGAGCTTCAGGAGCTTCTACTGGCGGTGCATGCATGAGGTGGTTGAGGTGGAGGAGGCTGAGAGGCTGCTGAGGCAGGAGGGCGCTGAGTACGTGAAGTACAAGCTCGGAAGGGGCATCGTGGGAGCCCTCGCCGCCATAGGCGCAGAGCTTGAGGCACGAACCTACGAGTACATAGCCTACCGCTCACCGGAGCGCTGGGGTACTGAAAGGAAGGTGTGCGCGGAGTCAGTCAGAAGGATGAACCTTCTCACGTATCCGCTTACCTTCAACAATGTGGATGAGGATGGAAGGGTGCTTATCACCCCCCACACCCCATGCCCTGTGCTCTTCGGAATCCGTGGCGTGAGCGAGCAGGTGGTGAGGGAGGCGGCAGAGATGGTGGTGGCTCACGAGCCAGTGGCTATGCACGCGGTGTATGTCAGCAATCAGGCAACCGACGCCCACCTGCAGGAGGTTAGCAGGGTGGCGGAGGTGAAGCCCATGAGCTCCGTGGTGCTAAGGGGAAGGGTGGCTTCCAGGCCAGAGGTGATTGAGGGCGGACACGTGTTCTTCAGGCTGAGAGATGATGAGGGAGAGGAGATAACCTGCGCCGCCTTTGAGCCCACGAAGAGGTTCAGAAGGGTTGTCAGAGCGCTGCTCCCGGGGGATGTGGTGAGGGTTTACGGTGGAGTCAACGAGAGAAGACAGCTCAACTTGGAGAGGCTGGAGGTGCTCAGGCTGGTGAGGCACAGAGCCGCAAACCCGAAATGCCAGAGATGCGGCAGACGGATGAAGAGCGCCGGCAGGGGGCAGGGCTACAGGTGCAGACGCTGCGGAACCAAGGCGAAGGGGAAAACGCTGGAGCGGGTGGAGCGGGAGATTGAGGAGCGGGTGTACCAGGTGCCACCTGGAGCGATGAGACACCTCGCCAGACCGCTGGTGCTGCCGGGGGTATAACCAAAAAGCTTTTTATAGTTATTAATGAACAATAATGACAAATCCCTTCCTCAAGGAGGCTCTGCATTGAAGACCTTAGTGCAGGAGGTCATAGAGGCTGGCGGCGGTGAGAGCATAAAGGCGTGCTACCAGTGCGGCACATGCACGGGCGGCTGCCCCACCGCCGGAGAGATGGACTACACGCCCAGGCAGATTATAAGGATGGTTAATCTGGGGATGAGGGACAGGGTGCTGACGAGCAGCAGCATCTGGCTCTGCGCCTCGTGCTACCAGTGTCAGGTGCGGTGCCCCAGGGGGGTGCGTATCGCTGATGTGATGGCAGCACTCAGGAGCATCGCAATAAGGGACGGCATTACCGCTGCAAAGCCGCGTGCTCCGGCGTTTTATCAGAGCTTCTTAGAGAATATCTCCGCATACGGCAGACAGTTTGAGCCGGTGCTGATCCTCAGAACCATTGCGAAGAGCAGGGAAGGTGTGGCAGCAAAGCTGGGCTTCCTGCTGGGAATGCTGCCCATGGGGGTAACCCTGCTTAAGAGCAGGAAGATGCCCCTCAGGGCTGAGAAGGTGCAGGCTATTGAGGAGGTGAGGAGGCTGTTCAGCAACGCGGAGAGGCTGGAGGCTGAGGGATGAGCCAGAGGTATGCCTACTACCCGGGGTGCTCTCTTGAGGCGAGCGCCGTTGAGTATGACCTGAGCACGAGGAGCGTGCTCAAAGCGCTGGGAGTTGAGCTTGAGGAGATACCCGACTGGAGCTGCTGCGGTGCCTCGGCAGGGCATGCGGTGAGCAAGAGCATAGCGCTTGCACTCCCCGCAAGAGACCTGGCAAAAGCTGAGAGCATGGGCAGGAATGTGCTCGCACCCTGTCCCGCATGCTACAAGAACCTGAGGTACGTGCGGGAGAGCCTGAGCGACGAGGAGGCCAGGAGGAAGGTTGAGAGGCTGCTGGAGGGTACGGGGCTGAGCCTCTCGGGAAGCAGTGAAGTCAGGCACCTGCTTGAGGTTCTTGCCGGAGATGTGGGGGCTGAGAGAATCGCAGAGGCTGTGACGGTGCCCTTAGAGGGACTGAAGGTGGTCACCTACTACGGATGCTACATCACGAGACCTGGAGGCATGAGAAGCTTTGATGACCCCGTGGAGCCTGTGAGCATGGACCTGCTGTGCAGAGCAGTGGGAGCTGCGGTGCTCCCCTTTACCAGGAAGACCAGGTGCTGCGGCGCACCCGTGATGATGAGTGCACCGGAGGAGATGCACCGGCTGAGCTATGAGATACTGCAGGAGGCTAAGCAGAGGGGTGCAGAGGCGGTGGTTGTGGCATGCCCGCTGTGCCACCATGCCCTGGATGCCGCACAGCCTGAGATTGAGAAGCACCACGGCGCTCTGAGCATGCCTGTGCTCTACATAACCCAGCTTCTCGGACTGGCGCTGGGGCTGAACCCCTTTGAAGAGCTGGGACTGGACAGGAATGTGGTGAGCACAGAAGGCATAGTTAAGAGATTCTCAAAGGTGACCTGCTCCAGGTAGAGCCGGTGAACAGAAAGGTATTTATGGGAGAAGTGAATACTGTTAAAGGAAATTTAAAAGTCAGGAGGACTGCTGGATGAGGACACCGGTGTATCTGCTGGGTGCACTGCTTCTTGTGATTCTGCTTGCGGGCTGCACCGGTGGAGGTGGCGGCGGTGAGCAGACCACTGCTCCGCCTGAGACGCAGGCACCTGCCACCCAGCCACCACCCGCCGAGACGCAGACGCCACAGGCAGAGCAGGCTGCACTGCACGGAGTTGGCACATGCGATCAGTGCCATGACGCACCAACCCTGGAAGCGATGAAGTCTGGTGAGCACAAGATAGCCTTTGAGAAGCAGCCGAACATTCACAAGCCGCTCTGCAGCAACTGCCACAACGTTCAGGAGACCTGCACGCAGTGCCATGAGCTGCCTGCTGTGATGCAGCAGTAGCTTTCCGGGGCTACGCCCCTTTTCAACTTTTTTCTTGTGATTGTCTCTGGTAGTGGAGGGTGATACAGTTGAAGATATCCTACTGTGCCTTCTGCGGAGCAAAGCTTGAGTCAGGCTCAAGAAGGTGCTCCGCGTGCGGTGCCGATATGATGCCTTTTTTTGCAGCTGCCGAGGCTAGCAGCTTTGCGGAAGAGCTCAGGAAGGCGATGTCTGAGCTTATTGATGTGAATGCAAAGGCACTGGAGGAGCTGGGAAAGCAGATGGAGAGGCGGCGGGGAGTGTTCTTCTCCGTGGAGATGCGCTCGGGTAAGCCGCCGATAATACGCACGGGCGAGCCCGAGGACCTGGAGAGGATAATTGATGAGATGCCACTGCCGGAGTTCGTGAAGCGAATGTTCAGCTCCGGCGATGCTCACGTGGAGTTCAGGGAGGCTGAGGTGAAGAGAGAGGCACGGGACGGGGGCGAGGTTATTGAGGTGAAGATGCCGGGAGTGGAGGACGAGGATAGCGTGGAGGTGGCAAGAAGGCAGAACGTGCTGGAGGTGGCTGGCAAAGCAGGAAAAGTGGTCTACTTTGCCCAGGTGCCCATAGACGAGAATGAAACCGTGGTGGGAAGCTCGCTGAGCAGCGGCAGGCTAACCATAGAGCTGCGCAGGGGCTGAGCTGACACAACCTTTTTATCTTCCAGCCTCAAAGCTACCCGCGGTGGTGATTATGGCTGGCTCACGCATCCCGGGTTTCTACAAACTATCGCCGCAGGAGAGGCTTGCAAAGGTTAGAAGCTTTGCCTCCCTGAGTGAGGAGGAGGCTCAGGCTATCGGAGGCTGCGGGCTCGGCATAGAGCAGGCTGACCGCATGATTGAGAACGTGATAGGAACCTTTGAGCTCCCCCTGGGCATTGCCACCAACTTCCTGATAGATGGAAAGGACTACCTGATACCCATGGCAGTTGAGGAGCCCAGCGTCGTCGCTGCCGCAAGCAACGCGGCGAAGATGGCTCGTGCAGGAGGAGGCTTTGTGACCGATGCCACCGAACCGCTGATGATTGCCCAGGTTCAGGTGTGCGGTGTTGATGACCCCCACGCCGCAAGGATAGAAATACTCAGGAGAAAGGAGGAGATAATAGAGCTGGCTAACAGACAGGACCCCGTGCTGGTGAAGCTGGGCGGCGGATGCAGGGACATAGAGGTCAGGGTGCTGGAGACGAAGCGCGGACCCATGGTGGTGACGCACCTTCTCGTTGATTGCCGTGATGCCATGGGGGCGAATGCCGTAAATACCATGGCTGAGGCTGTGGCGCCGCTGATTGAGAGCGCCGCAGGTGGAAGGGTGTACCTGAGGATCATATCCAATCTCGCCACCCTGAGGCTTGCAAGGGCTAAGGCAGTTTTTAAAGCTGATGCCATAGGAGGGGAAGAAGTGGTGGAAGGTGTGCTGAACGCCTACGCCTTTGCGGAGGCTGACCCCTTCAGGTGCGCCACCCACAACAAGGGCATAATGAACGGCATCACTGCCGTGGTTCTCGCCACGGGCAATGACACCCGCGCGGTTGAGGCGGGGGCACATGCATATGCTGCACTCAGAGGCTACAAACCCCTGACCACCTACGAGAGGAACAGCGAGGGCGACCTTGTAGGCACGATTGAGCTCCCCCTGGCGGTGGGCATCGTGGGGGGTGCCACCGCCTCCCATCCTGTGGCGAGAGCATGCCTGAAAATTCTGGGGGTTAAAAGCGCCCAGGAGCTGGCGAGGGTGATTGCAGCCGTGGGGCTGGCGCAGAATTTCGCGGCGCTTCGCGCCCTCGCAACCGAGGGCATCCAGCGGGGACACATGGAGCTGCACGCCAGAAACATCGCCAGCATGGCGGGTGCCAGGGGAGAGGAAGTGGATGCGGTGGCTGAGGTGCTGGTGAGGGAGCGCAGAATAAGAGTGGATTTCGCACAGGAAGTGCTGAAAAAGCTGAGAGAGGAAGGGAACGCTTAGGGTTTCCAGCCATACCTGCCGATGAGGGGCACGAAGACGCAGTCTATTATTTTGCGGGTTTTTACCTCCCCGCTTTCAAGCTTCTCCACCAGGAGGAGACGCTGACCCAGACGGGTGCCCACGGGTATGAGAAGCCTGCCGCCAGGTGCAAGCTGCTCCAGCAGAGGCTGCGGTATCTCCGGTGCGCCGGCAGTTACGTATATCCTGTGGTAGGGCGCCTTCTCGGCATAGCCGAGGGTGCCGTCGCCTGTTACCACGCTCACTCTGCCGCAGCACCCCGCTCTCGCAATGTTTTTTCTGGCGAGCTCTGCAAGCTCGGGCTCGCGCTCTATGGAGTAAACTTCTTCCGCAAGGAGGCTGACCACGCAGGCATGGTAGCCAGACCCCGCCCCAACTTCAAGTACCCTGTGCTCCTCCGAGACCTCAAGCGCCTCGCACATTATCGCAACCATGTGGGGGGCGCTCACAGTCTGACCTCGGGCTATTGGGAGAGGCTCGTCGGTGTATGCCTGTGCCGCCAGGTCTTCGGGAACGAAGAGGTGCCGGGGGACGGTGAGCATGGCTTTTATTACCCGCTGGCTCCGCAGGTAGCCGCCGGCGATGAGACGCTCAACCATGCGCCTTCGCTCTTCTTCATAGCCTGCCATAAAGCCTGACCACCTGGTGCGCGGGTGCGCTGCCTTTCCTGAGCACGCCGCCACGGGTTTTTATGGCGGTGATGGTGAATACGTGCTGGGGAGTTACAACCTTCTCACCGACTCTGAAGACCCTGGTCCTGGTGGTTTCTATTCTGCCGGCAACTGTCCTGCCGGCGATGTGCACCGAGTACTTGACCCGCAGGGGCATGCTCTCGGAGACACCCCAGAGCGCTTTTATCTCGGCAGCCTGAGCTGAGCTGACCCTGCCTGCGGCGGTGTCTATGGCGGTTAGCCTGACTCTCTCGCCTCCTGCCTCAATGAGCTCGCCAACCCTCAGAGTCCTGGATGCAGGAAGTTCAAGACTACTGCACAGGCTGTGCTCGTACCTGCTGATTATCAGCTTTACTGTGGTCCGCTTTTCTCTGCCGGATATGCGGTGATGCACGTGTCCGCAACGGGTGCAGCGCAGCAGCAGCTCGCCGCCGCGACGCTTTACAGGGATGTGTTCTGAGGTTTTCTGGCAGGCTTCACAGCGCATGAGCAACTTTATAACCCCGGAGGTAGAGCTGAAGCTAATGTTTGAAAAGGTTATGGTCACGGCAAGAGGGCACAGCAATATAACCGCCAGGCACAGGACCACGCTGGAGATCACAAGGGAGACCTGGCTCACACCAAGAGGAGATTGCATAGTGGGAGTGGACGCCAGCATGGGGCTCGCAGATTTTCCGGAGAGGTTCAGAAGGCTGGCATGCAGGGATGATGCGGTGATTACACTGAGGCTGAGAGCGGGGGATGAGTGCTTTGTTGTCAGGGGCAGGGGCAGCAGATATCTGACCTTCTCCGACGGGATGAGCATGGTGGTGAGGAGAAGCTCCTACACGTGCGGAAGAACGCTGATGATAAGGGCAAGCGCGGCTGCCAGGGATGTGCCCAGGAGAATGGTGAGACTGCTGAGGAACCCGGAGCAGGTGCTCATCGCAGAGGTGAGCGTCCAGCTTCAGAAATAGTTTGCAACGTCTGGTTTGGGGTAGTAAAATGACGCCCCGGTAGCTCAGCCGGCAGAGCGGGTGACTTGTAATCACCAGGTCGGGGGTTCAAATCCCCCTCGGGGCTCTATCAAGCACCTGCAGTGCCTCGCTTCTTTTAGTTTTTCTGGTAGTTCTTCCACTTTTCCAGAACTATAGAAACCTTTCACTGATTTTATTTTCTGTTGGAGATATATTTCGTTTTATTTTAGTGGGCTGTTTACAAGGGGGTTATTTAGATATATTGCAGCGTAACAGACACCGACAGATAAGAACATCACCACCTGCACAATCTCTTTTTCCACCGGATAATGGATTTACTCAATGAAAATTATGCACACTTTACATGCGAGTTCAGGAGGACCCTATACCCAGATTGCTTCGCAGCAAAGTTCTACAGAGACCACAACCCACCGTAATTTCAACATCCCCCTGACCCGGCTTCATCAAAGGCTTGTGCAGACTAATGCACAGGCGAAACGTTTGGCAGATAACACAGCGCGGTGTGCCCACCCAAAGGTTTATATATGAGTGTCTTATGTTAGATTGACATCTAACATATTTGCACAGGTGCAGGAGGCTGTGGCGATGGAGCAGGAAGATTTTGAGCCTGTGGGCACGGTTGTGCTGATGGCGCTTCTGGCGCTGCTAATACTTGCGGTCTGGCTTGGCATGTACTTCGGTGTATTTCTGCCCCGCAACTTCGGAGTGGGGGGTGTGATGCCGTGAACAGGTACGAGCGGGCGTGGCTGTTTTTCGCCGTGCTGATGGTGGTGGCATTCCTCGGCATAATCGCCTACTTCAACTTTGCAGCGGGGTTGAAGCCGCCCCAGGAGGCAGAGGTCATAGACCCCCTCACCCTGAGCACCGACGAGCGCTTCTCCAGCCCCAGAGTCGTGGAGGTGGTTCCCGGGGAGGAGTATGAGGTTTACATGGTTGCCAGGATGTGGAGCTACTATCCCAGGGAAATAGAGGTTCCGGCAGGAGCTAAGGTGCGCTTCTACTTAGCCTCCCCGGATGTGCAGCACGGCTTTCACGTGGTGGGCACCAACGTGCAGGCTAACGTAATCCCTGGCTATGTTACCGTCATAGACACCAGCTTCGCCAGAGCTGGAGAGTACCTGATAGTCTGCAACGAGTACTGCGGTAAAGGGCATCACTTCATGAAAGCCAGGCTTATTGTCACGGAGGGTGAGAGATGAGCAGAGAAAACAGACTGATAATTGCAGGTTTTCTGGTATCCTATGCGGCACTCGCCGCGGGAGCACTCTTCGGCATGCTTCAGGTGATTGAGCGAATTCCTGGAGTAAAGCTCGTGAGCTCTGAGCTTTACTACAGAGCGCTCACAGCCCACGGGGTTCTGCTGGCACTGGTGTTCACCACCTTCTTCATAATGTCTCTCGCCACCTACGTAGTCACCAGAGAGCTCGGGCTACGGGAGACCTACAGCACGCGACTCAACATCCTTTCCTACGCTCTGGTTGGCGCTGGCACCCTGATGGCTGCCGTGCCCATCCTTGCTGGAAAGGCAAACGTGCTGTACACCTTCTATCCGCCAATGAAGGCATCACCCCTCTTTTACATAGGGGCAACCGTGCTGGTGATTGGCACCTGGCTCTTCGGTGCAAATCTGCTGCTGACTGTCAGGAAGTGGAGGCGCGGCAGAAACGCGAGCGTGAAGCTTCCGCTGGGCGTCTTCGGCGTGGTGTGCACGCTGATTATCTGGTACATCGCCACCCTCGGTGTTGCAGCCGAGATGCTGCTCCAGCTTATCCCCTGGTCTCTCGGGCTGGTTGACAGGATAGACCCGCTGCTTGCGAGGAACCTCTTCTGGTACTTCGGGCATCCCTTAGTTTACTTCTGGCTCCTCCCCGCCTACATCGTGTGGTACACGGTGCTGCCCAGGCTGCTGGGAGTGAGAATCTTCAGCGACTTTCTGGCGAGGGTGGTCTTTGTGCTATTCATCCTGTTCTCCACCCCGGTGGGTTACCACCACCAGTTCATGGACCCCGGGATAAAGGCAGCCTGGAAGTACCTGCACACCGTGACCACCTTCGCCGTGTTCCTGCCCAGCCTGATAACCGCCTTCACCGTGGCTGCAACCATGGAGATGGCAGCTAAGAGGAGGGGTGGAAGGGGGCTCTTCGGCTGGGTGGCTGCGCTGCCCTGGCGTGACCCGGCGTTCTCGGCAATCGCGCTGGCAATGATATTATTCGCCTTTGGTGGCGCAGGTGGTGCGGTGAATGCAGGGAACAACCTCAACTACGTGGTGCACAACACCGCCTGGGTGCCTGGGCATCTGCACCTCACCGTTGGCAGCGCTGTGGCGCTCACCTTCATGGGCGTGAGCTACCTGCTGCTCCCTGTGCTCACCCGCAGACCCCTGAGAAGCAGAAGGCTTGCCCTCGCACAGGTGTGGCTGTGGGGCGCGGGAATGCTGCTGTTCTCCGGCTCAATGCACGTGCTCGGCGTGCTCGGCTCACCCAGAAGAACCTACGACGTCACCTTTGGCGGGCATCCCGCAACGCAGGACTGGACGCCGCTGCTTGCGGCTGCGGGCGCGGGCGGAGTGCTGCTGTTCCTGAGCGTGCTGCTCTTCCTCTACGTGGTGGCGAGAACCCTAACGGCGCCAGCGGAGCTGGAGGCTCAGGCAGAGCCTGAAGTGCAGGTGCCCGCCGTGCCTCCAGGCATGGTGGACAACCTGAAGCTCTTCACAGCCATCGCCCTGATGCTGGTGCTGGTGGCGTACACCCTGCCCACGCTGGAGATACTCAGCATGGGCTCGCCCGGCGCGCCACCCGTACCCATGGACTGAGTATCGGAACCTCCAGCGGGTTCCGATACCTCCAGCAACCAGTAGATTGTAGCGGTTTTACGAGCCGCGCGCGAGGAAGACCGAGGGAGCGGAGCTCCCG
>Ga0256839_1006583_pt1 | contig 10128 bp, 9 predicted proteins | sample 354166metaG_FD_185968 | JGI IMG/M metagenome (GOLD analysis project Ga0256839, IMG submission 185968) | Hydrothermal vent microbial communities from Mid Atlantic Ridge, Atlantic Ocean - 354-166 | ecosystem: Environmental > Aquatic > Marine > Hydrothermal vents | place: Atlantic Ocean: Mid... | reverse complement strand
TGATTTGATTGCCGATGGCATTATCCAGGCGATCCGTGAAATTGATTTACGTGTGCCAGTGGTAGTGCGACTGGAAGGAACCAATGCTGAGGCTGGGCGTGAAAAACTTGATGACAGTGGTCTGTCCATTATTACGGCGGGTGATCTGGCCGATGCCGCTGTCAAAGTGGTGAAAGCCAGCCAATCACAAGGGAAAAACTGATGTCGATTCTTATCAATAAAAAAACGCGCGTCATCTGTCAGGGGTTCACCGGCAAACACGGTACCTTCCATTCGGAACAAGCCATTGCCTATGGCACGAATTTTGTGGGTGGCGTTACACCGGGCAAAGGTGGGCAAACGCATTTGGATCGTCCGGTGTTTAATACGGTGAAAGATGCCGTGGCTGAAACACAGGCAAATGCCAGCATGATTTTTGTTCCTGCCGCCTTTGCCGCAGATTCTATTTTGGAAGCCGCCGATGCAGGTATCAATGTCATCGCTTGTATTACTGAAGGCATTCCGGTGCTGGATATGGTCAAAGTAACAGCAGCGCTCAAAGGCAGTGACGTGCATCTGATCGGCCCCAATTGTCCAGGCATTATTACGCCGGATGGATGCAAAATGGGTATTATGCCCGGAGTGATTCATAAAAAAGGCTCTATTGGCATTGTCTCGCGTTCCGGCACATTGACCTATGAAGCGGTGTATCAGACCACACTTAATGGCTTGGGACAAAGCACCTGTGTGGGTATTGGTGGTGATCCGATTCAGGGCACCAATTTTATTGATTGCCTGGAAATGTTTGAACAAGACCGGCAAACCAAAGGCATCATCATGGTGGGTGAAATTGGTGGTAGTGCGGAAGAAGAAGCCGCCGAATATATTCAGCGGCATGTGAAAAAACCCGTCGTCGGTTATATCGCTGGCGTCACCGCACCACCGGGTAAACGTATGGGCCATGCCGGGGCGATTATTTCCGGTGGCAAGGGTACGGCCAAAGATAAATTCGCCGCATTGGATGCGGCAGGTGTCTCTGTGGCACGCTCGCCTGCGGAAATGGGCGTGCGTATGATGGAGTTTTTTAACGGTTAGATTTTTATCTAACCAGAAATGTAAATCTTTGTTGTATAAACAACCATGCTGTTACCCAAACTTGTTTTGCAGTGATGGACGATGTTTTTTTAACTTGAGTTAATCAGTAGATTCAACTGGTTAATTTAGATTTAATACTGTTTTTCAGGATTGTCTGCTTAATGTCCCAACGTCTATGTATCGTCATTGCCCAGCTTGATTTTCTTGTGGGTGATGTTTCCGGTAATACGATGATAGTCATCGATGCCGCATTACGCGCCCGCGATGAATATCAGGCGGATGCCATTCTTTTTCCTGAATTGACACTCACCGGATATCCGCCTGAAGATCTATTGCTGCGTCCCGGTTTACACCGTGCGGTGAATCAGGCGCTGGAAAATATTCAAGCACAGGTAAAAGGGATTGATGTTGTGCTGGGTTTCCCCGAAAAAACCGATGCCGGTCTATTTAATGCCGCAGCGGTATTGCGTGATGCTCAACGTGTCGCTACATATCACAAGTGCCATTTACCCAATTACAACGTGTTTGATGAAAAACGTTATTTTGAGGCGGGTGACAAACCTTGTGTGGTTAACATTGCCGGCGTGCCGGTGGGATTAACCATTTGTGAAGATATCTGGTATAGCGATCCCATACTCAAGGCGAAGCAGGCAGGCGCACAGCTTGTTGTTAATTTAAATGCTTCCCCTTTTCACCGGGAAAAAGGTCTTGAGCGCGAAGCCGAATTGGAAAAACGGGTACAGGAGAGCGGTTTGCCCGTGGTCTATGCCAATCTGGTGGGTGGGCAGGATGAGCTGGTTTTTGATGGAGCCTCGATGGTAATGACGGCAGATGGCAATGTGTGTCAACGCGCCCCGGCATTTGAAAGTGGATTGTTTCCTGTGGAATTTGTCATTGACGAAAATGGGACGGTTGTGCCACAGGCGGGTCAAACTACCGAACCTGATGATGAGCTGGAAAGTATCTACAAAGCGTTAGTTTTGGGAACACGGGATTATATTGAAAAAAATGCTTTTCCCGGTGCGATCATCGGTTTGTCCGGCGGCATTGATTCTGCACTGACCCTGGCTATCACCGTGGATGCCATTGGTGCCGAACGGGTGGAAGCCGTGATGATGCCCTCGCGTTACACGCTGGACATGAGCGTAGAAGATGCACAGAAACAGGCTGAAATGCTGGGCGTCAAACACCTCGTATTACCCATTGAAACACCGTTTAATGCCTTTCTTAATTTACTGGCGACGCCCTTTGCAGGCACTGAGCCGGATGCCACGGAAGAAAATATTCAGGCCCGTTGCCGGGGAGTATTACTGATGGCGTTGTCTAATAAAAATCATAAAGTCGTGATGACCACTGGTAACAAAAGTGAAATGTCGGTGGGTTACGCTACCCTGTACGGAGATATGGCAGGTGGCTTTGCCGTGCTCAAGGATGTGCCCAAAACGATAGTATTTCGGTTGGCTGTTTTTCGTAACAGTTGTCATAACAGCCATAGCCGGATTTCCCCGGCGATTCCACAACGAGTGATTGATCGTCCGCCATCTGCCGAATTGGCTGAAAATCAAAAAGACACTGATAGCCTGCCTCCCTATGATGTGCTGGATCCGATTCTGGGAATGTACATCGAACAAGACCAATGTGCTGATGACATTATTGCCGCAGGGTATGATGCCAAAACAGTGCAACGGGTGATTGGCCTGGTGAATCGCAATGAATACAAACGCCGTCAGGCATCACCTGGGGTACGTATTTCCCGGCGTGCCTTTGGCCGTGATCGACGATATCCGATAACCTCCGGGTATGATCGGGAGCAGTAAGCATGGAGCAAACACCGGAAGCAATGGAGAAGAGTTATGATGAAAAAAATTGAAGCAGTGATTAAACCGTTTAAACTGGACGATGTGCGTGAAGCGTTGTCTGACATCGAGATCACTGGCATGACGGTGACTGAAGTTAAAGGCTTTGGTCGCCAGAAAGGACACACTGAGCTTTATCGCGGTGCAGAATATGTGGTGGATTTTTTACCTAAGGTAAAACTGGAAATAGTGGTTACTGAAGACCGTGTTGACACCTGCATTGAAGCCATCAGCAATGCTGCGCGTACCGGTAAAATCGGTGACGGTAAGATTTTTGTGACTCCGGTGGAAAGAACTGTGCGTATTCGTACCGGCGAGCAGGATGGTGACGCGATTTAATTGTCATACTTCTCCAGTGATTACGCTACCGAGCGAAATGTGTGAAATGCGCCTTACTTTGGGCTCGGTAGCATTTGTTTTTTTTAGGTTTTATCAGTGTTTGTCACTGTATTTGATTCTTGTGATGTTTTTTGCGATGCGTGAATTTCATCATTTCCATTACCCGTTACTATATCATTGACACCCGTAAAAATAGTTGGGATAGATGTTCCCACAGGGTCGGGTTCTTTAACCTTCGGCGCTTTGGCTACCCATTTTGAAAGATGTTGCCCAATATCTTGGTAAAAAGACGGGAATTCTCGTGATGAGTCTTCTACGAATGTTTTTGCCCCTTTGAATCTTGCTGCGAGATCAACAACTCGTATAATTTCAAGGAATGTAGGTAAGTCATTAACTCCCGGAGGAATCATGACTGCCGGGGTTTCCAGTGCAGTTGCGAGAGGGGCCGCAGTCATAGGGATTCGTTTGGGCCAATATGCCCTTATTGATACGTTTCCTGACTCTTTGCCCTTCAGTTGCCGGGTGATCCAGTTTATCGATGCAGTGGCGCGGGTTTTATCTTTTGGTGCCTCTAGTTTCATGCTGATATTTATCGTTCTTCGTAAACAGTCTGCAGAAAAATTTAGCTTTGAGGCAGTGTTGGGAATATCAAATTCTGCACGAAGGCTGCTTTCCCTGGAAAGGTGATTACAGTCTTCAGTGAAATTAAATTCAGCATCTTGTTCTCGTGCTCGGGATAACGCAAGTTTAACGGGTTGGCCAATTGACATGCTAAGGTTTAGCGCGAGATGACGAAGAAGTTGATGCCATCCAGATACTGAATGTTCGATTATTTCAGAATTTTTATTTAGTACTGTTCCCTGTTGAATTGAATGACATATATCTTTCCAATGGCTTGGCATTTTTGTTAGTGATGAAACGCCAGAGGAATCGTGGTCGAGATAGCGAACCAGCTCACTTAGAATATATGCTTGTTCTGGGTCATCTATTCCTTTATTCCCAGTTAACAGTACAGCTTTCGATTTTAATGACAGCCATGAAAAATAATATAATTCAACAGACCGAGTTTTAATTTTACCAATTTTTACAGGGTGGTGTGTCGGTGTGGTCGCAAATTGATTCGATATTGTTATTAGGGCGTTGATGCCATGTTGTTTTGCCAAATCCAAATATTCTTCTATTTGTTCTTTTGTTAGCTCAGAATTTCCTATTTTTGATTCAACTAAAGCAGTCCATTTTTTTGTTCCGTTCGAAATGATCACCAATCCATCAGGCCTTGGTTTTTTACCTTTATCTGATGTTTTGAATGTAACTTCTGTATAGCAAGCAATCTTTAAACGTTTACCTACCGGTGCCCCTGCACTTGTTAGAACTTCTCTGGCAAATGCAGGCACTACCATAAATGATGCGAGCAAGCTGGAGGTTGCTCGTTCTTCCTTTTTTGAGTCGGCAACCGTCGGTATGAGTCGCGCCAATTGCCCAGAAACAAGGCATTCCATTATTTCTGCTGCCATCATTATCTCCCTATGTTTTACGTTTATTATTTTCTATGCGTGAGGTATGGAGTTGTTTTATCATTTTGTTTGTTTTGGGCAGCACGGAGATTTATGAATTTTTATCAACTTGCCCACCCCGCCAATGTCATTAACGCCAATACAGTAATCCACGCCACTAGGCTGCGCCCGCATAAATCCAGTGTTTCCCGAATAGCATCGTTATGCTGTGAATCATCTTGAGGCGGGTGCTTGTCGAGTTGCAAAGCGGCTTGTCCGATGTGTAATAACAGGTGATGGATTTGCGGGCTTGTGTTGTTGTTTGTATCAATTTCTTCATGTGATGCGTTTTGCCAGGCGTGAAGGGCGTGTACAAAACTACCCATGACGGCGTAACTGAGTGCGGTGAGACGACCGGGTATCCAGGCGAGTATGTAATGCAGGCGGATGACGGCGGCGTGAAATTCCGCATTGCCGGTTTCGGTTGCATCGCCGGCTTGTTGTAGTTCTACGGTTAGTCGATACAGCATAGCACCCATGGGGCCGAGGATAACAAACCAGAAAAAGATGGCGAGCAGTTGTTCATGGGTTTGTATCAACAGGTAGTCGGTGAGTCTGCGAGTGCGTGAAAGTTTGTCTTCCGGTAACGGGGTGGATGTTGTGCTGGATACGATGTCTTGTAACATGGATTCTGCGTTACCGGTGTCGCCGCGTTCTTCTGCGTCCAGGTATTCGCGTGCCAGTTGACGTTTGTTTTTTGGTCCAAGGCTGTAAGTGAGTACGATGATGCTGAAGACAAAGCCAAGAAAGACCAAAAGATCGTTGAGTAAATACTGGAGGGTGGCGATGCCGGTCAGTGGCGGTAATACAATGATGAGTAAGCTGGGAGTCCCGCGCCATTTTGGATGGTTGGTCAGCCGTGTGTGTACCCACTGTTGGTAGGACTCAATCCAGGCGAGGCTGCGCAGACCGTGCGTGGGTGGCAGTAGTTTTTCCAGTATGAGGCTGATCAGTATGGCAAGCAGGGACATGGTGACTCACAATTTTTGTTGTTGGTTTCTGTGTGCATCATAACGGAATTGAGGGGGTTGAGGTGGACGTTCATGAGAGTAGGCGGTAAAAATTTGTTTTACTTTACAGGTTCAGGCGGGCCTTTCAGGTTACGTCTGAAATAAACGTCATACTGCGTTGCTTTCACTTACAAGTGCCTATTTTTGCTGTTCGTCGTTCACTGTTCATTTGGAATCACCAAACTTCCCCCCCCCCCTCTTGCTTTGTCTGGCATTTTTTCAGGTGCAACAGGATCGTCAAAATGATGGTCAATACCTCCAAGGAACCCTTTGTGTGCCTTTTTCGTCGAAAGCTTCGGGTGTGTGGAGAAAATGAGGTTTGTGTCGCACTTACGGGTTTTGCCTGTTTACCAAAATACCTTCTCTGCCGATTGTCATCGAGAGTGATGTTTCGTATTGGGAATGAGTCTGCCAATCAATTGACGCTTAAGCTAACCCGTCGCAAACATGGCTTTGCTGCCCTGCATTTTTGTTGTTTTTCGCATTCGATTTTGAACATAGAGGTTCTATCATGAGTATTTCCAGTCACCACGTTGCTAGGCATTACCTCAAAAAAATATTTTTACCATTGTTGGGTTTGTTGGGTGTTGTTGTCGGTGCAGTGGGGCCGGTGTACGGGAAAACTGTTGTCGTTGGCCCGGATACTTACCGTGCCCAGTTGTCCACTCTTCAACCGGGTGATACGTTGTCGTTGGAGGCGGGAACTTATGAACGTGGACTGCCTATTTCTAATTTACAGGGCGAGCCGGGTAATCCTATTATCATCACAGGGCCGGATAGCGGTGAACCCGCAGTGTTTTTGGGAAGTCAGAATAAAGCTTGGAATACTGTGCAAATCAACAATTCAAGCTACTTCATTATTCAACATCTCACATTAGATGGGCTTGATGTGAAATATATTGATGCCGTTAATGCGGGTGGTATAACGCATCACATAACATTGGATAATCTGGAGATTGTGCGCCATGGGGCTTCTCAATCAACAGTGGGCATTGCTACCCGGGGGCCAGCCTGGGATTGGGTGATCCGTAACTGTAAAATCGTTGGTGCTGGAACGGGAATGTATCTGGGAAATCCGAATGGTAATAATTGGCACTTTGTCGGCGGGTTGATCGAACACAATCTGTTTGTGAATACTGTGGGATATAACCTGCAAATTAAGCAGATGAACAGTCGTGCTTATGAGGGTGGCGGGGTGATTCCGGGCATGCCGTTGGACGCACGTAAAACCATTATTCGACACAATGTGTTTAGCAAAGCCAGTCAGCCTTCAACATCTATGGACGGCGCACGTCCGAATTTGTTGGTGGGGCATTTTCCGTTGACCGGCCCTGGTAGTGATGATGTTTATGAAATTTACGGAAACTTTTTTTATGAAAACACCACGGAGGCATTGTTCCAGGGCGAAGGCAATATTGCGCTTTATAACAATGTGTTTGTTAATTCCTCGGGAAGTGCTGTCAATATTCAGCCGCATAACGATGTGCCGCGCAATATTAGTGTATTTCACAACACTATAGTTGCCGCAGGCAACGGTATTAAAGTCAGTAATGCTAATGTAGATTTTGCACAGCGTGTGGCGGGTAATGCCATCTTTGCCAGTACGCCAGTGTCAGCCGGTTCACAAGTTGAGCAATGGGGTAATGTTACGGCGGCCTATGCTTCCGCCAATGATTATCTGTTGAATCCAGACGGTGATCCTGGTCAGGGCACGCTGGATCTGTTTCCTCTGGAGGGTCAGCTTCTGGCTGATTCCATGGATATGACGGCATTCCAACACTTTTCTGACCAGGGTCTCGATTTCAACGGTAATCTGCGCACCGGTGTTTTCCGGGGAGCTTATGCTGGTGAGGCCAACAATAGTGGTTGGGCATTGGCTATTGATATCAAACCGGGCCTGGATACTTCACCACCAATGCCGCAGGCTCCACGTATTGTTACTCAGCCCATTTCGGTAACGGTGCAGGAGGGTGGATCCGCAACTTTCAGTGTTATGGCAAATGGTAGTCCACCGCTTTCGTATCAATGGCGCAAGGAGGGTATTGAAATTTCGGGTGCTACCGCTGCAAGTTATAGCACGGGAGCAATGCTTTTGGCCGACAATGGTTCAGGCTACGATTGTGTGGTTAAAAATGCTGAGGGGGAAGATACTAGCGAGCGAGTAATCCTGACTGTGGAAGGAGATGGTGTTGCACCGAAAATTGTTTCGGCAAATGCCGCCAGTACGACGTTGCTGACGGTGGTGTTCAGCGAACCGGTGGAGCGAAGTTCCGCAGAAACTATTATGAATTATCGTCTTGATTCTGATGTGGAGGTGATGGAGGCAATCCTGGGTGATGATGCCCAAACGGTTCGCTTGACGGTGAATGAGCTGACGGAAGATACGGCCTATACATTGACGGTGGACAATATTGCTGACCAGGCATTTACGCCTAACATCATTGCGCCTATGAATAGTCTTATGTTTACCTATTCCGGTGTTGAAGGGTTTGCAGATGGCAATGCTACTGATTGGGAACCCTTGACGCTTCTCCGTTGGTCCGTTGTTATGGATGAGGGTGACTATGCTTATTTTTTGAGTGCCACGGGTTATCCCGCTCTCAGTGGCGACCGGTTGGGTGAATATTCGTTATTGCCGGGAAACTATGGCAATTTCACTATGACTCTACAGGCGCGGCTGGGTGATGCTGTTGGCAGTAACGCACAGGCCGATTTTGCCATCGTGTTTGGCTACCAGAATGCCGATAATTACTTTTATATGATGTTCAATAACGATGTTAATTATACCGCGTTGTTCAAAGTCGTGAGTGGGGTACGTCAGCAGATAGCCATAGCGGAGCAGGATTGGGTCACTGACAATCTTTATCACGCGGTGGAAATCAGCCACCGCAGCGGTGGTGAAATCACGGTCTTGTTTGATGGTGCAATGGTATTTACTGTAATAGATGCCGCCTTTCCCACGGGTCGGGTTGGTGTCGGTTCTCTTAATAATTCGGCATATTTTGATGATGTCAGCGTGAGGGGAGCCGACCCTGTGGATGATGCAGGTGATGTCACTGGTGATGGTGGCGATATGGATGGCGGTGATACAGTTGATGGTGGTGGTGATACTGCGGGTGATGATATTGGCGGTGCCGGTGCTTTTAATCCCTTGTTCAGTTTCATGTTTCTGCTAATAATTGCTGGAACTGTGGCCAGTCGAAGTAAGGGCCGGGGTCGGTTTTACGGCCTGGAGCAATATCGCTGTGGCCGGTGATGCGTTTACAGTTGATGTCGGGGTATGAGTGGATGAGTGCGCGAGTGAGTTGTACGAGTTGCTGGTACTGCATAGGGTCGAAAGGTTTGTCGTCACAGCCCTCCAGTTCGATGCCGATAGAAAAATCATTACAAGCGTCTCTCCCTTGAAATTGTGAGTGGCCCGCGTGCCAAGCGCGTTGTTGAAAGGGTACATATTGAATGATTTCGCCGTTGCGCCGGATTAGTACATGGGCAGAAACGGTGAGCTGGCAAATGTCGGCAAAGTCGGGATGGGCCGTCGGGTCGAGCCGGTTGCAAAACAGGGCGTCAATCCATGGCCCACCGAATTCACCGGCAGGCAGGCTGATAGCGTGAATCACCAACAGGTCAATGGCGCTGCCGTCCGGGCGGGCATCACAATTAGGTGAAGGGGTTTGTCTGGCCTCATTAAGCAAACCGCTTTCAGGGTTAATCTGCATATTTCCGCTTTTTATAGATGATGAAAATGTTGCTCCATCGGGCTAGTATAAACCCATCTTTCCTTAACATGATGGGTGCGTGGTGCCCACTGGATCAAATATGAAAAAAATGATGGTGGGTTTTGTCGCCGTAAGCATGCTTGTTGGTGTGCTGGTGTTGAATTGGGGTTCGGTGCATGGGCTGTTGGTCTCGCGTCCTGATTTTGCCGCACAACATGTGGAGCCCGTGGTGCTGTACAGCACTGACTGGTGCGGCAACTGCAAAATGACCCGCGCTTATCTGCGTGAGAACAATATTCCCTTTTTTGAATACGATGTGGATAAATCCCCTGAAGGGCAGCGCCAATACAAGGCGTTGCAGGGTAATGGCGTACCTTTATTGCTGGTAAAAAATAATGTGGTGCGAGGGTTTAACCCGCAGGCTATTCAGGATGCGCTGCGTCACTGATGACTGAGTACCGGTTTCGTCTGGCCATTTCGGCACAAAAATATCTGGCATATTACGAAGGTGCCGTGCATGCGGTAGTAGTAACATTGGCTAACGGACAGCATCTGCAATTTCCGGCAGAGTCCCTGCGGT
>Ga0256839_1006582_pt1 | contig 10129 bp, 10 predicted proteins | sample 354166metaG_FD_185968 | JGI IMG/M metagenome (GOLD analysis project Ga0256839, IMG submission 185968) | Hydrothermal vent microbial communities from Mid Atlantic Ridge, Atlantic Ocean - 354-166 | ecosystem: Environmental > Aquatic > Marine > Hydrothermal vents | place: Atlantic Ocean: Mid... | reverse complement strand
ATATCCACCACCAAATATCAGCACGGTGCGTTCTGAACCACTGACCCTCAGTTTCTCAACATTTACCGATGACCAGGTCTGGTTAAGCTCTGCAAAATCACCCACACCCCCCGCTATCACCCAGCGCAGAGTCGGATTATTGCGATCGGTCACATCCAGCGAATAAATATTGTTGCCACCACGGCGCATACCGATATACAGATAAATATTCTCACCCGGTTCGATCTGACCGTCATTATCTATGTCATTAACCCAGGCAACAACATTACCATCCAGACCATAGGATTTCCCTAATACACCGCTATCGACAAAATTGATGTCCAACAAAGGCAGCAGCTCCTGCGGTACAAAAGCAAAGTATTCGGTACCATCCTGGGTATTGAAGGCATGCAAATAGCCATCATTTGTGGCAACATAAGCCACAAGATCAGGCTCACCACCACTCAGCTCTCCATACTGCACCAGCGCGGGCTCAGAGTGTAACGGATCGCCCATAATGCCACGCGCATCGGTCACACTGCCGTCCTTGTCATCGTCCAGCACATCGATACCATATGCCCAGTCAAGCAAAGATTCACGGTAGGGAATCGACAGCCCGGGAAGCGGGGGCTTTCCAATAATGTCAAGCATCGCCTCGGTCACCGCTGTGTTCGAAACTTCCAGCGCATTGACCGCGGATGTCAGGTCGCCGTTCGATGGTACCAACACACCAGCATTATTCGCATAACCACCCGTAATGGTATACACATTGCGCGTCGTGGTCAGCTTGCCCGCAGCTCCACCCAGCGCAACTTCTGCGCCATCCTGTATGCCGGGGTCGGTCCAGAAGCTGGTAGCGTTCGCGGCAAAAAAGCCGGTGGTATCATCGATGGCGTTATTGCCGTTGGCATCCTCGATAACCGGGTCGCCGTTGGAATCAAACGCGATCTTGAACTTCTTCAGGTTGCCGTCCCAGTGCGAGCCTTGTGACGGCTTGAACAAGGTAAAGTACAGATCATCCAGATTGGTGGCACGGTTGAAGGCGTTGACCGACACAGCAGGTGCAGTAAATGTTGTGTTGACTTCGAGCGTTTGTGCAAAAATCTTGTTCAACTCACTGCGCAACTCATCAGCGTTATCTGCGGGGACAAACACGCCGCCGCCAGCCGCAGCGGTTCGCACGATCAGCGAATCAGGATCATCCAGATTGCCATTGGCAAAACCCACTGTGTGGGTGGTGATATATTGATCACCTGCTGTCGCCGAGGAAGTTCCAGCAATAACATCATTGTTTCTGGCCCATTCTGCAAGCTCGACCAGGCAATTTTGCGCTATAGGTGGGTCGCGCAGTGTCGATGCACAGGCCATTTCCGTATATCCCGGAAGCTCACCCAGCCTATCGGTCGTCAGGCTGTCATGCCATGGCAAGCCGTCAGTTAACAGAATGATGACATTCTTTTGACAGGCATCCGTTATAGGCGAAATATAGGTATCACCACTGCGCGATGCTGCAACCGATGGCGGCTCCGACAGCACCCCATAGTCAACATCCATGCCACCAAAATACCTGAGTGCCTCGTAGTACGCTTCGGAAAGTGGTGTTCCCGTGTTCACATTCACCGCTGCCAATGCCGCTTTGATGTTTGTCCGGCCCGAGTTGATATCTTCAATGGGATAAGCAACCCTGCCACCTTCAATCCCGTTTATTGGACCCCATAAATTATTCGCGCCATTGTACTCATCAAAAACCAGCAAGCCAGCATTGATACTGGTATTCGTATCAATCAGCGCTTCAAATGCGCGTGCAACCTCTTCAAACCTTGTTGGGTCATTAGCCAACGTTGGCACTGAGGCATCCATCAAATAATTCAAGTAATTGCCATGGTAAAGCGTGTAATTGTTTTTTCCCGCCGCCCAGACTGAAGGACTGGTTACGCTGCTTGTCCAGCCCGCCACACTGTTCTCAATGTACCGGGCTGTGTTCGGTGAACTGTTACTGCCGTGCACACCGGCATCGGCAGCACACTCAACAGGCCGCCCGTCGAATTCAAGCTGTCTCCATATATAAGATGCGGACAACTGTGCCATCTGATCAGCATAGGTCCCCCACTCTTCAAGAGGGCCCAATGTGCTGATCTGGTTATTGGATGCATCGTACTCATCAAAAGCATGGTCGCAGTGCAAGTCAGTGACATCGAAATACTGCGTCGAACCGCATTCCGGGCGCTTGCCATCCTGGGTATAGTAGATTTTGTTCTCGTCGAAACATCCGCTATATGTCCCGGTGAAGTCATAGCGCTCACGGACATCGGGCACGGTTCTATTCATACTGCCCGAGTTATCCAGAACAAATAAAATGTTGGGCTTGACCGGAACGGCACCCTGACCGATCGATGTATAAATCTCTATATCCTCAGCGAGCGCCGGGAAGGCACCGTATAGCGACAAAAGCACACCCGCTGCCACTTTTCTGCAATGAATTTTCTGCATTACTCTGTCCTCTACTAATGTACCAAGTGGCTTTCTCTATTTCATATAATTGACAGAATGAATCTTCTTGCCGTCTTTGCTATAGCTGATACTTATGACGCCACGCACTTGCGCGCTTTTAAACCGCTGCGCATTAGCGACTTTCCCATTCTCGATGAATTTTGTTTGTCTGGTAATGCGCGCAATCACAGGAGCGCACCGATCGCATTCCTTGAATTTCACGATACCCGTCCCGTCTTTGCTGACCTTGATTTGTGTTGCCAGCACTTCTCTTTCCATTTTTTCCGCAGCATGCGCAGATGCAAGCATGATCATGCCTATACCTATAACCGAAAGATACTTCATGTTTTACTCCTCTAACAGGCAGCCGCCGGATGGCGCACACCCTGCACCTGGGTGGATCTGGTATTGCCGGCAGCATTGCTGGCATTTACGGTGATTTCAAAAGTACGCATAACCGGCGCCTTGCCAGACTCGAGACTGAACCCAGGCATGGTGCGGCAGCCGCCGGTAAACCGCATTTCCGCTGTGGCCGTCCAGTCGGCACCGTCCGCACAACCATCAGCGCTATTGCAGGTCTGTGCCACCCAGCTTGCCGGGTCATCCACATCCTGAATGAACTGAAGATAATCCAGCGGATTGTCCGGGTCTTCCGATGTGGCAAACTCTATGCGTGACAAGGCAGCTTCGTATACCCGCTGAAACTGCTGCGCATTGCTTGACGCACGCAGCTCCAGTGTCGAACCGGACATCGACGCAACGCCAGCGAGCGTCAGCACCGCCAATAGCACCAACGAGATGACGAGCACTGCGCCACATTGTGTTTGTTGGGGAAAATTCATGGTATTCATATCATCACGTTCCAGCCGCATCCAGCTCGCCCAGACGATTGGTGTTTCGCAGATGTATCACGCTGGTGATCAGAAATCGACGAAATCCGTCGGTTTCATCGGCGGTCTTACCTGCGTAGGAATAGGTTTTATTGCTACTGATACCATCGCGATCCTGGCGCAATGAACGCATCAGCAGGGAAATGCGCACCGCTTTCACCTTTTGCCAGTCCTCGTCATCGGTGATCTTGTCGGCATTGACATACGACACGATGGTTTGCTTGTCACCATTATTGACCGTTGGATCGATGACCCCATACTGTACTTGCAGATCCTCAACACCGGACACGATTACCTCATCATCCATCTGCGGGCCTGCCACCAGCGAGGCGCGCCGCAGTGATGGGATACCGTCAGTACCGTCTGTATTGTTGCTGATGTAATACACATGTGACACCAACGGATAGTTTTTAGTCACCATATCGTTGACCGCATTCGGAGGCCAGCGGTACATGTCATGATCAGGCACTCCGCCTGAAAAGACAAACACTTTGCCGCCCTCAAAATTCGATCGCACATAGGCCGTATCCGCTGCCAATGACGCAGTTTGCACAAATGCGGAGTCTGCATACCGCACCTGCAGGATATCGGTGCCAGCACGATAAGCCCGGCTTGCGCAAGTGCTGGCATAAGGATTGGTGTCATTGGCGCCAAACAGCGGCCGGTCGAAATTGATATAGTCCTGTGCCTCGCAGTCACCGGTTGCTAACGGCATATCGTCACCATAACTACAGGCTGCGTTTTTCGTACAGGCGATATTGGTCTGAATGTTCGTTCCTCCCCAAAGGCCTGCATGCCTGATATCGTAGGCAATGGTGTCGATTGCAAAACGGGCATTGGTAATCATTTCCAGTTGCTCGTCGCTGGCGCGCTGTGTATCGCGCGTGCTGACATACAGACTCATCACCCCGCCAGTAATGATGACGCCGATCAACATGGCAAGCATCAGCTCGACCAGTGAAAAGCCCCGCTGCATGTTCACGGTGTGTTTACACACTAGCATTTCAGCGCTCCGCATATTTCAGCTGTCAGGGAATAGCTTTGTGCACTCAGCGCCTGGCTGTCAGTGGCACGCTCTGACCAGTTAATGGTGACAGTCACCACGCTCAAGGCATCCGTTGCGCCTGGCGGTGTGACTGTTATTGAAGCATCTGCAGCACCATTATTTGGCATGGCTGCTTTCAGATCCCGCAACCAGTGATAAATGTCATCGGCTGCCAACTCGGCGGGAGAACAAGCACTGACACTGCCTATATCGGTACAATTATTGTCTGTGCCTGTAGCACCTGTCGCTACGGCATAACTCAGCACCTGGGTCGGGTTGGCGCGCATGCGTTCGATGATCTCACCCGCCTTGATAACAGCAATACTGCGCATGGCCGCCGTCGAACCTGCACGCAGCGAAACGGTTTGCAACGAGGCGATGCCCAGCATGCCCACCGAAATCACCAGAAAGGCCACCAACGCTTCGACCAGACTGAAGCCATGTTGAGATTTTTTCAGTCGCCGCATCATCATGGGCAACTCCCGATTACTGTTGCGTCTTTCGACAATCTGACCTTGCCCGCCGCGCTCACGATCACAGCGCGGGCAATCGTGGCTCCCGCGGCATTACTCAACCCGCGATCATCACAGATGCGAAACATTCCTGATTGCGGTGCACCATTGGCAGCTTTAGGCACACCCCTGGAGGTAAATGACACATAGTTTTCTATTGCAGCATCAGCAGCCCGAATCGTGGTGCTTTTGCCTTCAACGCCTGGCTGGCGGCGCAGAATTCGCCCATCACTCGATGAATTGTATTGACCGACTGTAGCATCGGTATCCTGGAACACGAACCAGCCTTGCTCCCAATCACCACTGGTACTACATGTCGGCGTGCCGGCATCCGCATTACCGCTTTTGCACAAAGTAACACGGTCACCACTTTTGATTGCTTCGCTGCGGGCAATATTGAAGGCAGAAACCAGTGCATTGGTGTTATTGACCATGCGGTTACCATCGAAGAATACATTGAGGCGCGGCAAGCCGATCGCCAGCACGATGGACAGTATCGCCACCACGATCATCAGCTCAATCAGGGTATAGCCACATTCGTTCTTCATGACGCTACTCTAGAACCAATCCCCGCGCCCTGCCACAGCGCTCGGGATGGATAGAACAAACCTTCTGACAGACGGTCGTTTTATCGAAATTCAGCTGTAAATTCATTTGCATAGCGCATGCTCCACATTTTCCGCACAGCCACTGCCACATTTCAAGGCGCTGACATGGGGCATCACCGACCAGAGGCAGACTTTCTGTGACAGGCGTGCCATAACTGACTAAAATACGCCCCCCCGACACAACCACGGCACATATCCATGAACCTCGACCGCGTCACTTCCGGCAACAATACCCCTCAGGAAATCAATGTCATCATCGAAATACCGGCGCACAGCGATCCGGTAAAGTACGAACTGGACAAGGAATCCGGCGCCATGTTCGTCGACCGTTTCATGACCACAGCGATGCACTACCCCTGCAACTATGGCTATGTGCCGCACACCCTGTCAAAAGATGGCGACCCGGTCGATGTGCTGGTGGTGACGCCTTTTCCGCTGATTTCCGGTTCTGTTATTGCCTGTCGGCCAGTCGGCGTGCTGCAGATGACCGATGAATCCGGCGACGACGCCAAGGTGCTGGCGGTGCCCATCGACAAACTCTGCAAATCCTATCAGAGCGCCAAAACCGTCGATGACATGCCCCGGCCACTGCTGGACCAGATCGCGCATTTCTTCGAGCACTACAAGGACCTCGATGAAGGCAAGTGGGTGCGGGTGGAAGGCTGGCGCGGACTGGACGAGGCCTATGCGGAAATTCTCGACGGCATCAAAATGTACGAGGCGGAGCCGGTCAAGCCGCACTTCTGACGACAGGGTAAAAAATGGTGCCGGAAAGAGGAGTCGAACCTCCGACCTTCTCATTACGAATGAGCTGCTCTACCAACTGAGCTATTCCGGCAATTCAATGTGGTGCATGCAGGGCATACGGCGTCGGGTCACACCACGGCGCGTCACCGCTGACCAGCTGCGCCATCAACTCGGCCGAGGCCGCGCCCAGCACGATGCCATTGCGGTAATGACCGGCGTGCAGATACAGCCCCTCGACCCCGTCACAGGCACAAATATACGGTATGCCGCGTCGTGTACCAGGGCGCAGCCCGGCCCAATGGCGCACCACAGGGTATCGTGCCAGCTGCGGAACCAGTTCCACAGCGTATTGCTGCAGCTGCTCACGGCTGTGCGTGCTGGTGGTTTTTTCAAACCCGGTGAACTCCAGCGTGCTGCCGCACAACACATGGCCGTCACGGCGGGGAATTATATAGTGTCCGTGTGACATCACAATAGTTTTGATCAAATCCGGTTCGGTTTTGAACATGATCATCTGCCCCTTGACCGGCTCGACCTCGACGCTGGCGCCGGCAGCGGCCAGCAATTTCGCTGACCAGGCGCCGCTGGCGACGACCACCTGCGCGGCATGCACCTGCCGGTCGGCGAGCTGCACACCCCTGACACGGCCTGCACTGATCAGAAGCTGCTGCACCTCGCTGTGCTCGATCACTTCGATGCCACGCTGCCGGCAGCTGCCGCGCAGTGCCTGCACGAACTTCGGGTTGCGCAGTTGATGAATCTGCGGCATCCACAAGGCCGTTTCGAAACGCTCGCTCAGGCGAGGCTCGATCGGTTGCAGCGCCGCGCGGTCTTCAAGGTGTTCGCACTGCACCGCGTAGCGCCTTGCCCAGTCCAGTGCCTGCTGACGCTCGTCGTCGTGCACGATCAGCAAACCGGAATGCGTCAGCTCACTGTCGACGCCGCTTTCTTCCTGCAGCTGGCGGCACAGATCGGGATACAGTTGTTTGCTTTTCTCCGCCAGCCGGTTGACCGCGTCATCATATCGCCACGGGTACAGCGGCGACACGATGCCGCCGCCTGCCCACGACGACTCCCCACCGAGTTCGCCACGCTCCACGATGCAAACGCTGGCACCACCCTGATGCAGGGCGCGTGCGGTCAGCAAGCCGATGATACCGCCGCCGATGATCAGCACATCAGCCATGCGCACAACCACGGGCAATCGGCTCAGGGAATCGCCGTTTTACGGAAACCATCACACACATGAGCCGCGATTGTACGCGACTCATGTGCGCAGGATAAGGGGAAAAACCGGTATCTCAGCCCTCGCGCTTGCAGGAGGCATCCGACTGGATGCCGGGCGGCGCATATTCGATATATCTTTCACAATAGCAGCGGTGCTTGCCCTTGCTCCACACCTTGTTGCACACTCCCACCATTTTTTTGGTCAGCTCATCCATGATCTGGTGACGCTTTTGCTCGCTGGCGGCAATCGCGGCTTCCTCTGCCTTTCTGGCCTGTTCCGCCTTGCGACGCTCTTCCTCAGCTTTTTGCTGTGCCGCAATGGCCGCCAGGCGCTGTTTTTCCTTCTCGGCGGCAATGCGCTGACGCCGCTGCTGCGCCTGCTTCACGGCTGTGTCGATTCTTTGCTGCGCGCGGCGCTTGTCGGCGGCATCGCCGCACACATATTCCTGCGCCGCAACCGATGCGAAATCCTGTGGCGCAGCAAGTTTGCACATCTGCACCTCGACCGGCTTGACCACGGGCGCCGGCTGCACCGCAACCGGGGCAGGGGCAGACGCGGCGGCGCGCTGGCTTGCTGCCGCCCTGGCCTGCAAGATGGCGTAAGCTTCACTGAAATCGGAGATGTCATAATTGACATGCACCGGCTTGCGGAACGGACGGATAACGAAGCGCAGGCGCTCACCGTTTTCGATCAGATCCAGGGTCTGCCTGTTGAGCATCACCACGAATTCACCGCGCTCGCCGTGATTCATGCAGATACCGTCCTTGACCTCGAGATCCTGTTGCAGAAACCGGTTGTGGTTTTGCTGATGGTTCAGGCACCACTGGAACAACGGCAGGCGCTTGCCGTCGATACGCAGGTCTTCAATCGCCAGCGCCTTGTACGATTTCGGATCGGTCTCGACTTCGGCCTGCTTGCCGATTTTCAGGCTCAACTGATTCTTGTGCAGCGACAGCTTGTAGTAGAGGCCATCATCACCGCGTCCGGTTTTGCTGATGCTGCCTGCGTCCACCCGCCAGTCACTGTCCGCACCAATATTCACTTCCGCCGCGCGGGCGAACGGGTTGTCCAGCGCCGCGTGGGCACCAGACACAGCCAGCGCAGCGCTCAGCAACACGCCGGCCACAACAAAAAATCTTTTCCCCATAACCTCAGACCCGGCGCTGTCGGCTTCCCGAAGCGGAGCTGGTCGACAACGCCTTGAAAATCAAAAGAATCACACCTGAAGGTGCCTCGCTTTCGACTATGTATAGCATAAAGTGACAATTTTTCAGGTCGCCTGCCACCGTCGGGACAGTCATTTGCGCGGCTTGTCGGCAACAAATCCGGCATCTGCTGACGGCTTCAACGCCTGCACCATACAAGTTCCGGGCGTCGCAGTGGTTTTTCCACGGCCGGCTAAGGTACAATCAGCCGCAAGATGAATATCCGTATCAATGGCGAGAACCGCACACTGCCCGGCCCGCAAAACCTGCAACAGCTGATCGACGAACTGGCGCTGGCCGACAAGCGTCTGGCGGTCGAACTCAACGAACAGATCGTGCCGCGCAGCCGCTTCGAACACACCACGCTGCACGATGGCGATGTGGTCGAAATCGTGCACGCCATTGGCGGTGGCTGACGCCACCTTCCCTGCTGCCGACCGACACAACCCGATATGGCCACTGCTGCACAAGACATGACTTTCAACGATGACAAACCGCTGGTGATCGCCGGCAGATCATTCCACTCACGGCTGCTGGTCGGTTCCGGCAAATACCGCGATCTGGACGAAACCCGCGCCGCCACCGAAGCCAGCGGTGCCGAAATCATCACCGTGGCGATTCGCCGCACCAACATCGGCCAGAATGCGGACGAACCCAGCCTGCTCGATGTGATTTCCCCCGAACAATACACCCTGCTGCCGAACACCGCCGGCTGTTACACAGTGAAGGATGCGGTGCGCACCTGCCAGCTGGCGCGTGAGCTGCTCGATGGCCACAATCTGGTCAAGCTGGAAGTGCTGGGTGACGAAAAAACCCTGTTCCCGGATGTCACCGCCACGCTGGAAGCGGCGGACATACTGGTCAGGGACGGCTTCGATGTGATGGTCTACACCAACGACGACCCGCTCATAGCCAAACGCCTCGAAGAGCTGGGCTGCGCCGCGGTGATGCCGCTGGCGGCGCCGATCGGCTCCGGCCTCGGCATCCGCAATCCGTACAACATCCTCACCATCATCGAAAACGCCAGCGTGCCGATTCTGGTCGATGCCGGTGTCGGCACGGCGTCAGATGCGGCGATCGCCATGGAGCTGGGCTGCGACGGCATCCTGATGAACACCGCCATCGCCGCAGCGAAAAACCCGGTGCTGATGGCCTCGGCGATGAAAAAGGCGGTCGAGGCCGGACGCGAGGCCTATCTCGCAGGGCGCATGCCGCGCAAGCGTTTTGCCTCGGCGTCCTCGCCGATCGAAGGGCTGTTTTTCTGATTCAACCGGCCGGCGAATGACCCACCCGACCCGGCGCATCCGCAGCTATGTCCTGCGACAGGGGCGCATCACCCGCGCCCAGCAAGCCGCCTTCGAGCACTACGCGCCGGCCCTGCTCCACCCCTTTTACGCCTCAAAACTGGATCTTGCGCAGGTGTTC
>Ga0256839_1006581_pt1 | contig 10130 bp, 11 predicted proteins | sample 354166metaG_FD_185968 | JGI IMG/M metagenome (GOLD analysis project Ga0256839, IMG submission 185968) | Hydrothermal vent microbial communities from Mid Atlantic Ridge, Atlantic Ocean - 354-166 | ecosystem: Environmental > Aquatic > Marine > Hydrothermal vents | place: Atlantic Ocean: Mid... | reverse complement strand
TTTGGCCCCGTGATCGGGCGGGAAAGAAAAATTAAGCCGGTTTAGCCCCGCAAGGTTGGCCTTGCTTAGCGCTGTGCCAGCCTCGTCTTTTGAAATAATCAGCGCCGCGCCCACACGGTCTCGATATAGGCCAAAATTCTTGGAGCAGCTTGCCGCGATCAGCATTTCCGGCACTTTGGCGGCCATCGCGCGCAGCCCCGCAGCGTCATCCTCCAGCCCGTCACCAAAACCCTGATAGGCAATATCAATCATCGGCATCAGCTCTTTGGCCAGCGCAATCTCTGTTACCTCCGCCCACTCGATAGCCGAAATATTCGCGCCCGTCGGGTTATGGCAGCAGCCGTGCAGCAGCAGCACATCGCCCGCTTTAGCACCTTCAAGGTCCGCCTTCATGCCCGCAAAATTCACGCCGCAAGTGGCCTCGTCAAAATAGCGATACTTGCCCACCGTCAGGCCGACATATTTAAGAATAGCCTCATGGTTTGGCCAGCTCGGGTCTGAAATCCACACCGTAGCCCCCGCATTGGCGGCCTTGATCAGCTCAAACAATTGCCGAATGGCCCCTGTGCCACCCGGCTCTTGGGCGCCACACACACGGCCAGCCGCAACCACGCCACCCAGCACCAAATCGCGGATCGCATCCACATAGCTCAGGTCTCCCAGCAGCCCAACATATTTCTTGGTATCTTGCTCAGCCAACAGCTTGGCCTCGGCGGCCTTCACTGCGCGCATCACAGGGGTTTTACCCGCCGCGTCTTTATAAACGCCGACGCCAAGGTCGAGCTTATCGGCCCGTTCATCAGCCGCATACAGCCCGATCAGCTCAATAATTTTATCAGGCGCTTGTTCTTTCAGGTTTTCCAACATGGCCGCAGTCCTTTTTAGTCGCGGGTTATAATCTCTTGTCGCACAGGGGCAAACCCTGCGCTTTGATATAGGGCAAGGGCGCGGGTGTGATCCAGCGTGCAGGTGTTAACCGTTAGCCGTTCCACACCCTCACCATCCCAGCCGGTATGCACAGCTTCTTGCAGCAGATATTTGCCAAATCCTTGGCCTACCATTTCTGGCACAAGCCCAAGGTAAGCAAGCTCACACACGCCCTTACTGCGGTGATCCAGCATAAAAAATCCAGCCGGCCAGCCTTGGCGTATAAGCGTATAAAGCGCAACATCAGGGTGCTGCACAAAGGCCCGCAGCTTGTCTTCTGGCGCGTGCAGCCAATCGGTCCACTGATACTGCGCACCCACCGCGCGGTATAAGCTAAGAAAATACCACAGCGGCGGCTTTTCTGCGTGTAAAAGCGCCGCCGTTGGCCCCAAGGGCTGGTGCGGGCGCGGGTAATTTGGCCGCGCCTCCATCTCCAGATAAGTGATCGTAACCTCTACCATCCGGTATCAATCGCCAGTTCAGAGTAGGCGCCCCATTCGGACCAAGAGCCATCATAAACCGACCATTGCTTATGCCCGATCATCTCCAGCGCCAGTGCCAGCACACAGGCGGTCACGCCCGATCCGCAGGTAAGGATAATCGGCTTTTCAAGGTCGATCTCCTCATCCGCGAATATTTCGCGAATGTCTGCAAGCGGCAACATGGTGCCTTTTGGCCCTGTCAGGTCTTTGTAATACACGTTTTTACTGCCCGGAATCCGCCCATTGCGCACCCCCGCGCGTGCCTCTTGCTCCTGCCCCGCAAACCGCACAGGTGAGCGGGCATCCACGATCTGGGCATCTCCCAGCTTAACGGCGGCCGCCACCTGCGTAACGTCTCGAATAAGGGCCGCATTGCGGCGCGCGGTAAAATGGCGGTCCCGCAGCAGGGGCGGCATATCCTCCACGGCCCGGCCTTCCTTCAGCCACTTTGGCAACCCCCCATCCAAAATCGCCACGTCGTTTTTGCCAAAAAGCTTAAACATCCACCATACACGCGCGGCGCTAAACAGTGCGTCATTGGTGTCATAAATGATCACCCTGTGGCCATCACCAATGCCCATCGCCCGCATTTTGGAAATAAATTTTTCCACCGGCGGCACCATGTGCGGCAGTTCAGAGCGGGTATCAGCAATTTCGTCAATATCAAAAAACCGCGCGCCCGGAATGTGGCACGCCTCATATTCCGCACGGCAATCCCGCGGGTCGCCCGGCAGCACAAGGCTGGCATCCAGCACCCGCACATCCGGCGCATTCAGATGCGTTTCCAGCCAGTCAGTTGAGACAAGAAGTTGCGGGTCATCCATGTTCGGCTCCATTGCTTGCTTACATTGGAGATAGCGCGGCGGTAAACGGTTTGCAATGGGAATGCCTGCGATATAGCGTAGCCCCAGGGGGCGCAAATGGCACATTTTAATTTTGACGAAGAGATTAACCGCCGCGAGGTTCCGGCGCTGAAATGGCACAAAATGGTGCTGGGGGAACATGGCATGAGCCTATTCCCCGGGTCTGTCGCCGATATGGATTTTAAGGCCCCGCCTGTGGTTCTTGACACCATGCAGGCGCGGCTATCCCACGGGGTTTTTGGCTATGAAACCGTGCCGGAGGGCCTGCTGCCCGCGCTGGCAAGCTGGCTGCACACCCGCCACGGCTGGGCGGTTGACCCCGCCCATATTTTGCGCGCGCCCAATGTGCTGAACTCTATGGCAATGGCGATAAACACCTTCACCAATGCCGGCGACGGCCTCATCGTGCAGCCGCCTGTGTTCTTTGATTTTTACGATATTGCCGCCGAGAACGGCCGTAAAATCATCCCCAATCCGCTGATCGAAACCGATGGCCATTACCGCATGGATTTTGCTGATCTGGAGGCCAAAGCGGCGGACCCGTCAGCCAAAATCCTGCTGCTCTGCAACCCGCATAACCCTGTTGGCAGGGTGTGGACCCCTCTCGAACTGACACGCGTAGGCGATATTTGCGCCGCTCATAATGTGCTGGTAATTTCTGACGAAATCCACGGCGGTATCACCTTTGCCGGCCACCCCTACACCCCGTTTGCCAGCCTTGGGCAGGCTTACGCCGAAAACAGTATCACCAGCCTTTCTCCGGCCAAGGTTTTTAATCTGGCCTCCTGTGGCGGGGCGTTTACCGTGGTGCCAGAAAAGGTTAAGCGCGTGGCCATGCAAGCCGCTAACTCAGCCTTAACGGTTAACAAAAACAACGCCTTTGCCTCGGTGGCGATGCAGGCCGCCTATGCAGGCGGCGGGCCGTGGCTTGATGCGGTTTTGGCCTATCTAGAGGGCAATGCCCGCATGGTGGCAGACATGCTCGCACCCACAAAAGTGAAAATAAAGGTGAATGAAGGCCTGTTTCTGATGTGGCTGGATTTCCGCGCCCTTGGCTTTACGCCAGATGACCTTCACGCATTTTTACGCGAAAAAGCCAACATGCAGCTCACGCGCGGCGTTGCTTTCGGGGAGGGCGGCAGTGGCTTTGCGCGGCTTAATATCGCGTGTTCGCGCGCACGCCTAAAGGCGGCACTTTCTCATTTGGTTAAGGCGCTGGGCGCCAGCTAACGCTGATCTTTAGCCCGCCAAGCTCTGAGCGGTCTAACACAAAATCAGCGCCATAATGCGCCGCCAAATCGGAGCAAATTGCCAAGCCCAGCCCGCTCCCTTGGGCTGAAGGGTCCAGCCGCCGCCCCCGCCGCCCTAGCTTGGCGCGTTGCCTTTTATCCACCCCGACCCCGTCATCTTCCACTGAAATAATATGGGTGCCGTCTGGTTGCACTTTGCCCGTGAGCCGCACCACTGCTTTCGCCCATTTTCGGGCGTTATCAAGCTGGTTGCCGAGTAATTCTGACAGGTCATGGGCATCAAAAGGGGTGTTAAAATCAGCCGCCATGCGAAGCTGCCAATCCAAAGGCTCCTCACGCGGAAACTGTTTAATGGCACCCAGCATGCGCTCTGCAACCGGCAATGCTGGCGAGGTCGCCACCCCCGGTGTGCGTACCCGCACCCGCGCCAGTTCGCGTTCAATAAAATGTGACATACTGGCGATTTGCGAGTCTATTTCATCAGCAGACCGCCCGTGCCCGCCTTTGCGTAAATCCCGGGCAATGGTGTTAATAATCGTGAGCGGCGTTTTTAGCCCATGTGCCAAATCACTCGCTCGCTCTCGCGCCTGCGTCACTGTTATTTCATGCAGGTCCAGCAGCTCGTTAACCTCGTTGGCCAAGGGCATAACTTCAACAGGGAAATCCCCTTCAAGCCTGTTGTCTTTACCGCTCCGCACACGCTCGACCTTTTTACGCAGTGTTTCCAGCGGCACCAGCCCAAGCTTAACCTGCACCCAAGCCGCCGCAATTAGGCCAACAAAAATAATAGCCATCCAGCCAAACATTGTGGCTTGAAACCCATCCGCAGCGCGCTGCACTTCGGTATAGTCAACCGCGACCGTGAGGTTCACAAAGCTAGGCGCTGACTCCTCTCCAACCCTCAAAGTGCGGCTCAGGGCCAAAAGCGGTTCCCCCATTGAGGACGTCAGCTTGCTGCGCTCAAGCGCGCCAGGAGTGGTAGATTGTGGCACGTCCAAACTGCCGGTCCATAAGGACCGCGAAACAACTTGCGGGTGGCCTTCCCTGCGCGCTTGCCAATAAAGCCCGCTAAACGGCGCTTCAAACCGGGGGTCAAGCAGCGGCTCAATTACAATATCTTTAGCAGAGTCAAAGGATAAGTTGGTTGTCAGTTGGTCCAGGTGCGCCCCAAGTTCCACATAGATCCGATCTTCAAAAAACCGGTTAAATTTGTCACTAAGAACAAAACTGATCGAGCCAAGCGCAATGCCAATAGACAGGCATGCCAACAAAACAAGCCGCGTTGCCAGCGAGTGGAGCTTCATTCAGGTTCATCCACATCTATCAAATACCCAAATCCGCGCCGGGTTTCAATAACCTTGGTTTTAAGCTTGCGCCGTAAGCGCCCAACCAACACCTCAATAGCGTTGCTATCAGGCTCTTGGTCTTGGTAATAAATATTGGTAGCCAGCTCTTCTTGTGAGACAACCTTACCCCGGTTATGCAGCAAATAATTCAGCAACCGAAACTCAAGCGGCGTCACCTTCACCTGTGTGCCGTCCACGCTCACTTTCATTTGCCGCGTATCCAGTTTCAGCCCCTTAGCCTCAAGCTGCGGTGAGCGTTCAGCCCCAGAGCGGCGCACAAGGGCGCGCAACCGTGCGATCAGCTCTTCCATATGGAAGGGTTTTACCAAATAATCATCTGCGCCCGCGTCAATACCATCCACGCGTTCAGACCAGCTCCCTTTGGCCGTGAGCAAAATAACCGGCATATTCACTTTTTCTTTCCGCCAATTGCGCAATACACTCAAGCCATCTAGCTGGGGCAATCCAATATCAAGCACCGCTGCGGAATAGTCTTCGGTGCCACCCTGAAACCACGCGGTATCCCCATCAGAAACGATCTCGGGCACAAATCCTGCCTCATGAAGCGCCGTTTTAATCGACTCCGCGATCAGCGCCTCATCCTCCACCACCAATATGCGCATTAACAGCCTACAATTCGTTCAATGATGCCTGTTTGGGCAGAAATAGTGACCGTTTCCAAACGCCCACTCCTAGAAATCGCCTTGAAGCGATAGCGCGCGCCGCGTGTCCGGTCAAGGAATTCGACGCCAATAACATTGCCATCATATTCCGAAATAAACTCGCTCCAAATCTGGTCCAGTGGCTTGGCGGTGCCCGCTTGCACAGCATCTTGCGAGCGGGAAAGATCACTGCGCGAAATACTTATAGAGTTAGGGCCGTCCGCCGCCGGAATTGTGCAGGTCTCACGCGCGCTATCTTCAACGCCGCTTGCGCTAGATGCACCGCCATTATTGCCGGATGGACCCGAATCGGAGGGACCGGAATCGGAGGGACCGGAATCGGTCGGGCCCGAATCGGTCGGGCCCGAATCGGAGGGACCAGATGTCGGCGGGCCGGATGGCGACGAAGGAGCAGAGGGAAGCGAGGGAGCGGAGGGAGACGAACTCCCAGCGCGGGCAGCGCTCAAAAACAGGACTTCAGGAACAACATAAGCCGACACAACGGCGCCAGCCAAACGGCGCAAAGCGTCGCGGCGGCTGGGGCTTGCAGGCCTATCAATTTTGTTCTCACGGTCCATCATTTCATCCTAATGCGCCGACAATTCGTTCACCTCGGCCACGGGCCTCGATGTGCTTTCAAGCTTGCTCAGCAAGCCGTTTTTACCAAAATCCTTGAAGCAGCGCAGAACATCTTCTTCGATCTGTTGTCGTTCCTGCTCCGGAAACGCCGCCCGTAAAATCTCAATTGCTTCTTCCGTTGAGGTCGGCTCGCTCAGAATCTGCCAAACAAGCGCCGCGCCTTCGTTAAGGTAGTGTATACTCTGCCCGCTGCGCCCTGTCAAAAACCGCTGCCCATCAGTCGAAACAACCTTCACCCCTTCGGCATGTTCAAATTGCCCAACAGAAACATCGGTGTAGCGCTTAAACGGCTTTAAGCCATTTTCAGTTTCATTGCTGAGCGGCGCGCGCGGGAAGTAGTGCGGCAAAGTTGTGTCCCATTTGGCAAAATGCGCTTTAAGGACTGCGATCGCCGGTTCTGCATGGTCATAGCGCAATAAATGTACGGGCAGGTTTAGCGCCACAAACTCCAACATAGCTAGAATATCACCCGCATTGCCCGCCCGCGAAAAATTTTGGTAAATCAAAGTCTTAAGCGCCTTAGCGGTGCTGATTTCCGCCAGTTCGGCCTGCGCGCCGTCTTGTCGCTCCAAAAAAACGATGCTCCCCAAAGGCAGTGATTCGCCATAGCTGGCACATTCGGTTTCTAGTGGTTTAACATAGGTATATTGCTTGTTTGAAATAAGCTGCCGCCGCGCCATGTAGTCAACCGCAGTGGCTCCAATTTGCTCGGGTAAAGGAAGGCGCAAACGCGGAGACACGCCGCTTGAAATGCCCCTGATAACGCCGTCTTCTTCCACAGAAATCGGCAAAAAATCATCGGTATAAATACGTATACCCGCAGCGGCCATCGCCACGCTCAATGTGCTTTTTCCAGCTTTTCTGGTCGCGGGGAAAACCACCAACCGGCCATCAAAATCAGCGGCCGCGCCGTGAACGCATAAAAGAGATGGCTCTTCGCGCAAGCGCTGCCATGCCAGTTCAGCGACGATTGCACAAATGCCATTCACGCAATCCCGGTAGCTGTCTTTATTATCAATAAAAGGAGAAATCAGATAATATCGGCCATTATCTCTTAGCTCAATCGTCGCAAATGGGTCGCGGGGCGTTTCCTGCACAATCTCATATGGCCAATGGCTAAATATAAAGGGAAGAGATTCAATAAAGGCAGAGTCGACTTTTAAGGCAATGCTTGCCTTCAAACCGTCTAACAACAGATATTTTGGTTTCACGTCCATAACAATCGCCCTGACTATCTGCACTCCCCAATCAAAACTGATTGGAGAGTGCCTACTTATAGCAGCTTTTGGCTGCCAGAAACAGGTTTTAGAAGCCGTTATCAACCAGGCACTGTAGGTATGTAGGGTCGTTCAGGTTTTCCGCGCCACATGTGGCCTCAACAGCTGTTGGATCAGGAGCGGTTGTGCCGCCGCCATTGCCGCCACCAGCGCCACTTGGGCCAGAATTGCTGGCACCGCTATTGCTGGCACCGCTATTGCTGGCACCGCTATTGCTGGCACCGCTAGAGTTGCCGCCGCTAGAGCTGCCGCCACCGCTTGCGCCGCTACCGGCATGCGCCATGGAAAGCGTGGTCAAGGCTGGAACCGAGTAACCGGCAGCTGCCAAAAGGCCAATGCGGCCAAGGAGTTTACGGCGGGATAGTGGGTCTGTTTTAGTCATGTCTTAAGTCCTTATGTTTCATCGAGAAGCGAATCGCCACTCGTTTATAGGTTTGTTTTAGCCAATGCGCCTGCTCAAAACCCTTACACGGCGAGTCAGCCATTTGTCAGGAACAGGCTATTAACATCTAATACATTGTTTTTATTATATTTAACATTTCTGATCACCGGCTTTTTACCTGCTTTTTTCTTAACCGTCGCCGCTGACAAGGTTGAAAAGCACGGGGGTATATAAGAAAAATCGCGTGGCAAGCCTGTTTTCAGCCTGTGAATACGCGCTTTTTTATCATCTGATTCGCTATATTCCGCCATCTGCGCCCCGTTTTTCAAATTCTTAGCCTCTGGTGCCAGTTTAGCAGCCAGAATCTTAAGAATCCTCCAACCCTAGGGGCGAATATTGTCTCGGTTCAGCGTATAATACGCCCGCACACAGGCCAGCCCCGTTGGCAGGCTGTCATATTCCCGAGTGGCTATTTGCTTGCCAAGCTCACCATTCGAGAGGCCGGTCACGAGGCCAGCCAATAGGCCTGCATTTTGGTTTTGCCCACCAATATCATCCGAAAGCTTGGCCTCAAACGCTTGGCACGGCCCCCCTTTGCTTTCAATGATTTGCGGGTAAAAGTAGGCGGCGATCACAAACACCACGAGCGCACTAAAATATTTCATACCTAATCCAGCCAGCCTTTCGCTTCATTTTCAACAATGCCCATCAGGGCTTTCATATGGTCGTCACGGTCATTCAAGCAAGGAATATACATAAACCCCTTGCCCCCCGCCGCCTTAAACGCATCGCCAATTTCTTCGTTAATCTCTTCTAACGTCTCGATGCAATCCGCAGAAAAGGCAGGCGCAATCACTGCAATATTATCAACGCCAGCCTTGGCCAGCTCCGCCACATGCTCCACCGTTGCAGGGCCAACCCATTTTGTCGGGCCAAACTTGGATTGAAACGCGGTGTCGATCATGCCCTCGTCCCAGCCCAGCGCCTCGCGCAAGAGCCGCGTAGATTTGTGGCATTGGCAAAAATACGGGTCGCCCTCGTCGCGAAAGCGCTCTGGCACACCGTGGTAAGAAACCACCAGTTTGGCAGGCGGGTTTTCCCCCTCAAACACCTCGCGCACCGAGGTGGCGAGCGCGTTTATATAGGCCGGATCCTCAAAATAGGCAGGCACCGTGCGAATGCTTGGTTGCCAGTTCATCTTCATCAAAGCCCGAAAAGCCGCATCATTGGCGGTGGCGGTTGTGGGCGCGGCATATTGCGGGTAAAGCGGAAAAAACACGATCTTTTCGCAGCCCTGCTCTTTCAGCGCCATGATTTTGCTTTCAACACTCGGGTTGCCGTAACGCATGCAAAAATCCACCACCACGTCGTCGCCATAGCGCGCGGCCATCAGGCCCCGCAGCTTTTCCGTCTGCGCTTTGGTAAAGGTCAAAAGCGGGCTTTCATCGGCCTCATTATTCCAAATACTATCATATGCGCGGCCAGATTTCTTGGGCCGAATGGTTAAAATAACCAACTGCAAAATCGGCTGCCACTTCCAGTTGGGCGTGTCCACCACCCGCTTGTCTGACAAAAACTCATTCAGATAGCGCCGCATAGACCAATAGCTGGTATCATCCGGTGTTCCAAGGTTGGCCAGCAGCACGCCCACCTTGGCGCGGGTCTGCGGCACATGGTCTTTTGGGGCATATTTTAGTCTATCCGTCATCGGATCATCCTTTATATTCTTTGGTGCCCAAAGCATCCGCCAACCGCGCGGTTGCCGAGCCTCGGCGCAAAGGTTTTGGCTGTGTAGCAGATGGCGCCCAGCCCGTCAGATAAATAATTTCAAACGTGGCAGGGATGCGCCCGTCGGGCAAACCAAATTCGGCTTGGTAAATCTCCAGCGCTTTTTGGAGAGTCTCCCGCCGCAAGGTGCCGCGCCGCTCCGCCATCGCGTTTCCCTCACCCATGGCGCGCAGGTCGCGCATCAGGTGTAGCGGTGTTTCATAGGTCACGGTCAGGGTGGTGGCATCCGCTACCGGCAGTGCCAATCCCGCACGCTGAAGCAAGGCCCCAAGGTCGCGCACATCGCCCATCGGGGCCACGCGGGGCGAAAGCCCGCCTTCAACCGCCACCTCGGCCTGCGCCAGCGCATAGCGCAGCTCATTCAGGGTTTCGCCGCCAAATAGCGCCGCCAGCAGCAGGCCATCGGGCTTGAGCGCGCGGCGCATTTGCACCAGTTGGCCCACGGGGTCATTGGCTGAATGCAGGCAAAGCCCATGCACAACAAGGTCAAAGCCCGCCTCGGGCAGGGCAAGGG
>Ga0256839_1006580_pt1 | contig 10131 bp, 12 predicted proteins | sample 354166metaG_FD_185968 | JGI IMG/M metagenome (GOLD analysis project Ga0256839, IMG submission 185968) | Hydrothermal vent microbial communities from Mid Atlantic Ridge, Atlantic Ocean - 354-166 | ecosystem: Environmental > Aquatic > Marine > Hydrothermal vents | place: Atlantic Ocean: Mid... | reverse complement strand
CCCAGAAGGACATCTGCCCCCAGGGCAGCACGTATCCCATGAACCCGGTCGCCATCATCACAAGGTAGATCAGCATGCCGATGATCCAGGTCACCTCGCGCGGCGCCTTGTAGGAGCCGTAGTAGAGGCCGCGGAAGATGTGGATGTAGACGGCGAAGAAGAACAGCGAGGCACCGTTGAGGTGCAGATAGCGCAGGAAGGTGCCGCCATTGACGTTGCGCATGATGTGTTCGACCGAGGCAAAGGCCAGGTCGATGTTGGGCGTGTAGTGCATGGCCAGGACAACGCCAGTCACGATCTGCAGGACCAGCGCGAAAGCCAGCACGATGCCCCAGATCCACCACCAGTTGAGGTTCTTGGGGGTGGGAATCATTATCGTGTCATAAAGAAGCCGGATGATCGGCAGACGCGAATCCATCCACTTTTCGAACCCGGTTCTGGGTTCATATTCGTCATGAGGTATTCCAGCCATCTTCCGCTCCGTTATCCGAGGACTATCGTGGACTCGCCCTCAAAGCGGGCGGGAGGAATATCGAGGTTGCGCGGCGCCGGGCCCTTGCGGATCCGGCCCGAGGTATCGTAGTGCGAGCCGTGGCAGGGGCAGAACCAGCCGCCGAAATCGCCCGAACGGCCGCCCAGCGGAACGCAGCCCAGGTGGGTGCAGACGCCGATCATCACCAGCCATTCGCCCTTTTCATCCATGGTGCGGTTCTCGTCGAGCGCCGGGCTGTCGGCTTCAAGGTTCGGATTTTCCCACTGATAGTCAACCGGATCGACCAGATCCTCGAGCTTGACGGCGCGTGCCTCGTCGATCTCTTCCTGGGTACGGCGGCGAATGAACACCGGCTTGCCCTGGAAGTTGACGGTAAGCTGCGTTCCGACCTCGACTCCCGAGATGTCCACCCGAATGGAGGACAGGGCCAGGACATCGGCCGAGGGGTTCATCTGGTTGATCAGGGGCCAGGCCGCGGCACCTGCGGCAACCGCGCCTGCACTGGCCGTCGCATAGTACAGGAAATCCCGGCGTGTGCCTTCGGGTTCTTCAGCGTGGGACACGAGCGTTTCTCCATTTCTCGACCGGCTTGACCCGGCCCAAACCTCATCAGGCCACGGTTCCCCGCAGCCTTCGGACGGCTTTTATATCTGCTCGTGCGCTTCGTCCAGCGGACAATGGCAGGCAGATCGTGGCTGAATGTCGCGCCGGTATGGAAAACTGGCGTTTCAAGGGAAAATATGCTCAAATCCGCGTGATGTTGTCTGTCTGTTCAAGTTTCTGCAAAGGAGATTGCCATGCGCTTACTGTTCTCCGCATTCATTTTCGCTCTTCTCGTCGCCGGAAGCGTGGCCCGGGCGCAACAGGCACAAACCGTTATCAGCATCTACGGCGGCATTCAGGAGCCGCTCGACAGCCGCGTCATCGGCAATGACCCGAGTACGGGCGGCGCCGGCGCGTTCGACTTCATCGCAGACTGGGAGGGCCGGTCGCTGCAGATGTCCCCCTATTACGGCTGGCGCGTCACCCGCTGGACGGCTGGATCCTTCGGCTGGGGTGTCGAGTTCACCCACGAGAAGGCCGAGGCCAGTGCCGCCACGCTGGCGGCCAACGGGCTGGACATGCTGGAGTTCTCCCATGGCCTGAACCTGCTGACGCTCAACGCCTACTATCGCTGGCCGCAAACGCCTGGCGGACTGACACCCTACGTGGGTGCGGGGGCGGGGATCTCCATTCCGCATGTGGAGTTTGATGGCGGCGGCACCCGGACCTTCAACATCCAGGCGGGCGGCCCGGCCGCGGTGATGATGGCCGGGGTGAGCTACCGGATCAACGACAGGTTCTCGGTATTCGGGGAATACCGGGCCAGCTACACCAGCCTTGACGTGAACCTTGCCGACGGCGGCTGGCTGCGCACCGACATCGCCAGCAATGCCTTCAACCTGGGGGTTTCCTACGGATTCTGATCAGCCCTCGGGTGCGGTGGCGCGGTAGCTCTCGCGCTCCGAGAACTGGGCGAACCAGTCGGCAAGGGCCTCGTTCCCGCGCCGCCAGTTGCGTGCGTCATGGCGGAAATCGAGATAGCCAAGCGCCGAAGCCACGGCGATCTGACCGATGTGCAGCGGCCCGTCCAGGCGGCCCGTCCAGCGGCTGTCCAGTGCCTCGACAGCGCGCGCGACCTTGGCCCACTGGCCCTCCACCCATGGTTCGTACACCAGTTCCGGCGGACGGATGCGCGCCTCGTAGACCATCGCGATGGCGGCCTCCATGATCCCGTCGGCGGTGGCCTCCAGCGTCAGCACCTCCCACAGGGCGTTGCCCTCTGGGTAGAGGCGCCCGCCGGCGCGGGCATCCAGGTAGCGGCAGATCACCCGGCTGTCGTAAAGCGCCGGGCCGTCGGCACGCTCCAGCGCCGGGATCTTGCCCAGCGGGTTGTGCGCCACCGGCATGGTGCCCGGATCCACCGCCGTGCCCATGGCGGGGATGATCTCCACATCCTCCAGCTGGCCGGTCTCGTGCAGGACCATCATCACCTTGCGCACGAAGGGCGAGGCGGCGGCGTGGTAGAGCTTCACCCGTCAGACCTTCCGGAAACGGATGCGGCCCAGGGCGGTGACATCGACCTCGACACCGGGGCCGTCCTCGCCAAGGCGGATGACGCGGCGGAGCCGAGCGGTGCCGTTCATCTGCTCGCGCTCGCGGCGCAGGGCGAGGCCTTCATCCGTATCGTCCATCGCTTCCTCGGCGCGCTGGTCGAGGGGGGCCTTGCCGATCTGGCGGGTGATGGCATAGGCCGCCAGCGCCACCGCACCGTAGCGCAGGGCGATCGAGGCGACGGGAGCAAGGGGTAGAGGCATGGCATTTCTCCATCTGGCCCTGACAATCTAGTCGTTCGGATGCGGGCTGTCCATGCGCGGCGCTCGCGTCAGATCATCGCCGCCGCCTTGCACATCGCCACCAGCTTGGCCTCGGCCAGCTGTGCCGTCAGCAGGCCGAGCCCGCAATCGGGGGCCACGACCAGACGTTCGCGGTCGATGTGCTCCAGCGCCTCGCGCAGGCGCGCGGCGATCTCCTCGGGGGTTTCCACCCGGCTGCGGGCAATGGCGACCGAACCGAAGATCACCGTCTTGGTGGGAAACTTTTCCAGCAGGGTCAGATCGTTGCGGCAATGGGCATCCTCGATGGAGATCTGGTCGAACGCGGCCTGGTCGATGGCATCGGCCAGACGGTTGTAGCTGTCGGGGTCGGCCTTCTTGTAATCCTCGTCGTCGAGGTGGTCGGGATAGCCGCAGCACATGTGCACGATCCGGGTGACATGGCCGGGCACGCCGTGGAAGCAGCGCTCCAGCCCCTCCATGGCGAAGTCGAGCGCATCGTCCACCTGCCGGGCAAACAGCGGCTCGTCCACCTGAATGTAACGGCAGCCGGCCTCGACAAGGGCGAGGATCTCGCGGTTCACGGTTTCGGCCAGATCGGCGTTCAGTCGCGGCCGGTCGCCGTAGAAGCAATCGGCGGTGGTATCCATGATGGTCAGCGGCCCCGGCAGGGTGAACTTCACCGGCACCGGGCTGAGGGCCTGGGCGGCAAGGTAATCGTGCGGGCCGTAGGGCCTGCCACAGTGGCGGACCGGGCCGCGGATGGCGGGCAGATCGGTTTCATAGGCGCCGTCGCGCAGCACGCGGTGCTCCAGCCGGGTGAAATCGAACCCGTCGAGATGCCGGCAGTGGTAGTGGATGTAATTCTCGCGCCGCACCTCGCCGTCGGTCGGGATCATGACCCCGGCGCGCAGCTGGATGTCGATCACCTCTTTCGCCGCACGCACGAAAAGCGCCTCGGCGTCTTCGTCCAGCCGGCTGACGGCAGCGGTGTAATCCAGCGTTGTCTGCGCAGTATTCATGCCGCCCGTTTCGCGGGCGGCATCGAACCAGTCGCGCACCGGCACGTAATCGGGCTTGGGGAAGGAGCCCAGGGTGGTGGTGGTCAGCGGTCTTGCATCCTGCGGCATCTCGGTGTCCTTTCATCTGCGCGCCCATGAAAGCACCTTCGGCCGCGCCCTCACCGCATGCAAGCGACACCTGCATGACGGTTTCGCGCCGCCCAGGCACAGTTGCGCAAGCCCTGCAAAGGCACTATTCCCGAAGGCGAAAAAACACGGAAGGATGCGGGCGGCTTGGCAAATCATCTTTACAGGAACGATCTTCCCGACGGGCTCGATCTGGGCCCCGTGGTGGCCATCGACTGCGAGACCATGGGCCTCAACCCCCACCGCGACCGGCTGTGCCTGGTGCAGATGTCGGGCGGCGACGGGAACGCGCACATGGTCCAGATCGAGCCGGGGCAGAGCGAGGCGCCCAACCTTGCCCGGATGCTCACCGACCCTGGTGTGCTGAAGCTGTTCCACTTCGGCCGCTTCGACATCGCCGCGCTCTACCATGCCTTCGGCGCGCTTGCCGCACCCGTCTACTGCACCAAGATCGCCTCGAAACTGGTGCGCACCTATACCGACAGGCACGGGCTGAAATTCCTGCTCGACGAGATGCTGGGGGTTGATATTTCCAAACAGCAGCAAATGTCGGACTGGGGCGCGGCAGAGCTGACCGACAAGCAGCTCGACTACGCCGCCTCGGACGTGCTGCACCTGCACGCGCTGAAGGACAGGCTCGATGAGCGGCTGGCGCGCGAGGGGCGGACCGATCTGGCGCAAGCCTGTTTCGATTTCCTGCCAACCCGCGCGCGGCTCGATCTGGCCGGCTGGCCGGACATCGACATTTTCGCCCACTGAAGGGCCGGAGCCATGAACAAGGACACCATTCTCGCCACCGGCCGCCGGGTCGTCTTGCGCGAGGCCGAAGCGCTGAAACTGCTGGCCGAGGGCCTTGACGGGGCCTTCGGCGATGCCGCCGAGCTGATCGCCGGCGCCAGCGGGCGGGTGATCGTCTCGGGGATGGGCAAATCGGGGCATATCGCCCGCAAGATCGCGGCCACCCTGGCCAGCACCGGCACGCCGGCGCATTTCGTCCACCCCGCCGAGGCCAGCCATGGCGACATGGGCATGATGACCAGGGGCGACGTGGTGATGGTGCTGTCCAATTCGGGCGAAACCCCCGAGCTGGCCGATCTGATCGCCTATACCCGCCGCTTCAAGATCCCGCTGATCGGGGTGGCCGGGCGCGCCGGCAGCACGCTGCTGCGCCAGGCGGATGTAGCCATCGTGCTGCCGCCCGCTCCCGAGGCCTGCGAGAAGGGAATCGTGCCCACCACCTCGACCACCATGACCCTGGCCCTGGGCGACGCGCTGGCCATCGCGCTGATGGAGCACCGCCGCTTCACGCCCGAGCATTTCCGCGAGTTCCATCCCGGTGGCTCGCTAGGGGCGCGGCTGTCACGGGTGCGCGACCTGATGCACGAAGACCTGCCGCTGGTCGGTGCCGACACCCCCATGGGCGAGGCGCTGCTGGTGATCAGCCAGAAGGGTTTTGGCGTGGTCGGGGTGACCGGGCCGGACGGCCGCCTGGCCGGGATCATCACCGACGGCGACCTGCGCCGCCACATGGAAGGGCTGCTGGAGCATACCGCCGCCGACGTGATGACCCCGAACCCCCGCACCATCGCCCCCGACGCCCTGGCCGAAGAGGCCGTGGCGCTCATGAACGAGCGCAAGATCACCTGCCTGTTCGTGATCGATCCGCAAACGCCGGGGCAGGCACTGGGCATTCTGCACATCCACGATTGCCTGCGGGCCGGGGTGGTCTGACATGCCCGCGCTTGACAATGCCTACTCCCGGCTGGTGGCATTGCTCAAGATCCTGCTGCCGCTGGTCGCGCTGGGCATCCTCGCCACGCTGTTTCTCTTTTCGCGCACCGTGGATCCGACCCGCTCCATCCCCTTCGCCGATACCGACGTGCAGGAACTGGCGCGCGAGCAGCGTATCGGCGGGCTGACCTTCTCGGGAGTGACGGACGACGGTGCGGCCATCACCCTGTCGGCCGAAAGCACCGGGCCCGATCCCGAGAATGCGCAACTGGTCCGCTCTCGCGAGATCACGGCGCGCATCACCACGCCGGCCGGCGAAAACATCGAGGTTACCGCCACGAAGGGCACCTTCGACACGGAAACCAGAACCGCACGGCTGGAAGGGGGGGTGATGGTCACCACCTCGGCCGGATACCGGATCGAGACCGGGCCCATCACCGCCGATCTGGAAAATTCCCGCCTGGAGGCCGAGGGCCGGATCGAGGCCACCGGCCCGCTCGGCCGGCTGACCGCCGGGCGGATGGAGCTGACGCAACAGGCCGAAAACGGCCCGGGGGGCGATTATCTTCTTGTTTTCAAGAATGGGGTAAAGCTGGTATATGAGCCGAAACGATAACCGGATCCGGGGCGAATGGTTCTTCAGCGTTTCCTGACAGCAATCCTGATTGCCGGCGCACTGGCCTCCGGCGCCTTGGCACAGGGCACCCAGGTGGCCTTCGGCGGGCTTCGGCAGGACACAACCCTGCCGGTCGAGATTTCCGCCGACCAGCTGGAGATCAACCAGGCCGAGGGCACCATCCTGTTTTCCGGCAACGTGCTGATCGGGCAAGGCGAGATGCGGCTGTCCGCAGCCCGGGTCAAGGCCGAATACACCACCCCGGAGGGGGAAGAAACAGGCCGGATTTCAAAGATCTACGCCAGCGGCGGCGTGACCCTCGTGAGCGGCGCGGAAGCCGCCGAAGCCAAAGAGGCCGTCTATTCGATCGACGAGGGCATCGTCATCATGACCGGAGAGGTGATCCTCACACAGGGCCGCAACGCGCTGGCCGCCGACAGGATGGTCGTCAACCTGAGGGAAGGGATCGCTAACCTCGAGGGCCGGGTGCGCACCATCATCTTCACGGGCCAGGGCGGCAACTGATGGCCGGACGGGCAGATCTCACGGTGACGGAAGGCGAAACCGGCCTGCGGATCGTCAACCTGCGCAAGAGCTACCGCAAGCGGGTCGTGATCCGCGATGTCAGCATGGAGCTGGGCCGCGGCGAGGTTGTCGGCCTGCTGGGGCCGAACGGCTCTGGCAAGACCACCTGTTTCTATTCCGTCGCCGGGCTGGTGACGCCGGAGGGCGGGCAGGTGATCCTCGATGGCCGCGACGTGACCTTCCTGCCGATGTACCGGCGCGCCAGGCTGGGCATCGGCTATCTGCCACAGGAGGTCTCCATCTTCCGCGGCCTGTCGGTGGAGGACAACATCCTCGCCATCCTCGAGATCTCCATCTCCGATCGCACCCGGCGGCGCGAGCGGCTTGAAGAGCTGCTTTCGGATTTCTCCATCACCCACTTGCGGCGCGCCTCGGCCCTTTCGCTTTCCGGGGGCGAGCGGCGGCGGGTCGAGATTGCCCGCTGCCTTGCCGCCAACCCCAGATACGTGCTGCTGGACGAGCCCTTCGCCGGGGTCGACCCGATTGCCGTGGGCGAGATCCGCGCCCTCGTGGCCGAACTGAGCAACCTGAGGATCGGGGTTCTGATCACCGATCACAACGTGCGCGAAACGCTGGAAATCGTCGATCGCGCCTATATCCTGCACGATGGCAAGGTGCTGATGAGCGGCACCGCCGAAGAAGTCGTTCACGATGAAAACGTGCGCCGCGTGTACCTGGGGCAGAGCTTCCGCATCGGCTGATCGTGGCCGGAGGCGGTTTGTGTTGACACAAAACACGGAGTTGTCACCAATTGGAATCGGTGCAATACCGCACGCCAGCTCTTTCGGGCGATTCTGCCCGGTACCGGCCTGCCGGCAGGCCGATCCACCACGCCGGAGGAAACCTGAAACCCCGATGACCGCAGGCCCCGCCCGCGGCAAGCAGGCCCGTCAGGGCACCGCCATTTCAAGGAGACATGATGCGCTATCAGATCAGCGGCAAACAAATCGACATCGGCGCGGCGCTGCAAACGCACGTCCGCAACGAACTTGGCGCAGTCGTCGAGAAATATGCCGAACGTCCCACCGATGCGCAGGTGATCTTTTCGAAGAACGCGCATGAATTCGTCTGCGAGGCAACGGTGCATCTTTCCACCGGGCTGACGGCCCAGGCCCGCGCAAGCGCCACGGAAATCTACGCCGCCTTCGACAAGTGCAGTGAAAAGATGGAAAAGCAGCTGCGCCGCTACAAGCGCCGGCTGAAGGACCATCACCGCCAGCGCCAGCAGCCGGTCGAGGCGATCGGCGCCGCCTCCTTCATCCTGGCCTCCCAGGAGACGTTCGAAGAGGCGGAGCCGGAAACGCTGCAGCCGATGATCATCGCCGAGATGGAAACCACCATCCCCTCGCTCTCGGTCGGCGAGGCCGTCATGCAGATGGAACTGGCCGGCGCACCGGTTCTCGTCTTCCGCAAGGAGGGGGGCGGCGAAATCAACGTCGTCTACCGCAGGGATGACGGCAACATCGGCTGGATAGATCCGAGCATCACCAGCAACTGAGCTTCACGCAAAACGGTGCATCGACAATGGATCTTTCGACCATACTCAAGCCTGCCGCCGTCAAGGTGATCGGCAAGACCAGCAGCAAGAAGCGGCTGTTCATGGATCTGGGAGACATCGCGGCCTCCGCCTACGGCCTCAATGCCGAGGAGGTTGTCGATGCGCTGCTGGAGCGCGAAAGCCTCGGCCCCACCGGCGTGGGCAACGGCGTGGCGTTGCCCCATGCCCGGCTGCCGGATCTGGAAAAGGTGGTGGGGGTGTTCGTCAGGCTCGAAAGCCCGGTCGATTTCGATTCGGTCGACAGACAGCCCGTCGATCTGGTCTTCGGGCTGTTCGCCCCAAAGGAGGCCGGGGTCGAGCACCTGAAGGCGCTGGCGCTGGTTTCGCGCACCATGCGCGATTCCTCGATCTGCACCAAGCTGCGGGCCAATGCCGACCCGGCCATCCTGCACGCCATTCTCACCGAAGGCCCGGCCTCGCGCGCCGCCTGATCTTCAGCCCCGTTTCCAGGGCCCGAAACCGAAGGCCATGTAATCGCGCTGGTAGGCGGCCTTGACGGCGGATTCCACCTCTTCGTCATGGATCTGCTCAAGGCGGTAGGGCCCCTTTTCGGGCACCACCGGCAGCGCCGGCGGCTTCAGCCCGAAACGGCCCGCCAGCCGTGCCAGATCATCGGCAAGCTCTTCTTCGCGAAAGATGTGATCGGGGGCGGAGAAATCGGCAAATCCCCGGATCACCTCGCTTTGCGAGGCCCAGGCGCCATCGACGCGAATGCTTGTCTGCCCCGAGAGATTGCCCCGCACGAAGCGGGCGAAGGCGATGAAGGCGCGGCGGTGGGTCTGCAGATCATAGCTGCTGTCCGGGGCGCCCTCGGGCAGGGGGACCTCGTAGCGTTCGCGCAGCAGAGCGCGAACCGCCGGATAGCTCTCAGGCCCGGTGTTCAGGATGTGCTCGACAAAGGCATGATGGAGCCGCACCACCGGGTGGCGAAGCACCGTGAAGCTGCGGTGCCCCTTGTGCTGACGTTTCCACTTGCGCAGGGATTTCCGGGTGAACCCCGTCTGAAGCTCGTCCGGCGAGGCGCCATCGAGCGCGGCCAGCCACTGCCTGACCGCCTCGACCGGGCCCGAACGCACCGGCATGAACAGCAGCGGCGCGCGCGCGGCGGCCACATGGCCCGGCACCGCCGCGCCGCGGCGGGGTTCATGGTTGGGGATCTGGCTGAGGTTGAAGATGTCCACCCGGGCCAGCGCCTCTTCCATCTGGGAGAAATTCTCCACCCGTTCCTCGAGCGGCTGGGGATTCTGCTTCTTGGTCTTGCGGGAAATGGCGCTTTTCTGGTGCGTGATGCCGAGAAAGCGGGCCAGCCCGTTCAGCACCTCCAGATCCGCGATGTCCTCGTAGCCGATGTAAAAGCCCGTCTGGCCGCTGATCTGCAGCCCGCGCCGGATGTCGGCCTGGAAGGCCTGCCACTCGGCCAGATGATTGCGAAAACGCCCCTCGTCGAAGCGGATGCGGGCCGAGCGCGCCTGAGCCATGTCGCCCAGCCGCCACTGGCCGGTCTGGCGGGCGATCTCGAGCGAGATGAAGGAATCGAGCGGATTGCGGCTGAGGATGATCTTCGCGCAGCGTCTGTCGACCAGACAATGGGCGAAAATCCTCGGATCGTGATCGCTGAAGAAACG
>Ga0256839_1006579_pt1 | contig 10131 bp, 8 predicted proteins | sample 354166metaG_FD_185968 | JGI IMG/M metagenome (GOLD analysis project Ga0256839, IMG submission 185968) | Hydrothermal vent microbial communities from Mid Atlantic Ridge, Atlantic Ocean - 354-166 | ecosystem: Environmental > Aquatic > Marine > Hydrothermal vents | place: Atlantic Ocean: Mid... | reverse complement strand
TGAAGAGGATTTTGATCTTAGCAAACCTATCGCTTTTAAGGTGAAGATTACCAAAGATGGTGACTTTACCCGTATGAACATCCTCAAAATCTCAACTATAAAAGATGCTAAAAAAGCCAAAGTAAAAGTAGAAAAAGAGGTCAAACATGTACCTGAACCAGAACAGCCACCACTCATACTCGCACTAAATCTTATGCCAGATGCTAAAACCGTTGAAGAGTTGATGTGTTTAGTGGAACGTCACCCTGGTAAAAGACCCTTAGAACTGCATATCAAGTCTAAATTGGCAGATGTAATTATAGAAAGTAAATACAAAGTCAGTGAGATGATACTTGAAGAGGCTAAAGAGATTGGTGTGTATTTAGAAGAAAATTTAGTTGTATCTGGCTAATACATGTAAACAATTCAACTGATTATAAACTATATAGATTATAATTACACCTTATTATTAACAATAAAGGAACACAATGAAATTAATTAAAGGTCTATTGACGCTCATAGGAGCAGTGGTAGTGATTGCAGGAATTATTGGAGCAGTGACTGTAGGTCCAAATATTGCGAAGCTTGATTCGCAAGCACTCCCTGAGTATATGAAGATGTTTGACAAAGTACTTACTACTGGTGATCCTGCAAAAGGTATGGTTCGTAAAGTAAAAATGGTGATACCTGAAGGCATGACTAAAGCAGAAGCATTTGAAAATGCTCTTGACATCATGGATGAGGTTGGTGAAGAGTATGGATTAGCCATGGTAGACGCTAAAACAATGCCAAGAGGTGGAAAACAATTTAGAGATGGCGGTTTATTAACACATATACGTTCTTATTGTTCTCCAAGTATTGCGGATAGATTTTTATCTCATTCAGCAGAATTTATTGGATTTATGCCATGTCGTATAGGTATTATAGAAGAACCAAACGGTGATATCTATATTTACACTATGAGTATGGAACTTATGATAAATGGTGGATATACACTTCCAGATGATTTACTTGCACTTGCAAATGAAGTAAGAACAGGTATGTACACCATGATGGAAAAAGCCGCAGCAGGCGACGAATAATATTACATTAAAACATATTTTCGCTCTTTGAGCGAAAATATACTCTCCGCTTTTTATATCTCTCTATCATATTAACTATGTTAGCATATCGCTTAAATTATACATACAATGGATTATCATGTCAAATGAAGCAGATACACGAGCATTTGCACTGTTAGAACAAGCTGTAGAAAAAGCACAAAACGCCTTAACAAATACAAAATATTTTCAACCATTCTTGATGCTATTAACCGATGATGGTAAGGTAGAAGTGTATGAAAATGAGATAAAAGACTCAACACAGAGTTATGAAGATTTGGAAGAACAACTAAAAGTTCGTCTAACGAGTAAAGATATAGATATCATGATACTCGCAGTTGATACTCTCATACCAGAACAACTTTCACAAGGTATTTCTAGTGGTATACGCTTACATTTAGAAGAGAAGAGTCAAGTAGATAAAAAGATAGGGGCAAGATTTCTTTATGTGCCATACGCGTTGTGTCAAGTAGGTGAAGGTGAGATGTTTGTTAGACTTTATGCTCCCATACCTATGGGCTTTCCTGCTGAATACATATTGGTTAAGTAATGCATGTGTGAGACAAGTCCCCCTCCTTTAGGAGTAAGATGGAGAGGGGGAAACGAAATAAAGGTGACTTAGTTACTGTCTGGATGTTCTCCTTCTGGCGTATCTTCTTGACTCTCATTTTTATCTTCTGCTACTGAAGCTTGCATTGGTAGCGCTTCCATTTCGCTAGCTGTTTGTGCATCTAGTGCTAGTTGTGTTACTGTGAAATCACTTTTTGTCTCTGAAGTACTTGCATGAAGTGAAAATGCACCTAGGGTTAATGTTACTATGAGTGTCATAATAGCTTTCATTCTTTTCCTTTTGTATGAGCATAGGCTCAAATTTTTGATGGCAAATAAACGATTTGCACAGGAAAATTATATGGGAAGAGTATTACCCCTATATTACCTATATCAAGGGCATTTTATGTCTATTTATCCCTTTTGTATGTTTTATATACTTGTAAAATAAAATATTGTATTTTAGTATTTATCGAATAATTATCTACATAAATGTGTAGTATAGAAACAAATAAATAATATAATAATAGCTCAAGACAATTTTAAATCTCTCTATAGTCAAGTAGTGCTAATATCCATGTACAAAATATTAATTTTAAGGATTTCTCATGTCAAAATTGCCAAAGATCATATGGTCTAAAATCGATGAAGCACCAGCATTAGCTACATATTCATTACTCCCAATCGTAAATGCATTTACTCAAGCAGCAGGTGTTGAAGTAGTTGAAAAAGACATCTCACTTGCAGGAAGAGTACTTGCAAGCCAAGGCTTAGCAGAAGATGAACTCTCTAAACTAGGAGAAGTTGTTTTAGAAGCAGATGGAAACATCATTAAACTTCCAAACATTTCAGCTTCAGTTGGTCAACTTAAAGATTGTATCGCAGAGCTTCAAGGTCAAGGGTATGATATTCCTAACTATCCTGAAAACCCTGCCAATGCAGAGGAAGTTGCAACCCAAGCTAAATATAGTGTTTGTCTTGGTTCTGCGGTTAACCCAGTACTTAGAGAAGGTAACTCAGATAGACGTGCAGCCAAAGCAGTAAAAAGATTTGCACAGAAAAATCCACATAGACTTAAAGCATTCCCAGAGAATCCTAAGTCTTATGTAGCACACATGGAAGGAAAAGGAGATTTCTTTGCCAATGAGAAGTCTGTTACTTTAGACAAAGACCAAAAGGTAACTATTGCTTTAAATGGTAAAGAGTTAACAAGCATTGATGGGATTGCAGGTGAAATTCTTGATGGTACTTTTATGTCTATTGCAGCACTGAACGCTTTTTATGCAAAAACAATCGAAGATGCAAAAGCAAATGATGTTTTATGGTCACTACACCTAAAAGCAACCATGATGAAAATCTCTGACCCTATTATGTTTGGTCACGCATTTAAAGTATTCTTTAAAGATGTATTTGCAAAACATGCAGATACCTTTGCAGAACTTAATGTTAACCCTAACCAAGGTATGAGTGACTTAGAGAAAAAAATTGCAGGTCACGCAAAAGAAGCAGAAATCAAAGCTGATTTCCTAGCTGCTGTTGAAGCTGATGCTCCAAAAATTGCAATGGTAGACTCAGATAAAGGTCAAACAAACTTTAACGCTTCAAATGATGTTATTATTGATGCTTCTATGCCTGTTGTGGTTCGTGAAGGTGGTAAGCAGTGGGATAGAAACGGCGATGCAGTTGAATGTGTAGCGGTTATTCCTGATAGTACTTATGCAATGTTCCATGCTGAAATGGTAGCTGATTGTGTTAAAAATGGTCAATACGATGTAACCACTATGGGAACAATGCAAAATATTGGTCTTATGGCACAAAAAGCAGAAGAGTATGGTTCTCACCCAACGACATTTGAATTAGCAGAAGCTGGAACAGTAACTGTAACTGCTGAAGATGGTACAGTTCTTATGAGCCATGAGTGTGAAGCTGGAGATATTTGGAGAATGTCAAGAACAAAAGACATTCCAATCAAAGACTGGGTAAGACTTACTGTTGAGAGAACTAAAATCGAAGGTATTCCTGCGGTATTCTGGTTAGATGAAAACAGAGCGCATGATGCTGAAGTTAAGAAAAAAGTAGATGTGTACCTAAAAGACCATGACACAGCTGGACTTGACATTCAATTTATGAATGTAACAGATGCAACAAGATTTACAAATGCTCGTGTTAGAAAAGGTGAAAATACAATCGCCGTTACAGGTAACGTTCTTCGTGACCACTTAACAGACATGTACCCAATCTTAGAGCTTGGAACATCTGCCAAAATGCTCTCTATTGTACCTTTACTTGCAGGTGGTGGATTGTATGAAACTGGTGCTGGTGGTTCTGCTCCTAAACACGTTGACCAATTCTTAGCTGAAGGTCACTTAAGATGGGATTCTCTAGGTGAGATTCTTGCACTTGCTGAGTCTTTAAGATTCATTGGTAACAAACATGACGATGCTGACCTTAAAGCGTTAACAGAAGCTTTAGATGCTGCGAACAATGCTTACCTTGACAATTCAAAAGAGCCAGGTAGAAAAGTAGGTCAACCAGACAACAAAGCTTCTCATTTCTTCGTAGCTCAATACTGGGCAGAGGCATTGGCAAATGGTTCAAGCCCTAAATTGGCTGAAAAGTTTGCTCCTGTGGCTAAAGCACTTAAAGAAAATGAAGATAAAATCATTGAAGAGCTTTTAGCTGTTGAAGGTAAAGCGCAAGATATTGGTGGGTATTTCCATCCGAACGATGAGCTAGCTGCTAAGGCTATGAGACCTTCTGCTACACTTAATGCGATTATAGATGCTATATAAGTAGTATAAATCTCCGTGAAGGGTTTTCCCTTCGCAAACACTTCTTTGTATCTAGTGTAAAAAGATACACCCGAGACACTTGTCTCACTTAACATAGGGTTGATGATAACCTCTTTTGTCGCAAAGCATAATTGATAAAATAAAACTTATGATTTATGTTTTGCTTTGAGGTCCCCTATAGTTCTCACTTAAAGGAATTTTATGAAAAAAGGTAAAAAAGTATCGATTATTGGTGCAGGAAATGTAGGTGCTACTGTCGCATATTCACTAGCGATGAAAGGTGTCTGTCACGAAATTGTTTTACGTGATAGAAACGTAGAGATAGCCAAAGGTAAAGCACTAGATATGTCACAAGCAGCCAATGCAGCACGTATGCATACAATTGTATCTGTAGCGGAGGATGCTGCAGGTATGGCAGATTCTGATGTCGTTGTTATTACAGCAGGCTCTCCAAGATTACCTGGCATGAGTAGAGATGACTTACTTATGATAAATGCAGAGATAACAAAAGAAGTGGTAGCAGATGTGAAAGAACATGCACCAGATGCTATTATTATTATGGTTTCAAATCCACTAGATGTTATGACCTATGTGGCACTCAAAGAATCAGGTTTTCCAAAAGAGAGAGTTATTGGTATGGCAGGTATCTTAGATTCTGCTCGTATGGCACACTTTATCCATGAAAAGATAGGCTATGGAGCAGGGCAGATTCGTGCTTCAGTAATGGGTGGACATGGTGATGATATGGTACCACTCCCTAAGTTTTCAACCGTAGCAGGTGTACCACTCACAGATGTACTTGATGAAGAAGAGATTTTAGAAATCGTAGAGAGAACCAAAGGTGGTGGAGCTGAAATTGTTGGTTATTTGAAAACAGGTTCTGCCTACTATGCACCTGCAAAATCTACGGCACTTATGGTAGAGGCTATCTTAAAAGATACAAAGCAAATACACCCCTGTGCAGTGCTACTCGATGGACACTATGGACACTCAGATGTTGTATCAGGTGTACCAGTTGCCCTTGGCGCAAACGGCGTTGAAAAACTTTTTGAAATGACACTCAGTGATGGTCAAAAAAGAAAATTTTCAAAAAGTGTTGAGTCTGTAAGAGGTATGATTAACGTACTTAAAGAAAAAAAGTTCTTTGATTAAAGGAAATAATAATGGAATATAGAATAGAAAAAGACACCATGGGAGAGATGAAAGTCCCTGCTGATAAATATTGGGCTGCTCAAACACAGCGTTCTGTACATAACTTTGAGATAGGTAATGAAAAAATGCCTTTAGAGGTAGTGTATGGTTTTGCAAACTTGAAAAAAGCATGTGCCTTGGTTAACAATGATTTAGGTCGTATGTCTGATGAAATCTCTGAGGCTATTGCTAAAGCGTGTGATACTATTTTGACAGGTGAACTAGATGACAACTTTCCTTTGGTTGTATGGCAAACAGGTTCAGGTACACAGTCAAATATGAATATGAACGAAGTGGTTGCAAACAAAGCCACTGAGATTTTAGGTGGTGACTTTACAAATGAAAACCTTGTACACCCCAATGATGATGTAAACAAAGGGCAAAGCTCTAATGATACATTCCCTACAGGTATGCGTATCGCTGAAGTAGTAGGTGTGACTGATAGTCTTATCCCTGCACTGAATCAACTTAAATCTACACTTGATGCAAAATCAAAAGCCTTTTCGGATGTGGTAAAAATAGGTAGAACACACTTACAAGATGCTACACCACTTACACTGGGTCAAGAGCTTTCTGGTTATGTAGCGATGCTGGAGACAAACTTAAAACAAATCAATGATGCACTTGTCTACTGTAAAGAACTTGCTATTGGTGGTACAGCAGTTGGAACAGGACTTAACTCACATCCAGAGTTTTCGCAAAAAGTATCTGCTAAACTCAATGAGTTTATGGCTAAAGATTATGGTTTTATCTCTCAACCAAACAAGTTTCATGCACTCACAGGTCATGATGCAGAAGTAGTACTTTCAGGAGCATTAAAAGCACTTGCAGCAAACCTTATGAAAATAGCCAATGACATCAGATGGCTAGCATCAGGCCCAAGATGTGGACTTGGTGAGATTGAAATCCCTGCAAATGAGCCAGGTTCTTCTATTATGCCAGGTAAAGTAAATCCTACACAAGCTGAAGCTATTACTATGGTTGCAGTACAAGTTATGGGTAACGATGCTACAGTAGGTATAGCAGCTTCTCAAGGTAACTTTGAACTAAATGTATTTAAGCCGGTCATTGCATTTAATGTACTTCAGTCTATTAAACTTCTTACTGATTCTATGTACTCATTTGATAAAAATTGTGCTCAAGGTATAGAGCCAATAAGAGACAATATAGATAGATTTTTAAATGATTCTCTTATGCTTGTAACTGCACTCAATCCACACATCGGATATGAAAATGCAGCAACTATTGCAAAAACAGCTCATAAAAATGGCACAACTTTAAAAGAAGAAGCTGTGGCACTTGGATTTATGACTGCTGAAGAATTTGATAAAAATGTAAAACCCGAAGAGATGATAGCACCTAAAAGATAGTATTTTCTTCTCTTGTGCTGTGTAGATACACAGCACATGTGACAATCCCCCTTTAAAACATCCCCTATTTAATCATCATTTATTGACAGAAACGCTATAATCCTTGCATTATAAACAAGGAGTACTAAGTGAATGTTCATGAGTATCAAGCAAAAGAAATTTTTGCTAAATATGGTGTACCAACACCAAAAGGTATAATGGTTGAGAGTGTAGATGCAGCAGTAGAAGCAGCTAAAGAATTGGGTGGTCCAGTATGGGTTGTAAAAGCTCAAATACACGCAGGTGGTCGTGGTTTAGGTGGTGGTGTCAAACTGGCTAAGTCTCTTGATGAAGTAAGAGAATTAGCAGATGAAATCCTTGGGATGACTTTGGTAACACATCAAACAACTGCTGAAGGTAAGCTTGTTCAAAAACTTTACATTGAAGATGGTGCGGACATTAAAGATGAGTTTTATCTTTCAGTTGTACTTGACAGAAAGCTAGAAATGCCTCTTATTATGGCATCTACAGAAGGTGGTATGAACATTGAAGATGTTGCAGAAAATACACCAGAAAAAATCATCACTATCCCTGTTGACCCCGCTATTGGCTTTCAAGGTTTTCATGGTCGTGAGTTAGCATTTGGTTTAGGTATTTCAGATAAAGCAGAGCAAAAAAACATTATCTCTTTTGCACAAAAACTTTTTAAGTTATATATGGAAAATGATGCAGAAATGATTGAGATAAACCCACTTGTTCGTACAGGATCTGGTGAATTTTTAGCACTTGATGGCAAAATGGGCTTTGATAACTCGGCACTCTATCGTCAGCCAGAAATTGCTGCCATGAGAGACCTTAGCGAAGAAGATGCAGATGAAGTTGAAGCAGCTAAATATGGTCTTTCATATGTAGCTCTTGATGGTGAAATTGGTTGTATGGTAAATGGAGCAGGGCTTGCGATGGGTACTATGGATACGATTAACTACATGGGTGGAACACCTGCAAACTTCCTAGATGTTGGTGGTTCAGCAAATGCTGAAACAGTGGCAAAAGGTTTTGAAATTATTCTTAAAAACCCGAATGTAAAAGCTATTTTTGTCAATATCTTTGGTGGGATTGTAAGATGTGACAGAATTGCAAATGGTATCATCGAAGCAACTAAAATTACAGATGTAAATGTACCTGTAGTTGTTAGACTTGATGGAACAAATGCACCAGAGGCATCTGAGATTCTTAAAAATGCAAATATCGAAAATTTAATTGTTGCGAGTGACTTAGGTGACGGTGCAGCAAAATCTGTCGCAGCGGCAAAAGGAGAATAATCAATGTCAATTTTAGTGAATAAAGATACAAAAATAATCGTTCAAGGTTTTACAGGAAAAGAGGGTTCTTTTCATGCTGAGCAATGTATAGACTATGGTACAAATATCGTAGGTGGTGTGACACCAAACAAAGGTGGACAAACACACCTAGGTAAACCAGTTTTTAACACCGTATCTGACGCTGTTAAAACTACAGGAGCTACGGTTTCTATGATATTTGTGCCACCTGCATTTGTGGGTGATGCTGTGATGGAAGCTGCTGAAGCTGGCATAGAACTGGCAGTCATTATCACTGAAGGTGCTCCAGTGAAAGATATGCAAATGGCTAAAGCTCATGCTACAAAACACGGTATGAAAACACTTGGACCAAACTGTCCAGGTATCATCACGGCGGAAGAGTGCAAGATAGGCATTATGCCAGGTATGATTTTCAAAAAAGGTGGTGTTGGGCTTATCTCTAAGTCTGGTACACTAACGTATGAAGGTACAAATCAAGTGGTTCAAGCTGGTTATGGTATCACAACGGCAGTTGGTATTGGTGGAGATCCGATCATTGGACTTTCCTATAACCAACTTTTACCTATGTTTGAAGCTGATCCTGATACAAAATGTATCGTAATGATAGGTGAAATAGGTGGAGATCTTGAGATACAAGCAGCCAAGCTTATCAAAGAGCAAATCACTAAGCCTGTTGTTGCGTTTATCGCAGGACAAACGGCACCTAAAGGTAAAACGATGGGTCATGCAGGTGCTATCGTTTCTGGTTCAGCAGGGACTGCGAAAGAGAAGATGGAAGCACTTGAAGCAGCGGGTGTAAAAGTAGTAGTGTCCCCAGCCGAAATCGGAAAAGCAGTAAAAGAAGTCCTCGGATAGACTTGCTTACTGCACCTTTGAGGGAGTACGCTCAGTCACATACTACGCGTATGCTCCTTCGGTACAACCCACAAATTTACAGCAAATCAAAACTATCTTTGTTAGTTAACTTCTTTTTATGTTATTACATGTTAAATTTCTAATTTCTAATTCAATTATGTTATAATTCGCAGAAGGTGCAACAGGTAGTTGCTGGTGACATTTGTCACGAGAGGAAAGTCCGTGCTACACATGAGACAGAGCTCCATCTAACAGATGGCCAGAGTAATCTGAGGGCAAGTGCAACAGAAAGTAAACCGCTATACATAGTTATTTACTTTGTATAGTAAGGGTGAAAGGGTGGGGTAAGAGCCCACCAGTGCTTATGGTAACATAGGCAGCTAGGTAAACCCTGTTCGTAGCAAGAAGCATATGGTATAAAGTCTCATTAGGTCATTGGATTGACAGAAGTGCTTCGCTTGAACGTATTGGCAACAATACGTCTAGATAAATAACTACCCACGACAGAACACGGCTTATCGTTGCACCTTATTCATCCACAAAAGCGTAGAAAAACTCCAAAGTATGATGATATATTTTAAACATATAGGTTGCTATTTTAGCGATATTAACCCCATTTAGCTATAATTATTTAAAAAAGATTTAGACTATGAAAATATTTATTTTATTGTTGTTACCTTTATATGGTTTTGCAACAGTACATTACGCTAAAGTTGAACCTGTTGAAAGCAGTATGTTGAAGTCTGCTGTGAGTGCCTTGGTTGTTTCGGTTGATTTAGATGCTGAAGGTACAAAGGTAGAGGGGGAAAGAGTGGTCTATTTAGACGATGCTCTAGATAAAATAAACCTTGCCTCTTCAAAGAAACATGTAACATTACTTCATGAGATGTTAGATATCAACAAAGAGATAGCAAAAAGTTTAAAGAGTACGGTGGAACGTCAAGAAGGATACTTTAATCGTATCAACAAACTTTCA
>Ga0256839_1006578_pt1 | contig 10131 bp, 8 predicted proteins | sample 354166metaG_FD_185968 | JGI IMG/M metagenome (GOLD analysis project Ga0256839, IMG submission 185968) | Hydrothermal vent microbial communities from Mid Atlantic Ridge, Atlantic Ocean - 354-166 | ecosystem: Environmental > Aquatic > Marine > Hydrothermal vents | place: Atlantic Ocean: Mid... | reverse complement strand
GACGGGGAAAAGTCGTTCGCGGAGAAGGTGGCCAGCGTCCAGCGCCATCTGGTCACCGCCGCCGACTGACAAGTCACGGTTCGTCCCAGGACAGCGGCCGGTCGCCGTCTTCCACCGCGGTACCGGTGCCGCGCAGCGCTTCCAGGTTCTCGAAATCGAACAGGCGGCGGTCGGCCAACTGGGACGGGGAGACGTTCTGCAGCGCCCGGAAGATGGTTTCCGCCCGCCCGGGGTGGCGTCGCTCCCAGGTTTGCAGCATCGCCTTCATGGCCTGGCGCTGCAGATTCTCCTGGGACCCGCACAGGTTGCAGGGAATCACGGGGAAACCCATCGCCTCGGCGTAGACGGCGATATCGGCCTCCTTGCAGTAAGCCAGCGGCCGGATGACGATGTGCTTGCGGTCGTCGCTGAGCAGCTTCGGCGGCATGGCCTTGAGCCGGCCGCCGTAGAACAGGTTGAGGAAAAAGGTCTCCAGAATGTCGTCACGGTGATGGCCCAGGGCGATCTTGGTGAAGCCGTGACGTTCGGCGAAACCGTAGAGAATGCCGCGCCGCAGGCGGGAACACAGGCCGCAGGTGGTCTTGCCTTCGGGCACGATCGCCTTGACCACGCTGTAGGTGTCGCGTTCGATGATGTGGTAAGGCACGCCGCGCCGTTCGAAATAGCGCGGCAGGACGTCCTTGGGAAAGCCGGGCTGGCCCTGATCCAGATTGACCGCATGGACCTCGAAGCGCACCGGGGCGGTCCGCTGCAGATTGAGCAGGATCTCCAGCAGGGTGAAGGAATCCTTGCCGCCGGAAACGCACACCATCACCTTGTCACCGTCCTGGATCATGGCGTAATCGGCGATGGCCTGTCCCACCTGGCGGCGCAGGCGTTTCTGCAGCTTGTTGAAACGGTAACGTTCCTTGCCGCTCAGGGCGGCGGCCGGTTGGCGGGCGACCGCGCTCATCCCCGGTAACGCTGCAGGATCAGAGTGGCGTTGGTGCCGCCGAAACCGAAGCTGTTGGACATCACCGTGTTCAGTTCCACGTCGTCGATACGCTCGCGGACGATGGGAATCCCCTCGGCGCCGGGATCGAGGTTCTCGATGTTGGCCGAGGCGGCGATGAAACCGTGCTCCATCATCAGCAGGCTGTAGATGGTTTCCATCGCCCCGGCGCCGCCGAGGGCGTGGCCGGTGAGGGACTTGGTGGAACTGACCGGCGGCACCCGGTCGCCGAAGACCTCGCGCAACGCCTCCAGTTCCTTGATGTCACCCGCCGGCGTGGAAGTGCCGTGGGCGTTGATGTAGTCGATAGCGCCTTCGGTGGTCGCCAACGCTTGGCGCATGCAGCGCACCGCCCCTTCCCCCGAGGGTTGGACCATATCGTAGCCGTCGGAAGTGGCGCCGTAACCGACCACTTCGGCGTAGATCCTCGCGCCGCGGGCCTTGGCCACCTCCAACGCCTCCAGGACCACCACGCCGGCGCCGCCGGAGATGACGAAGCCGTCACGATCGACGTCGTAGGGCCGCGAGGCGGCCTCGGGGCGGTCGTTGAACTTGGTGGACAGCGCCCCCATGGCGTCGAAGGTCAGGGTCAGGGTCCAATGCAGGGATTCGCCGCCGCCGGCGAACACCCGGTCCTGCTTTCCCATCTGGATCAGTTCCACCCCGTGGCCGATGCAGTGGGCGCTGGTGGAACAGGCGGAGCTGATGGAGTAGTTGACCCCCTTGATCTTGAAGGGTACCGCCAGACAGGCGGAATTGGTGCTGGACATGGCCTTGGGCACCCGGTAGGGACCGACCCGCTTGATGCCCTTGCTGCGCAGGATGTCGGCCCCCTCGACGATGTCCTTGGTGGAGGGACCGCCGGACCCCATGACGATGCCGGTGCGTTCGTTGGAGATGTCGTGTGCTTCCAGACCGGCGTCAGTGATCGCCTCCTGCATGGCGATATAGTTGTAGGCCGCCCCTTCCCCCATGAAACGCAGGATCTTGCGGTCGATGAACTGGGCCGGATCGATACGGATGGGGGCATGGACCTGGCTGCGCAGCCCCAGATCACGGTATTCCTCGGAAAATTCGATGCCGCTGCGGCCCTGGCGCAGGGATTCCAGGACTTCCTGCCGATTGTTGCCGATGCTGGAAACGATGCCGAAACCGGTGATGACGACCCGTCGCATACTCAAAAACCCTCCGTCGAAGTGAACAATCCAACCCGAAGATCGCTGGCCTCGTACAGAGTCCTGCCGTCGCATTCCAGGGTGGCGTCGGCGATCCCCATGACCAACTTCCGCAGTATCACCCGTTTCAGGTCGATCCGATAGACGACTTTTCGATTGTCGGGCAACACCTGGCCGCGGAACTTGACCTCACCGGCTCCCAGCGCCCGTCCCCGACCCGGCGCCCCCATCCAGCCGAGGAAGAAGCCGACCAACTGCCACATGGCGTCCAGGCCCAGACAACCGGGCATCACCGGATCGGATTCGAAATGGCACCGGAAGAACCACAGGTCCGGCTTGACGTCCAGTTCGGCGACGATCTCCCCCTTGCCGAACTTTCCACCCTGGTCGCTGATGTGAGTGATCCGGTCGAACATCAGCATCGGCGGCAACGGCAGGCGCGCGTTGCCGGGACCGAACAGTTCACCGTGGGCGCAGCGAATCAGATCCTCATAGCTGTAACTGCTTTTTTTTTCCTGCATGAAAGTCCATAACCTGTGGAAAAATCAAACTGTTTATTATCCAACAGGCCAAAGAGAATTGCAGCAAATTATCCTGCGAGCCGGCAAGCCTCAGACGCATGCCGGAGAGGTTCGGGCCGGGCGGCGCCGGGAACCGGACGGGTATATTCGTCGAGGCGCTTGCCTTCCAAGCCCAGCCGCTTTCGGTAGATCACGGCATAGCTCAGCACCGCCCGGACGTAGCGGCGGGTCTCGCGGAAGGGGATGGTTTCGATCCAGATGTCGGCCGCCAGGGTGTGGGCGGGAAGCCAGCGTTTCACCCGGTGCGGCCCAGCGTTGTACGCAGCGGTGGCCAGCACGAAATGACCGCCCCATTCTTCCAGGAGAGAACGGAAATAGGCGGTGCCATAACGCAGATTGGTGTCGGGATCCTCCAGGGAGCGCGGCGAACGCCAGCGCTCGTCGAGACGGCGGGCGACCCGGCGGGCGGTGGCGGGCATCAGCTGCATCAACCCCCGCGCTCCCGCGGGGGAGCGGACTCGTTCGTCGAAGGCGCTTTCCCGCCGGATGATGCCGTAGACATAGGCGGGATCGAGGTTCCGGGCCGACGCGTACTTGCGGACCTGATCGAAGAAATCCACGGGGAAACGGATCTCGAGATCCTGCCAATGCTCGGCCCGGGCCACGGCGAAAATCGCCATTTGGCGCCAGCCCATGGCCTGGGCCAGGCGGGCCGCCGCCAGCAAGGTGTCGCGATCGGCGTGCTCGAGCAGATACCACCATTCCCGGCGCGCTTCCCAGTACCGATCCAGGGCCAGAAACGCCTCGATCGCCCGGATGGTCCGGCTCCGGGCCAACGCCGCCAAGGTCGTTTCCGCAGGCTTGACGGGACGGTGATCGATGGCGTAGGCAAGCCGGAGGCGGTCGGCCGCCAGAAAGCCGTAAAAACCGGTTTCCCCCGCCACCTGGCGAAACAGGGCGGCAGCGCGTTGAGCTTCGCCCTGCCGCTCGCTGACACGCGCCGCCCAATAGCGCCACTGGCTGGTATCCCGCAGTTCCGCGGGCAGTCGGGCGAGGGCTTGCCGTACTCGGTGCCACTGACGTTGGCGCAAGGCCGCCCGAACCCGCCAGGCGGCGACCGCCTCGTCGCTGAGCGGATCCGAAATCTGCGCCAGCCAGTCCCAGGCCCGGGGATCGTGGCGCCAGGCCAGACGCAGGCCGATGGCGCGCCGGACCTTCGCCCGCTGGGCGGCGGTCAGAGAGAACCGCTCCGCATCCCGCCGCCACCAGCGTATCGCGGCTTCCAGATCCCGCCGGGCCAGGCGCTGGAGGGCATGGACGAAAATCTCGCCGTCCCGGCGAAACGCTTTCGGCCAGGACCGGCATATGTAGGCCGCGGGATCGCGGTGAACCTCGAGCCAGAATTCGGCACGCCGCCGTTGCCCCGGCGGCAGCTGTCCGGCCAGATAACCGGCCAGCCGCGGCTTGCCGGTATCCAGGGACAGACGAAACCGCCGCCAGATCAGCGCCCCGTCGATCCGACCGACACGACGCCAATGGGCGAAGAGGCGATCGCACGACTTCGGCTGGGAACGCCCTACCAACCACAGCGCCTTGGTCTCCCGCCAGGAACGCTCGTCCCGACCCAGCCGGTGCAGCGCCCAAGCGTAATGACACCGGATCTCGGTCCGACCGACGTCCTGGTAAAAGCGGAGAAAATCCCGCCAGCGCCGCCGCTCGGCCAGGTATTTCAACAGGGCGATCCGGACCGGGCGGGCATAGCGGGTGTCGGCGTATCGCTGCAGAAAGGCGGCCACCTCGGCGAGGGGCCGGGGATGGCTGCGGTAGAAACGCGACCAGAGATATGGGGCCAGAGGGTGATCCCGCAACGCCTTCATCTCGCGGCGGAATCGGGCGATGTCGTCCTGCTCCAGCGCCTTCTCCGCCTCCAAGAACGTCCGCCGCTGCGGCAAGTCGGCGCCGACGGCGAACTGGGCGGCCGCCAGCAACATCCCCAGGATCAGACCGAACCGCATCGCTCCACCACCCTCCGCGCTGGTCGGATTACCCTATAATACCGACGACTCGTTCGGAGCACATCCAATTTAAGGATAGAAAATGTCCCGTTTTCTGGTCACCCTGGTTCTGATGTCGCCGTCCCTGCCCCTGGCGGCGGGCGTCGTGGAATCGGATCCGGCTCCGGTCTCGCTGGTCTCCCATCCCCTGGCGCTCGCCTGTCTGGCGGTTTTCGGCCTCGCCTACGTGCTGGTGATGCTGGAAGACGTCATCGAGCTGCGCAAGTCCAAACCCATCCTGCTGGCCTCCGCCTTCATCTGGATCCTGATCTCCCTGCTGGATCAGCGGCTCGGCATTCTGCCGGAACGCGCCAAGCACGTGCTGCGCGCCGAGCTAGTGGAATACGCCGAGCTGTTCCTGTTTCTGCTGGTCGCCACCGCCTACGTCAACCTGCTCGACGAACGGGGTTTCTTCCGGATGTTGTGCTGCCGAATCTCCGCCCGGCGGATCGATTACCGCAGCCTGTTCTGGATGATGGGATGGCTGAGCTTTCTGCTCTCCACCGTGGTCAACAACCTCACCACCGCCCTGATCGTGGCGACCGTCACCCTGATGATCGGGCGCGACAGTCCGCGCTTCATCAGTCTCACCTGCCTGGCGGCGGTGATCGCCTCCAACGCCGGCGGCGCCTTCAGCCCCTTCGGCGACATCACCACCCTGATGGTCTGGCAGCACGAGAAATTGAGTTTCACCCAGTTCTTTCCCTTGTTTCTTCCCGCCTTGGTCAACTTTCTGGTTCCGGCGCTGTGCCTGCACTGGGCCGTGCCCAAGGGAGCCCCCCCTTATCCCGAGGTGTGTCTGATCGGTACCAAACGCGGTACCCGGATCATCCTGTTCCTGTTCTTCGCCACCATCCTAATCGCCGTGGCGTTCGAACAGGTTTTCGATCTACCGCCTTATCTGGGCATGATGGCCGGCCTGGCTCTGTTGATGTTCTACGCCTATCAGATGGAACGGCGCCACCCCAAAGACAGCTTCGACATCTTCCATCAATTGCGGGCGGTGGAGTGGGACACGCTGCTGTTCTTCTTCGGGGTGGTGTTCGCCGTCGGCGGCCTGCGCTACCTCGGCTATCTGGCCCTGGCTTCCGAGAAGATCTATGCCGGTCTGGGTCCGGATTACGCCAACGTTCTGGTGGGCTTTCTCTCGGCGGTCGTCGACAACGTTCCGGTGATGCTGGCGGTCCTGCAGATGGATCCGCAGATGGACGCCTTCCAATGGCAACTGGTGACCCTGACCGCAGGGGTGGGGGGATCCATGCTGGCGGTGGGCTCGGCCGCCGGCGTCGCCATGTTGGGTCAGGCGCGGGCGCATTACACCTCCCTGATCCACCTGCGCTGGAGCCCGGTGATCTTCCTCGGCTATGCCGCCAGCATCGCGGTTCATTACTGGCTCAACGCCCCCTGACCCCGAGGGCGACGACGAACGCCGACACGCTCACCAGGGCCGCGGCCTCGAACACCCCGGTCGCTCCCCATTCCTGCCAGTAGTAGCCGGCCAGGTAACTGCCCACCATACTGCCCAAACCGAAGCTCAAGCTGCTGTAGAGGGCCTGCCCCTTCCCCTGATGCCGAGGCCCGAAAAAACGGCGCAACAACTGCATCGCCACGGCGTGGTTGACGGCGAAGGTGGCGGCGTGGAGCAACTGGGCCGCCGCCAGAATGGCCGGATCGTCGGGATAGCGACCGATCAGCCACCAGCGCAGCGCTCCCAGCAGGATGCTTCCCAGCCACAAGCGGTGCAGGGAAACCACACGCAGCAAGACGGGAAACACCAGGAACAGCAGGATTTCCGCCACCACCCCCAGGGTCCAGAGCCCCCCGATGAGCGTACCGGAATAACCGTGTCCCTTCAGGTAGATGGAGTAGAAGACGTAATAGGGGCCGTGGGCCACCTGCACCAGAAAGACGACGACCAGGAAAGCCAGCACCTGGCACCGCCACAACAGCCGTCCCCAGGGGGAATGCTCGCCGGCCTGGCGCCGGGGTTCGGGAACCACCTGAACGCTGAGCCAGATCGACCCCAGCAGAACGGCCACCACCTGGGGCAACAGTCCGGTGCCGAGCCGGTCCAGACCGACCCCCAGCCCGAGGACGGCGACGATGAAACCGACCGATCCCCACAACCGGACCCAGGGGTAGCGCTCGGGACAGGCGTGCAGGTGAGCCAGGGTCACCGCTTCGAACTGCGACAGAGCGGCGCTCCAGAACACGCCGAAGGCGAGGGTCGCCAGGACGATGTGCTGGTAATCGCGCAGCCGAAGCAGGGGAAGGAAGAAAGCGGCCGCCAACAGGCAAGCGATCCGCACCCAGGCGATCCGGCGGCCGGTGTGATCGGCGATCCAGCCCAGCAGGTTGGGGGCGACCACCTTGGTGGCCGACAACAGGGCCATCACCGTGCCGATCTGTACCGGCGTCAGCCCCAGATCCTGGAGATAGAGCCCCCAATAGGGCAACAACGCCCCCAGGGAGGCGAAATAGAAGCCGTAGAATCCCGCCAGGCGGAGATAGGGAATCGCGCCGCCCATCCCAGCCGGATCAGTCGGAGGCGGCCGGAATGGGGGACAGCGGCGGGGTGACGTCGAGATTCTGGGCCCGGTGGCGCAGATAATGGTCCATCAGCACCAGGGCCGTCATCGCCTCGGCGATGGGGGTGGCACGGATGCCGACGCAGGGATCGTGACGGCCCTTGGTGACCACATCTACCGGCCGGCCGTACACATCGACGCTGCGGCCCGGAATCGGCAGGCTGGAGGTCGGCTTCAGGGCGATGTGAGCGACGATGTCCTGGCCGGAGGAAATACCGCCGAGAATACCACCGGCGTGATTGCTCAGGAACCCCTGCGGGGTCATTTCGTCGCGGAATTCGCTGCCCCGGGCGGCCACGCAGCGGAACCCGTCGCCGATTTCCACTCCTTTCACCGCGTTGATGCTCATCAGGGCGTGGGCCAGCTCGGCGTCGAGCCGGTCGAAGACCGGTTCCCCCAACCCCGGCGGCACCCCGGTAGCCACCACCGTGATCCGGGCGCCGACCGAATCACCCTTGAGGGACTTCATGAACGCTTCCAACTCGGCCACCTTGGCGGGATCGGGGCAGAAGAAGGGGTTCTGTTCCACCGCCTCCCACGACACCAATTCCAGCTCGATGGGACCGAGCTGGGATAGGAATCCCCGGATCTCGACACCGAGGCGCTCGCGCAGGTATTTCTTGGCGATGGCCCCGGCCGCCACCCGCATCGCCGTCTCCCGGGCGCTGGCGCGGCCGCCGCCACGGTAGTCGCGGAAACCGTACTTCTGGGTATAGACGTAATCGGCATGGCCGGGGCGGAAGCGGTCGGCGATGTTGGAATAATCCTTGGAGCGCTGATCCACGTTCTCGATCAGCAGGCCGATGGGGGTGCCGGTGGTGCGCCCCTCGAACACCCCCGAGAGAATTCTGACCCGGTCCGGTTCGCGCCGCTGGGTGGTGTAGCGCGACTGGCCGGGGCGGCGGCGGTCCAGATCCCGCTGCAAATCGGCTTCCGTCAACGCCAGCCCCGGCGGGCAGCCGTCCACCACGGCCCCCAACGCCGGCCCGTGGCTTTCACCGAAAGTGGTAACGGTGAACAGCTTGCCGAAAGTATTGCCTGCCATGTCTTAGCTTTCTCCTCGCCGAAACGAATCCCGATGCGCCTTCAACTCCGCGGCGGTGAGCAGGAACACCCCTTCGCCGCCGCGTTCGAATTCGAGCCACAGAAACGGCACCCGGGGAAAGCGGCGGCGCAACGCCGCGGCGCCGCCCCCCACCTCCACCACCAGGATGCCGTCATCGCTGAGAAATTCCCCGGCCCGGGCCAGAATCTGGGTCACGCAATCCAGGCCGTCCTCCCCGCTCTCCAGCCCCATCCGTGGCTCGGCGTGGTACTCCGGCGGCAGACGACGGCATTCCTCCCGAGCCACGTAGGGCGGGTTGCTGACGATCAGTTGATAGCGACGGCCGGCCACCGGCGTGAACAGGTCCCCGGCGAACAGCCGCACCCGGTCCTCCAGGCGATGGCGGCGGACGTTGATCTTCGCCACCTCCAGGGCCTCCGGCGACAGGTCCACCGCGTCCACCTCGGCCTCGGGGAAGGCGTAGGCGCAGCCGATGGCGATACAGCCGGAGCCGGTACAAAGATCGAGAATCCGGTGCACTTCGACCCCGTCGAGCCAGGGAGAGAAGCGCCGCTCGATCAGCTCGGCGATGGGGGACCGCGGCACCAGCACCCGCTCGTCCACATAGAACGACAGACCGCAAAACAGGGCTTCGTGGGTCAGATAGGCGGCGGGCTTGCGGGTTTCGATGCGGCGGTCGAGGATTTCCACCACCCGCCGCTTCTCCTCGTCGGTCAAACGGGACTCCAGATAGAAATCGGGCAGGTCATAGGGCAGATGCAGGGTGCGGAGCACCAGGGCAGCGGCCTCGTCGAGGGCGTTGTCGGTACCGTGACCGAAATGCAGCCCGGCGGCGTTGAAGCGGCTGGCGCCCCAGCGGATGAAGTCCCGCAATGTCTGGAGTTGCTCTACGACCGTCATGAAAATCCCCTCTCGAGCGAAATCATTATAACCCAGCGATTCCGCCCCCTCCTGTAGTCAGGGCCAGGTGGTGAGCTATGCTTTCCCTGACGGAAAGCCATTTTGGGGGAGATCCATCATGAAACCGCTGCTCTACCTGGTACTGGGCGTCTGCGCCTGCCTGGCGCAGGCCCGGGAAGCGGAACCCGACGACCTGTTTTCCCAAGAGGAGAACATCCAGCTTCCGGACGCGGAAGAAACCGATTCCCTCAAACTGGAGGGGGAAGAAACCGAAGAACTGTTCGCCGCCCCCGAAGCGAACGGGGAAAAACAGCCGTTTCCCATCACCCTGGGAGGCTCCGGAGCCCTGGAATATCGTTTTTTCCACGATCACGGTCTCGACCGGGGCATGGATTATCACAACAACGTCTCCTTCTATCTCCAGCCCGAATTCGGCTACCGCCACGGTCGCCATCGCTTCGCCTTCAAACCCTTCTGGCGCTACGACCAGCACGACAGCCGCCGCACCCATTTCGACATCCGGGAATTGGTCTGGTCCGCCACCTGGAAACGCTGGACCGTCCATGCCGGCATCGACAAGGTCTTCTGGGGGGTGACCGAATCGCGCCACACCGTCGATATCATCAACCAGACCGATCTGGTGGAAAACATCGACACCGAGCGGAAACTGGGCCAACCGATGCTCCGCCTCGACTACAGCGATCCGAAGTGGGGCACCTGGAGCGCCTTCTACCTTCCCGTCTTCCGCAAGCGCCTGTTTCCCGGCAAGGAGGGCCGTTTCCGGCCGCCGCTCCCGATCACCGATTCCGTGGATTACGCGGGCAACGCCGGTCCCA
>Ga0256839_1006577_pt1 | contig 10133 bp, 6 predicted proteins | sample 354166metaG_FD_185968 | JGI IMG/M metagenome (GOLD analysis project Ga0256839, IMG submission 185968) | Hydrothermal vent microbial communities from Mid Atlantic Ridge, Atlantic Ocean - 354-166 | ecosystem: Environmental > Aquatic > Marine > Hydrothermal vents | place: Atlantic Ocean: Mid... | reverse complement strand
TGGTGGTGCTGCTGGTGTGCACCGGCAACACCTGCCGGAGCCCGATGGCCGAAGTGCTGATGAAGCAGATGTTTGCGGAACGTCTGGGCGTTTCTCTGGAGGAACTTCCGGCACACGGAGTCACCGTCCAAAGCGGCGGTTTGGCGGCGGGGCCCGGCGCGCCCGCCTCGGGACCCGCCGTGGAAGTCATGGCCAAGCGGGGACTCGATCTGAGTCGCCACACCAGTCAGCCGGTCACCGAATCGTTGCTGAGCGGGGCCGACTTGATCCTCACGATGACGCAGCAGCATCGCCAGACCCTGCTGGCTCATCGTCCCGATCTGGCCGATCGCATCTTCACGCTTTGCCGGGACGGAGCCGACATATCCGATCCCATCGGCGGCCCGCTCGAACAATACCAGGCGTGCGCTGCGCAGATCGAAACCGAACTGAAACACTGGGTTGAGAAGCTTGACGAAGAGATGATACGCTTCGAGGTGGTCTCGTAGGAGGAGAGTAGCATGTTACGGATTGCCATTGGCAGCGACCACCGAGGAAAGACGATCAAGGAGCGACTGGTTCGTCTGCTCAAACAGCAGGGCCACGAAGTCATCGATGTGGGAACCCACAATTCCGAAAGTGTCGACTATCCCGACTACGCCGAGCGCGTGGGTGCCAAAGTGGTTTGTGGGGAGGCGGACCGCGGCATCCTGATTTGCGGTACGGGAACGGGAATGGCGATTGCCGCCAACAAGCTTCCCGGTATTCGAGCCGCCGCCGTGTACGACGAAGTCACGGCGGAAATGAGCCGGCGGCACAACAATATCAATGTCCTCTGCCTGCCCGCCAACCTGCTTTCCGAGAGTCAGCTCGAGAAACTCGTCGATATCTTCCTCAAGACCCAGTTCGAAGGTGGACGCCACGAACGGCGTCTGCGGAAAATCGAGCGAATCGAACAGCACCAGCCCGATTGCTCCTGAAGCGGCGCGCTGCTGCGGGCCCGCTGTTCATTGGGCTTCCTTTTTCTCGACTCCCAGCGATTCGTACAGGAAAGGGCTGGGAATCGACGGGCGCGGTTTGCCCCATTTCTGCCTGGCCAATGCCAACGAGAACATCAACTCCTGTTGGGCTCGCGTAATCCCCACGTAGCACAAGCGTCGTTCTTCATCCAACGCACCTCCTCCCTCTTTCAAGCTGCGATGGTGAGGCAAGATTCCCTGTTCCATGCCGACGAGATAGACGATGGGGAACTCGAGTCCCTTGGCGCTGTGAAGCGTCATCAGCACGACCGCGTTCTGACGGATCCGCTCCTCCTTGTCCGGTTCGACATCCCGCAAGCCCAACGCCATCTCGTCCAAAAAGCCGCTCAACGTGGGGCGCGACGCTTCCCGCTCATAGCCGGCCAGCGCATTGACCAGTTCCTCGAGCGTGTTCCAGCGGGCCTCGCGATCTTCGGCGCGGGGATAAATGTGCTCGATTTCCCGGCGGTAGTCGATTCGCTCGAGCAACTCTCGCGTCAGTTGATGTAAGGGACGGTCCTTGCGCTGCCGACGCATGGCGTCGATGGCATGAACGAGTTCGATGGCGCCACGGCGAGCCGCGCCGGGAAGTTGGGCCAGCACCGATTCGTCGTGCAACACGTCCCACAGTCGGCGTCCGGAGGCTTGAGCCGCCTTCAGTAGACGGTCGATGCTGCGCTCCCCCAGACCTCGAGCCGGCACGTTGATGATCCGCCGCAGGGATGCTTCGTCGTGAGGTCGCTCCACCAGCTTGAGATAGGCCAACAGGTCCTTGACCTCGCGGCGATCGTAGAACGACTTGGTGCCGATCAGAACGTAGGGGATCTTGGCCTTCCGCAACGCCATCTCGAAGGCGCGAGGCTGCTCGTTCGTGCGGAACAGGATGGCGAAATCGCGGGGCTGCCGATGCTCGGAAGCCAGCTTGCCGGCGATCAACTCGACGATGCCTTCGGCTTCCCGCTCGGTCGACTCGAATTGCAACACGCCCGGACGCTGCTTGCCGCCTCGAGTCGCCTTGAGCACTTTGCGAGTGCGCGTCGAATTGTGAACGATCAGCCGATTGGCACACTCGAGAATGGGAGCGGCACAGCGGTAGTTCTCTTCCAGCCGGACGACGGTGGCATCGGGCCAGTCGCGGGTGAATCTGAGGATATGCGTCACATCGGCGCCGCGCCACGCATAGATCGATTGGTCGTCGTCGCCCACCACGCACAAATTGCGGTGAGACTCGGCCATCGATCGAACCAAGGCATATTGAGGTCCGTTGGTGTCCTGGTATTCGTCGACCAGGATGTGGTCGAATCGTCCCGCTTCCTCCGTCGCCACCTCGGGAAATCGCTGAAACAGTCGAGCGGTCAGCAACAGCAGATCATCGAAGTCGACCGCCCCGGCCTGCTCCAAGGCTTTCTGGTAGCGGCGATATCCCACCGCCGCCAAGTGCTCCCGGTCGCTCTGAGCCTCCTTGACCGCGTCCGTCGGCATGAGCCCTCGCGACTTCCACGATCCAATCAGATAGAGCAGATCGGAAGGCCGAAGTTGCGTGTCAGGCATTTTCAGCGACCGCAACACGCGACGTGCCAGGGACTCCTGGTCCCCTTGGTCATAGATGGGAAAGCTGCTGGGATAACCGAGGTGGTGGATCTGCCGGCGAAGGATCTGGACGCAGTACGCGTGAAACGTGGACAACAGAGGCAATTTCCGCCGCCGTCCCAGCATTTCCCTCAGCCGAGAACGCATCTCCTTCGCTGCCTTGTTGGTGAAGGTCACTCCCCAGATTCGGTCGGCGGCCACCCCGCATTCGATCAGCCGCACGATGCGGTGAGTGATGACCCGAGTCTTCCCTGTTCCAGCACCCGCCAACACCAGCAGCGGCCCCGTAAGGGTTTCCACGGCACGCCGCTGTTCGGCATTCAGACCATCCATGTCGGAACGGCTCATCGCTCGACTCTTCATCATCCCCGTTCTCTCAACCGTCGTTGTTCAACCGCTTTCCACCGGTTCCCTCGAAAAACCGGCCATTGCCTGCGGTTGCAAGCCGGCCCGTTTACGAGGCGATTCAACATAGAGGATCGCCGGGCCGCGGACAGCCACCCCCGCGGCGGGCGGGGGTGGAGGCCGTCGAGTTCGCTTTCACTTCGTATTGACGAAGTCTCTTAGCCGCTCCTATACTTGCGCCTCACTGGTCCCATCCCCTCCCCGCGAAAGAGCTAGGCGTTTCCCCATGAAATCCGCTCGCCGACACGAATTGCAGACCAATGAGTTGGCCGACCTGCTCGGCCGCTGGGTGAATCAGGCCCAGCCCTACGCCATGCCGGCACTGATCATCGTCGCGGCGGCGCTCGTGGGATGTGGACTGTTCATGTGGTATTCGTCGTCGGTCAAGCGAACCACCGGAGAAGCTTGGCGGTCGTTCTTTCTCGCCATGTCGGGTCAGGACACGGAGCAGATTCAAGCCGGATTGGAGAATGTGGCGACCAACTACGGGGACTCGGCGGCGGCGTTGTGGGCTCTGGTAGTCGCCGGTGACGTCGATCTGAACGATGGACTCGACAGCCTGTTCCAAGACAAGTCTGTGGCGTTGACCAGCCTGGGAAACGCGATCGAGAAGTACGAGGAAGTGCTCAAACAGTTGGGAGACGGCACCGATCAGCCGCTTTTGCGTCAGCGAGCCCTGTTCGGCCTGGCGCAGGCGAAGGAAGGGTTGGGAGAGGTCGATGAAGCCGCCGAGTATTACCAGAAGGCCGCTGAAGTCAATGGCGCCGATTCGGCGCTGGCCGAACAGGCCAAACAACGAGCCAAGGCGCTGGCGGATAGCGATTTGAAGAATTGGTATTTCTGGTTCAAGCGGCAGGAGCCCAAGCCCCCGAGTGCCCAACGACCGGCCAGCAACCTTCCCGGAACCCTTCCTGGCCTAGACAGCTTGTCCGATTTCCCGGACCTGGGAACGCCGTCGGGCGAATCGAAGCCGCCGGCTGGCGAAAAGAAAAGCGGCGCCGACAGCACGAAGCAGCCGGAGACCAAGAAATCGGAGGAGAAGGAGCCGCAGAAGAAACCGGCTGGTGACCAAGGCAATGCCACCAAGGCGGCCGGTAAATCGGAAGGCGCAACGTCAACGCCGGAGAGTCCCAAGAAGGGAGACGCGTCCAGCAGCGCGCCGTCCGATTCCAAGGGGCAGTAAAATAATAAGATTGGGTGCGATGCCATCGGCGGCTGATATTCCCGGTTGGACGTTCATCGTCGACCGGCAGTATGCGGGAATGAGGCTCGACAAGTTCCTTGCTCATCAGTTGCCTCGGTTCAGTCGTGTCCAGCTCCGAGCGGCCGTGCAGGCCGGTAAGGCCAAGGTCGACGGCGAGCGGCAAAAGCCCTCTTTTCGTGTTCAACCGGGACAACAGATCCAACTCGAGTCGGTCGAGATCCCTCGTAGCGGTCCCACCCCCGAAGCCATCCCGCTTGATATTCTCTTTGAAGACGAGTACCTGGTGGCTGTCAACAAGCCGGCGGGAATGGTGGTTCATCCGGCGCGAGGCAATTGGCGGGGAACGTTGACCAACGCACTGGCGGGCCACTTTCAGGAGCTGAGCGACGTGGGAGGCGCGCACCGCCCCGGCATCGTTCATCGACTCGATCGCGACACCAGCGGCGTGATCCTGGTCGCCAAGACGAATGCCGCGCATTATGCGTTGGCCGATGCCTTCCACGACCGGCACGTCGAGAAAGAATACTGGGCCTACGTGAGCGGCGAGCCCGATCGGGACGCCGACCGGATCGTTCAACCGATCGGTCCTCACCCGTATCAGCGCGAGAAGATGGCGATCCGCAGGCAGCACGCGGCGGCTCGCGAGGCAGAGACTTTTTTTCGCGTCGTCGCCCGCTTCCGTGGTTATGCCAAGATCGCCGCGTTTCCCAAGACCGGACGAACTCACCAGATCCGAGTCCATCTGGCTCACATCGGTTGCCCGATCCTCTGTGATCGCCTCTACGCCGGCCACGCTCGCCTCAGCACGCGAACACTGGTTCCCTCGGCCGACGACGAGACGATCCTGACCCGCCAGGCGCTGCACGCTCGCAGAATCGCGCTGTCGCATCCGTTGACCGGCAAGCGTCTGGAAATCGTGGCTCCTCTTCCCGAGGACTTGCGGCAATTGGAAGAGTGGCTCGAGCGACGAGTTGCCGCCGACTAGCACCGGATGACGGGCCGCTACTTCGGTTCTCACTACGCCCCCTACCGCCTCCGGTCTCCGGCCTCCAGCCTTGAGGGCGAAGCCCGCGTTAGGACGACTCAGGGCGGCTCCTCCTCCCGAACCGCTTTTTCTCGCAGCAACCTTCGCATGACCTTATTCGACGCTGTGCGAGGCAACTGCTCGACCAACACCAGTCGCTTCATCTTGAAAAGAGGATTGAGTTGGCTGCGGATGGCGGATCGCACCGCATCGCCGAGTCCTGCCGCATCGGCGTCTTGGTCGGTTGCCGCAACGGCGAACACGACCAATTGCGAGGGGCCGCCGCCGGGGGGCGGCACTGCCACCGCGGCCGCTTCGCGAATTCCGGCTACGGTGGTGACCACGCGCTCAATCTCGGCGCTGCTCACCTTGATACCCCCCAGATTCATCGTGTCGTCGGCTCGGCCCAACACACGGTACCGGCCCGGCCCCAACTGCTCGACCCGATCGCCATGTCGCCGCAGCGCGACACCGCCGGGGCCTTTCGGCACGTCGCTGTAGTAGGCCTCGTAGTGATCGCGATTGAGCAGTGTGGTCGACATTCCCAACGACGGCGGAACCAGAAAGGCCTCACCGCATGACGTTTCCGTCCCCGATTCATCCAGAATAACGAAGTCGAGCCCGAATGCGGGCGTAGTGAACACCGACGGGGCGCAGGGAACGGCGAGTGTCGCAGAGATGTATCCGCCCGCCAGTTCGGTTCCACCGCAATACTCGATCATCGGCCGGTACCCGGCTCGACTCATCAAATAGAGCATGTCTTCCGGTTGCGAGCATTCACCGGTCGAACTGAAACAGTGCAAATGACTCCAATCGAGTCCTTCGAGTGTTTCGTTTTCCCGCCACGCTCGAATCAGACTCGGCACCACGCCCAGCATGGTGATTCGTTGATCTTGCACGAACTCGGCGAAGGATCGCCCGGCGGGGCTGCCCCCGTATAAGGCGATGGTGGCTCGGTTGACCAGCGCCGCGTAAATCAACCACGGCCCCATCATCCACCCGAGGTTGGTCGGCCAGGCCAAGCGATCACCGGCATGGACGTCTTGATGAAAGCGCGCATCCGCAGCGCACTTGATCGGTGTGGAGTGGGTCCATGGAATGGCTTTCGGCGTTCCCGTCGTGCCCGACGAAAAAAGATAGTTCGTGGCATCCATCGGTGAACACGGGACCGAGTCATGCAGCGGTGCGGCTCCCGAAATCCACTCACCGTAGTCCTGATCTTCGGGACGCCGGATCGAGGTATCGCCCACGACGACACAAGGGGGCGCGTCGATCTGGAGCATTCGCCGGTAAAGGTCGATCGTCTTGCCCGCTCGAACATACTCCCCCTGCACGAACAGCAATTCGGGGCGGGTGATTTCCAGCCGAGTGGCGATTTCCGGCGCGGCGAAACTATCGGCGATGGCGACGACCGCTCCCCCGGCCCAGATCACTCCCAGGTAGATGGCTACCGCCTCCGGCGTCATCGGCATCATCACGGCGGCTCGACTGCCGCGGCCGAAGCCCGCCGCCGTGAGGGCTCCCGCCACTCGCTGAACTTCCTCCTGCAGTCGGCCGAGGCTCCAGCGAATCGTCCGGCCTTCTTCGTCGTCAAAGATGACGGCCGGTCGATCCCGATCTCCCAGAAAACAACTCTCGGCAATGTTCATCGTCGCGCCTGGCAGATAGACCGGACTCGTCGGCGATTTCCCGATGTCCCAGATCGAATGGGGCAAGCGATCGAACGGGATTTCCAACTCGTCGATCACCTCCTGCCAGAACTCCTCCCGATGCCGGACGCTCCAGAGATGCAACTGGGAAACCGAATCACACTCGTGCCGCAGGCACCACTTTCCAACGTGAGTTCTCCCGATCTGCTCTTTCGTTGGAAACCAAACCGGTTGCGGGTTTTCACGCAATGCCGCTTCCCCATAGATTTGCTGGTATGCCCAGAGGTGCATCGCGAACGGACGCTGCGGCGAGAGCCATTGATGCTGGATCGCCTTCCAGCCTGCTTCGCCGCGACCGCGAGCCCGGTCTGCGGCGGTTAGGAATTCCGCCGTTTCTTCCGGAGACAGTTTCCACTGGTCGGCTGGAATCGGCTCGTTCACTGCTGCGGTCTCCCGGCGACGAAGGGCAACGGATCTGTGCCAAACATCATACCGCCGGCAGCGGCGGAAGAAATAGTCGTGTATCGCGATCGCTGCCCGCCAAAGAAAGGGGGTGGGGGGAGCGGTGGAATCGGATTAAGATAGTAGCTTTGGGCAGATTCCCTCGCGTCGACAAGGGAAGCAGCAGACCAGGAGACGACGGATATGCGATCCATTTTACGACGGGGCGTCCGCCATGTGCGGGGCGGGCATATCCTGCTCGCAGCCACACTCAGCCTGATTGCCGTTGCCGTACCCGTTCGCGGCGAGGTGACCGTAGAGCAAGAGTTCATTTTCGAGCAGGCTCCGTTCGCCAGTTGCCACGCTTCGACGATCTGCCAACTTGCCGATGGCACGCTGTTGGCTGCCTGGTTCGGGGGGACGGACGAAGGCAACCCGGACGTCGGGATCTGGCTGAGTCGCAAGCCGGCCGGTGGCCGTTGGTCCGAGCCGCAAGAAGTGGCCGACGGCATTCAGTATCGCTCGCCCGACGGACGAGTATCGCGTTACCCCTGCTGGAATCCGGTGTTGTTCGTGGCGGCCAAAGGCAAGGTCATTTTGTTTTACAAGTGCGGTCCGCGACCGTCCTCCTGGTGGGGTATGAAGACGATCAGCCGCGACGGCGGCAAGACGTGGAGCACTCCCTGCCGTCTACCCGAAGGGATCCTGGGGCCGGTGAAGAACAAGCCCGTGAGGCTTGCCGACGGCGCTCTGCTGGCCGGCAGCAGTTCCGAACATCGGGGATGGCGCGTCCATTTCGAGATCACGCGAGACCGAGGCCGGTCGTGGATTCGCGTGGGACCGATCAATCGAGGAGACAAGGTTTCGGCCATTCAACCGAGCATCCTATTTCACGGTGACAAACTGCAGGCTTTGGGAAGGTCTCGGCAGGGAAGGCTCTGGAGTAGTTGGAGTGAAGATGGTGGACTGCACTGGTCGCCCATCGAACTGCTCGACGTTCCCAACCCGAATGCGGGTACCGACGCAGTCACACTTGCGGACGGCCGCCAGCTCCTTGTTTACAACCCCACGACCAAAGGGCGCACGCCGCTGGCGGTCGCCATCAGTCTCGACGGCATCCATTGGGAACAGATCGCCGTTCTCGAGAACCAGCCAGGCGAGTACTCCTACCCGGCGGTCATTCAAACGAGTGACGGAGACGTCCACATCACGTACACCTGGAAACGAAAGCGTATTCGCCACGCCGTGATTCCAGGGGAGAGCCTGCCGCTGGCCGGCAAGCAAGCAGACAAATAGCCGGATGCCAGCCGATCGCTCTTCCCACCGTCGATTCCCGCCTCGAAACCTCCGCTTCAGCTTCCACTTTGAGGATTCCCCATGACACGAAGCATTGCCCACTCGCATCGTCGTTCCGTTTGCTTCCACGTGCTCGTCTGCTTGGTGGTGATCGGCGGTGTGCCGGCAGCCCACGCTCAGTTTCTCGACGAAGCGACTCCCGCAGAACGGCTCACGGTCGCCAAGGGCTTTCGCGTGGAACGGCTCTATTCGGTCCCGTCCAAGCAGCAGGGTTCCTGGGTCAGCATGTGTGTGGCTCCCGACGGCCGCTTGATCGTGTGCGACCAGTACGGCGGACTGTTCTACGTGAAAGTTCCGCCGATCGGTGCGACCAGCGCGATCGAAGTCGAGCCCATTCGGGTCGACATCGGAGAGGCTCAGGGACTTTTGTGGGCATTCGATAGTCTCTATGTCGTCGTCAATCGAGGGAAGCGATATGCCAGTGGTTTGTATCGAGTCACCGACAGTGACGGCGACGGGCGACTCGATCGCGTCGAGACGCTCCGGCTGCTCGATGGCGGCGGCGAGCATGGTCCTCATGCCGTGCTGCTACACCCTGATGGCAGGCATCTCGTGGTCGTTTGCGGCGACAATACCAGGCTCACCGACTTCGCCGCATCGCGGGTTCCCATGAATTGGGACGAGGATTTGCTGTTGCCACGTCCTTATGGGCGGGGATTCATGCGGGGCACTCCGGCGCCCGGCGGCTACATTTCCAAGGTCAGTTCCGATGGAAAGACGTGGGAATTGATGGCGGTCGGATTCCGCAATCAATATGATGCCGCCTTCAACGCCGAAGGAGAGTTGTTCACTTACGATGCCGATATGGAATGGGATATGAACACACCGTGGTATCGTCCCACTCGAGTCTGCGTGGTGGCGAGCGGCGCCGACTTTGGTTGGCGCAATGGCGGCGGCAAATGGCCTCCGTTCTATCCCGATACGTTGCCGCCCGTCGTCGACGTCGGGCCGGGGTCTCCGACCGGTGTGACGTTCGGTTACGGAACCAGGTTTCCCACCAAGTACCAGCGAGCGTTTTACATTTGCGACTGGAGCTACGGCAAACTCTATGCCGTACATTTGGAGCCTCGGGGAGCCGCTTACCAGGCGACCGTCGAAGAATTCGTGGCCGGTGCTCCGTTGCCGCTCACCGACCTGGTGGTTCATCCCGACGGAGCGCTCTACTTCGCCATCGGAGGGCGGCGGGTGCAGTCCGGTTTGTATCGAGTGACCTATGTCGGCGGCGAGTCGACGGCGGCCGCCGTCCAGGCCGATCCGCGGTGCCGCGACGAGCGAGCGTTGCGCCGGCGTCTCGAGGCACTCCATGTGGGCGATCATCCCGAAGCGGTCGAAGCAGCCTGGCCCTTCTTGGGACATCCCGATCGTTTCATCCGTCACGCGGCTCGTATCGCCATCGAACATCGACCTCGTGAAGAGTGGCAAAGCAAAGCACTTCGAGAATCACAACCCGTGGCCCGCCTGACGGC
>Ga0256839_1006576_pt1 | contig 10134 bp, 12 predicted proteins | sample 354166metaG_FD_185968 | JGI IMG/M metagenome (GOLD analysis project Ga0256839, IMG submission 185968) | Hydrothermal vent microbial communities from Mid Atlantic Ridge, Atlantic Ocean - 354-166 | ecosystem: Environmental > Aquatic > Marine > Hydrothermal vents | place: Atlantic Ocean: Mid... | reverse complement strand
CACCGTGGGCAGGTTGGTTAGTTAATTAGATTGAGTTATAATATCAATATAGTTTTTATTTAACCCCCCACCCACTCTATTTGTTTAACCCCCACCCTCAATCCCTCCCCGCATGGGGGAGGGAAGTTAGATCGTGTAATTATTTTTTGCTTTTAATAAGTGCCCAAGCGCCAGTTATTGTAATTGCCGCTAGTGCCATTTTCAAAATATCCCAAATGATGAATGGCTTAATCGCTATTGCAAATGCTGAAGCGATTATATTGCTTTGATCTATCCAAGATACAGAGCTTGCTAGGGTGACAAGCCAAGCGAAACCAAAGGCAAAAATTATTGTAGTGCCTATTAGCATTGCAAGAAAAAGCGAGAAGAAGTTTTTTGAAAAGCCCATATTGGCTAATTTACCAATTACGAGAGCTGCTGGAAGAAAACCAAGCAAAAATCCACCAGTTGGACCGAATAAATAAGCAGCACCGCCGCCATAGGCAAAAACAGGTAAGCCCATTATGCCTTGCATAAGATAAAGTGCAACAGTTGCAACTCCTAAACGCCAGCCAAAGGCAGCGGCGATTGCGGCAACTACCATGGTTTGAAATGTTGCTGGCACGCCGATGAATGGAATGCTAATTTTTGCTGAAATAGTTAGGAGCAAAGAGCCAAGAATGACTAAGGTAATATTGTTAATTGTCTTTGTGGTTTTAACTTTGCTATGAAAAATATCTAAAATGGTATTTTGTGTGTTTGATGTTATCGCCATTTGTATACGCTCCTTGATAATAGATTTAACCCTTTTCTAACTGAGTTAAACGATAAAGCCAATGCTCAATAACTAATGGATCACAAATTTATGACACAACTTAAATATAATAAAGATTTTGAGCCAAATACAGGACAGTTAGTAACAATTGCCCCAAATATTGCGCGACTTGTTGCTCCAAATACCTCTCCTTTTACTTTCACTGGCACTAATAGTTATTTTATTGGTAATAAAAATTTGGCTATTATTGACCCTGGCCCCAATGATGAGGCTCATTTGTCTGCTTTAATAACTGCGATTGGGGGGCGTGAATTACAGGCAATAATTTTAACTCATACGCATAAAGATCATAGTGGGCTTGCGCGGCGGTTAAGCGAAAAAACTGATGCGCCTATTTGGTTTGGTGGTAAACACAGACTTTCACGCCCTAAGAGGTTTTTGGAGGTTAACTTGCTCAAAAATGCATGTGATTGGCAACTTGAGCCTGATAGGGTTTTGCTTGAAGGGGATATTTTGAGCTTTGGTGATATTGAGTTGGAAGTTGTTAATACGGCTGGGCATTGTGCTAATCATTTGTCTTTTGGTGTTGTTGGCAGCCCATATATTTTTACTGGTGATCATGTAATGGGTTGGAATAGTAGTTTAATTGCAACGCCAGATGGATCGCTTGCAGATTATTTTGCTTCACTTGATAGGCTGATAGATTTGGATTGGGAGCAATATTTACCTGGGCATGGTGGGGAGATAGTGAAGGGGAGAGAATATGCACTGGCATTGAAAACGCATAGAGAAAAGCGCAATGGGCAGATTTTGGCAGCGCTTAAGAGGAAATATTTAAGCGCTAATGAGTTGCTTGAGATAATTTATCCTTTGCATAAGGGGCGAAGGAGATTTGCTGCTCGCCTAACCCTTAAGGCGCATTTAGAATATTTACTTGATAGAGGAGAAATAGCTTCAAGCATATCATTAAGAGGCATATTATATGATGTTAATTTTTAGGCTCTAAAGGGGTTGGTGGAGATTCTGAGCCTAATATACTGCTAGAATATTTTATTACAGCAGCATCTAGATTAACTAAAAATGTTTCGATGCGTTTGCCGTTTTTACCCAAATCATTTTTTGCAAGTTTAGATGCAGAGCGCATTGCGATTGATGAACCGAATTCATTCTCTATTATTAAAATAGCTATTTCATCACGCCAGCCAAAAAGGGTTGTATCAATAGCGTTTATCTGTGCGGTTTCATTATTGTCGCTTAATGTTTGAGAGTTTATAATTTGCCATTTTGATTGAGAAATTTGCTCTAGGGCGAGATTATATAACTCCTCACCTGAGATTTGATAATTTCTTGCAACTATATTGGGGAAATAAGTTAGTAACTCTCTTTGATCTAAAGTGGTTTTTGCTTTTTGTTTATTAGAGGTATTTTGAATAAGAGTGAGATTTAATTCTGGATTTGTGCTGACATCTGAAACATCAGGGTATTTTTGTGCTTGAGTTGATGCATAGGCAAGTGGGGAAAGGCAAATAATAGCTAATGCTAGGCCAGAAAAGGCGCGAGCCCAACCTTTGTCACCACTAAACCATAGCTGCACTAGGGCAATAAGGGAGGTGATAAGTGCAAAAAAAGCAATAATAAATGCGATAGAAATAAGTAAATGGAATGTTTCGCTAGTGATAGATTGAGAACGGTGCATGATGATAGAAAGCACAAAAATAGGCAGGGCGATTGAGCCTAAACGCCGTGACCATGATGCTAATTTTGATGTTCTGATGACTATGCGCATTTAATTTAATTTTGCCTTTAAGGGTTTAAACGGGTTGTAATCCATGGAGCATCTAGTGTTTTTCTTTTAAACACTATTCTATCATGCAATCGATATTGCCCATCTTTCCAAAATTCTATTTCAAGAGGTAATATTCTATAACCAGACCAATGTGCTGGGCGAGGCACCTTATTTGGGAATTGTTTTTCAAATTGTTTGGTTCGCTTTAGTAATAATTCTCGACTTTTAAGTGGGCGAGATTGTTCTGAGGCATGAGCACCAATTTGTGAGCCATAAGGGCGGGTAGCAAAATAAGTGTCTGCTTCCTCATCTGAAACTTGCTCTATAAGACCCCTTATTCTTATTTGTTGTTTTAGGGTTTTCCAATAAAAAACTGCTGCAGCTTTTGGACTTGCTTTTAACTGCTCACCTTTAGCGCTTTGCAAATTCATATAGACAACAAAGCCACGCTCATCAAAGCCATTCATTAGTAAAATTCTAACGTCAGGCATGCCATTTTCATCAACAGTTGCAAAGGACAGGGCATTTGCATAATTGGGCTCGGATTGTTTAGCTATTTCATACCATTCTGCAAATAGTTTAAACGGATTTACCTCATTGCTATTTTCATCATTGAAAAGTTTTGAGGTTAGGTCTGGTGAGTTCATTATTTAAAACCTTCATTTTTTTAGCCAATACTGGACAAATTGGCTAACCATCTCCATATATGCCAATAGATATTAAAAGAGGCAACTCTTGTTTTATAGAAAGAATAAAAATGCGTGATCCTTATTCAATATTGGGTGTTGCTAAATCTGCTAGTGATAAAGAGATAAAATCTGCTTTTCGTAAATTAGCTAAAGTCTATCACCCAGATAAAACTAAAGATGATAAAAAAGCCAAAGCCAAGTTTAACGAAGTGACGGCGGCTTATGATATTTTGTCAAATAAAGAAAAAAGAGCTCAGTTTGATCGTGGTGAAATTGATGCTGAGGGCAATCCTAAATTTGCAGGGTTTGATTTTAATCAAGCAAGGCGAGGCGGAGCGCGTCCACAGGGGAATGCGCAAGCTGGTGGATTTAATACTGAAGATATTTTGAAGGAATTTATGAGTGGCATGGGCGGCATGGGCGGAGCTGGTGGCGCCAGACAATATGCAGGCTCACCATTTGGCGGCCAAGCTAGCGCACAGGGGCAAAATCCGTTTGCTAGTGCTTCAGGTGCTGGAGTTAAACCTAAAGACTATGTAGCTACGGCGCAGGTTTCACTTGAAGATGTGAATGCTGGAGCTAGCGTTAAGGTGTTATTACCTAGTGGAAAAAGCCTTGCGGTTAAATTGCCTAAACATGTTAAAGATGGACAGCAAATTCGCCTTAAAGGTGAGGGTGAGCAATCTGTTTATGGTTCTGGTGATGCTATTGTTACAGTTAAATATAAGAAGCATAAGAAGTTTCGTGTTGATGGTAAAGATTTGCGAGTTGATGTACCAATTACGCTTTATGAAGCGGTGCTTGGCGCTAAAGTCCGTGTGCCTACACTTGGTGCTGATGTTGAGTTAAATTTACCTGCTGGCATTGATACGCTTAAATCATTGCGTCTTAAGGGCAAGGGGCTGTTTGCCAAGGGTGATATTCTTGTTAATCTTAGAATTGTGCTTCCTAAGGAAGGTGATCCTGATCTTGAAAGCCTAATGAGGTTTTGGCGAGATCAAAAGCCTTATAAGGTTCGTGATTAGCTGGTTTAAGGTGGGTCTGAGTTGGAAATGAAAGATAAATTACCGTGGGGCGCTGGCTCTTTTTAGGCGGTCATTTATTGCCTCACCTAGGCCTGTGTTTGGAATTGGGGCAACGGATATAGTTTTTACTTCACCATCATCAAGTTGATTTAGGTAGGAAAATAGGTTTTTTGCTGCTTGTTTTAAATCTCCTTTGGGTGAGAGGTTTTTTATTTTTCCAGAAAAATCAGGCGTTAGAGCATCGGGAGTTTGACCAAATGCTAAATAGGCTTCATCTGGCTTTGGTTTAATTACATTAAGGCGCAGATTTGCTTTTGGGGCGTAATGGCTTTTTAGCATGCCTGGGGCAGAAATTTCGCTTTTTTCATTTGCAAGGGCTATTTTTTTGCCAATTGTTTTTTCTATTATTTCTCGTGCAAGTGCGCCTGCTCTTAATTGAATAATTTCATTGTTATTTATTGCTAGAATGGTTGATTCTAGACCATCAGAGCATGAACCGCCATCTAATACTGGCACTCTATTGTTAAAGCTATCTTTTACCATTTGGGCATTTGTTGGCGAAAGCTGACCTGATGGGTTGGCGGAAGGGGCGGCGAGTGGTTTGCCAACGGCTTTTAGCAATTCATGGGCTGTTTGGTTAGCAGGAATGCGCACGGCGAGTGTATCAAGGCCAGCGCTGACGATGTCTGATATTTGGGTGTTTTTTTTCATTGGCAAAACAAGAGTTAATGGGCCTGGCCAAAATTGTGCTAGTGTTTTTGCAAGTGGGGAAAATTCAACTAATGTTTTTGCCATTTTAATATCTAAGCAATGTACGATTAGTGGGTTAAAGCTTGGGCGACTTTTGGTTTGATAAATGCTAAGCACTGCATCATCATTTGTTGCATCAGCGCCAAGGCCATAAACTGTTTCGGTAGGAAAGGCGCAAAGCATACCTGCTTCTATAATTAAAGCGGCTTGATTGATGTTTTGTGGGTGAAGAGTTTGCTTATCCATGATAAGCTTATTTGGCAATTGCTTTTGCTTTCGTCAAGAAAAGTTTAAAAAAGCTAGTAAAATAAGTTTGCAAATAAAGATAGGTTTATAAATGACGACGGTTTTTGTTTCTCACCCACAAGGGAAAAAACATATAGCACCAAAAGATCATCCAGAAAGACCCGCTCGATTAGAGGCGATTGAAAAAGTGCTTGGGGGCAGTTTATTTCATGACTTGATAAGGGTTGAGGCTAAGCAAGAAGATTTGCAAATTGCTGAATTGGTTCACACCAATGCTGTGTTAAAAAAATTACACGAGATTAGGCCAGCTGAGGGGATTAGCTATATTGATGGCGATACTTATATTTGCGCCAATTCGCTTGAAGCTGCAGCTAGTGCGATTGGCGCTGGTTTGCAGGCGCTTGAGCTAGTTATGAGTGGAGAGGTGGATAATGGATTTTGTGCTGTTCGCCCACCTGGTCACCATGCAGAAATTGAGCGTTCTATGGGTTTTTGCTTGGTGAATAATATTGCGATTGTTGCTAGATATGCACAACAAAAATACGGTGTTGAGCGGGTGGCGATTATTGATTTTGATGTTCATCACGGAAATGGCACACAGGATATCTTTTATTCTGATAAGTCGGTTTTTTATGGCTCTTCCCATCAAGAAGAAATTTTTCCTGGCACTGGGACGCTGAAAGAAGCGGGGGAGGGGAATATTTTTAACTGTCCTCTAAGTGCCAATAGCGATGGTGAAATTATGCGCCAAGCATATAATGAGCGGATTTTACCGGCGCTTGAAAATTTTGCACCTGATATAATTTTAATTTCAGCGGGTTTTGATGCACATTGGCGAGACCCGTTAGCCCAGTTAAATTGGCAGGCAGATGACTTTGCTTGGCTCACAGGAAAGTTAATGGATATTGCTGATAAATATTGTAACAATAAGATTGTTTCTTTGTTAGAGGGTGGTTATGATTTAACTGGCTTAGCAGATGGGGTGAACGCTCATGTTGCAATGTTAAAAAATGGTAGTCTTGGTTAAATTAGGATTAGATAATGTCAGAATATTCAAATGAAGATATAAAGGACATGAGTTTTGAAACTGCTTTGGCGGAGTTGGAAACGATTGTGAATAAACTTGAAAGCGGCCAAGCTCCATTGCAAGAATCAATTGCAATTTATGAACGTGGTGAGGCTTTGAAGAATCATTGTGAGACATTGTTAAAATCGGCAGAGGCGAAAATTGAAAAAATCACGCTTTCGCGCGATGGAGTGCCAACTGGCACAAGTAATTTAGAGAGTTAGATTGGTAGGATTAGATTATGAGCAAACAGAAAAATGGACTTTCTCCACTTAGAATGATTCTTTGGGGGTCGGTTTTATTAATAGGTTTATTTGCGACCTTGATTTATATTGTGCGTCCTCCAGAAAAGCCATTGGCGGTGTTTGGCGGTGAGTTTTCTTTAAACTCGACTGAGGGGGGTGTTTTTACGCAAGATGATTTGGTTGACACAAAAAGTTTGATTTTTTTTGGTTATACATTTTGTCCTGAAATCTGCCCCACTACACTTTCTGAAAGCACAAGTTGGCGTGAGGAGTTGGAAATTAAGCCAGAAGACTTGCGAATTATTTTTGTTTCAGTTGACCCTAAGCGCGACACGCTTGAGATGTTAGGAAATTATATTGCTGGATTTGGCACTCCTATCATTGGTTTAACGGGGACTGAGGAGCAGATAACAGATATTAAGCGCGCATTTGGTGTTTTTTCGCAAACGGTTGGTGATACTTCTGGTGATGAATATTTGGTAGATCACACAGCAAATGTGTTTATTGTTGATGATAGCGGTAGCGTTATTGATACGATTGCCTTTGGTGAGGCACGACCTAGCGCTATTGCTAAAATTCGTAAATTGATGGATATGAATTAGATTGGTCTTTAATTATTAGGCTGGGGTTGATAATTTGCCCCTTATCTATTTAAAATTTAAATGCCGAAGTCTTTAATCTGTGCAATAAGTTGCAGATAATTTCATTTTTTTGTTGTTTTTGTTTAAGAAAAGCAAGAATTGTATTTTAAAGCTATTTGCACGGTTGATTATGAGTGATAAACAGTGTAGCTAGCAACGCGCTTTGGGGCGTCGCCAAGTGGTAAGGCACTGGTTTTTGGTATCAGCATTCGCAGGTTCGAATCCTGCCGCCCCAGCCAATCTCTTTTATAATCATATTAGCTTGTCCATTTATTGGGCAGGGTAATAAGAAAAGGTGATTTATGATAGCGAATCCTATTTTAGCAAAGAATATGCGTTTTATTGATGGGAATTCTGCTTGGGTTGAAAATATTCACCGTGGGGCTTTTTGCCTTATTGATGCTGGTGGTAAAATAACAAAATCTGCTGGTGATATTAAAACGCCTATTTTCCCTCACTCTGCAATTAAATCAATGCAGGCTATGGCTTTGTTTGCTTCTGGGGCGGTTGAGAAATTTTCATTAGATAAGAAGGATATTGCGCTTAGTTGTGCTTCTCATAATGGTGATGTGATACATATCGAGGGTGTGCAGAGGTTTTTAAAAAAAATTGGTTGCTCTGTTGATGATCTTGAGTGTGGGGTGCATGTTCCTCTTGGCAAGGGGGCTAGGAAGGTTTTTTTTGCAACTGGTGAGCCTTTGAGCGCTATTTATAATGCCTGCTCTGGTAAGCATGCGGGCATGTTGGCGGTTGCTAGGGCGCTTGGGGTGGCAACTAAGGGTTATTCTGAGCCATCGCATGAAGTGCAACAATTGGTGCAATATTGTATTGAGCAGGTGATTGGGCAGGATTTAAAAGGGGATAGATGTGCGGTTGATGGTTGCTCTGTGCCGACATTTGCCGCGCCTTTAGAGAGTTTTGCACTTGGTTTTGCTCGTATGTCATCAGGTAGTGGGCTATCAGTTGAATTGGCTAATGCTGCAAAGCAGATTTTTTCAGCTGGGGCTGAATATCCCATATTGATTCGGGGTGAGAGTTATCTTGATAGCGATCTTATTGCGGCTTTTAATGGTCGTTTAATGATTAAAAATGGAGCGGAGGGGGTTTATTGCGGTGTTTTACACTCGAATAATAAAGAGAAAAATATTGGCTTTGCGTTAAAAATTGATGATGGTAATTTGCAGGTTAGTGAAGTGGTTGTTGCTAATATTTTACTTAATTTTGCAAATACTAATGAACAAGAAGAAAAAATTTTGCGGCAATATTGTTCAAAACAACTTAAGAATTGGCGTAATATATCAGTTGGCGAAATTATTTCAGCCTCTGATTTATTTAGTTAAAATTATTCATAAATCTTGCAATCAAAAACTAAAATACTCTTTTCATGCACTTTAACTTATGTTAACCTTTGGTTAACCATAAGTGTTTTTGTCAAAGTGGACATCGGATAATCGGTGAAAAAACGCAACAATTTGTTTGAGTTGCTAAAGAATGAGTAAACAGTTCAAGTTCGAATCAGTTAAAACAGTTGTTGTTTTTTCACAAAACTCAGCTCTGTCATCTATTTTACATATGGTTTTAGCGCAGAATAAAGAATTGCGTGTTCGTCAGTTTAATGATGAAAAATCGCTTATTCAATATATAAATATTGCTGTGATTGATTTGCTTATTTATGATTGTGAGCAGATTGATGAAAATTTAATTTCTTCTATTTCGCTTTTGCGTAAAACTCATGATGTTTCTAATTCAAAATTTCAAATAATTGCACTTAGTAAAACCATTCCCAAAGGAATTCGTACTATTTGTAAAACTATTTCAATTGATGAAATAATTGTAAAACCTATGTCTCCAATTTATTTGGAAACTAGAGTTTTGGTTCGGCTTGGGCAGGCATTAAAGCAACATAGCTTGGCTAGCTCTCAATTTAGCAAAAGCCGTCGCTTAAGTGATAAGTTACCAATTGCAAAGCGTATTTCAAGTGATTTCAACTCTATAGAAAAATCAAACAATGTAATTCCTCTTTTTGGTAAAAGAAATATTGCAACCCCGCCAAGTCAGCTAAATTAAATTAGCTTTTGCAGTCGGTTATATAAGTCCTCAATATTATCAGCATGTGAAATATATTTTTCAGGATTTTTTACTTTGTGTGAGATAATATCCATTGTGAAACCGCGCATAAATTCAAAGTTTTTGTTTTTATTTAAAAGTAAAACAGGCAGGTTTCTATTTGTTGCAATCCAAGCCTCAAACAAAGATTTTATTGAAAGTAACGAGCCTGGTAGGCCAATAAAAGCATTGCTTAATTCACCAATTCTTAAATAGCGGTTTTGCTCATCGCCATATCTTTCAAGTTCAATATCGTTCAGTTTTTTAGGTAAGATAAACTCATCATCTGCAATTATTTTTATCTTTGCGCCAGCGGATCTAACGCTGGTGATTAAAGGAGTGCAAAGAGTTCCATTTTGCGCTAAACAGATAAAGTTCACCCCTTTGGCGGCTAAAAAACTACCTGCATGCGACATAATGGCGCTGCGCTCACTATCGCCTGGGCCTTTGTCAGAAGCAAATATGGCTATAGTTGGTTTTATTGACATAAGCTTTTCCTTATAATCCGCGTTTTAAACTACCAAGAATACCGCGCACTAATCTGTTGCCTAAATTTCGTGCAACTGTGCGCGCTAGTGTTTTTATTGCTGCTTCGCTGGCAGTTTGCCTGCGTGATCTTGAGCGTGAGCGGCTTTTTTTTGTTGGTCTATCATCACGATAATCATCTTCATAGCCAGTGCGTGATCGGCGCATGCGACCTTTTTCTTGGCGTTCAAAATCTTCGCGCTCGCGCTGACGCTCTTCCTCTTCTAAGCGTTTTTGTGCTCGCTGTTTTAGTTTTTCAAAGGCAGAAATCCTATCAATTTCCTCATCGTAAAGTGAGGCC
>Ga0256839_1006575_pt1 | contig 10134 bp, 21 predicted proteins | sample 354166metaG_FD_185968 | JGI IMG/M metagenome (GOLD analysis project Ga0256839, IMG submission 185968) | Hydrothermal vent microbial communities from Mid Atlantic Ridge, Atlantic Ocean - 354-166 | ecosystem: Environmental > Aquatic > Marine > Hydrothermal vents | place: Atlantic Ocean: Mid... | reverse complement strand
CTGAAATGGTAATGCCGGGAGACAACGTCAACATGGTGGTATCCCTGATTGCCCCGATTGCGATGGAAGAGGGGTTGCGCTTTGCTATCCGTGAAGGTGGCCGTACCGTGGGTGCGGGTGTTGTATCAAAGATTATCGAGTAATAGAGCATGGCTACCAATAACCAGAGAATCCGCATCCGCCTCAAGGCTTTTGATCACCGCCTGATCGATCAGTCAGCCAGTGAGATCGTGGAAACGGCAAAACGTACCGGCGCGCAGGTTCAGGGGCCGATTCCTCTGCCTACCAAGATCGAGCGGTTTACAGTGCTGATATCACCACACGTAAACAAGGATGCGCGGGATCAATATGAGCTTCGTACTCACAAGCGCCTGATGGATATTATCGATCCCACTGACAAGACCGTTGATGCCTTGATGAAGCTGGATCTGGCAACCGGTGTTGATGTGCAGATTAAGTTGAACTGATTAACAGTTGCTGCCGCGACATACCTGTTTTTTTCAAATAGGTATGGTTGGTGCAGATGATGTAACTAGAGGTTAACGAGATGAGTATTGGGGTAGTTGGACGCAAAGCCGGGATGACACGCATCTTTACAGAAGATGGTGTGTCGACTCCTGTGACCGTAATCGAGGTTGAGCCCAATCGCATAACCCAGGTAAGAACCACGGATACTGACGGTTATCGGGCGATTCAGGTGACAACAGGAGCACGCCGCGCCAATCGAGTAAGCAAGCCGGCGGCGGGTCATTTTGCCAAGGCTGGTGTGGCGGCAGGTCGCGGGCTGTGGGAGTTCCGTCTCGCCGATGACGAAGGTGCGGATCTGGCCGCGGGTGGTGAAATCAAGGTGGATATTTTTTCCGCCGGTCAGACGGTTGATGTGGTGGGCACCTCTATCGGTAAGGGGTTTGCCGGTACTATCAAGCGGCATAACTTCAAGGGTAAGGATGCGACTCACGGTAACTCTTTGTCACATCGTACTCCGGGTTCCATTGGGCAAAACCAGAGTCCGGGGCGTGTTTTCAAGGGAAAAAAAATGTCCGGACAGATGGGCAACAAACGCACGACCGTTCAGAATTTGGAGATAGTTCGTGTTGACGCTGACCGTAATCTGCTGCTGATTAAAGGTGCTGTGCCCGGCTCCAAAGGTGGTAATGTTATTGTCCGGCCTGCCGTAAAAGCGCGTTCGTAGGGAGATTATGATGGAATTGAAACTGTCATCCGCAGCGGGAACCGCAGGCTCTATCGAGCTGTCCGACGCCGTTTTTGCCAAAGATTTTAATGAGGCCCTGATTCACCAGGTGGTCACCGCCTATATGGCAGGTGCGCGTGCTGGCAGCAAGGCCCAAAAGAACCGTTCCGCAGTCAGTGGTGGTGGTGCCAAACCGTGGCGCCAGAAGGGTACCGGGCGCGCACGGGCCGGTACTATTCGCAGTCCGCTTTGGCGCGGGGGTGGTGCGACGTTTGCCGCTTCGCCGCGTGATTACTCCCAGAAGGTTAATCGCAAGGCATATCGGGCCGCCATGCGCTCGATACTGTCCGAGCTGGTACGGCAGGAGCGGCTGATTGTTGTTGATAAATTGGCTGTCGAGGCCCCCAAGACCAAACAGCTGGTCAAGGTGTTGGGAGAGTTCGGTGTCGAAGATGTGCTGATTGTGGCTGATGAGCTGGATGAAAATACCTTTCTTGCCTCTCGCAATCTTCACAAGGTGGGTTTGTGTGACGTGGAGTCAATCGACCCTGTTAGTCTGCTTGGCTATGAGAAAGTGTTGATGACAGAGGGTGCAGTAAAAAAGATTGAGGAGAAGTTGGCATGAACCAGGAACGTTTGCTGAAGGTGGTGCTCGCTCCGCACATCTCCGAAAAAGCCAGTCTTGCCACAGAGAAATGTAACCAGGTGGTCTTCAAGGTGGCAGCTGATGCTACCAAACCTGAAGTAAAAAAGGCCGTTGAGCAGCTGTTTGAGGTTGAGGTTCAGTCCGTGAACATTTGCAATATCAAGGGCAAAAGCAAGCGCTTTGGTGCCCGGATGGGTCGTCGTGGTGGGACCAGAAAGGCGTATGTTACCCTTAAACCAGGCCAGGATATTGGATTCATGGCCGAAGAGCTGAGTTAAAGGAACCGGATTATGGCAGTCGTCAAGACAAAACCGACATCGGCGGGTCGCCGTTTTGTGGTGAAGGTGGTTACCCCGGAATTGCACAAGGGGAAACCCCACGAGCCATTGCTGGAGAAAAAAAGCAAGACGGGGGGGCGTAACAACCTCGGCCGGATTACCTGTCGCCACCAGGGTGGAGGCCACAAGCAGAAGTATCGTGTTATCGACTTCAAGCGCAACAAGGACGGCATTCCTGGTGAGGTTGAGCGTATTGAATACGATCCTAATCGCAGCGCGCATATTGCGCTGGTTCGCTATGCTGATGGCGAGCGTCGCTATATCATTGCTCCCAAAGGCGTTAGTGCGGGTAGTCAGATTGTTTCCGGTCAGGGTGCTCCTATCAAACCAGGAAACACGTTGATTTTGCAAGATATTCCTGTGGGTACCACGGTGCATTGTGTGGAGATGCGCCCGGGTAAGGGTGCGCAGATGGCGCGTAGCGCCGGAGCTGCCGTTCAATTGGTTGCTCGCGAGGGCAGGCATGCCACGTTGCGCTTGCGTTCCGGCGAGATGCGCAAGGTTCTGTCCGAATGCCGGGCCACCATTGGTGAAGTGAGCAATTCGGAGCATGGTCTCCGCAAGCTGGGTAAAGCCGGCGCCAAGCGTTGGCGCGGTGTTCGCCCTACGGTTCGCGGTGTTGCCATGAACCCGGTGGATCATCCCCATGGTGGTGGCGAAGGCCGCACCTCCGGTGGACGTCATCCCGTCTCGCCTTGGGGCACACCAACCAAAGGATATCGGACCCGGAGCAATAAACGCACCGATTCGATGATCGTTCGTCGCCGTCATGGCAAGTAACTGAAAGAGTAATAGCAAGTATGCCGCGTTCAGTAAAGAAAGGGCCATTTGTTGATTTGCATTTGGCAAAAAAGGTGGAGGAGGCCAAGGCCTCCAATAGTAAGAAGCCAATCAAGACCTGGTCTCGCCGGTCCATGATCCTGCCGGACATGATCGGGCTGACCATTGCGATTCATAACGGGCGAGCGCATATTCCCGTTCTGATTTCGGAAAATATGGTTGGTCACAAGCTGGGCGAGTTCGCGCCAACGCGCACCTACCGCGGCCACATGGCAGACAAGAAATCCAGATAGGGTAAGGTTCGATGGAAGCAGCAGCAAAATTAAGATTCGCACGTGTATCTGCGCAAAAAACCCGCCTGGTAGCCGATATGATTCGCGGCAAGTCTCTGGAGAGTGCGCTGCAAACGCTCTCTTTCAGTGGCAAAAAGGCGGCCGCCATAGTTAAAAAGGTTCTTGAATCTGCGATCGCCAATGCGGAGCACAATGAAGGTGCCGATATTGACGAATTGAAGGTTTCAAAAATTTATGTAGATGAAGGTCCGACCTACAAGCGTATGCGTGCCCGGGCCAAGGGGCGAGGTAATCGCATTTTAAAACGAACCAGCCACATTACCGTGGTTGTGTCCGACAGATAAAGAGAGTCAGGCATGGGTCAAAAAGTACATCCAACCGGAATACGTCTTGGGATCGTCAAGGACTGGACGTCTAAATGGTATGCAGATTCCAAGGATTATCCGGATTTGCTCAATAATGATCTGGAGGTGCGTGACTTCCTGCAGAAAAAACTGGCCAGGGCATCGGTCAGCCGGATTCAGATAGAGCGTCCGGCCCGTAATGTGCGGGTTACCATTCATACTGCGCGGCCCGGTATTGTTATTGGCAAGAAGGGCGAGGACATCGAGAAGCTTCGTGTTGAAGTTGGCAAAATGGTTGGTATTCCCGTGCACATCAATATCGAAGAGATTCGCAAGCCTGAGCTTGATGCAACCCTGGTTGCACAGGGTATTGCCCAGCAGCTGGAGAAACGCATTATGTTTCGGCGTGCGATGAAACGGGCAGTTGGTAACTCTATGCGTTTGGGAGCCCAAGGCGTAAGGATTAACGTGGCCGGGCGTCTGAATGGCGCGGAGATCGCTCGCAGCGAGTGGTATCGGGAAGGGCGAGTCCCTTTGCATACGCTCCGTGCCGATATTGATTATGGCGTTGCACGAGCCAATACCACTTATGGCGTTATTGGTATCAAGGTGTGGATCTTCAAGGGTGAAGTGCTGGATTCCGCAGAGGTTGCTGCTGGTGCATCCGAGAAAAAATCCGCCACTGGCAAGTAAGGGGTAAAACGATGCTGCAGCCAAAACGGACAAAATTTCGCAAGCAGATGAAGGGTCGCAATCGCGGCTTGGCCACTAACGGCAACAAGGTAAACTTCGGACAGTACGGCTTGAAAGCGACAACGCGGGGGAGAATTACCGCCCGTCAGATCGAGGCTGCGCGTCGTGCAATGACCCGGCACATCAAGCGTGGCGGGAAGATCTGGATCCGGGTGTTCCCCGACAAACCTATTACCAAAAAGCCGTTGGAGGTTCGTATGGGTAAAGGTAAAGGGTCGGTCGAGTATTGGGTTTCCCAGATACAACCCGGAAAGGTATTGTACGAAATGGAAGGCGTTTCCGAGGATATCGCCCGCGAGGCATTCCGGTTGGCCGCAGCCAAGCTGCCTGTGAAAACGGCCTTCGTAACGCGAACGGTGCTGTAAATGAAAGCAAGTGAACTGAGAGAAAAAAGCGCTTCCGAGCTGAAAGAGGAGATCTTGGGTCTTCTGCAGGAGCAGTTCAATCTGCGTATGCAACGGGCCACGGGGCAGATGTCGAAACCCCATCGGATGAAAGAGATCCGCCGGGATATCGCACGTATTAAAACGATTATGAAAGAAGGTGAGGCGAAATGAGCGAGCAGGGCAAAGTCTCCCGCACTGTTAGTGGGTGTGTGGTTAGCAACAAAATGGACAAGACCATTACGGTGCTGGTTGAACGCAAAGTGGCTCACCCTCTGTACGGAAAATACATCAAGCGCTCTACCAAACTGCATGCCCATGATGAGGATAACGTGTGCAAAGAGGGTGACATCGTTACCATCGAAGAGTGTCGTCCACTATCCAAATCCAAGACCTGGCGTTTAGTTGAAGTTGTTAGCAGTGCAGGCTAGGAACAAGCTTTTGTAGTGGGTAACTATTTGTAGCTTAGTCCGCGTTGGGGGTGCTGTGTGCGCCGGTTATTCGGACGTGACGTTTGCTCCAGTTGATTCTGGGCGCCTTCCTGGTAATTCCCGATAGAATCCTCGTTTCTGACCCGGTGGTTTATTTCACAGCCAGGTTGGTTCAACAGCCTGAAAAAAGATTTGGGATCGATCAGTTTTTATGCTAACATGCTCCGTCTTTTCGCGGGGTGTTTGTCCTTTTGGGGACGCTCTTTGTATATAGATGTAGAGGGTTTGGAGACCGGCCAATGATACAGATGCAGACAAACCTGGAAGTGGCTGATAACAGCGGGGCACGGCGTGTACAGTGCATCAAGGTGCTTGGTGGTTCCAAGCGTCGCTATGCGGGTGTTGGTGACATTATCAAGGTGAGCGTTAAAGAGGCGATCCCCCGCAGCAAGGTTAAAAAGGGCGAGGTATACAGTGCTGTTGTAGTGCGCACCAGAAAGGGTGTAAGACGCAGTGATGGTTCGCTGATTCGCTTTGACGGCAATGCGGCCGTGTTGCTGAACAACCAGAATCAGCCTATTGGTACCCGTATTTTCGGCCCTGTAACCCGTGAACTGCGCAGTGAGAATTTTATGAAAATTGTTTCTCTGGCGCCTGAAGTGCTTTAAGAGGTATATCCGGTCATGAGAAAGATTAGAAAAGGCGACGATGTCATTGTGATCGCCGGTAAAGACAAAGGGAAACGTGGTTTGGTGCTGCGCCTGCTGGACGACCAGCGGCTGTACGTTGAAAATGTCAATGTGGCAAAAAAACACCAGAAACCCAATCCAAACGCCGGTGTTCCTGGTGGGATTATTGATAAAGAGATGCCGTTACATATCTCAAACGTTGCATTGTTCAATCCCGCAACTGAGAAAGCTGATCGGGTTGGTTTCAAGACGCTTGACGATGGCAAAAAGATTCGTATTTTTAAATCTAACGGCGAAGCCGTAGACGCGTAATTTGGTGAGGCTATGGCAAGACTAAAAGAATTTTATCGCGATACTGTGGTGAAGCAGTTGAGTGAGCAGTTTAAGTACGAGAGTCCCATGCAGGTGCCGCGCATTAGCAAGATCACTCTCAATATGGGGCTGGGTGAAGCTGTTGCGGACAAGAAAGTGGTTCAGCATGCCGTCGATGACATGACACGGATCGCGGGACAGAAACCGGTGGTTACCCGTTCCCGGAAATCTATCGCCGGTTTTAAAATTCGTGATGATTGGCCGATTGGCTGCAAGGTCACGCTGCGCCGTGAACGCATGTATGAGTTTCTGGATCGATTGATCAGTATAGCTATCCCCCGTATTCGGGACTTTCGAGGCCTGAATCCTCGCTCATTCGATGGCCGAGGCAACTACAGCATGGGCATTCGAGAGCAGATTGTTTTCCCGGAAATAGATTACGATAAGATCGATGCCTTGAGAGGGATGGATATTACCATCACCACTACTGCAAAAAGTGACGATGAGGCGCGAGCATTGTTGAAAGCGTTTAATTTCCCTCTGAAGGGATAAGGAAGCATTATGGCCAAAGTCAGCATGATCAATCGTGAAAAAAAGCGGGCGCGTATGGTGAAAAAATACGCTGTTAAACGAGCGGCACTAAAGGCAAAGATCAAGGACATCAGTCTTGGGTACGAAGAGCGGCTGGAGGCGCAGCATCAGCTGCAAAAACTGCCTCGTGACGCCAATCCGGTCCGACAGCAGAACCGTTGTCGCTTAACCGGTCGGCCGCATGGTTATTATCGGAAGTTCGGTCTGGGGCGCAACAAACTACGGGAAGCTGTTATGCGGGGTGATGTCCCCGGTGTTCGTAAGGCCAGCTGGTAAATCAGGTTTAATTTAGGAGTTAAACGGTATGGGCATGACTGATCCTATAGCAGACATGTTGACCCGAATCCGCAATGGACTGAGTGCAACAAAGAAGGAGGTAGTGATGCCTTCTTCCAAAGCAAAGGTTGCTATCAGTGGTGTTTTGAAGGATGAGGGTTACATCGATGATTTTTCTGTGCAGGATATCGATGGTAAGCCGGTATTAACCATTCGCCTGAAGTACTATCAGGGGAAGCCGGTTATTGAAACACTCAAGCGCGTGAGCCGCCCCGGTCTCCGGCAGTACAAGAGCAAAGATGCTCTGCCGAAAGTGAGCGGCGGGCTAGGCATAGCGATTGTGTCTACCTCTGCGGGGGTTATGACCGATCGTGCCGCCCGGCAGGCCGGTCACGGCGGCGAAGTGCTGTGCTTTGTATTTTAACGGGGAGCGATTATGGCTAAAGCATGGAAAAATCCGGTTGCCATCCCTGCTGGTATTGACGTGAACATAAGTGATCATTCTGTCACGGTAAAAGGTTCGAAAGGGACGCTTGAGCAAGCACTTCATCCGTTGGTTGACGTACAGGCAAAGGACGGCAGTCTCCTTTTTTCTCCAAGAGATGAAGATCGCAAATCGATGGCGATGACCGGGACCGTTCGCGCCTTGCTCAGGAATATGTTGACTGGCGTTGCGGAAGGGTTTGAAAAAAAGCTGCAGCTGATTGGTGTGGGTTACCGCGCTCAGGCCCAGGGGCAGACCCTTAATCTTAACCTTGGCTTTTCTCATCCAATTGACTATCAGATACCTGAAGGTATTTCAATTGAGACACCCAGCCAGACCGAGGTGGTTGTTAAAGGTATCGACAAGCAGAAAGTTGGTCAGGTAGCTGCCGAAATTCGGGCTTTCAGGCCGCCCGAGCCCTATAAGGGTAAAGGGGTTCGGTACGCGGATGAGCATGTGGTTCGCAAAGAAGCCAAGAAAAAATAGTAGCAGGCAAACAGGATGGACAAGAAATTATCCCGCATACGTCGTTCCCGCAAGGCGCGTGCTCAAATCAAAAAGCTCGGCATACACCGTCTTTCGGTGCATCGTACCTCAAAGCATATTTATGCCCAGGTTATTGGACCAGACGGCTCCGGTGTTATCGCTGCCGCTTCCACCTTGCAAGGTGATATCAAAGCTGGTGTCAAATACACGGGAAACAGCGATGCTGCAAAGGCTGTTGGCAAGATAATCGCAGAGCGTGCCAAGGCAGCGGGTGTTACAAAGGTTGCTTTCGACCGCTCCGGATTCAGGTATCATGGCCGGGTCAAAGCGTTGGCAGACGCCGCACGCGAAAGCGGCCTTGAATTTTAGGAGTTAGTTATGGCGGCATTTGAAAGTGCAGAATCGGGCGATGGGCTGCAAGAGCGGCTCGTGACGGTTAACCGCGTTGCCAAAGTGGTTAAGGGTGGGCGCATTTTCAGCTTTACAGCGCTGACCGTGGTTGGTGATGGCGAAGGTAAAGTCGGGTTTGGTTATGGCAAGGCGCGGGAAGTGCCGGCGGCCATTGCCAAGGCCATGGAGTCTGCTCGAAAAAACATGCAGACTATTTCTCTTGTAGATGGAACCCTGCAGTATCCAATCACTTCCACTCACGGGGCGGCAAAGGTTTTCATGCAGCCAGCCTCTGAAGGTACCGGGGTAATCGCCGGGGGAGCCATGCGGGCGGTGTTCGATGTCGTTGGTGTTCGCAATGTGCTGGCAAAATGTATTGGCAGTAACAACCCGATTAACGTTGTACGGGCTACCATGAATGGGTTGGTGGCGATGCAGTCCCCTGAGGCTATTGCAGCCAAGCGTGGCAAGTCCGTAAAAGAGATTATGGAATAGGTCGTGGCTAAAAAAAAATCAATCAAGGTTACTCTGGTGCGCAGTCCCATACATCGTGTTGCATCGCATAAAGCCTGTGTGGCTGGTTTGGGTTTGCGCCGGATGCATCATGCGGTCGAAGTGGAGGACACCCCCGCTGTGCGAGGGATGATCGGCAAGGTCTCCTATCTGGTCAAGGTTGAGGAGAGTTAAGATGCGTTTGAATACCCTTAAATCTGCGCCTGGAGCTAGGCGGCCCCGCAAGCGTGTTGGCCGGGGAATTGGCTCCACTTTGGGAAAGACTTGTGGACGCGGGCATAAAGGTTTGAAATCTCGCTCCGGTGGGAGAGTCAAGCCCGGATTTGAAGGTGGTCAGATGCCTATTCAGCGGCGTTTGCCCAAGGTTGGTTTCGTTTCGCGCAAGGCGATGGTCACCGCCGAGGTTCGTCTGGACGAGTTGGCCAAGGTCGAAAGTGATTCCATCGATTTGCAGTCGCTGAAAGGAGCCGGGGTTCTGGGGCAAAAGGCCAGGTTCGCCAAAATTATTCTTTCCGGAAGTATCGATAGAGCTGTTACTGTGCGCGGGCTTGGCGTGACCAAGGGTGCCCGGGCGGCCATCGAATCTGCCGGCGGCAGAGTCGAAGAGTAAAACAGGGGTAACGGACGGTGTCTAAACCCACAGCAGCCATGGCAAGCGCCCTTGGAGGGGGTAAGCTGGTTGAACTGAAACAGCGTCTGTTATTTGTCTTGGGGGCGCTGATTGTGTATCGGATCGGTGCCCATATTCCCGTTCCCGGAATTGATCCGGTGGCCCTGGCTGCCATGTTTGAGCAGCAGCGGGGCACAATTCTTGACATGTTCAATATGTTTTCGGGCGGGGCGCTGGAGCGGCTAACCGTTTTCGCGTTGGGGATTATGCCCTATATCTCGGCTTCGATAATCATTCAGTTGTTGACCAAGGTTTCGCCAAAACTTGAGCAGTTGAGCAAAGAGGGTGCCGCTGGAAAACGTAAAATCAGTCAGTATACCCGCTATTTCACCCTGGTTCTTGCTACCTTTCAGTCTATTGGGGTAGCGATTGCCCTGGAAGCGCAAAGCGCTGGAGGAATTCCTGTAGTCATAGATCCGGGTATGGCATTCCGGATGATCGCGGCCTTGACGCTGGTTTGCGGCACCATGTTCCTCATGTGGCTGGGAGAGCAGATCACCGAGCGGGGTATCGGAAATGGTATTTCGCTGATTATTTTCGCCAGCATTGTATCCGGATTACCG
>Ga0256839_1006574_pt1 | contig 10134 bp, 14 predicted proteins | sample 354166metaG_FD_185968 | JGI IMG/M metagenome (GOLD analysis project Ga0256839, IMG submission 185968) | Hydrothermal vent microbial communities from Mid Atlantic Ridge, Atlantic Ocean - 354-166 | ecosystem: Environmental > Aquatic > Marine > Hydrothermal vents | place: Atlantic Ocean: Mid... | reverse complement strand
CGCGTCGCCTCAGATCAGAGGCTCTTCCACGTACTCCTCGAGACCGGCGATCCAGCCGGTGGGAAGCTGCCACCGTCGGGAGCCGGTCACCACCGCCGCCATGTACTCGCGGGAGGGTTCGTACTCTCCGTCGGCGGCGGCGACGTGGGTGACGACCCGGTAGGTGGTTCCCTCCCGGTCCACCGCCCGGAACTCGGTCGTCGGGGCACGTCCCTCGGCGGCCTCCGCCGCGTCGATGGCGGCCGCCTCGTCATCGGAGACCTCGAAGAGGGCACCCCAGACCGTGTGCCCCGGTTCGCGTGTGACCGACGGAAGCCCGCCGCCCAGCTCGGGTCGGTAGAGGGGGAACGACAGCCGAGTCTCCGGAAGATGCGCGATGCGCACGAACGTGGCTCCGGGTGCCACCTCGGCGAGGCGGTCCGGATCGAGACGGGCGCCGTACAGGAAGTAGAGCAGAGCGAGCCTCCGTGCCGCCGGGCATTGTACCGGCGAGGTGTGTCGAGCCGGGCGTCTCCTCGTCGAGCCCCTACAATCGCCGCTCCATGCAGTGGTCTCAGATCCTCGGTCGGCTCGCCGACGGCGGCGACCTCGGTCGGGACGAGGCGCGGGCGGCAATGGACGCCGTCATGAGCGGCGAGGCGACCCCGGCCCAGACGGCCGCGTTCATCGTCTCGCTTCGCATCAAGGGCGAGACCGTCGAGGAGATGACCGGCCTGGTGGAGGCGATGCGTTCCGCCGCCGTCACGGTCGATGTCGGCGTTCCGGTGGTGGACACCGCCGGCACCGGTGGTGACCGCTCCGGCACCTTCAACATCTCCACGACGGCGGCGTTCGTGGCCGCCGGGGCGGGGGCGAAGGTCGCCAAACACGGGAACCGGTCGGCGTCGTCGCGGTGCGGATCGGCCGACGTGCTCGAGGCGCTCGGGGTGGCCATCGACCTCAGCCCCGATGCGACGGCCGCGCTCGTCCGCGAAGTCGGGTTCGGGTTCTTCTTCGCCCCCCGGTACCACCCGGCGATGAGGCACGCGGCGCCCGTCCGTCGCGAGCTGGGCATCCCCACGGTCTTCAACTTCCTCGGGCCGCTCGCCAACCCGGCGGGGGCGAGACGCCAGGCGATCGGTGTCTCCGATCCGGCCATGGCCGAGCGGATGATCGGCGTGCTGGCGAGGTTGGGATCCGAGTACGCCTTCGTCTACTACGGGGAGGACGGGCTCGACGAGGTGACGACGACCGGCCCGACCTTCATCTACCGGTTACGGGACGGGGAGATCACCCACGCCGAGTTCACCCCGGAGGACTTCGGCGTGGCCCGGGCCCGGCCCGAGGACCTCCTGGGAGGGGACGCCGAGACCAACGCGGCGATCATCACCGAGATCCTCGACGGTGCGCCGGGGCCCCGACGCGACGTCGCCCTGGTCAACGCCGCCCCGGCCCTCGTGGCGGCCGGCCTCGCCGAAGGATTCGTCGAGGGGGTGAGGTTGGCTGCCGAGGCGATCGACTCGGGCGCCGCTCGTCGAGTCCTCGACCAGGTGGTGGAACGGAGCCGCAGCCTGCGGGGGGAGTGAGGGGCCGTGCACGTCAGCACGGACGATCTGGTGGCGGCCCTCCGCTCGTCCGGCCTCCGGGTCACCAGACCCCGCCGGGCGCTCTGCGCGGTCCTCGCAGCCGCCCATTCGTCCCACCTCACCGCCGCCGAACTGAAAACGCGGGCGGAGCGCGAGTTGGGTGGGACCATCGACCTGTCCACCGTCTATCGCACCCTCGACGCGCTGGACCGGGCGGGCCTCCTCCACCACGTCCACCTCGGCCACGGGCCCTCCGTCGTCCACCTCAGTGGAGCGGACGATCACCATCATCTCGTGTGTGAGGTCTGCGGGGCCACGGTCGACGTCCCCCGTGAGGAGGTCGGCGAGCTGATGGCGGTGCTGGAGCGTCGCTACGGGTACCAGGTGGACAGCACCCACTTCGCGTTCGTCGGCCGCTGTCCCCGCCACGTGAGCTCGTGACGGTCGGCGAGTTTCGTGGATGTTCACTACCACTAGGGCCGGGGAGGTCCATAGACTGACCGCCCATGCGCCGTGCCGTCCTCCTCGTCGTCGTCGCCCTGGTCGCCGCAGCGTGCGCTGCCGGATCCGAACCCGTGTCGCGACCAGGGCCGTCTCCGAGCCCTGCGTCCGGCGGCTCCGACTCCCGAGCCGTGGCCCCCGATTTCACGTTGGCGCTCGGTGACGGTGGGACGTTCACCCTCTCCGAGGAGGCGCGGCCCGTGTACATGATCTTCTGGGCCGAATGGTGAGGGATCTGTCGGCGGGAGTTGCCCGTCGTCGATCGGATCTCCAGGGACTATGCCGACCAGGTGGCCTTCGTCGCCCCGGCCTGGAAGGCGACGTTCGAACGCACCGCGGCCGCCGCCGAGGAGCTGCTTCCCTCGGGGATCGTCATGTGGGGCCTCGATGAGGACGAGGAGATCTTCAGGGCCTACGGGATTCCCTTCCAGCCGGTCACGGTCGTGCTCGACGCCGAGCGGCGGGTCGTGGATGCCTGGCCGGGTCAGCGGCCCGAGGCGGAGATCCGGGCGTTGCTCGACGAGCTGGTCGCCAGCGGCTGACGGCGCCGACGTCGCCGCGGCGCTCCTCGATCCGAGAAAGCGGACCGAGGCCCGGTAGGGTTCCGGACCGCCCCCAAAGCCCCAGATCCATGCGTCCCCTGGAATCGATCCTCGTCGCGGTCGCGGTCGGAGCGATCTACTGGCCGGTCGTCACCGGCCGGCGTTGGCGACGCGGCTGGATGGCGGCGCTGCTGATCCTCCTCGACGTCGCCCAGTGGATCTTCGAGGGTTTTCGCTGGCAGCTCGTCCCGCTCCACCTGGGGGTGTTGGGGTTGGCGGTGGACGACATCGGCTGGGAAGACCGTCGGGTACGCGGATACCGGCGGTTTCGCCGCGGGGCCCTCGGCATCCTCGGCGCGGGCCTGATGGTGCTGCTCCCCGCCGCGTTGCCGGTCCCCTCGCTCCCCGAGCCGACCGGTCCCTTCCAGGTCGCCACCCGCACCTTCACGCTCGTGCAGAAGGAGACCGAAGAGGTGTACGGCCCCATCCCTGGGATGCCGCGCCGGATCCCGGTCCAGGTCTGGTATCCGGCCATGGTCCCGGAGGGTGTCGAGCCGTTGCCCTGGCTCCCCGACTTCGATGCGGTGGCGCCCGCCCTCGCCCGACGCCAGGGGTTCCCCGGCTTCTTCCTGGACCACACCCGCGGCGTCGAATCCCACAGCTACCCGGAGGGCGAGCCGTATTCGGGCACGATTCCCGTCATCATCTACGCTCACGGGTGGACGGGATCCCGCTCCCTCGCCCTCAACCAGTTGGAGTCGCTGGCGAGTCATGGGTTCCTCGTCATCGCCGCCGACCACACCTATGCGGCGATCACGGCGGTGTTTCCCGACGGGCGGTCCGTCCCCTTCGACCCGGACGCGTTGCCCGATCCCGACGAGGTCTCGGACGAGGAGTACGAGAAGGCCGCTGCCCGACTGCTCGAGACCTACACCACCGATCTCCAGGCCATCGTCGACGCCCTCGCCGAAGGCCCCGACGGGCCCTTCGGCGACGTGGCCGCCATGGCCGACCTCGGGGCCGTCGGCGTGTACGGGCATTCGGCCGGCGGCGGCGCCGCCGTCCAGTTCTGTCTCGAGGACGAGCGGTGTCGAGCCGTGTTGGGTCTCGACCCCTGGGTCGAACCGATTCCCAACCGGATCGTCGCCCGGGAGCTCCAAGTCCCCAGCCTGTTCATGAGATCCGACGAGTGGCGTGTCCTCCCCAACGACGGACGGCTCCGAGGCCTCGCGGAGCGGAGTCCGTCGGTCTCGTACTGGGTCGGGATCGAAGGGACCGCCCACAACGATTTCGTGCTCACCCCGGCCTTCTCACCGGTGGGCTCCCTCATCGGTCTGAAGGGCCCGATCCCGGCGGAGCGGATCTTTCCCATCATCGACGAGTATCTGGTGGCGTTCTTCCAGCGGTACCTCTTCGGTGTCGGTGGTGCCGCGCTCGACGACCCGCCACCCTCCGAGGTCTCGATCGAGGTGATCCCCTGACGTCAACGCGTCGGTGCCGACCGCGTCTCGCCGACCACCCGCTGTCCCGGATCCTCACCTCGCCGGATGGTGTCGATGGTCTCACCGAGCACGAGGGCGGTGGACGCGCCCTGGATCTTGCCGACCACGACCCCCTCGGGGTCGATGAAGAAGGTCTCGGGGATGCCGAACACGCCGAAGGCGATCGCGGCACGGCTCCCGGGATCGACGGCGTACACGGTCACCTCGCTCCACCCGAGCTCGTCGAGGAAGGCGGCGGCGTTCTCCGGTGTGTCCTGGAAGACGATCTGGATGAACCGAACCCCGGAGCCCGCGAAGGCCCGGGCGGTCTCGACGAGAGCGGGATGCTCGAGCCGGCACTGAAGGCACCACGAGGCGAAGAAGTTGACGACGACGATCTCGCCGCGGAAGTCGCCGAGGCGCACCGTGCCCTCCCTCGCCAGCAACGGGAGGTCGAAGGTGGGGGCCTGCCTGCCGATGAGGGGTGAGGGGACGAGACGGGGATTCGTGTCGAGACGTCCGGCGAAGACGACCCCGAGGAGCGCTGCGAGACCTACCACCGTGAGCGCCGCGAACCTGATCCCCCGCGCTCGGGTCACGAGCAGGGGCCGCCCGCCCGCGCCACGGCCAGATCCGCCTCGATCACCGACCGAGACTCCGAGTCCAGTTCCGGGTTCGCCATGGCCTGTTCGAGCAGCGGCACGGCAGCGGCCGGGTCGCCTGCGCCGCACCATTCGACCCGGGCCAGGAGGTACAGCCCGAGGGGGTAGTCGGGCGTGATGTCGAGCGCCTGACGGATGAGCGACGCGGCGAGCTCCACCTCCTGATTCCCGTCGTAGACCATCCACCCGAGCCTCACCAGGGTCGCCGTCGCCAGCTCCGGGGGGGGATCGCTCTCCAGGATCGCCTGAAGGTGAGGGAACGCCTTTGCGTAGTCGCCCGCCTCGAAGTAGCGGTCGGCGAGGGCGAATCGCATCCCGTTGATCTGGGGGTTGTCGAGGTTGGCGGCGATCACCGCCTCCAACGTCTCGTTCGACACCGAGTCCGGATCGATCGGCCCCGCCGCGGCGGTCCCCTGCAGGGCGGGGTTCGCCCGGTCGGTGACGGAGCGCATCACCGAGAAGACCACCGAGCCCAGGGCCGCCACGAGGATGAGCGCCCCCACCAGGACTCTGCGCCGGGAGCGCTTGGCTTGCCGAGCTTCCTCGTCATCGGGAGAAGGGCCCAGCGCCGCCAGCAGCTCGCGGGCCTGATCACGCTCCTCCTCGTAGGCGGCGCGGAGCTCGGCAGCCGTCTCGGCGTCGATCTCTCCGGTGGCGACCTGCTCTTCGAGCTCTGCGAGGTCACGGGTCGCCTGGGCGATGGTCTCTTCGAGGTGGAGACGTCGGGGGTCGGTGGTGGCGCTCATCGTGAAGAACTCTCCAAGGGGACATCGTACGTGGGTCTCCGCCGTCGTCCGAAGCCGAGGACCACCCCCGCCGCCAACGCGAGTCCTGGCACCGCCCAGAGCAGGACCGTCGCGGGCGAGAGGGGTGGATCGAGAAGGGACGAGCCGGGGTATCCGGCGAGGAGCTCGTCGATGATCTCCTCGTCTGTGGCGCCCTGGGCGATCCGCTCGCGGACGAGCGCCATCATGTCCTGGGCGATCCCGGCCTGGGAGTCGAAGATCGTCTCCCGGGCACAGACGGGGCATTTCACCCGGATGCCGATGGCACGGGCCCGGTCGGCGGCGGGAGGATCGGCGGTGGCGACGGCACCCACCACGAACGCGGCGAGGAGCAGCGTCGAGAGGGTTCCGAGGAGTCGCCGGCGATCAGACATGGGCGGTTGCCGGGACTCGAGGTGCCTTGCGGGCGCGGAGCGCGACGAAGCCTCCGGCGGCGGTGAGCAACCCGCCGACCCACATCAGCCACTGGAGCGGCGAGGTGCTCAACTGGAGGATGATCCCGTCGGGGGAGATCGACCTCAAGGTCAGGTACAGGTCTTCGCTTCCCCGTGTGAGTACCGCCGGGGTTCCGATCGTCACACCGCCGATCGCGCTGATCCGCGGGGTCAACTCGCCGAGGAGCTCACCTTCGCGGACGATCTCCAGCCGGGCGCCCTGGATCTGTCGGTCCGGACCGGCCTCGAGGGAGGATCCGACGTAGGTCAGCTCGTAGCCGGCGAAGGCGACGGTGGCGCCGGGTGACATCCGAACCTCGTCGCGGACGGCCAGGTTGGTGGCGAACGCGATCGAGATCGCGACGAGGGCCACTCCGGCGTGGGAGATCTGGCCTCCCCAGTAGCCCGGGTCGGCGCGCACGAGACGCCGGAGCTCGTCGATCCGGCTCGAATTCCGACGGCGCATCCCCTCCGTGGTCCGTTCCCAGAGGTGGCGGACGATGACGGCGATGACGAACGTGCCGGTCACCACCGCGGCGACCACCCACCCGATCCGGGAGGAGACGACCACCGTGAGGGCCCCCATCGCCAGCGCGAACCGAAGGGGCCCGTGGAGACGCGCCCACACCAGGGAGGGACGAGCGAACCGCCACGGCATCACCGGGCCCACACCCATGGTGAGCAGGAGCGCGAAGGAGAGGGGGACGGAGAACCGATCGAAGAAGGGGCGCCCCACGCCGACCGTCTGGTCGGTGAACGCCTCGAGGAAGAGGGGATACAGGGTCCCCACGAGCACCACCGAGGCGAAGGTGGTGAGGAGGAGGTTGTTGAGGAGGAGGCTCCCCTCACGGCTCGACGGCGAATCGAGGCGGGGCGAACTGGTCACGGCCTCCGCCCGGAAGGCGAACAGGGTGAACGAGACGGCCAGGACCAGGACGAGGAACACCAGCAGGACGGGCGCGATCGGGGATCGACTGAAGGTATGGACCGAGGCGACGGTCCCCGACCGGGTGAGGAACGTCCCGAGGATGGTGAGGGAGAAGGCGGCGATCACCAGGACGAGATTCCACGCCCGGAGCATGCCCCGGCGCTTCTGCACCGACGCCGAGTGGAGGAAGGCGGTGGCGATCAGCCAGGGCATGAGGGAGGCGTTCTCCACGGGATCCCATGCCCACCACCCGCCCCAGGACAGCACCTCGTAGGCCCACCACCCGCCCAGCACGATTCCCGCCGTCAGAAAGCTCCACGCCACCAGGGTCGCGCGATGGCTGCGGCGGAGCCAGTCGGCTCCGGGGATGCCCAGCGCCAGGGCCGACATCGCGTAGGCGAACGGAACACCGAGACCGACGAAACCGAGGTACAGCAGCGGCGGATGGACCGCCATCAGGATGTGGTTCTGCAGCAGGGGATTGGGGCCGGCGCCGTTCAACGGGCCGGACGCCGACGCCCACGGCAGAGGGCTGGATGCGGCGCAGGAGTTCGCCGCCGCCTCGACGCAGACCTCGAAGGGGTTGGCGACGGTGGCGACGAGGCCGAAGAAGAACAGCCCGATGATCCCCAACGTCACGAGGGCTCCGACGCCGAGACGGTCGGGTTCTCGGCCGACGGTGCGGGCGGTGACCCAGACGAACACCGCCAGGACGAATCCCCAGAGCACGAGCGAGCCCTCGAGGGCGGCCCAGGCCGTCGCCACGTCGAAGGGGAAGGGCGTGAAGATGGAGTGGTTGTCGGCGACGTAGGAGACCGTGAAATCGTTGCCGAGGATCGCCGCCTCCAGCACCACCATCGCCGCCACCGCGCCCCCGACCAGCATCCGGAGGGGGAGACGGAGGGGCGCGAGGTCGACGTGGGCACCGGAACGGACGAGCACGACGCCCTTCCAGATCAGCCATCCCGATCCTGTGAGGGCCGTCCAGATGGCGACGGTCCCCAGCAGGGAGAACATCAGCCTCGGGCCTCGACCGAGGCCTCCTGGGGCGCTTCGTACGTCTCCTCGTGCTGGATGAGGGCCTGATCGGAGACGAAGACCCCGTCTTCCCAGTAGCCGTCGAGGAGGACGGTGACGTCTTCACCGAAGAGCTGCGGCGGGGTGGCCGTGAGGAGAACGGGCACGCCGTCGGCACCGTCGGTGACCGTGAAACGGTACTGCCCGCCGGATTCGGAGACGCTCCCCGGAGCGACGAGTCCGGCGAGGCGGAAGCGGCGTCCGTCGGGGAACTCGGCGCGACGGGACGTCGCCTCCGAAGGTGTCAGGTAGTACACCACGTCGCTCTGGGCGCTCTGGACCAGGAAGAACACGGCGGTGGCGATTCCCGCCACGGCCAACACCAGGAACATCCGTCGTCCCTTCATGATCCTCTCCGGGTGAGTTGGCGGGCTCGACGGACGAGGGAGACCACGTAGCCGAGGATCAGCCCGTAGGTGACGAGGTAGGCGGCCCAGATCCAGGCAGCGCTCATGGCCCCGTCTCCAGCCTCGGCGCGGTCACCGCACTGCCCGCCGGAGCTTCCTCGTGAACCTCCATCGCCTCCTCCAGGCGTGCCAGGCGTACCCGAGCAACCAACAGCGCGAGGTAGAGGACGCTGAAGGCTCCCACGTTGACGAGGAGGGCGGTGAGCATCTCGGGCTCCATCTGGACCGAGTCCGGTCGGATCGTCAGGCCCTGATGGAGGGTGCGCCACAGCACCACCGAGAAGTAGACGAGCGGCACCTGGACGACGGCGATCACCCCGAGGATCGCCGACCGACGTGCCCGGGCCACCCGGTCGGGGGTGGCCCGGCGGAGCGCCAGGTAGCCGAGGTAGACGAAGAACATCAGCGCCGTCGAGGCCATCCGGGCGTCACCCCAATCCCAGAACGTGCCCCAGATGGGCTTGCCCCAGATCATCCCCGTGAACAGCGTCACCGCCGTGAACAGCACGCCGATCTCCGCCGATGAGGCGGCGACCCGGTCGTAGCCGGCTCGGCGGGTGACCAGCCATCCGATGGAGGCGGCGGCGGTGACGCCGAAGGCCAGGAAGGCCAGCCAGGCGTTGGCGACGTGGATGTAGAGGATCCGGACGAAGTCGCCTTGCAGGACGTCCGGGGGGGATGAGAGTGCTACGAACAGGCCCGCCACCAGGGCCAGGCCTGCCAGCACCGGGAGGATTCTCTTCGTCACGTCGCGGTCTCCTCGAGCGGTCGGGCGGTCACGACTCCTGCCACTGCCAGTGCCAGGTCGGTGGCGACGAGCAGCAACGTCCAGGTGAGGATACCGTCGCCCTGGGATACCGAGATCAGCGACTGCGACGCACCCATCACCAGGGGGACCGCCAGGGGCGCGGCGAGCATGGGGGCGAGGGCGGTCCGGGTCCGGAGGCCGACGGTGAGATCCCCCGCCAGGGTCCCCAACATGGCGAGCCCGACCGAGTAGAGGACGAGTGCGGGGAGGATCCGGACCGGGGCGGGCACCGGCTCCGGCTCGTAGAAGAGGATGACGAGGGGGATGAGGACGAGTTGGAGGCCGAGGAGGAGGAGGGAGGCCGAGAGCGTCCGTCCGACGAAACGTGCCACCGGATCGAGGCCAAGGAGGACGAGGAGCCGCCGTTGGGGCACGGTCTCGGTGGCGGTCTGGCGGAGGGCGAGCTGCATCCCGAAGAGGAGGGTCACCAGCCAGTAGACCGGCGCGGCGAGGTCGGCCAGGAGGGAGGCCGATCCGCTGGTGGCGAGGGGCACGACGAAGATGGCCAGGGCCCCGAAGGGCAGCACGATGCCGATCCCCTCCCCGGCGCGCCCTTCCACCAGCAGGTCGCGTTTGGCGACGCCGAGGGCCTGGCGCCAGAACCGGCTCACACGGTCGCTCCGGCTTCGATGCGGAGGACCCGGTCGACCTGGCGGGCCAGCCGGCCGGCGTCGTGGGACACGAGCAGACCGCCGCCGCCCCGGGCCCGGACCCGTCGCAGGATGGCGTCGATGATGACCTCGGCGTCCTTGTCGAGACCGGCGTGGGCCTCGTCGAGCAGGACCAGGTCCGGTTCGAGCATGAGCATGCGGGCGAGGTCGATCCGTCGCTGCATGCCGTGGGACGACCGACCCGCAGGCCGATCGGCCGCCGCGGCCAGACCCACGTCGGCGAGGACCCGATCGGCGGCGTCGGTGGGCACCCCGGCGATGCGGGCGACGAAG